>Ga0136653_10001146_pt1 | contig 14384 bp, 11 predicted proteins | sample LakKivw275mmetaG_FD_94866 | JGI IMG/M metagenome (GOLD analysis project Ga0136653, IMG submission 94866) | Anoxic lake water microbial communities from Lake Kivu, Rwanda to study Microbial Dark Matter (Phase II) - Lake Kivu water 275m metaG... | ecosystem: Environmental > Aquatic > Freshwater >... | reverse complement strand
CCACCGAGCGCGTAGTGGCCTGCCCTACTCCTTCAGCGCCGCCCTCAACGTTAAAACCTTCGTAACAGCTGACTATGGCAATAATCATGCCGAAAAATATACTTTTAAAAAGGCCGGTAAAGAGGTCTTTGAAGAGCATGGCCTCAGAGGTTACCTGAAGATACATGCTTGAGGAGATCCTCAGCTTATTGACGCAGATTAAGTAACTGCCGAATATCCCGACAGCATTGGCAAAAAGCGTCAATAAAGGCAGGACTATGCTTAAGGCGAGGAACCTGGGGACTACCAGATATTTTATCGGGTTAGTTGCGAATACCTCCAGGGCATCTATCTGCTCGGTCACCTGCATCGACCCGAGTTCTGCGGTATTAGCCGCCCCTACCCTGCCGGCTACGACTAAGGCAGTAATCACCGGCCCTAATTCTCTTACTAAGGCAAGCGCAACCAGGCTTGCGATATACATCTCCGAGCCCATGCGCTGCATAAAATATGCCGTCTGAAGCGCGAAGATAAAACCGATAAAAAGCGCCACCAACCCCACAATCGGTAAGCTGTCATAGCCGGATTTTTTAATCTGCTCGATGACGCGCTCTTTCTTAAAGGGCGGCACAAAGGATAAATAGACGGTTTGAAAGCTTAAATTAGCTATCCCGCCTAAAAAATACAGGAAAGTGCGTACCCGCCTGCCGAAATAGATGAAGAAGAATCTTGTCATGATTCGAAAATCAGCTCTTCGTTCTTTCTGCTTACCTTAACCGTTGAGCCGTCTTTGATATGCTTGGAGATTATCTCTGAAGCCAGAGGATCCTCAAGGAACCTTTGGATAGTCCGCTTTAAGGGACGCGCGCCGAAAACCGGGTCAAAGCCCTTTTCAATAAGCAATTCTTTTGCCTCAGAAGAAACATCAAGCTCAATGTTATGCTCTTTAAGCCGCTCGGCGACGAACCCGATTTCAATATCAATAATCCGGTGCAGGTCATCCTTAACCAGCTGGCGGAAAACAATGGTATCGTCTATTCGGTTGAGAAACTCGGGCTTAAAAGTGCGCTTGACCTCTTCAAGCAGTTTATCCTTCATCTCCTGATAGCTTACCTCTTCCTTCTGGGCTTTAAATCCTAAAGAACCGGTCTTGCGGATAAGTTCGGCACCGACGTTGGAAGTCATAATGATGATGGTGTTGCGGAAATCCACTTTTCTGCCGAAACTGTCCGTCAGGCGGCCGTCTTCAAAAACCTGCAGCAAAAGGTTGAATACGTCAGGATGGGCTTTTTCAATTTCATCTAAGAGGATTACCGCGTAAGGCCTGCGCCTTACCCGCTCGGTAAGCTGTCCGCCCTCTTCGTATCCCACGTAACCCGGAGGAGCGCCGATCAAACGCGAAACATTGAATTTCTCCATGTATTCGGACATATCCAACTGCAGGAGCGCGTCCTGATCGCCGAACATAAACTCTGCTAGAGCGCGCGCTAAAAGAGTTTTCCCCACTCCGGTAGGCCCTAAGAAGATAAACGAACCAATCGGCCTCTTCGGGTCTTTTATCCCGGCGCGCGAACGCCTGACTGCCTGGGCGATCGTCTTAATCGCCTCCTCCTGCCCGATTACCCTCTTATGCAGCTCCTCTTCAATCTTAAGCAGTTTTTCACTTTCTTTTTCTTCCAACCTGAAAATCGGAATTCCCGTCCATTGAGAGACAATATTGGCAATCTCCTCTTCCCCGACTTCAGGCCGCATCTTGTCTTTTGCCGCAGACCAGGTGCGGTTATGCTGTTCAAGTTCCTGGCGCGCCTGCCTCTCCTGATCCCTTAATGAAGCTGCTTTTTCAAAATCCTGCGATTTTATATAAGCTTCCTTTTCTTTCCTTAAGCTCTCCACTCTTTCTTCAAGTTTCTTAATATCGCCGGGGACTACCAATACATTCAAGCGCGCGCGCGAACCTGCCTCATCAATCAAATCTATGGCCTTATCCGGCAGGAACCTGCCTGAGATATAACGATCGGACATTTTTGCCGCTGCTTCAAGCGCTGCGTCAGTGAATTTCACCCTGTGGTGCGCCTCATATTTATCGCGTAGGCCTTTAAGGATCTCTACGGTCTGATCTACCGACGGAGGCTCAACCATGATGGTTTGGAACCTGCGCTCAAGCGCTGCATCCTTTTCTATATATTTCCTGTATTCATCCATAGTGGTAGCGCCGATACACTGGATCTCGCCGCGCGATAAGGCCGGCTTCAGTATGTTTGAGGCGTCAATCGCGCCTTCCGCAGCCCCGGCCCCGACTAAAGTATGCAGTTCGTCAATAAAGATAATCACATCCTGCGAACGCTTGATCTCCTCCATTACCGCTTTAATCCTCTCTTCAAACTGGCCGCGGTATTTGGTTCCGGCGATCATCAAGGCCAGGTCCAGAACGACCATGCGCTTACCCCTCAAAATCTCAGGGACATTTCCGGCGATAATCGCCTGCGCTAATCCTTCGACAATAGCGGTCTTGCCCACTCCTGCTTCGCCCAGAAGCACGGGATTATTTTTCGTGCGGCGGCTCAATATCTGTATCACGCGCTCTATCTCCATCTTGCGGTCAATCACCGGATCGAGCTTATTGTCGCGGGCAAGCGCGGTTAAATCCCTGCCAAAGGCATCCAGCGCGGGAGTTTTGGTTTTTGCCTGCTGGTTCTGCTGGCCGAATCCCGGCAAGGCCGAACCTAACAATTCCATTACCTCATTCCTGACACTGTTTAGATCCAGCCCCAGGTTCAGCAAAACCTGGCTGGCAACTCCTTCGCCCTCACGGATAAGCCCGAGCAGAAGATGTTCGGTGCCGATATAATTGTGGCCTAATGAACGCGCCTCTTCCGCGGCTAATTCCAATGCCTTTTTTGACCGCGGGGTAAAAGGGATATCTCCAATAATCTGGGTGGTGGGCCCGGGCTGGACGAGTTTTTCTATCTCAAGCCTGATATTCTCTAAAGAGAGCCCCAGCTTCTGCAATACCGCAGCAGCTACCCCTTCTCCTTCGCGGATAAGCCCGAGCAGAATATGTTCGGTGCCGATATAGTCATGGTTAAAACGCCTTGCCTCTTCTTTGGCTAATATGATTACTTTACGCGCGCGTTCGGTGAATCTGTTAAACATCATTTCCTCCTGTTAAATTTTTAACCTGCTCCTGATAATATCCGCTCTTTTAACATCCCGCTCCTGCGAAGAAAGCCGCTTACCCTCTAACTTCTGCAGGTGCGCCGGCTGTGTCACGATAAAAAGCTCATTGATACTGCGGCGGTCGATCTCTTTGATCATACCCAAGTCCAAACCCAGGCGCATAATCGATAATAATTCCGCGGTCTCCTGGCTCGAGATGATATGGGCGTTTTTAAGGATACCGAAACTGCGGTAAACCCGGTCTTCAATCAGCGCCTTATTGCGCAAGAGCATCGTTTCTCTGGCCTGATTCTCCTGAGCGATAATCTGGCGGATCAGGCTGTTGATATTGCTGATGATCTCGTCTTCTCCGTGGCCAAGCGACCCCTGATTCGAAATCTGGAAAAAGTTTCCGCTTGCCTTGGTGCCTTCGCCGTAGAGCCCGCGCGTGGTAAAAGAAAGTTTTGAAATCGCTGCCAATACTTTATCAATCTGGCGGGTCATCACCAGGGCAGGCAGATGCAGCATCACCGAACCGCGCATGCCTGTGCCGACATTAGTAGGGCAGGCAGTGAGATACCCCCACTCCTGCGAAAAGGCAAATTTCAATTCTTTGGAGAGCGCATCGTCTATGCGGTTAATTATGCTCCAGGCCTCAAAAAGGTTAAACCCGGATTGCATCACCTGCATCCTGATATGGTCCTCCTCGTTAATCATCACAGAGACCACCTCTTCTTCGTCTATGGCCACGGCCTTACTGTCGGATTTCTGGGCGTGCTCATAGGACATCAGGTGCCTTTCGATTAAAAACTGCTTATCAAGCGAATCCATCTCGCTTAGCTTAAAGACGGCGGTGGTTTTAAGGTAATCCACCTTCGCAATTGCCTGCTGTATCTGATCGGACGTCGCTTGCGACTGCTTGCTATCCGCCCAGTGGGGAAAACTTGCCTTATCAAGGTTGCGCGCCAGGCGGATTCGGCTGGAGATGACGATATCCGAATTAGGGCCGGTGCCCTTAAGCCATTCGCTGGTATGATTAAGCAGATCGTTAAGTTTCATATAATTTGCCTTTGTATCTTATTCGGCCTTCGGTTTTCGGTTGGCGGTTGACGGCCTTTTTTCTAATTCCCTGATCTGGTCGCGGATACGGGCCGCCTCTTCAAAAGCTTCCGTTTCAATTGCCCTCTGTAATTTCTGGCGCAAATCATCAAGGCCGGCAAATTTTTTAGCCGCGCCTCTTACCTGGGGCGCCGCCGGCGACTTGCCGGTGTGATGGTCAGAGCCGTGTATCCGCTTTAGTAACGGCAAGAGGTATTTCTTAAAAGCGGTATAGCACTCACCGCAACCAAGCCTGCCGATCTTCCTGAAATCAGTATAAGTCAGGCCGCAGTTAGGGCATTTGACCGCGACTTCCTGTACCGTTTCCTTGCCTTTGGCGGTCTTATCAAATTCCGCCAATCCGGCGAGTAAATCGCTTAAGCCGAAATGCTGCTCCATCGCCACAGACTTCTGCCGGGCGCACTCTTCGCAGAGATGCAACTCATTCATCTGATCATCGACAATCTCGGTCAGATGCACGGTTGCCGGATTTTTACCGCAGATATTACAAAGCATAAGCAAACCTCTAGTATTTTATTCCCGTTGTCCGAGTCAACCCCTTAAACCTCTTCATCAGGGAAAGCGTGATCTTCCCCGGTTTGCCGCTTCCGATAACGCGGCTGTCCACTTTAACCACGGGGATAATCTCCGCGGCCGTTCCGGTCAAGAAACACTCATCCGCGATGTAAAGTTCATGACGGGTAAAAACATGTTCGTGCGTAGGGATCTTCGCTTTCTTTGCCACCTCAAGCACGGTATCGCGCGTAACCCCGCGTAGAACACCCATAATCTCAGGAGGCGTATATAATTCGCCTTTACTGACGATGAAAATATTATCTCCGGTGCACTCTGCCACGTACCCCTGGTCATTAAGCATTAATGCTTCCTCGTAACCCACCTGCACCGCCTCAATCTTAGCCATGATGTTATTGAGGTAATTAAGGCACTTCATCTGCGGATTTAAGGCCTCATGGGAATTGCGCGTTGTGGCCACCGTGATTATCTCCATGCCGTTTTTATACAGGGCTTGCGGATAAAGTTTGATTTTATCGGCGATGATGATTATGTTGGCGCGGCCCCGGCACTTACGCGGGTCAAGCCCTAAATCGCCTTCTCCGCGGGTAACCACCAGGCGCACGTACCCGTCATTAAGATCGTTTATTTTAAGCGCCTGGGCAACCGCCTTAATTAACTGCTCCTTGCTTAGAGGAATATCCAGCATGATCGCATGCGCCGACTCAAAAAGCCGGTCAATATGCTCTTTTAATTTAAAAACCCGCCGTTTATAGGAGCGGATGCCTTCAAAAACTCCGTCGCCGTATAAAAGGCCGTGGTCGAATACAGAAATCTTCGCCTGCTCCTTCTCATAAAATTTCCCGTTGATATAGACCTTCATATCGCCCTCCTAATTAAAAAGTAAACCGTCTTTAAGATGATAGACTTTTCCGGCTGCCTTTGCCAATTCCAGGTTATGCGTTACTAATACGATGCTCATACGGTTTTCTGAATTGATATTTTTCAGTAACGCAAATATCTCCTGCCCTGATTTTGAATCGAGATTGCCTGTCGGTTCATCGCAAAGCAGGGCCTGCGGCTGGTTAATCAACCCCCGGGCAATCGCTACCCGCTGCCTCTCTCCTCCGGAAAGCTGGCTCGGGAAATGCGTAGCCCTATCGCTCAACCCTACCTGTTTTAAAAGCTCTTCCGCTTTTTCTTTTAACTTGTGGCTTGCGGCTTGCCTGCCCCCGCAAGGGGGCGGCTTGTGGCTTATTAGTCCCGGCATCATCACATTTTCTAAAACCGTAAACTCAGACAACAGATGGTAGAACTGGAAAACAAAACCGATTTTTTTATTCCTGATCAGGGAGAGCGCCTGATCATCCAGCGAGTAGATCTCTTCCTGCCCTAAAATGACTTCTCCGCGGGTAGGATAATCCAACCCCCCTAATATATGCAGGAGCGTGGACTTGCCGGCTCCGGAAGGCCCGACAATAGCGCAGAATTCCCCCTCAGCAATATGCAGGTTAATCCCCTTAAGCACTTCCAGCTCTTTGCTGTCAGAGGAATATGTCTTATAGATATTTCTGGCTTCTAGCATATATTCGGTTATTCGTACCTCAATGCTTCCACCGGATTTAAACCCGCTGCTTTAGAGGCCGGGTAAATCGTCGAAATCAGCGTAATCAGCATTGAAGCTAAGGCAATCAATATCATATCCGGCCAGAGCTGTATAGATACCGGCAGCCGGTCAAGATAATAAATATCCTGAGGCAGTTTTATAAACTGGTATTTCTTTAAGAGAAAACACAAACCTAACCCCCCTAAAAAACCCAAGATTGTGCCGCTTGAGCCGATGATCAAACCCTGTAAAGTGAAAATCCTTCTAATCCTCTTCTCGGTCATGCCGATAGCTTTAAGGATGCCGATATCCCGGGTCTTTTCCACAACCATTACAATCAGGGTACTGGCGATGTTAAAAGCGGCAACTAATACGATTAAGGTCAGAATAATGAACATCGTCAGTTTCTCAAGTTTTAACGCCGCGAAGAAATTCGCGTTAGCCTCAGTCCAGGTCTTGATAATATAATTAGCCCCTAATACCCGGATTAAGTCATTTCTCACTTTATCAGCCGAATAAAGATTATCCAGTTTCACCGAAATCGCCCCGAATTGGCCTTCCATACCTAACAATTGCCTGGCTGTAGAGATAGAGGTAAAAACAAGGTTCATATCGTAATCGTACATCCCGGAAGCAAAGAGCCCGGTGACTCTAAGTTTAAATTGCTTACCCGTCGGAGAATAAACCGTAACCTCCGAACCCGGCAGGACTCCCAGATAAAACGCCAGTTCCCTGCCTAAGATAATCCCGCCGGTATTTACGCTTAAGAGTTCTCCTTTGGTCATATACCGGCTGATTAGAGAAACTGATTTTTCCCTCCGGGGATCTATGCCTTTGATCCCTACGGCAAAGAAGCGATTCCCTTGTTTAAGCAGGATCTGCCCTGCCAAGTACGGGCTGATCGCTTTTACCTGCGGCAGGCGCGAAATTTTACGCGCTATATCGCGGTACTCTTCGGTAGTGATGCCTTTATAACCGGAAATCGTAATGTGAGCGTAATTGCCGACTATCTTATCGCGCAAATCCTTATCAAATCCGCTCATCACCCCGATCACCACGATTAATGCCGCCACCCCGATGGCAATGCCGGAAATGGAAATAATACTGATCAGCGAAATAAAACGCTCTTTGCGCCTTGTAAAAAGGTACCTGAAACTGATAAAAATTTCAGTAAACATAGAATATAGGTCGGGACAGGTCCCTTCTAAAATTCTAGTTAAACAACCTCGACGGGATCTGTCCCGCTCAAGGGCCGAAGTAGCGGAAACAATATCACCTCTCTGATCGAAGGCTGGTCTGTCAGGAGCATCACCAGCCGGTCTATGCCGATGCCCAAACCTCCTGCAGGGGGCATGCCGTGTTCTAAGGCAATAACATAATCTTCATCCAGCCCCTTCTTTTCATCAGCCGCAGCATCCTTGATTTCCTCCTGAAAGCGCCGCTTCTGCTCTACCGGGTCGTTTAACTCCGAATAGGCGTTGCCGATTTCAAGCCCGGCGATATATAACTCAAACCGCTCCGAAATCAAAGGATTATCTTTTTTTGCCTTAGCCAGCGGGCAGAGATTGGTAAAATAATCGGTGACAAAAGTCGGGTTAACGCTTAACTCCTGCTCAAGGATATCCTCAATCACTTTAGCTACCTGGCTGCGGCTAAGCCTGTTTGCCTCTTTGGCAAAACCCTTACTGTGCAGTTTATTCAGCATTAGCGCAGGATCATCCCCCGGCTCAATAGCGAATTTCTCCCTGACGGTATCGGCAAATGAACGCTCCTGCCAGGGGGTACTTAAATCGACCTTCTTTCCCTGATAAGAAAAATCCGTTCTTCCCAAAACCTCCTTTGCCGCAAAAGTAATCATCTCCTGTGCTAAGTTCATCATATCCTTATAATCAGCATAGGCGCAATAGACTTCCAGCATGGTAAATTCCGGATTATGCCGGGTAGATACGCCTTCATTGCGGAAACTGCGGTTTATTTCATAGACCTTATCCAAGCCTCCGACTAAAAGCCGCTTTAAGTAAAGTTCCGGGGCAATGCGCAAGAAAAGATCTATAGAATATTCATTGTGGTGCGACTTAAAAGGCCTGCCTGCCGCTCCCCCGGCGATATTATGCATCATCGGGGTCTCGACTTCCAGATAGCCCTTCTCGTCGAGGAAATTGCGTATTGCCTTGACTATTTTTGAACGCATAACAAAAACTTTTTTTACCTCTTCGTTAGAGATCAAGTCAAGATAGCGCTGGCGAAAACGGATATCCACGTCTTTTAAGCCGTGCCATTTCTCAGGCAACGGCCTTAATGCCTTAGCAAGGATCAAAATCTTATCCGTCTTTACCGTAGGTTCATTAGTGCGGGTCTTAAAAAGCTCCCCTTCCACACAGATAAAATCGGCGATATCTAACCCCTGAAAAACCGCAAGGCTATCTCTATCCAAAGAATCCTCTTTGACATAAGCCTGGATCTTGCCGGTCTCATCCTTAAAGTCCAGAAAGGCCGCTTTGCCGTGCACGCGCTTAGCCATAACCCTGCCGCAGACAGTAACACGCCTGCCTTCCTGGAAATCTTTAAGTACCCGGCTGATCTCAGTACGCTTGGGCACGCCAGAAGGATAAGCTTGCAGTTTCCCCTGCTTCAAGGCCTCTAACTTACCCAGCCTCTGTTGTAAAATCTCGTTTATTTCCATAGCTTTGTAATTATATTACATAATCAGCCGACTGTCAACGAAAGATAGGCGCAACCTTGTTTCAAGAGTAAGCTTTGCTGCGGGCTTTGTTCGCGTGCTGAAAATTTTTGCCGTGCGCTGCGGTTTACCCCGTTAGAAAGGACAGAATTTACTCATCTACTTTCTAACGGGGTTTACTCGCTGCTTACGCAACGACTAACGGTATAGCTACTGCTCCAGCAGCTCGTAAATCCTTGCGCACTTTTGCCAAAAATTTTCTAATGCACGCTCACAAACCCCTCCGCAAATCTTAAATTGAAGCCTTATCTTACTAACCAGCCTTTAGCGGATGGCTTGGCTTGATTTCGAGCGGGGCGTAAAGGCAAGGAGCGGGCCCCGTAAATGCTAGCATGTACGGGGCGGGCATGGTTTTCGCATCCGGCTCCACAATTAAAAAAAGAAAGTTTATTGAGGGCCCGGATGCGAAAGAGCGACGAAGCCGTTGCGAGCGCAGCCTCCTCGTATACAGTGAGGGGTTGTGTCCTAAAGCGAAGGACACAACTTTGCCACGCTGGGGCAAAGCAAGCGTCCCCGCGAGAAACAAGACAAGACAGACGCTAAAATCGGCAAGACTGGTTACTTCTGCGAGCGGATGAGCTGGATAAAGGATTGGGCGATCTGGGGGTCGAATTGGGAACCGGAGTTATTCTTTATCTCGCTAACTGCCTCTTCAACGGAAAGCTTACGGCTGCGGTAAGGCCGATGGGAAGTCATCGCGTCAAAGGAATCAGCGCAAGCTAAGATCCGCGCTAAAAGCGGAATCTTCTCTCTTGCCAGCCCGTCAGGATAGCCTGTTCCGTCAAAGCGTTCATGGTGGTGCCTGACTGCCGGAAGAGATGGGCGTAAAAACTCTAAGGGCTCCAGCATCTCTACGCCTTTTACCGGATGCAGCTCGATCATCGCCCTTTCAGCAGGAGTCAGGCGCCCCGGTTTACCGAGAATAAAATCAGGGATTCCGATTTTTCCGATATCATGCACTTCGCTGGCATAACGGATAGTCTCAATTTCCGACGGCAGAAGGCGCATCCGCTTCGCCATCGCCACAGCAAACTTTGTCACCCGTTCAGTATGGCCGCGCGTGAAAGGATCCCTGGCTTCTTCGGTCAGGACGAGCGCATGCACGGTATCAAAGTAATTCTTATGGATATCCTCGTAATGGCGGGTTTCCTGAAGCGCGATCGCTACCTGCGAAGCAAAAATTTCCAGTACCTCTATGGCCTCCCTTAAAAGCTGTTTATTTTTACGGGAAAATACCGTAATCACCCCCAGGGCTTCCTTCTGAAAGAGAATTGGCACCGAAAGCATGCTCTTAAATCTCTTTTCTATCAGCAAGGCTTTGCACTTAGGGGAAACCCTGGGGTCTGTTTTTATATTATAAACTGCCTGCGGCCGGCGCGACTTTATCACTCTTCCGGTAAGGCCTTCTCCTGATTTAATCGCGAAAGCCGAAAGCCCGGCCTTAAGCGGCTGAGGCAGGCCGAAACTTGATTCAAATAAAAGCGCGTTTTTATCTTCGGCCAGGATCCTCAAAGTACAGGCATCTGCCTGCGCAAGCTGGCAGCTCAAACGCGTAATCAGGTAAGAGATCTTCTTTAAGTCAACGCTGGAGGTAAGCGCCTGATTGACTCTGAAGATATCCTGCAGTTCGTCTTTAAGAATTGCTGCCAGGTGGCTTTTCTGCCTGTATTTTTCTTCTTCGGCGGATTTCAGATTATATAGCCGCTTCGCGATTGACTTTAGCCGCTTGATATTGTGCGAGAGCTGGTGATTTACCTGGCTTAAATGCCTGCACATATTTTTAAGTTTTTGGATGATTTTTCTGCTGATGCGCTCACGGATTACCTGCGCAGTGACATCCTGCACAAGTTCAAGCGCAAAATCAACTTTATTTTTGCTGTCTTTTACAGGGCTGACCGTAAGCTGGTAATAGCGTTTACTGCCATCGGCGGTAAAGCCAATTCTTCTGGCTGCGTGGATCTGGCCGTCTTTAAAAACTTTCACCGTGGGGCAGCCTCTGCAGATATGCTTACGCCGTTCAAACATCCGGTAGCAGTTTTTACCGCGCAGATCCCCGGCCTTGCCGAACCAGACTGACTGGATTTTATTTACCCAGACGATACGCAGATTACGGTCAAGTAGGGAAAGCCCGGCGCCTACGCCTTTTATGATGTGCTTAAAGTCAATCCCCTTAGAATTTTTCTTCGCGCGCACGCCTCTTCCCTCCGGTAGCAGGTAAAATAATAGCCGGGTTGCTCTTTTTTATTTCGGCAACCCGGCTGTCATATCCTGCCGCCTTGATTTCGGTAACCCGGCGATCGTATCCTGTTTTACGTCAGGACTTAGACCCGTAGTTTTGCCCCGAACCAGGCTAAGCGCTTCGCAACCGGTCCGGGGTCCCGCAGCCGTTTTCGGCTTGGCGGAACGTCCCTGCCTTTCGACAGGTTTGCCCCGTTAGAAAACTTCCTAACGTGGCTCCCCCCGTTTTCTAACGGGGTTTGCCTTTTCGATAAAATCTATCTTTACTAAAAGTATACCCTAAAAAGAAAGCGCTGTCAATCCCTTCGCTAAAAAAGATTCAGGGTCAAAACATTATGCGCCGCAAAATGTTAAGTAAAATCACCCTGCCCGGTATTGAGAAAGCCTTTTAATGCGCTTAAGCATGTTAGGATGCGTGCTTAAGAGCTCCATCATCTTATCACCGAAACCTAAAATAACCTGTTTATCCCGGATAGCAGCCAACTCTGAACTATCAATAGAGCCGCTTCTGTCCATATCGAGCTGCCTTAATTCTTTTAACTCGTGGATTGCCTGGGAAGGATCATTGATAAAAAAGGCCTTCAACCCCTCTACTTCTTTAAGAGACTCCTTATTTGTGCGCGCTGAACCGTAAACCAGTTTATAGAGGCTGGAGGCAAGTGTTTCAGGGGGGTTCCCTAAGGCGATGGAACCCTGATCGGCAAAATACTCTCTGATGCGCGAAGCATAAAGTACCAGCAGGTTTGTGATAAAATAAAAAAGGAAGGCTGCCAGGCCGATTAAAGCGCCATTTGCGCCGCCGCTATCTCTGCGCCTGCCGTAAAACATAAAATGCCAGGCGATGCGGTATAAAATCAAAGGAATAACGGACAAAAGAGTAATCGTTAAGACATCACGGTTCTTTAAATGGCTTAATTCGTGGCCCAGCACCGCCTTCAGTTCCCTTTCATCCAAAAGCCGGAGGATCCCTTCGGTAACACAAACTCTGCCGTCATGCAGAGAGCGGCCAAAGGCAAAGGCATTGGGCAGAGAAACCTGTGAAACGCCGATTTTAGGAACCGGTATCTGCGCGCGCAGGGCTAACTCTTCGATAATACGGTAAAGCTGCGGGTACTCTTCTCTTTTAACATACTTGACGCGCATCGACCACTCCACGATCTTAGGGCCAAGCAGATATTGTATAAAAATCATTACCACTGAAAGCAGCACATAAAAGTAGAAGTTAGTTATCCCTGCGGCATAGCTTATCCATGAGACCGCCGCGTAGATGATCGCGAACAACACCGCCAATAAAAGCCACATCCTTATTTTAAGCCAGAACATAGCGTACCTCCTATTGTCAGGTTAAGATCGAGGTCAAGGTCAAGTTAACACTTCCGCTGTAATCACAAATTTAATTAATGGCTCTTCGGGGTTATCTGTACCGATATAGACATACTGACGTATTGCCCCGGAATAACCTTTACTGTCAAAGGTAACCGTAATCCGGGCAGCTTCACGCGGAACAAGCAGGCGCTTGTCTACTTCTGAAACCGTGCACCCGCAGGACGTATTCACGCTTGTAATATTTAACGGTTTTTTTGTTTCGTTGGCAAAGACAAATGTATGTTTTACCTGCGTCCCTTCCTTAATTCGGCCAAAATTCCAGGTATTAGCGATCTCAAGCGGGGTCTTTTTCACTGCGGACTTATCCCATGCGGCGCATCCGGTGATTCCTGCAATCAATACCAAACCGATAACCGATAACCGATAACCGATAATCCGCCCCTTAAACATCAACCCCTCCAAACTAGAAATATGCCCAGCGCAAAAAATAACAATGCCATTGCAACCTTGACGCTTACAAGGTGTTTTCTTAAGAACGCCGCAAACTGCCCCGAAGAGACCCCAAGCAGGGCAAAGGCGAAAATTATCAGCAAGGGTATTATAAACATAATATTGTAAAGAAGCAAGTAAGCGAATGAGCGGATTTTTAGAGAGCCGGCTTTAAAAACAAAGGCAATCGTCGGTAAATATACCTGTCCGGTACAAATTGCCTCCAATAAAGATACAATAAATCCGGTGGCAAGCGCCCCGGAAAGAAGTTTGTATAAATTGTTTCCCGCGCCTCCCCGGTATTGATCCCCGATTACTTTATGAATACGGTATTTTATGAAATCCGGCAACTGCAATATCATCGCCGAAGCATCGTTACTTTTCCTGAATTTATATATATCGTAAACAGCCAATCCGCCCAAAGTAATGCTAAGCGCGCCAATCAAAAGGTTAAAAATCCTCACCAAAACCCAAAATCCTCTGATTGCGTAAAGCCAGCTGAATAACCCCAGGCCTAGAAGAAGGTACGTAATAAATACCGCGCATATGAAGGCCAGCCCGATTGCCAATACTTCCCTTTTCCTGTATCCCTGCAATGACAGAAAAGAAACGAAGAATACTATTACCGTGAAAGCGCAGGGGTTTATCCCGTCGATTAACCCGGCACCTGCTACTACCAGAGGCGAAAAAGCGCGGAACCTGGCCAAAAGGTCTGCCTGCCCTGAAGCCTTAGAATAAACGGCTTCGCCTCTCAACACTTTCTTTATTGCTGAGGCTAATTCACCCTTTATCTGCGCTTCGCCGCTTATAAGGATACCGTCAAATGCTATTACCGGCGGACGCAATGCCTTTGCTCCGGTTTTTTCCTGTAAAAAGAGCAGCAGCTTGTAATTATCTATCTCTTCCGTATTCAGGTATTCTATCCTGATACCACCCTTAAACTCTTCTTCTATCCCGGGCATGATAGCGCTTTTTACCCGTGTACACTCCCGGCATCCCGGCGAATAAAAAAACTTTAATTCAACCGTTTCCTCTGCGGCAAAAGCAGCCGCAGGCGCAAGGAATAAAATTAATAATAATACTGCCTTTATCCGTCTCATATTTAGCAAATATAATACCATGCCTCCTGAAGCACGGTCAACACCTAAATTAGATTGACTTTATATGCTTTTTATAATAGACTAAAAAACAAATGGCAGCATTAAAGCTAACTCTCCAAAACCGCATCACCACGCTGAT
>Ga0136653_10001144_pt1 | contig 14395 bp, 15 predicted proteins | sample LakKivw275mmetaG_FD_94866 | JGI IMG/M metagenome (GOLD analysis project Ga0136653, IMG submission 94866) | Anoxic lake water microbial communities from Lake Kivu, Rwanda to study Microbial Dark Matter (Phase II) - Lake Kivu water 275m metaG... | ecosystem: Environmental > Aquatic > Freshwater >... | reverse complement strand
GCCAGGAGGCGCAGCACCAATGGCTCCCGTGCCATCTCCAGGCTGAAGAGAGCCACGCAAGCCTGTTGCTCTACGGCGGCATTCCGGGCAAGGCTAAGCGCCAGGCTTGTCTTACCCAGGCTTGGTCTGCCGGCAACGATAACTAGGTCGGAGGGCTGAAATCCACCCAGGAATTCATCTAGGCCGGCAAAACCTGACAGCACATAGGGGATTGGCTCCTTGGGCTGACCTCCTGCTGCCCCGAGGCCGGCGGCGGTGGTCTCAAAATACTTGTCCAGCACCTGGCGGATATGGGTGAAGTCTCGAGGACTTTGCCCGTGACGCAGCCTAAACAGGGTATCCTCAGCCCGGGTAAGGCTGGCATCAACATCCGGGTCAGCCTGATAACCGATATTGGCAATTTGCCCTGCAGCCTCAATCAGGTGGCGCATTACCGCCAGGCGATAAACGATTTGGGCATGATGCTCAATATCAAGAGAGGTCGGGCATATGGCTATCAGGTGGCTTAGATAGGCAGCGCCACCACACGCCTCCAGTTTTCCTCTCCGGTCAAGCTCTTGAGCTAATGTGATTTGGTCTATCGGTTCATCACGCTGGTAGAGCGATAGGCATGCCCCATATGCCAGTGAGTTTCTTTCGCTATAAAAGTCCGACGACTGCAGAAAGGTGGCAATTTTATAGATTGCTGTCCTGTCTACCAGCAGTGAGCCGATTACCGCTTCTTCAGCATCAATATCATGCGGCGGCAATTTGTCGCCATACATTCTAGGTCTTCTCCTCTTTCTTCTGGGTCTTCTTTTTTCCCTTCGGAGGCTTTTCTTCTTTCTTTGGAGCCTTCTCTTCTTCTTTCGGAGTCTCCTCTTCGGTTACAGTAACCCTGATTTTGGGTACAATGTCCTTAGCTAACCTAATAGCCACCTCGTAACTACCGAGTTGACGGATAGGCTCGTCCAATTCTATCTTTCTTTTGTCAATAGCCAGCCCGACGGTATTGCTTAGCTCAGAAGCAATATCAGTACTGGTGATTGAGCCGTAAAGTCTATCTTTGGCTCCGGCTTTAGCTTTGAGGCTGACCTCCTTCCCATCTAGCTGGCGAGCCAGCTCAATCAATTCAGTGTTTGTCCCGGCTTTTGTTTTGTCTCTGGTTTCTGCCTGGCTGATTGCCTGTGGGGTGGCTAACAAGGCTAGTTTTTTGGGGATGAGGAAGTTCCTGCCGTAGCCATCGGCTACCTCTTTTATCTCACCGGCTCTAGCCACATTGGGCACATCATCCAAAAAGATGACCTTCATAATTTCTCCTTATTTATAATTATACTTCACTTGTTGGAGAAGCGCTAGGCTATCGGGAGATGAATTTTTCGGCGTAGATAGCGGCGGTGACGCCATCCCCGGCAGCGGTTATCGCCTGCCGGGCAGAGCTCAGGCGTATATCGCCAGCAGCAAAAATTCCAGGTATTTCCGTCTCCATTTTTTCATTGGTTATGACGTAGCCAGCGGCGTCTAATGGCAAAACGCCTTTGAGGTAATCTGTGCCCGGTGTGAGCCCGATAGAGACAAAGACCCCGGATACATCCAGGGTAGATTTCTCCCCGGTTATTACCTGGCGGAGCCTCAGCCGCTCAACCTTATCTTTGCCCTCAATTTCCTCCACTACCGTATTCCACAGGAATTCTATTTTTGGTTCGGAGAAGGCTTTCTCCTGTAGGATGCGGCTGGCACGGAGCTGATTACGCCGATGGAGCACTATGACCCTGGAGGCGAACTTGGTGAGGTGGAGGGCTTCAGTAATTGCTGCATCACCACCACCAACTACAGCTACTGGCTGCTCTTTGAAGAAAAAGGCATCACAAGTGGCGCAATAGGATACCCCTTTACCGGTAAATTCCTCTTCCCCTGGTATCCCCAGCTTGAGCCGTTCTGAGCCGCTGGCAATAATTACTGCCTTGGCAGTGAAGCTGCCCTTGGTGGTCGCTACCACCTTTTTCTCCCCCTGAAGCTCAATGCCGGTGACCTCAGTCAGTAAGGTTTGTAACCCATATTTAGTTGCCTGCTGGTGCATTAGTTGTCCCAGCTCGGCACCGGAAATACCCTCAGGAAAGCCGGGGTAGTTCTCTACCAGCTCGGCATCGGCTATCTGCCCACCCACCACCCCCCTTTCTATTAGCAGGCTATTGAGCCTGGCTCTTGAAGTATAGAGTCCGGCGCTAAGTCCAGCCGGGCCACCACCAATTATAATTACCTCGTATTTCTTGTTCATAGGCTTTATTTCAGGGCAGCATCCAGGTCTCGTTTCAACTCTGCCTTTGGTTTGTAGCCCACTATTTGTGACACTGGCTTTCCATTTTTGAAGATAATAAGATTGGGAATGGCCATTATGCCATATTTGGCGGCGGTTCTGGCGTTCTGGTCAACATCCAACTTAGCCACAGTTATCCTGCCGGCGTACTCCTCAGCCAGCTCCTCTAGCACCGGGGCAGCCATAAGACAGGGGCGACACCAGGGTGCCCAGAAGTCGACCAGTACCGGCGTCTTTGACTGCAGCACTGTTTGGTCGAAGCTGGCATCATCTACTACAATTGGCTTATTCATAGCTCTCCTCTTTAATTATTCGGCAGATGTCCCGTTCTACTGTCTGTTTGGCTAAACCTATAGCATTGTTAATTGCCTTAGCCTGACTGCGTCCATGGGCTACGATGATATTTCCATTTACCCCCAGAAGGCACGCCCCGCCGTATTCCTTATAGTCTAGCCGTTTTACCCAGGAGCCTAATCCTATATCTCGGAGGAAAGCTCGCACCTGGAGGTGATAGGCGGTGGAGAAAATATGACCTGCTTGGCGCAGCAGTTCCCCAAAAGTGTCGCCTAATCCTTCGATGGTCTTGAGCACTATGTTCCCGGTGAAGCCATCGGTAACGATGACGTCGGCGGTTCTCTTAGATATGTCTTGCCCTTCTATATTGCCTATAAAGTTCAAGTTGGTCTTCTTGAGGAGACTATAGCTTTCGTGAATCAGCCGATTGCCCTTTGTTTCTTCTGTGCCATTGCTGAGCAGACAGACACGTGGGGAGTTGATGTCCACCAGGTGCTTAACATAGGTCGTGCCTAAGTAAGCAAATTGGACTAAGTGGCTGGGTCGGCAGTTAGCATTGGCACCAGCATCAATAAGGAGGGGGGGAGTGGAGGGGGTGATATCAAGAAAACTGCCCAGGGCGGGGCGCTCAATGCCTTTTATCTTTCCCAGGCTAAGGAGGCTGGCACATACTACTGCCCCGGTGTTACCGGCGGAGACGAAAGCTGAAGCTATGCCATCTCTTACCAGATTAATTCCAACCACTATTGAGGAGTCTGGTTTATTGCGGACTGCCTTCAGGGGTGGCTCATAAGGCTCAATAACCTGTGGTGCTTCAATGATACTAAGGTTCAGCTTATTTCTGTAGCGACCTGCCAGCACGTGGAGTATGGCTTTACTTCCCACCAGGGCAATATCAACACCATATTCCTGAGCTGCTTGTATAGCTCCCTTCACTATTTCATAGGGGGCATACTCTCCGCCAGCAGCATCAACGGCAATTATCATCTCTTTCTCGCTCAAAATTTTTACCCGCTGGGGCTCCTTTCCCACAGGTCGCAACGTCCTCCCCACCGGGCAAGAATCTGGCTGTCAACCGAAAGCTGGGCAATCTCACACTGATTGGGACAGGCTTTACATTCAAATGAGGAGGTGTGATACTTTATCTCACTGATGCCAAATCCCTTGAACTTGCTGCCGTCATCCCTACCTGCCATCTCTTCATGCACCAGCAAGGCAGCGCCTATTGCTCCCATCACCTCGTGATGGGGTGGGACAATCACCTCGGCACCAAGCTCTTCTTGAAACGCCCTGATTATACCCCGGTTGAAGGCAACACCACCCTGAAATATTATCGGCGGCTGAATATCCTTGCCCAAGCCAACATTGTTAAGGTAATTGCGCACTAATGCCTGGCATAGGCCATAGAGAATATCCTCAGTCCGGTGCCCCATTTGTTGTTTGTGTATCATGTCTGATTCAGCAAAAACGGTACATCGCCCGGCGATACGTACCGGTGTGGTGCTCTCTAACGCCCGCTCGCTGAGTTCCTCAATGCTCATATTAAGGCGCAGTGCTTGGTGGTCCAGGAAGCTGCCAGTGCCGGCAGCACATACCGTGTTCATACCGAAGTCGGTCACTATCCCGTCCCTAATAATGATAATCTTGCTATCCTGCCCCCCGATTTCAATGATGGTTTGCCCTTGGGGGAAGTAGTGCAAAGCACCTACGGCATGACTGGTAATCTCATTCTTGACTAAATCGGCACCGACGATAACCCCGGCCAGGTAGCGAGCGCTGCCTGTGGTAGCCACACCGCCGACGTCCACATCCTTGGGCAGGTTTTGTTTGATTTGGCGCAGCCCTTGCTGTACCATTTCAATGGGCTTACCCTGTGTCGGCAGGTAGACATGGGTAACCAGCCCATCATCCTGTTTCAGGACGGCAAGCTTGGTGGTTACTGAGCCAACATCAATGCCCAAATAGGCTTCCATGACTCTCCTTAGGTTGTTTGTCAACCTCACCCCCTTTACACACCCTAAAAATCAAAGATTTTTCAGGGAACCCGTTTTGCCCCCCTCTCCATTCTTGGAAAGGGGGTCAGGGGGATGGGTTACTAAACAATCTCTCCTTTGTTGTTGCTTTTTGCCTGCCGCCTATGTTCTAGCAGGTCAACGAACGCCTCCAGCCTGGTTAACATGCCTGGCTTGGCTAGCTGCTCGTCACAAAGCACGGTCAGCACCGGGATATTCTCCTTGGTCGATGGCATGATATTCTGGGCTACTATCTCTGGCATACAGGTAAATGGAGCCAGATGGATTAAGCCATCATACTCCTTAGCGTGGAGCACCTTTTCTCCTACTGACTCCCAACCATCACCGCCGATGTCCCGCTTAAGATAGGGTAAAGCTGCCCTATGAATCCTGTCCTTCTCACTCATGCCCAGGGGGTTGAGGAACAGGCTGAATTTGGTCCACTCCGAGACGAAGGTGGTTCTTCTTACCTCAACCCCTAGCTTACCCAACTCCTTCTCCATATCTAGATTGGAGAAGGGCTCCAGCAAGACATAAAACTCCCCAACTATGCCCACCACCAGTGGTTGAGCCCTGCCCTCTTTAGTTACCTGGTTGAGCTGGTTAATGTAGTCTATTTGCCCCCTTTTCAGGGTATTATAATCGTCAGCCTGGTCAATAGCCCTAATCGCTTTGTCAAATATGTTATTTGCTGTTCCCTTCACCAGCTCTACAGGGCGTACCTTTTGTGCTGCTCGTTCTATACTGTCCATGGCAGTTAGTTTAGCCAGACCAAAGCGGAAGGCTGATATAATCTTAGACCAGGGAGCATTGTTTGACAAGCGCTTAATCATTTCAAGTAAGCCGAAAAGCTTCCGCTGCGAAACCCCGACGCAGACTATTTCAACATTATGCCCCAGGTCATGAAGAATGTGCTCCTGTGTCTTGGCATAGTAGCCCAGGCGACATATGCCCGAGCCGGCAGGCATGAGTAAAGTATCGGCGCCAAGCTCGGCAGCCTCAATCAGGTTGCCTAAAGTTAGCTTGAATGGGATGCACATCCCTTCAGGGGAATACCTGACCCCCAGAGATAAAGTGCGTTGGTTATTGACCGGTGGTATTATGAAGTCAATATTCAGCCTTTTGAACAAGGCTTTAAACGGTATATATAGATTACCCATATGGGGCATGCCTATACGCATACCTTACCCTTTTTCCTCCTCCGTATCATGTCAACGAAGGCTTCAAGCCGATTCACCACTCCTGCCTTCCCGGTATGTTCGTCAAGGATGATGTTGAGTACCGGGAGCTTCTCTTTTGTCGACGGCATGATGTTGCGAGCCATTATTTCAGGCACACAGCCAAACGGTTCAAGGTGAACCATCCCATCCCAATCTTTAGCGTGCAGCACCTTCTCCCCCACCGATTGCCAGCCATCCCCACCCACATGGTGGGAAAGGTAGGGTATGGCTGCCTTGTGGCTTCTGTCCTTTTCCCGTAAACCAAGGGCAATAAGAAAGGGATTGAACCTGACCCAGTCTTGGACGAATATAGAGCGCTTTACCTCAACCCCTAGCTTTCCCAGCTCAATTTCTATGTCCATGTTAGCAAAGGGGTCAAGAACGACGAAGAACTCGCCGGTAATACCAATCTTTAATGGCTTGGGGAAAGCTACAGTAGGTAGGTTATTGAGTCTTTGGAGACACTCTTGCTTGGTTTGGTTAAGCGCTTGGTGGTCGCCTACATTGTTGATAGCCTTGCAGCTTTCGTTATAGATTCGGCTGGCACTGCCTTTGTCTCGCTCTATGGCTCGTATTTTGTGTACCATTTGTTCCAGTCCTTCCACTGCCTTAAGTTTGGCTATGCCAAAGTTAAAAGCGACTATTACCTTCCGTAGCGGGGCTCCATTGGTGAGTGCGTTTATTACGTGCTTTAGACCACCGTCTTGGGTTACCATGTGAAAGTTGTAACCTAGCTGGCGTAGAATTGCCTCCTGAACCTTGTGATAATAGCCAAAGCGACAGGGACCAGGTCCCCCTGGCATCATTGTAGTGTCTGCCCCCAAATCCAGAGCTTCTATCATATTACCAAGGGTAAGTTTAAACGGAAGGCAAGCTGTCTCAGGCGAGTATTTGACGCCTAAGTCGAGAGTGCGCTGACTGGTGGGCGGCGGAATGACAAGGTCAATGCCCAGCTCGTCAGCCATGCATTTTACCGCTATATATATTTTACCCATATGGGGTAAGCCTAGACGCATGCTTCTGCCCGTCTCCTCTTCCTTCTCTGTATCATATCCAGGAAGGCTTCCACCCGGGTAGCTATACCGGCTTCAGCGGTATGTTCTTCCAGGGTGAGGCTCATAAAGGTGGAAGTCTTCAACCTAGCCGACTGCCGACGCACCATATCCATCATCAGGGAATCTGGTCCGCAGCCAAAGGCCATTATGCCGATAACACCGTCAACTCCGCTTTCCAGGTAATACCCCCCAGCCCCCACCACCTCTTCTTCATACGTCCAGTAGGGTCTGCCTACTAATCTAGTTATAGCTAATTCAAGCTGCTCGCCGGTAAGCATCTCCGGCGTTAAAACCTTATAATCAGCCTGCTCCAGTCGGTGGATGAGGCGGTGGTTTATATGTTCATCATGCAGGAGATAGGGGTGACCAACGATGGCAATGCTGGCTTGGCTGGGGTGGCTGGAAAGCGTTTTTGGCTCCGCTTCAGTAGTATTTGATATTCTCGCTATTGCCTGTGGTATGGTTAAGCCGTAATTTGACATTAGCTGTCTATACTTCAGGTAAGCCTGCCAGGCAGCGACAGCGGCTTTCCTTACTTTAAACGGGCTCCAGGTGAAACGCCGACCCAATTTATAGATAGCTTGATACAGCTCACGTTTTCCCGTGTTAATATCTATGTCTATATCTAGGATAGGGGGGGATTCGGGGATAACTGCTCTAGTCATATCAGGTAAGCCAAGGAACTTGGAACAGTTGTAAATCTTGGTTTTCACACTGCGAATGGCAGGAATAAAGATATGGTCACACTCCCCTATCAGAGCCAGAACATGCCCGCAGAAGACCTTTACCGGCAAACAGGTGTCAGCCACCACCCGAGATGAGCCTGAAGATAGTATCGTCTGGGTGGTTGGTGGTGACACCACCACCTCTGCCCCCAGCTCCTCAAGGAAGGTCTTCCACATCGGGTAATATTGATAGTAGAGCAAAGCTCTGGGGATACCTACCTTAATCATTTCCCTTGCCAAACTCCCGTTTAACCTTGATAACTATTTCAGGGTTGGCTACCAGGTCAACCACTGTCATGGCTAGAGCCTTGGCACCATCAAGCATCCCTTGAATACCCGCTTCAGAGGCAGCCGCCGAGGCAAACTCTGGAGAATGGGCGACTACTTCCTTTGGAGTTATGGCAACATGGGGGTGAATGGTGGGCACTATCTGGCTGACATTTCCCATATCGGTGCTACCGAAGGCTTTACTTGGGTCGGAGAGCCTCATCTTGCGTCCCAGGGACTGCATATTCTGCCTGAACAGTCTGGCTAGGATCAAATTGTTGCGCAGCGGGGCATAGCGCACCTTTCCCCAGCGGTATTCTAGGCTGGCGCCACTAGCTGTGGCAGCGCCAATAAAACAATTTAGCACCTTCTCTTTTAACTTGTCCAGATAGGCATCATCCTCGGCGCGCACGATAAAGTTTCCAGCACTGTGCGCCGGGACGATATTAGCCGCTTCCCCGCCGTTGGTAATAATCCCGTGGATGCGAGCCTTATTCTTAATGTGTTGCCTGAGGGAATTAATGGCGGCAAAGGACTGGAGCATTGCCTCCAGGGCATTGATACCTGCCTCTGGATTGGCGGCGGCGTGAGCCGCCCTGCCAGAGAACTCAACCTCTAAACCAATGCACGCCAGAGCCTGGGTGGTGGCAGCATCATGCCCCCCAGGGTGCACCATCATCGCCAGGTCTATGTTATCAAAGGCGCCTTGCTCCGCCATTATTGCCTTACCTCCGCATAGCTCCTCAGCCGGCGTGCCAATAACAAAGACGCTACCCCCCAATCGGTCGATAGCCAGTTTACAGCCTACTGCGGCACCAACGGCGCAGCCAGCTATCAGATTATGACCACAGGCATGGCCAAGCTTGGGTAGGGCATCATACTCAGCCAGAATGGCAATAGCTGGTTTCCCTTGTCCATAGCTCCCTCGGAAAGCCGTGGGTAGCTCACAGATGCCCCGCTCTACAGAGAAGCCATTTTCTTCCAGATATTGAGTCAGCCAGGCTACTGCTTTGGCCTCTTGAAAACCTAGCTCGGGGCTAGAGTGGATTTTTAGGCTTAACTGGCGAAGTTGGTGGCGGCAAGCTTCTATTTCGGCTATGACTGAGGCCTTTAATTCTTCTATCTCAGAACGACTTACCATTTTGATGACTGCCTTATATGAGTTTACTTCCAATTATAGCTTAACGCCAATAGAATTTCTAGGCGGGCCCAGATATGAGCTAGTTCAGATAGATTAGTGACATAGATGAGCATGTTTCGTTTCTCCGTGACATTGACCCCCCTCTCCTGCATGATAAGAGCCAAAGGAGAGTTTAAGAGAGGCGAAGCCTCTCTTAAAAAATAACTTCCCCTTCCTAAGGGGAAGGGGATAAAGGGGATAGGGTTACAAGAAACTAAGGGGGTGAGGTTAATAAACAATCTCTTTACAAAGTATTGATTATAAATATTGATTATGGTATACTTATTTTAGGTAAAGGCTGATTGATAAGTGGGTTTTACTCCCACTTTTTTAGTTGTTAGGGGAAAAAAGGGTCGGAGGTCTTAGGCTTAGATGAAGAGCGAATTTATGCTAGCCATAACTCAGCTCTCTGCGGAGAAGAACCTGCCTAAGGAGGTGGTTATTGCTGCGGTAGAGACAGCGCTGGTCTCAGCTTATAGGAAGGACAATTTTGCCCCCAACCAAAATATTTCGGTCAAGATTGATACCGCTACCGGCGCGGTTAAGGTGTGGGCGGAGAAAACTGTAGTCGAGCAACTACAGACACGCGCCATGAAATGTCACTAAGCGAAGCGACCCGGATTAAGCCAGATGCCCAGATTGGTGACACTATTAAGGTAGAAGCCACTCCGCGTAACGCTGGACGAATTGCTGCTCAAACGGCAAAGCAGGTTATTCTCCAGCGCCTTCATGAGGCGGAGCATAGCGCCATATTTGAAGAATATTCTGATAAGGAAGGTGATATTGTCACCGGGCTGGTGCAGCGCATTGAGCCCAGGCAGGTCTACATTGATTTGGGTAGAGCTGAGGCAGTACTCCCCGCTGTTGAGCAGGTGCGCAATGAGAGGTATCGTGTCGGTCAACGGCTTAAGGTTTATCTTCTTGAGGTGGCTCGGACCAACAGGGGACCTCAGGTAATAGTGTCACGCTCGCACCCAGATTTACTCCGTCGGCTTTTTGAGCTAGAGGTTCCCGAGGTGCTTAATGGGATAGTGGAGGTGAAAGCCATCGCTCGTGAGGCTGGTTATCGGAGTAAGATAGCAGTGGCAGCACGCCAGGACGGCATTGACCCGGTTGGTTGCTGTGTCGGACTTCGTGGTATCAGGATACAAAATATTATGAAAGAATTGAGTGGTGAAAAGCTGGATGTCGTCGTCTGGAGTCCTGATGCCTCGGTCTTCATTGCTAGTGCCCTCAGCCCGGCACAGGTATTAAGTGTGGAGTTGAATGAGGACGATGGGATAGCTACTGTGGTTGTTCCCGATAAGCAGCTCTCGTTAGCCATTGGTAAGGAGGGGCAGAATGCCAGGCTGGCGGCTAAACTCACTGGGTGGCGGATTGACATTAAGAGTGCCTCAGCCGCCGAGGCAGAAAGACTGGCAAAAGCCGAATCTTTACCCGAGGTAGAGGCGGAGGCTATAGCTGGCGAGGCACTGGCTGCTGAATTGCCAGCTATTGAGGAGTCGGCCTTAGCCCCGGCAGAAGTAGCGGCTGAGCCTCTTCACCCTGGTGATACTACCCTCGTTCCTCCTGAGCCCTTTTTGGAACCGCAAGCCCCATTAGAAAAACCTCAGATTCGGTTTGCTGAGGATGTTTTGGTGTTTGGACCGACCAAGCCTGTGGCTAAAGTGAGGAAGAAGAAAAAGAAGGACACTGGTGACCGGGGAACTGATGAGGGCGTCAGGCTGAGGAAACGGCGCCAAAAGCCAGAATTACTTGGTGAGGAAGAGGAGTATTAATTCTATTTTGGTCAGGCATGTACCCCAGCGGAGTTGCGTCGCTTGTGGTGGGGTAAGACCTAAGCGGGAGTTAATCCGCTTGGTTCGAACTTCCGGTGGCGGTGTCGAGGTTGATCCTGATGGGAAGAGGTCGGGGCGTGGTGCTTATTTATGCCCAGCACCAGAGTGCTGGGAGATTGGGCTGAAGAAGGGTCGGGTGGAATATGCCTTGCGCACCACCCTTACCCAGGACAATCGGGAGCAGCTTATTAGATACGGGAAGGAACTGGGGTAGGGAGACATTTAGTGGCAGAGGTGAGTAAATCAGGTGAAACCAGGGCAAATCTGGTTGAGATTCCTCACTCTATAGCGGTGAGGCAATTGGCTGGCCTTTTGCAGGTCAGTGCCGTAGACATTATCAAACAACTGATGAGAAGCGGCATTTTTGCCAATATTAACCAGGTCATTGACTATGAGGCAGCCGCCGCTGCGGCTGCTGCCTGTGGTTATGAAGCCCAGCCAAAGCCTTTAGCCACTATTGCCGGGAGTAAGAGGTATCGACCTCAGGAGGAGGAGCTCAGTGGTCTGCGACCACGCCCCGCGGTGATTACTATCATGGGGCATGTCGATCACGGTAAGACTAGACTTTTGGATGCTATCCGGCAAACCAATGTCATGGCTACTGAAGCTGGGGGTATTACCCAGCATATTGGTGCCTATCAGGTAGAGATTAAGGGGCAAAAGATTACCTTCCTGGATACCCCGGGTCATGAAGCCTTTACTGCTATGCGGGCTCGTGGTGCCCAGATAACCGATATCACCGTTTTGGTTGTGGCTGCTGATGACGGGGTAATGCCACAAACTTTGGAAGCTATTGACCATGCCCGGGCTGCCGGCGTGCCAATCGTGGTGGCGATTAATAAGATTGACAAACCTGAGGCTAACCCTGAGCTGGTTAAGCACCAGCTAGCTGATGCTGGCTTGGTTATTGAGAAGTGGGGGGGCGATGTGGTTTGTGTTCCCATTTCAGCTAAGGAGAAGATAGGCATCTCTGAGCTACTGGAAAATCTTCTAGTGGTAGCTGAGATGGAGGACCTTAGGGCAGACCCATCCCGACCGGCAGTAGGGGTGGTTATTGAGGCTAAGCTGGACAAGAGCAAAGGACCATTGGCCACGGTGCTTATTCAAAACGGAACCTTAAAAGTGGGTGATACCGTGGTTGTTGGCACCACCTGGGGTAGGGTAAGGGCTATGTTTACTGATGTGGGTAAGCGAGTGAGGAAGGCTGAGCCAGCTATGCCGGTTGAAGTCCTTGGTCTAGACACTGTGCCTCAAGTGGGTGACACCCTAACGGTAGTGGCTGGCGAACACCAGGCCCGGGCTTTAATTCAGAAGCGCCAGCAGGAGAGGCAGCCCAAAGCAGTGAGTCTTGATAATCTCTTTGACCAGTTAAGTGCTGGTCAGGTAAAAGAGCTCAATGTTATTCTCAAGGCCGATGTTCAAGGCAGTATTGAGCCGATAAGAAGTTCTCTGGAACGGCTGGCAACGGAGCAAGTTCAGGTGAGAATTATCCACAGTGGCAGTGGCAATATTACCGAGAGCGATGTTATGTTGGCTATCGCTTCTAAGGGGCTAATTATTGGTTTTGGCACTGGCGTTGACGCCGGGGCACGGCGCCTGGCTGAAGTGGAAGGTGTTGACATCCGTTTATATGACGTGATTTACCACCTGGTGGATGACGTGGGGAAGGCACTCAAAGGTATGTTAGAGCCCCATTATGTTGAGGTTATTGAGGGCAGAGCTGAGGTAAAGGCTACCTTTGCCAGTGGCAAGAAGGGAAAGGTAGCTGGTGCCTATGTTACCGAGGGCAAGGTGAGTCGGGGTGCCTCAGTCAGGGTGCGGCGTGGAGAGCAGATAGTATGTGAATCCAAGGTTAACAGCCTGAGGCGTTTTAAGGATGATGTTAATGAGGCGACCTCTGGCTATGAATGCGGGGTGGGTATCGAAGATTTTAACGACTTTCAACCTGGCGATATACTGGAACTTTTCAAAAGAGAGAAGGCTGGCTAAGGGGCACCAATTATGGCACATCGCATTGAGCGGTTGAGTAATCTTATTCGCCACGAAATTAGCGAATTGCTTCAGCGCCAAGTCAAAGACCCACGGCTTGGCAATTTTGTTACCGTGACCGACGTTTCCCTCTCCCCTGACCTGCGGTATGCCAAAGTATTTGTCAGTTGCATGGGTGGTGAGGAGGAAAAACAGACGGTGCTAAGTGGACTGAGCGCTGCTTCCGGTTTCTTTCGTAGCCAGCTGGCTAAACATCTGAGACTGCGCCATGTCCCTGAGCTAAGCTTTCAGTGGGATGATTCTATTGAGCGGGGGGCTCACCTGTTGCAATTGATTGACAAGGTTAGCGCCGATAGCTCTCCACACCAGGATAGTGACTAGCTGTGGATGGTATCCTAAATATTAATAAGCCCTGGGGTAGGACTTCCTTCAGCATTACCTCCTTGGTGAGGCGGCTGAGTGGAGAGAGGCGCGTTGGTCACGCTGGTACCCTTGACCCGGTAGCTACCGGTGTTTTACCTGTTTGCCTCGGTCAAGGGACGCGTGTGGTTCAATTTTTACTAGACGCTACCAAGGCTTATCGGGCTCAGATTGAATTTGGTGTAGCTACCGACACCTATGATGCCACTGGTAACATCACCACTAGGACAGACCCTTCTGGGATTAGTCGGGAACAGTTGCTGTCGGCACTCACCTCCTTTCGTGGTCTGATATGGCAGACTCCTCCAATGTATAGCGCCGTGAAGCATGGTGGTAAGCCGCTTTATCAATTAGCCCGCTCTGGTATTCAGGTGGAGAGGAAAAGCAGGCTAACCCGGGTTTATCATCTGGAACTTATAGACTGGCAACCGCCGATAGCTACTATAGAGGTGGAATGTGGTAAGGGCACCTATATCCGCTCATTAGCTCATGATTTAGGACAACTTCTGAGTTGTGGGGCTAATTTAAAGAGTTTGACCCGTTTGAGATGCGGCTGCTTTGATATTGAGGACGCAGTTTCACTACCGCAGCTTGAGGAGGCTTTCGGCTACGGCTACTGGCAACGCCTTATCTATCCTATAGATGTTGTCCTTCTACAGTGGGCGGCTATGGTGGTCGGTGATGCCACTGAACAAAATATCAGGCACGGACGCCCTTTGGTCTTTGACCAGTCTTCTTATGGCAACCACTGCCGTGTCTATACCTGTGATGGTCGCTTCTTGGCTGTGCTGGAGTTTAATTCGGAAAAGGGGCAGTGGCAGCCGGAGAAGGTTTTTCACCACTGATAAATAGCTAAGTTCTTTTGGCAGGTAAGTATTTAATGGAGATTGTTTATTAACCTCACCCCCTTAGTTTCTTGTAACCCTATCCCCTTTATCCCCTTCCCCTTAGGAAAGGGAAGTTATTGTTTAAGAGAGGCGAAGCCTCTCTTAAACTCCCCTTTGGCTCTTATCATGCAGGAGAGGGGGAAGAGATTTTAGAGAGGGGCTTTGCCCCTCTCTTACCTACACTCCCCCCTTCCCTTAATAAGGGAAGGGGG
>Ga0136653_10001143_pt1 | contig 14398 bp, 12 predicted proteins | sample LakKivw275mmetaG_FD_94866 | JGI IMG/M metagenome (GOLD analysis project Ga0136653, IMG submission 94866) | Anoxic lake water microbial communities from Lake Kivu, Rwanda to study Microbial Dark Matter (Phase II) - Lake Kivu water 275m metaG... | ecosystem: Environmental > Aquatic > Freshwater >... | reverse complement strand
TTCCATAAAGAGAAACTGACGTCCTATCTCAGGGGTGAATCCATATTCCCTGCAACCCTCGAACTCGACATCACAAGCAAGTGTACGCGCATGTGCAAAGACTGCCCCAGCAGCCGGAGCAAGAATTATCATTATCTTCATTTGAAGTTTATCTCCAACCTCATGGCCTGCCTTGAAGGAGAGACAAAAGGTCTAATCCTGACGGGAGGAGAACCGACATCTTCTCCACAATTCAGCAACGTTCTCTCGCTGGCTCGGGAACGCGGATTTCTTGAGATTGCCGTGGTTACCAACGGGTCGTTTCTCCATGAAGAGCGCGTTGCCGATTCTCTCGTCTCCCATGCATCAGCCGTTCGGATTTCCCTTTATGATTGGGGAATAGATTCATGCGGTGGGATTAAGCCTATTCTGGAGCGGATCGAAGCCCTGCGCTCGAAAATCGATCGGGGAAAAAGCCCGCTGCAAATAGGAGTCAGTCTTTTGACTCTAAAAGAAAAGACAGGCTGTTTCTTCGAACTTGCTGAGTCCGTTCGCTCTGCCGGCGCCCATTGGATTTATTTTCATCCCGCCTGTATAGGCTGGGATTTGGGTCGGCCGGTACAAGTCAATCAGGATGGAGTGTTGGAAAAAATTGAAGCCTATCAAAAAACCTTATCGGCGTCGGATGGCTTTCATGCTTTCGTCTGTCGAAGGAGATACCTGGACACCGAATTAGAGTTCAACCGATACCATGCCGCCCACTTTCTGCTGGTGATAGGCGCGGACGGGCTGAATTATCTGGGACCGGAGGTTAAGTACCAGCCTCAGTATGTTCTCTCCGATGTCGCGAGCAGCTGGGACAGTGATTTTCTATGGAAAAGAGTGCGGCTCGAAAGAATCAATTCAATAAAAAGCAACCTCTATCCCGCTTTGAAGAGCAGACATAGAGGCGTCCTTTATAATGATCTCATTGAAAGGATGCTTTGTATCCGCTCACCTTTTGAAGAGAGATTCCTTCTTCAGAAACCTGAAGACTTCAAGTTTCCCCACATCCTATAGCTTTAAATTGCCTGTTCAGTAAGGGTCAAACCTACTCTTTTGACAAAATGCAGTTAATCAGGATGGTTTGTCAAAAGAGTAGGTTTGACCCCTACTTGGATTCATCGAGTCAGCGGGTCTTCGCCACGACTTTTAACCCACCTCAGTCCGAGGCCAAAGCCGACTCCGCCCACGATGAGCCCGAAGATTGGATCCAAGGCATGATGGTATCCGAGATATACCGTCGCCACGGCGACACCGACCGTCATCGGGAACATGGCATAACGCAATTTCTTCAAATAGCGCGCGGCCACGAGAGACCAGACGAGCGCGCCGCTCACATGGGAGGACGGGAAGGCGCCGCCCGGGTTCCATCCGGTTCCGTTGACGAGCGCCAGGATCTTCGCGATGAGATAACCGGAATGCTCTCGGGTCATTAAAGCCCGGATTTCAGGGACACTATGCGGGTTAACGATCGGGAAGAGGTAGAAAAGGATAAAATTCGCCAGGTAAGAACAGGTGATGATGGAAAACACCGCGAGCGCCTCCTCCTTCTTCTTCTTGAGGTACAGGGTAACTGTGACGATGGGGAGGAACAGGTAGTATCCGAAATAGGAAACTTTGATGGTTTCGTCCAGCCATGGACGGTAGAGCTTCTGCACCCAGACCGTCGGATGGACGCCGAAGAGGGACTTGTCAAGGCCCGCAATCGTACCTGTCGCCCAATAATTGCCGTAGAACATGACCTGCAGAGCCCCCAGCTCCTTCCACCCATAAAAAACGAGGATCACGGGGTAGAAGGTCCGCAGCGCCCAAAGCCATGGCCGTTGGGGCGTCTTCTCGCCGGCCCGAATGACCTCCAGGAAGCCGAGGACCAGGAGGGCATGGATGCCGACGTGCCGCGGCCAATTGAAAACCCCGCGATGAAAGACAAGGAGCAGGGCACCGATAAGCGCCGTATAGCCGACGCAGGTGATATCCATGACCCGCCAGCGAACATGTCCATAGCGGGCCGCGACGGCCTTTTTTGTCGCCAGCCAGGGAGATGAAAGCCCCTTCGGTTCCCAGGGCAGAGCAGCGGGGAAGGCCGCCCTCTGCAATGCGATCCCCTTCTCAGTTAGTTGTCGGCACATCATATTTTTCATGGCAGGTCACCCTAGTTCAGCCACCCGTTTGCGACATACCAGGCGCAAGTCTCTTTCATCCCCTCCGCCAGCGGGACCCGGCTTCGGAAGCCGAGCCGCGTGCCGGCCTTCTCGACGGACAGGAGCCAGGCCTTCTGAACCGACTCCCGGACCTTCTGGAGGTTGTAAAGAACCTGTCGCCCGGAGACCTTCCCTAGGCCTTCCATTACGGCCCCGACGGCGTAGGCCACCCAATGCGGAACGGGCATCCGGATCGGCGCCGACTCCAGGGCGTCGGCGATTGAACGACCGAGGTCCTCCGTGGTGACGGAGTGCTCGCTTCCGATGAAGAACAGCTCGTCCTCGGCGCCGGGGTGGCTGCCGGCGAGAACCAACCCCGCGACCGCGTCTCGGACATGGACAACGTTGAGCCATTTCCGGCCGAAGCCGATCACGGGCTGAAAACGCCTCTTGATGATTTGGAAAAGCTGGAGCATGTCCCGGTCCCTTGGGCCGTAGACGGCTGAAGGCCGGATAATCGTCACCGGAAACGCGTCCCGGAATCTCCAGACTTCCTGCTCGGCGAGCTTCTTGCTTAGGCCGTAATCCGAGACCGGATGACAAGGGGAGTTCTCGGTCAGCGGCCTCCCGTCCGGCGACGGCCCAGCCGCTGCCTGGCTGCTGATGTAAACGAACCTCCGGAGCCCTGCGGCATGGTCTGCGCACACGCCGAGGAATTTCTTGGTTGCCAGGAAGTTCCCTTCGTAATATTCCCGGTTAGTCCTGGCTCGCGTGACGCCGGCCAGATGATAGACGCACTCGACGCCGTCGAAGAGCGGCGCCCAGGCGCATCCGTTATTCAAGTCGCCGATCACGACCTCGACGCCGAGGGATTCCAGGACCCCGGCATTCCGGTTGTCCTTAGCCACCGTCCGCACCCGATGGCCCTCCCCGACGAGGGCCTCGAGGAGATGACTCCCGATGAACCCCGTTCCTCCCGTAACCAGGATGTTCATGATAATCCTCCTTTTTTCCTCGTTTCTCTCAGGACGTGAGGACGATGAGTCCGTCAGTCCCGAACCCGATTAAAAAATGAAGCAGGCAAACCCACCAGATGGACTTCGTTTTGAGAGCCAGAACGCCGAACAGAATCCCTGCGGCGATCGAGGCGAAAATTTCCCCCGTCGGCAGGCCGATGTGCCACAGGCAGGACGGAATGGTCTGGACGCAGACGGCCAGCCAATCGCCCAGGTAGGGTTTCAGGCCGAAGAGCATGAAGCCGCGGAAAAAAAACTCCCAGGCCGTGTAGAAGAAGGCTCCGCGGAGAAGCTCCAGCCGCAGGAAAGCGAAGAGCGAGCCGGCTGCGCCTTTATCGAACGGATAAAAAGCCCGCATCTCCGCCGTCTGCGACGACGGGAGGAGGAGCGTCACGGCGATAAGGACAAAGAGGAGGCCGGCCGTAACGAGCCCTTCCCGCCAGCGGCCGAGCCCGAGGCCGAAGCTCTGCAGCGGTTCTCGGAAGATCAAGCGAACGACGAGGAGCGGCAGGATCCCAAGCAGGAGGCCGGCCATCACGAACATATAGGCCGCCGCTTGCGACTCGCTCGTCATGTTCAGGCTGTGGCGCGCGAACTCCATCGAACCGAAATAGCGGTGGAGCGTGGGGACGAGCGCGCCCAGGAGCAGGATGACCGAGGGCTTGACGTCCTCAGACCTGCAGAGAGTGGACGGATTCAGAAAATCGATCCAGGCTTTCATGTTTGGCGCTCCTATGCGGCGTTGTCGAGGGATGCAACCAGTGGACGGTCTCTTCGACCGCTTGGGCGAAAGGTGTCGTCCTGTAGCCCAGCTCCCTTTGCGCTTTTTCGGAAGAAAAAGCCCAGTCGGCCAGGAACGTTCTCAGCCAGGAGGGCGTGATCAGGGGGTAGTGGCGGAACCGAGAGGCTCGCAGGGCCTCGAGTTTGGATACGGCCAAGGCCAACTGGGGCGGGACATGGACCATCCGCCGGCGGCACCCGGAGACAGAGGCGAGCGTTCGGAAAAAGCTCTCATAATCCAGGTTGTCTCCCCCCAGGATGTATTTTTCTCCCGGCCGGCCGTGCTGCAGGGCCAGCCAGTGTCCCTTCACGACATCGTCGATAAAGGCATAGTTCCCTACGGCCCGGCCGCTGCCCAAGACGAGGCGCCATTGTCCGCGCAGATAGAGATGGATCATCTTGGTGACCGAATTGGATTCGGTCAGGGCGCCCGGGCCGAATACGCGGGTGGGATTGACCATGACGACATCCAGGCCGGAGCGGACATGGCGGGCAGCTTCCTGCTCGGCCAGATATTTCGTTCGCTCGTATTCGGTGAAGAAAGCGACGCTTCGGACATCGCTTTCCGTAACCGGCCGGCCAAACGAAGGTCCGAAGGTCACCGACGTCGACGTGAAGACGGTTCGCGGAATATTGTTCCGCCGGGCCGCCTTCAAAACATTCTGCAGGCCGAGAACGTTGACGCGGAAAAAAGTCTCCGGGTCTTTGGCCCAGTTCTTGGCGTAGCCGGCCAGGTGGAAGACTGCGTCGCAGCCCTGGAGGGCGTCGCTGAGGCTTCGCTGGTCCAGGACGTCTCCCGGCCGGACTTCGACCGGTAGGCCGGCGAAGGGGGTGAGGTCCGATGTCGGCCGGGAAAGAAGTCGGACAGAATGGCCGAGACCGGCGAGAAAATGCGTCAGCCGAACCCCGATGAATCCGGTGGCTCCGGTGAGAAAGATTTTCATGGTTAAAAGGCCTCCCCCATGGTGGTTGAACCGGCCGGAGACGGGGCGGGTGCCGACGGCCAGTCGAGCCGCTGAATGGCTTCGAGCTCCAGGGTCACCCGACCCAAGGACGAGTTCAGCCGAATCTTCAAGGGCACGGCCGCCGCGTCGTCACTGAGCCAGGCCTCGATCGGGCCGCTGACTCCGCCCAGGGCCTTCCAATTGGTCTTGCCCGTCATGTGGCGGGCGGGCACGGTCTGTCGAAAAATTTCGAGCTTGATGGGTCGGGCGTCCGCGGCGAATCTGAGGTCCGTCGACCCCAGGGCGAAGCCCACGACGGTGGGCAGAGAAACGCTGGCGGCGGAAGAGCAAAAGCTCCGCATGGCCATGATGAGCCCGACCAGGTCGACATAAACGCCCTCAAAAGGAACGGTCTTCCGGGCGATCACCCGTCCGGCTACCTGCTCCTCCATGGCGATTAAGCCGCTGTCCGGCTCGTAGCGACAGGTCATGCGTCGCGTCCTCTCCCCGCCCTCTTCCTGGAGAAAGATCTGGCTGGCGAGAGAGGAGGGATTCAGTGTGCTTTTGAGCTGCGTTTCCTTGACCTTGAGAAGGACTTCATACTGAGCGGGGAACGAGGAACCGAGAGCCTTCTGGGACAACTCGATCGTCGCGAGTCGGATGAAGCCCCACTTGACCTTATAGCGAAGGACCTCGCCGTTTTGGAAAGAGAACATGTTGGGTTCGGCAGGGACATTCGCCGCGGGCGCCGAGTGGGCAAGGGAGACTGCGAGAACAAAAAAGATCAAACATTGGCCAAGGGCCCGTGCCGGGCAAGGCCGCCTTTCCGCGCTCGGGATTTTTCGTCCGGTCATGGCTCCAACCTCCTCGATCTTCATTCCGAATAAAAGGTATTTCCTCGGGCCCGAGGAGTTGTCATCGCGAAGTCAAGAAATTGTAAAGATTCTGTTAAGTGGAACGGATCTGAGCCGCATAGAGGGGGAAAGGCTAGAAGTAAGTAGGGGTCAAACCTACTCTTTTGACAAATCCGTTTGGATAGGCTTCATTTTGTCAAAAGAGTAGGTTTGACCCCTATTTGGATTGGCTGGGAAGCAAGGATTCGAACCTTGATTGCATGATCCAGAGTCATGAGTCCTGCCGTTGGACGACTTCCCAGCAGAGACGCCGGTATCATAATGAAAACCCCCGGGAATTTCAAGCAGGAATCGGAAGGCTTCTTTCCTGGCCGGGTTTATGATAAGATCGGCGGCTAAAGATGAAAAAACACGCTGTCCGGTTGAGTCTCATCCTCCTCCTCACTCTCGTTTTCCTTTATTTTTTCCTGCGAAACGTTGATTTGAAAGAGGTCCTCCGCAACCTGACGGGGGTCAATATTTTCTTTTTCGTCTTGATCGTTTTGCTTGTTCCTCTGCACCTCGTCACCCGGGCCGCCCGCTGGCACTTCCTCTTGAGGCACGAGAAGAAAGGAGTCCGTTTCTTCAACATGTTCGCGGGTAATGCCATCGGCTTCACCGTGACCAACATTTTTCCCGGCCGCCTGGGCGAGCTCGTCAAGCCTCTCTACCTCGCCCAAAAGGAAGGCATGCGCAAGGGATTCGTCATTGGAACGATCGTCGTCGAGCGCATCTTTGATATCTTCTCCATGTGCTTCCTCCTCGGTGTCTTCCTCCTGGCCAGGCCTCTGTATGCCTCGATCTTTCGGGTCAATCCAGAAGCAGCCACCAGCCTCATTTTTTGGGGTAAAGTCGGCGTCGGCTTGGCTTCGGCCCTCCTCCTTCTTTCCCTTTCCCTTTACTTCTTCAAGGACTTGACGCTTCGCGTCGTCTCGTTTGTCCTGAAGCCGCTGCCGGCCGGATGGACAAGGAGGCTCCTGTCCCTGGCTGATGAGTTCATTGAGGGCTTAAAGTTCTTTCACTCCGCGGGAAGCGTCATCGTTTTCGGCCTCATGTCCCTCGTCGTCTGGCTGGGCATCGTCTTTTATTATTGGCTGCTGTTCTTCGCCTTTCACCTCCGAATGCCTTTCTTCGTCCTTGTTCCCTATGTCTTTCTGACCATGGTCGGGGCCTCCATCCCCACTCCGGGAATGGTCGGCGGCTTCGATTACTTCTCCAAGCTCGGCATGACGTCTCTTTATCGCCTCGACGGCAACCTGGCCGTGGGCATGACCATTGTCATGCATGCGGTCCAGATCGTGGTGACATGCCTGATCGGTTATGCTATATTATGGAAAGAAGGGTTGTCGCTTTTTCAGCTGAAGAAAATGGGAGAAACGGAGAGTCCATGAGGTGTCCGTTCTGCAGTTTTCTTGAGAGCAAGGTGATCGATTCGAGGGAAAGCAAGAAAGGCCTCTCCATTCGCAGGCGCCGGGAGTGCCTTTCCTGCAAGCGGCGTTTCACGACCTACGAAAAGATCGAGGAGATCCCCTACATGGTGGTCAAGAAGGACGGCAGTCGCCAGCCCTTCGACAGCCAGAAGCTTCTCCGGGGCATGATGAAGTCCTGCGAAAAGCGGCCCATCCAGATCAGCCAGCTCGAGGAGATCGTCGAGGAGATCGAGACGATACTCCAGGAGCGGCCTGACAAGGAGATCGACGTTTCCGAGATCGGCCAGATCGTGATGGACAGGCTGAAAGCCCTGGACAAGGTCGCCTATGTCCGTTTTGCCTCCGTCTACAGAGAGTTCAAGGACGTCGTCGAATTCAAGAACGTCCTGGAACATCTCCTTAAGGAAAAATAGCCCCGGCCTCCATGATCCGTAGAATCCGGCCCGTTTCAAGAATCATCAAGATCGAGGCCGAGATTCGAAAGCCGGGTGCGGGGATTCCGGTCCGCAGGTCCGACCTTCCGGGCCTGGACCAGGTCTGGGTTCCGGCCGTGGACATCTACGAGAAGGATGAGGAGATCGTCGTCGAGGTCGAGCTCGCGGGTGTCCTTAAGAAGGACGTCCGGATCATGCTGTACGGCAACCGCATCGAGGTCAAGGGGTTGAAGAAGGAGAGCCCGGCTGAAGCTGTCCCGCGCTACCATCGTCTGGAACGGGAATATGGAACGTTTCGCAGGACGATCTTCGTCCCGTGCGCGATCCAGGCCGAGAAGACGGCGGCCACGCTGGAGAACGGGATTCTGAAGATCCTGCTCAAGAAGCTTCCCGTGCGGAGCCACCATGTCGAGGTCAAGATTCGGAGAGAAGGCGATTAAACCGGGAGGAAGGCTATCATGGCCAATATCGATGACAAACCTGAGGATCCGCTGAACGGCTTGATCGAGGAACAGAACCAGAAACTCCACATTCCCGCCAAGCTGCCCGTGTTGCTGCTCCGGGACATCGTGATTTTCCCCTATATGATCGCCCCCCTTTTCGTCGGACGCGAGAAGTCAAAGAATGCCATCGACCAGAGCTTGTCCACCAACCGCATGATCATCCTCCTGACTCAGAAGGATATGGAGGTCGAGGATCCCAAGCGTGAGGACGTCTACGAGATGGGCACGGTAGCTCTCATCATGCGGATGCTTAAGCTCCCCGACGGCCGGGTCCGCATCTTGGCCCAGGGATTAATCCGGGCGCGGATCGAGAGCTATGAGGAGGACATGCCTTACATCGCGGCTAAGGTTGAAGTCGTCCATGAGCCCGAGAAGGCGGAAAAGACCATGGAGGCCGAGGCCCTCATTCGCAACGTCCGGAGCGGACTCGAAAAGGCCACTTCGCTCGGAAAGAATGTTCCTCCCGAGGTCCTGATTATCGCCACGAACGTGGATGAGCCGGGAAGGCTGGCCGACCTCGCTGCCAGCAACCTCGAGCTTAAGGTCGAAGAGGCCCAGGAGATTCTGGAGATCGTCGATCCCTTCCAGCGCCTGAAAAAAGTCTACGAACTCCTGACCCGGGAGCTCGAGCTCCTGGATGTCCAGTCCAAGATCTCGACCGAGGCCAAGGGCGAGATGGATAAGCTCCAGAAGCAGTACTATCTGCGACAGCAGATGAAGGCCATCCAGAAAGAGCTCGGCGAGAGCACCGAAATCCAGGAGGAGATCAAGGGCTACCAGGAGAAGCTGAAGAAGCTCCGGGTCGCGGAGGAGGTCCGGGAGGAGATCGAAAAGCAAATCACTCGGCTGGCCCAGATGCATCCGGAGTCGGCCGAGACCGCCGTCGTTCGAAACTATCTAGACTGGATGTTTGCCCTCCCATGGAACAAGATCACTGTCGACAACCTGGACCTCGTCAAGGCCAAGAAGATTCTTGACGAGGACCACTATGGTCTCGACAAGGTCAAGGAACGCATCGTCGAATACCTGGGAGTGCGCAAGCTTTCCAAAAAGATCAAGGGTCCCATCCTTTGCTTCGTCGGCCCTCCGGGAGTCGGCAAGACCTCCCTCGGCAAGTCCATCGCCCGGGCCCTAGGCCGGAACTTCATCCGCATTTCCCTGGGGGGCGTGCGGGACGAGGCCGAGGTGCGCGGCCACCGGCGGACCTATGTGGGGGCCATGCCCGGCCGCATCATCCAGAGCATAAGGCGCGCCGGTTCCAACAATCCCGTGTTCATGATGGACGAGGTGGACAAGATCGGAGCCGATTTCCGGGGCGACCCCTCGTCGGCTCTCCTCGAAGTTCTGGACCCCGAGCAGAACAATTCCTTCCGAGACCATTACCTTGGCGTTCCTTACGATCTGTCCAAGGTCATGTTCATCACGACCGCCAACCTTCTGGACCCCATCCAGCCCGCCTTCCGCGACAGGATGGAGATTTTGGAGCTTCCCGGATACACGGAGGAGGAGAAGCTCCAAATCGCGATCAAGCACCTTATCCCCAAACAGATCGGCGAGAACGCCCTGGACAGCAAGTTCATCAATTTCAGCGAGGGTTCGGTCAAGAAGATCATCTCTCTCTACACCCGTGAGGCAGGGGTCCGGAATTTGGAACGCGAGATCGCTTCGATCTGCCGGAAAGTCGCCCGCAAAGTGGCCGAAGGACATAAAACTCTAACCCGGGTCACGTTCCAGAACATCGAGCCCTTCCTCGGCCCGGCCAAGATCTTCAAGGATCAGCTCCTTCACCGAAACCAAGTGGGCGTCACCACGGGTGTCGCCTGGACGGAGGCCGGGGGCGAGATTCTCTTTGTCGAAACAACCAAGATGCAGGGGAAGGGGAATCTTTCGCTGACCGGATCGCTGGGCGAGGTCATGAAGGAATCCGCCCAGGCCGCCCTCAGCTATACCCGTGCCCATGCCCGGGAGTTCGGCATCGACAGCCGGCTCTTCCAGCGGAACGATTTCCATATCCATATCCCGGAGGGGGCCATTCCCAAGGACGGGCCCTCGGCAGGCGTGACCATCGCCACATCATTCATCTCCCTGTGCACGGACACAAAGGTCCGATGGGACGTGGCCATGACCGGGGAAATCACCCTCCGGGGCAACGTCCTCCCGGTCGGAGGCATCAAGGAGAAGGTCCTCGCGGCCCAACGGATGGGAATCAAAAAGATGATCGTACCCCTTCATAACAAGAAAGACCTCGTCGACATCCCCAAAAGGGTTATCAAGGAGATGGAGTTCATCTATGTCGAGGACATCAAGGATGTCTTGAAGTATGCCCTGGAAAAGAAAATCAGCAAGGGGAAAAACGGGAAGCCGTCCCGGACGGCGAGGCCCGGGAAGGCCAAACGCTGAAAGCGAACCTTAATGGAGGGTGGGACATGCGTTTGCGAAAGCTCGGCGAGAGGGAACTTCTGTCGGTTATCCGCAGGAATTTCGCCGCTCCCCGCAAAGACATCTTGCTCGGAATAGGCGATGATGCCGCCGTCATAAGGACCGGGGCCGGGCGGCTTCTCATCACCAAGGACATTCTGACCGAGGATTACGATTTCATCCTGCCGTTTCAGGACCCCCGTTTGCTGGGCCGCAAGAGCCTAAACGTCAATATTAGCAATATCGCGGCCATGGGGGGTCGGCCCCTGTTTGCGCTCCTTGGCCTGGGTCTGCCCCGGGAAATCGTCTTGGACTGGGTGGTCGACTTCTTCGCAGGGCTCAAGGAAGCCGCCCGGACCGCAGACGTGGCCCTTATCGGCGGCGACCTGTCTCAATCCCGCAAGATCCTGATCTCGGTCACCGTGATCGGCCGGGCGTCCGGACCAGTCATCCTGAGGAGCGGGGCGAGGCCGGGCGACCGCATCTTCGTCTCAGGCTTTCTGGGGGACGCCAAACAGGGATTCCTCCTTTATAAAAAAGGGTTCCGGCTTGAGGATGGTCCGGCCAAGGACTTTTTCCTGAAGGCCTTTTTAGACCCCCAACCCCAGACGGCGCTGGGCCGAGAGCTCTCCAGGCTTCGGGCCGCCTCGGCCATGATCGACTGTTCCGATGGGCTATCGGTGGACCTCAATCACGTCTGTGAGGCGAGCGGCACGGGCGCGGAGATCGACCTGCTTAGAATTCCCCTGTCTCCGGCCATGATTTCATTCCAAAAAAAGCCCCTTTCTCTGGCTCTTCACGGGGGTGATGATTACCAGCTTATTTTCACCGTAAAGCCGCGGGACCTGCCCAAGATTAAATCGCTTCAGAAAAGGTACAGGCTGAGGGACATTGGGCGGATCACCGGGGAGGAAGGGATCTGGACCCTAGACGCTCACGGCCGCCGGAGGGTCCTCGAGATCAAAGGATTCGAGCATTTCAAATAGGGGGCGGCGTCAGATACGGCCTAGGTCAAATAATCTCCGTCGAAGACAACCTCGGCGGGCCCCGACTGGAAGATCTTGTCCTTTTCCCATTCCACCAGGAGTGATCCCAAGCTCGTCCAAACCTTGACTTTACGGTCTGTCAGGCCTTTCAAGATGGATGCCACGGCGGCGGCGCACGAGCCGCTTCCCGAGGACAGCGTCTCGCCTACGCCGCGTTCCCAGAATAGGACCTCAATCTCCTGCCGGTTAATGACGCGGATGAACTGAACGTTCGTCCGGTGGGGGAAGAAGGGGTGGGACTCGATCTGCTGGCCGACCTGGTTCCAGACGATGCGAGGGGGGAAAAAACGCTCTACGAAGATGTTGCATTGGGGATTTCCAACGTTGACGCAGGTGATGGCGAAGACCTTCTGTTGGATGTTCAGAGGATAGTCGACGATTCTCTCGTGGAAGGAGCCGTCGTCAAAAGGGATGGCGTCGGAAGAGAATCGGGGCGTCCCCATTTCGACCTGGAAGAAAAAGCGTTTACCTGACGCTTCAAGGAGTTGGCAGGCCCGTTCGCCGGCCGTCGTTTCAAAAAGCACGCGCGGCCCATGGAGCTCCTTGTGATGGTAGAGAAACGCCGCCGCGCACCTTAGCCCGTTGCCCGAGATCTCGGCTTCCGTCCCGTCAGCATTGAAGATCCTAAATCCCACCCGGCTTTCGTCCCGGCTCATTATGGAGATCAGGAGCAGTCCATCGCCGCCCGCCCCCGTGTGGCGATCGCAAATCTTCCTGGCTAGTTCCTCGGGCGGATGGCCTGCTGGAGCGTCCCCAAAGATCACGATGAAATCGTTGCCGAGCGAGTGGAGCTTTGTAAACTTCATCACGGCACTCTCAAGGTGACGATGATATCCTGGACCTGACCGCCTTCCTCCCTACGGATGAGGAGGATGATCTCCTCGCCTTTTGGGGTCTTTTTCAGGATGCTTTCGAATTCCCGAACCGAGGTGATTTTTTTTCGGTTGACCTCGACGATGATGTCGCCAGTTAAGAGGCTTGGGCGTGCTTTAGAGGCTTCGCTGTATGGCCTGACTTCCGTGATGAGGAGGCCTTCGGTCGTCCGGTATCCGTAGCGGCGGGCCAGGCTGGGCGTCATGGGGGACAGCGACAGGCCTACGTCCTTATCGGACTCGGGCGTCCGTCCCTTTTCCCCTTCGGGTTCCAACTCCTCTATAGTCGGCGTGAGCGCTGCCTCTTTGCCGTCGCGGACAACCCGGATCGAGATCTTCTTGCCGGGTTCGACATCGGCGATCTTGAACTTGAGGTCGTTCATATTCTCGACCGGCAGGCCGTTGACCTCGATGATGACGTCATAAGGTTTGAATCCGGCTTTTTCGGCCGGACCCTCGGGATCGACGGTGGTTACCACGGCGCCCTTGCGGTCCTTCAGGTTGAGCTGTTTGCGCAGCCCTTCAGTGACGTCCTGTAAAACGACTCCCAGGCGGCCGCGGGTCACCTTGCCCTTGTCCTTGAGTTGGGCGACGATCTTCTTGGCAATGTTGGAGGGAATGGCGAAGCCTATGCCGATGTTCCCGCCGGTCGGGGAAAGAATGTTGCTGTTGATGCCGATGACTTCTCCCATCATATTGACCAGGGGTCCGCCGCTGTTGCCGCGGTTGATGGCCGCATCGGTCTGGATGAAGTCCTGATAGTCCGGAACGTTGAGTCCCGAGCCCAATTGCCGCCCCTTGGCGGAGACGATGCCCGCGGTCACGGTATGCTCCATGCCCAGTGGATTGCCGATGGCCAGAACCCACTCGCCGACCTTGACCAGGGAGGAATCGCCCAGCTCGACGAACGGCAGGTTCTTGTCCTCGACCTTGAGAAGGGCCAGGTCGGTTCTTGGATCCGTCCCGATGACCTTCGCATCATATTCTTTGCCCTGGAGGGTCGTTACTGTATTTTTTATAGAGTTCTCTGCGATGTGGTTGTTGGTCAGGATATAGCCGTCAGAGCCGATGAAAAAGCCCGCCCCTTGGACACCACTCCGGTATTCTTCGTCCCTCGGCGTGGGCCGGCCGAAGAAGCGATCCCAGAAATCGTCGAAAGGCCATTGATCGTCGGGGACCTGCTGGCGAATTTTTTCTTTGTGTTCGCTGACGATTTTGACCACGGCCGGTCCGACCTTCTCCGAGATCTTGACAAAATCGAGGTCCGCCCGGCTCTCCGGCCCGGGCGAAGCGTAAAGGGTCGTGGAAAGCTCCGGAGCGGCCGGGCTGCTTACGATTTCCCTGGCCGCCGTATGTTTTTCCGGCAAGGATACGAAGACGTACCCGGCCAGAAGGAGGCCTAGCGCGAATCCGGCCAATGCGATCCATATATATTTTCTCATCTTTTCCTCCCTGATGTAATTAAATAAATTAGCATATTTTTCCTCTGAATTCAATTCGTCCAACCTATCCCAAAATTGCAGATAGGGTTCTTTCTCGTCAAGCGATGACCCCGATTTCGGTGAGGCCAGGAATTTCAGGGACACGATACCAATTCCAGAGAATTGGTTCATGTCCCGAAATTCCGACCTGCGTTCCTTCTGCAATTTTGGCACCCTATCCAAACGCCGCGGCTCCTTAAAAAGTTGCATTCGCCGTGCCGCCGGGATATGATGCTTTTCCGCATGAAGAACAAGGGCTTGTTGATTGTCATCGAGGGCATCGACGGCTCGGGAAAAACCACCCAAGCGAAGACCCTCCTCAGGAGACTCCGGGCCAGGGGAGTTGAGGCCGTCATTTTCCGCGAGCCGACGACCGGGAAGTGGGGCCGGGAAATCCGGAGGAAGGCCCTCCGGAGGGA
>Ga0136653_10001141_pt1 | contig 14405 bp, 9 predicted proteins | sample LakKivw275mmetaG_FD_94866 | JGI IMG/M metagenome (GOLD analysis project Ga0136653, IMG submission 94866) | Anoxic lake water microbial communities from Lake Kivu, Rwanda to study Microbial Dark Matter (Phase II) - Lake Kivu water 275m metaG... | ecosystem: Environmental > Aquatic > Freshwater >... | reverse complement strand
GAGGTCAGATCATGATTGCCGAGTTCAGTATCGTCCCCGTCGGGAAGGGGGAGGGTCTGGCCAAGCTCGTCGCCGGCGTCATGGACATCGTCGATAAGAGCGGCCTTCCTTATCAGCTGACGGCCATGGGCACGCTTGTGGAAGGGGATTGGGATGACGTCCTCGCCCTTATCAAAGAATGCCATTTCGAGATGCGGCGGCAGGGCACCCGCGTTCTAACCCGGATTTCCATTGATGATCGCGAGAAAGCCCTGAACAGGTTGACCGGAAAGGTCCGGGACGTTAAAAAAGCACTGGGCCGCGAGCTAAGAAAATGACTTTCTTGGTGTAAATAAAATTTACATATCGTAAATATCCTTGGGTATTTTCCCTCTTCCGGGCCGAGACAATCGGTTCGGTTCTTTGGCACAAATCCTGCAACCTAAAAGAGCGATAAATCCAAATTGCTTATGAGGAAAAGAACCTCGTCGGCAATTTTGGAGCGGGTTCACCGATGTTTCTGATATAATTAAACAAGGTGAAAAAGAACTTCTTCCGGCCGCTGGTCGTTTTCCTGGCCGCCTTTTTTATCACGGTCCCCTCTCTCTTCTCCATCGATAAGAGCGTGGAGGCCTTCACAGACCAGTTCCAAAAATCTCTCGAGGGCCGTGACCTCGCCGCCTACCTGGCGTCGTTTTCCCCGGAGGTCCGCGAGAAGGAGAGGATTGCCTTGGAATCCTATTTCGAGAGAGCCGCGATGGAATCCGTCAGGTCTCGGAGGGCCGGTCAGCGGAAAGAAGAGTCCGGGGAGGCGACGGTCTTCCTCCAGGTCCTTTTTGAGAACTCCTATTCGGCGATGGTGGAGGTCTGGCAGCTCCACCTCAAACCGATGGACGGCCAGTGGCAGATCCGGGGAAGGGAGGTTTCGGGGAGCATCCACAGCCTTTACAAGGTCCGACTGCCTTCCGAAGAGACCGAAAGGGTCGAGAGGATTGAGGTCAGCCACGCAGATATTCATCTTACGTTTGAGGATGCCCTCGTCTTCCACGATAATGTCCCTGGTTTGGAAACGGCCCTTCTCGTCTTAGGCAAGGGCCGGGTCCGCTTCACGCCCTCAGATCCCATCGAGAGGCACCAACTCCAGATCGCCTATAAGAGCTCCTCCCTGGAAGACAGCGTCCCTTATGCCTATATCCGCTGTTCTGATACCTTCTTCCGGACGAACATCGTCATCAAGAAACGGGAAGGCGGGCCGGAGCGGCCGGCAAACCAGAACGAAAAGGACAGGGCCTCCGCGCTGTTCGCAAAATGCTACCCTCGTTCGTTCACCATCCAGAATTCGATGACCGGCGAATACCTCTCCTTCCTTCCCCAGGGAGATGAGGCCTCCTTCGATTTCAAGGGCGAACGAACGGGAGAGCTAACCTACATCTATTATCCCTACTCCGAGGAGCAGGTCAATCTTTTTGATAGGTCCCGCGACCGAATCGTGAACCTCTATTCACCCCGTACGGAGACCGAAGATGAAGGCCGGAAGCTCTTCATAAGCATAGGCGAGCAGTTTGACGTCCAGAGCTGTGAGATTGACCTGGACTTCAATCCGGCCAAGTTGTATTTGTCGGCCAAGGCCAGAATCCGAGTCATGGCCCTGACCGACGGACTGGATGGTTTGAAGTTCCACTTCAGCCCCGATCTCGAAATCCTCAGGATCTGGGATGAGGAGAAAAGAGAACTCTTCTATACAACGGACAAATTGCGGAAATACCTCTATGTGTATTTTGTTGAGCCGCCTCCCCAGCGGACGTCAACCTCGATCGAAGTCTATTATCGGGGCAAACTCGCGCCCGTCCCGCCGACGACCGACGTCGCCGTCCAGGCGACCGCGGGCGAGAACCGCTATGTCCTGCAACCCCGGTATGAAACCTATTTTTATACGCACTCGGCATATTGGTATCCGGGTCCGGCCGACAATGACTACTTCACCTCCCGGCTTAAAATCATCGTTCCTCCTGAGTACCGGTGCGTTTCAAACGGAGAACTCGTCGAGCAGGGGCGGCTCAAGGACATGGAGGAGGTCGTTGAAATCGAAAAAATGGGAAGCTTTACATACAGCTTTCAATCGAAGGTGCCGCTGAAGTATATGTCGTTCATCGTCGGCAAATTCACGACCCTCGGCGAGGGCAGCAGCCCCCTTCCCCTCCAGTCGATCAGCTCATCGGACATCATGGTCCAAGGGAAGGCCTTCTTTGACGAGGCCAGAGATGTTCTCGAGAGCTTTAAAAGCTGGTTCGGTCCCTATCCCTTCGACAGACTGAGCGTGGTCCAACGGCTTTGGCCGCAGAGCGGCGGACACAGCCCGGCTTCCTTCGTCATCCTCAATGAGATTCCTTGGCTCGGGGACCGGCCATTCCCCGCGAACATAAACAGCCCCGTGGACCTCTCGCATTGGAGGGAGTACTTCCTGGCCCATGAGATCGCCCACCAATGGTGGGGGCAGGGGGTATCGGCGGGGACCTACAGGGACCTATGGCTCAGCGAGGGCATGGCCCAATTTGCGGCCGCCCTCTACCTGCGGAAGCGGTACGGTGAAGACGTCTATGCCTCGATCCTAAAGAGGTTCTCGCGCTGGACCCGGAAGAAATCCCATATGGGGCCGATATCTCTTGGGTCACGCTTGAGCTTCTACGATTTTGACGCCTACCAAGCGATTGTCTACGATAAATCAGCCTTGGCCTTGAACATGCTCCGCGACATCCTCGGTGATGAAGCCTTCTTCAAGGGCCTGCGAGATTTTTATGAGGCTTATAAATTCGGGTCCGTCCGGACGGGACAGTTCCGGGACTTCATGGAGGATGCCTCCGGCCGAGACCTCGAAAAATTCTTTCAGGGATGGTTCTTTTCCTATGAGCTGCCCGAGGTTCGAGTAACCACGGAGGAGGAGAAGCTGGGCGGGGAGGATGTCCTGCTGGTCAGGGTCAATCAGGTTAAGGGGCTGTTCGTCTTTCCCCTTTGGATCGAATGGCAGAGCGACGGAAAGGTTGTCCGGGAGAAAGTCATCGTGGACGCCCCCAGCCAAGAGTTCAAGTTAAAACTCTCGGGAAAGCCGTACAAAATTCTCATTAATCCCGATAAGTCGGTTCCAGGCAAGTTCGCCTGAGATTCAGCCGGTGTTATCGACGTCGATCTCGAGGCGCTTAATCATCTCATTGAGGGTCGTGGGCTTTACCCCGAGAAGCCGGGCCGCTTTTTTCTGGACTCCCCGTGTTTTCTTGAGTGCGGTCAGGATAATCTTTTTCTGGTAATACTGAGTTCGCTCTTTGAAGTCGAACGAGCCCTCCAGCGAGTCCGGGCCCTCCTCATCCTCGGCCTCCTCCCTCATGAAGAGGGGCGGAAGGGAGCTCCGGGTGATGATCTTGGATTTGGAGAGAACGACGGCTCTCTCCATGAGGTTTTCGAGCTCCCGGACGTTGCCCGGCCAACTGTACTCGTCCAGGATTTCGAAAACGTCTTCGCTGATTCCTTCAATCTCCTTCTTATTTTCCCGGCTGTAGATGTCGATGAAGTGCTTGGCGAGGAGGGGAATGTCCTCCTTGCGGTCTCGAAGAGGCGGGAGCTCGATCTTGATGACGTTCAGGCGGTAGAAGAGATCCTTGCGGAAGGCCTTCTGGCGGATGAGTTCCTCGATATCCGTGTTCGTGGCGGTAATGATCCGGACATCAACCTTGATGGTCTTCGTCCCCCCGAGCCTCATAAATTCCTTTTCCTGAAGGACCCGAAGGAGCTTGGCTTGGGTTTCGATGTTCAGGGAGGAGATCTCGTCGAAGAAAATGCTCCCTTTATCCGCCGCCTCAAACAGCCCGGTTTTAAGCGCCACGGCCCCGGTGAAGGCCCCCTTGACGTGGCCGAAGAGGTGGCTTTCAAGGAGATCGGGGGGGAGAGATCCGCTGTTGACGATGACGAAGGGGAATTCCGCTCGTTCGCTGTGCAGGTGGATGGCTCGGGCGACAAGTTCCTTGCCCGTCCCGCTTTCTCCCTGGAGGAGGATCGTGCTCCGGGTTGGGGCGGCGGCCTTGACAAGGTCGAAGACGTTCTTCATGGCCTTGCTCTTCCCGATGATGTTTTCGAAGCCGAACTTCTGGCGGAGTTCATCCTTGAGCCGAATGTTCTCATCCTGGAGACGCTTGTGCTCCAGGGCTCTGTCGATGGTCATCAGGAGCTCGTCGTGCTTGAAGGGTTTTTGGATGTAGTCGAAGGCGCCTATCTTCATGGCGGAGATGGCAGATTCGACCGAAGCGTAGGCCGTGATGATGATGACCATGGCCTGGGGATCAATCCTCTTAATGCGTTTGAGAACCTCGATGCCGTCCAGCCCGGGCATGAGAAGGTCCAGGAGGATAAGGTCGAAGGCTTGGGAGGAATGCTTGGAGAGCGCTTCCTCGCCTGACGCGGACGAGTCGACCTCATAGCCCTCCATGGTCAGGAGTTGCCCCAGGACGTCGTGGATGATCGGCTCGTCGTCGATGATGTGAATGATCCCTCGTGCGGACATGGTCACTTCCTCGCTTCTAATGAATCTTCAGTCTTGCGCACACGGAGATCCATGGGAATGACGATGGTGAAGCTCGTTCCCTTCCCCGGCTCGCTCTCGACCTGGATCCGACCCTCGTGTTCTTTGATGATGGCGTAGCTGATGGATAGCCCGAGCCCCGTCCCTTTTCCGGTCCCCTTCGTCGTAAAAAAGGGATCGAAGATGTGAGGGAGGTGCTCGGCCTTGATCCCCGCACCCGTGTCCGAGATCTTCACGATTGCCTCCCGTCCCGCCCGGGACAGCTCGATTCGGAGCTCTCCGCCTTTGGGCATGGCGTCCAGGGCATTGAGGATGATGTTGATGAAAACCTGCTGGAGCCTTTCCCCTTGGGCATGAAAAGGGGGGACGGGGGCCAGGACGAGCTCCAGTTCGATATTCATGTTCTTCAGCTTATATTCGATCAGGGAGATGATCTCCTGCAGGCTCTCCTTTAGGTCGACGCGCTGGAAGGAGGAATCCGAGGGGTTCCTGGCGAAGTTCAGGAGGTTCTTGATGATTTTTCCCACCCGGTCCGTTTGAGCCTCGATCTTCTCCAAGATCTGAGCGTAGTGGGCATCGGTGAGCTTTTTCTGGAGCATCTGGACATAGCTCGAGATTCCGGTCAGCGGCGTGTTGATTTCATGGGCGACCCCCGCCGAAAGGAGGCCGATGGAGGCGAGTTTCTCCGACGTCAGCAGCTGCTGCTGGAGGCTGATCTTCTCGGTGATGTCCTCGAAAACGATGATCGTTCCGTAGGGCTTCATTTGATTGTCGAGGAGAGGGGTTTTGGCGATGTCAAAGATCCTCTTTCTCCCCCCCGGGAGGTCCATGCCGAGCTCGGTCAGGGGCCTGAAGGCCTGCCCGGTGTCGGTCGGGAAGATGGCCGAATAATTCTTCGTTCCCAGGACGTCGACGAGTTTGTGGCGAAGGACGTTTTCTTTTTTCAATCCGAATTGGGCTTCAAGGACTCTGTTCCAGCTAATGATGGTCCCCGCATGGTCGACGACGGCGACCCCCACGGTCAGGCTCTCGATGATATTTTCACTATAGTCCTTGAGCCTTTGCATCTCCAGGGTCCGGATGTTCTCTTGGCTGTAGAGATAAGCATTCTCCAGGGCCAGGGCTACGGAGGGCGAGATGGTCGTCATGAGTTCCCAGTCGTCACTGGTAAGATAGGTCCCGTCCTGCTTTCGCCCCATGGCCAGACAGCCGATGATTTTTTCTTCGACCCGAAGGGGCAGGATATGGTAAATGCCGAAAGGGATAAATTGCTCGATTCGCTTCGGGCCGCCTTTCCGGTCCTGGAAGGAGTAATAAGAAAGGTAGTCGCTTTCCCTCATCTGTTCCAAGAAGGGCTCATCGAAGGTGATCGAAGGAGGGGCTGAAATGGCCTCTCCCCAGCTCCGGAGGAGCCGGAACGTCCGGGGGTCTTCGTCCTCGGCCAGAAGGAGGGCGATCGTCCGCAGGGAGAGGGCGTTGGCTATCGAGTTCAGCAGGGAGTGGGACAGCTTCTGAAGGTTCCGCTCCCTGCTGAGTTCCTTGCTGATGAAGAGGAGTGTTTTCCGGTATTCGTAGCTCCTTCTGTAAATGGCCCGGTCGAGGAGCGTTTGGACCAGCTTCTTCAGGGGCGTGAAGAGGGAGGCGCCGAGGAGGATAGCCATGACCCCGAGGATGATGGCATTGAGTCTGTTCTCGGAGAAGATCCTGGTCTGGGAGCTAAGGACGTAGTAAACGAGGGCGACGACGAAGAACGCAACGATGAGGGTGACAGCCTTTTTGAGCAGGATCTCGAAATCCATGAGCTTGTAGCGCGATACGGAATAGGCGAAGGTCAGGGGGATGAGGGCCTGGAGGAGGACGGTCAGCTCAGCGGGAGTGGACGGGGCGCGTCCGGCCAGGAACGGGACGGCGTAAAAAACGGTGAAAGGAACGATACCCATTCCCAGTCCTGAAACGATAAACTTGAGCTGCTTCTTGACAAAGATGCTCTGGGGGTGCCGGGAGCTATGGATGACTGTTGCCAGGGTGATGAGGGTAAAGACCGTGAAATGGAGGAGGTCCAGGCGCTCGAGCCTGGCCTGGAACCGGAGGGCCCTGGCGTCGCCCCATCCACCGGACAGGACGACGTGGAAGAGGGCTCTGGTCCCAAGAAGTAGCGTTCCCGGCAGGTAGACCAGGAAGAGAATGGAGGGCCGACGCTTGATGAATTTTTTTCGCTGGGGGAAGATCATGAAGAAGTGGAGGAGAAGCGGCGGAAAGGCGAGGAAGCCAACCTTGTCGATGATATAGAACAGGGTGTCGACGGCATCCAGATTCCCCGTCGGTGAAAACGTGTAAAAAGCATAAAAGGCCAGGGTCAGGAGATAAAAATAGATGTATGGCAGAGAGAGGTGCCGGCGGGAATTGAAGAAGACGATGAACCCGATGACCAGGGCAGTGAGACCCACCAAGGCCAGGTAGAAATACACAAGGTTGACGCCCTTCTTCTGGAGGTAGAAAGACGGGGTGACGATCTCCCCTTCCCGGCCGATCTGATAGCTGACTTTCTGGTCCGCATCCCGGGCCATCCAGAGGGTTTTGAGGAGGTCAATCTTGGTCTTAATGGGGATGTTGTTGATGGAATAGAGGATGTCCCCCTTCTTGATGCTGGCTAGATAGGCCGGACTATTGACGGCGACCTTTAGGGCCGTGAGACCATTGGGCTTTTCCCCCCAGGTTACTCCGTCCGTGGGTTCTTTCCAGGTGATGTTCTTATAGACGTTGACGGCTCCCAACATGACAAGGACGAGGACGGCGGTCAGGGCGAGATAGAGTTTCTTGTTCATCCTCTTGCTTATGATTTTAATCCCAATCGTTAAAAAAATCCAAAAATTTGAATCCAAAACGTAAAAAAAATTAGAGACTAATCCAAGATATGTCGCAAACCTGCCCGAATCGCCCAGCTGGCCCGCGGTTGACGGAGGAGCCGTTTCATGATCAGGTCTTCTCTCAATCCGAGCGGTTTTCTTCCCCTAAGGAAGCTGCTCATATAATCGAATTTCGGCTTCTGCTCCGGGAAGTCCTGGGGTGAGGCCATGCGTCCTGGGGTCGGAGAACCGAACAATAAAACCAGGATAAAAAGGAGCCTCGATAAGGCTTTTTTCGTCACTCTTATTAAATAAGGCAATCCGAGCCCGATGTCAACTTTCCTCGTTTGGCGGTCATTTCATATGGGTCCCTCTGGTTTGACAATCGGCAACCTGTAGCCTAATATTCGCTAATATGCCCTATTATATTTGCCACCTGGCTGGTGACGACGGTCGCCTCCTATCCCGTTCCATGCTGGCCACGTCCCCTGACGAATGCCGCAAACTTTGCGAGTCGGAGGGGTTCTGCGTCCTTTCTGTGGCCCGCGACTGGAAGAAGGTCCAGGTCCAGATCCGGTTGTTCGGCAAAAAGGTCAGGGACAAAGACTTCATCCTCTTCAACCAGGAACTTATGGCGCTCATTAAGTCGGGCTATCCCATCCTCAAGAGCATTGAAACGATCGCCGTCCGCGTTAAGAACATCCACCTGAAGGAGATCCTGCTTAAGGTCGAGTCGGACATCCGCTCCGGGAAGTCTCTATCCGAGGCCTTCCTCCCCTATGAGGGGACGTTCTCGAAGGTCTATACGGCCTCTCTGATGGCCGGCGAGAAGAGTGCCAACCTGGCCGGGACCATCGGCCGCTATGTCCAGTATGCTAGGATCGTCTCCCAGACGAAGTCCAAGATCCGTTCGGCTCTGACTTATCCGACGCTTCTCCTCGTCTTTTCTTTCATCCTGGTGGGTGTGCTGGTCAATTTTATTCTGCCCCGTTTCGCGACCTTCTACCAGGATTATCAAGCCGAGATGCCGGCCATCACAACTGCCCTCATCTCCTTCGCCATGGCCGTGCGCCGCAACATGCTCCTCATCCTGTTGTTGCTGGCCGGCCTGTTCCTGACCTTCTTGCGCCTCAGGAAAAACGAAGAAGCCCGGGTCGCCTTTGATAAGTTCAAGCTTCGGATCCCTTTCGGCCGAACCCTCTGGCGGGAGTCAGGGGTTTCCCTCTTCAGCCGGACGCTGGGCCTGCTTCTCGAGGCGGGCATCTCGCTTCTCTCGGCCATCGGTATCGCCTGTCAGGCCATGCCGAACAAATTCCTCGTTCGGAGCATGAAAGATGTGCCCGATTCGATCGAGAACGGTCAGAGCTTAACCGAGTCCCTTGCCCATACTGCGGTCTTTCCCGGCCTGGCCCTGGATATGGTTCGGATCGGCGAGACCTCGGCTAATCTCCAGGGGATGCTGGCCGAGGTCGCGGACTTCTACGATGAGAGGATTCGTGCTAGAATCGACACGCTGGTTTCCCTGATCGAGCCTATGGTCATCATTTTCATGGGGCTCATCGTGGCGGGGATGCTCTTGGCGGTCTATCTGCCGATCTTCAATATCATCAGGGTGGCCAGGTAACAACGCAAACGGCGGACGAGGACGAATCAAGATGGATAAAGACGAACACGAACGACTCCTCAGGGCAGAGGAAAAAGAAGCCCGGAAGCTCGCCGAGCGCTATAGGATCCCTTATATCGATCTCGAGACGTTCGGCCTGGACCGCGATCTCATCCAGTCGTTCCCCGTGGACTTCCTCCATCGCTTGAACTTCGTTCCCCTGGAGGATGACGGCCATTCCGTTAAAGTGGCCATTGCCGATCCGTCCGACATCGCCACAACGGACGCCATCGAATCCTTCCTGGGAAAGAAGGTCCAGGCCTTCGCCGCCTCCAAGAGATCGATCCAGGAGGCCCTTCGCAAGAGCGAGACGGCCCTCCAGGTCCTTCGGGACGCCACCGAGGGCTTCATCATGCAGGTCGTGGAGAAGGAGAGCGGCGAGGAGGAGGACGTCATCTCCATCGAAAAGCTCGCCGACCAGGACGGCTCCATCATCAAACTGGTCAACACGATCATCTTCACGGCGGTCCAGAAGCGGGCGAGCGACATCCACATCGAGTCCAAGGACGAAGCCGTCAGAGTCAAGTATCGGATCGACGGGGTTTTGGGCGAGGCCATGGAGCCCATCGATAAGAAGTTCCAGTCGCCGATCATCTCCAGGATCAAGGTCATGTCCGACCTCGATATCTCCGAGCGCCGCGTCCCCCAGGACGGCCGCTTCCGCCTGAAGATCAAGGACAAGACCATTGACTTTCGCGTCTCCATCATGCCCTGTATCTACGGCGAGGATGCGGTCATCCGCATCCTCGACAAGGAGATGATCACCGAGGCCATCTCGGAGCTCAGGATAGACCACCTCGGCTTCTCTGAGGAGATTCAGAAGAAGTTCCGGAAATACATCAACCAGCCCTACGGTATGGTCCTGGTCACAGGACCGACCGGTTCGGGGAAGACGACAACCCTCTATGCCGCCCTGACCGAGATCAAGAACCCCGAAGACAAGATCGTGACCATCGAGGACCCCGTAGAATACCAGATCGACGGTATCACTCAGATCCCGGTGAACGAGAAGAAAGGCCTGACTTTTGCCCGCGGCCTGAGGTCCATCTTGCGCCATGATCCGGACAAAATCATGGTGGGGGAGATCCGGGACCCGGAGACCGCCCAGATTGCCATCCAATCCGCCCTGACGGGGCACCTCGTCTTCACCACGGTCCACGCCAATAATGTCTTTGACGTCATCGGCCGGTTCCTTCACATGCAGGTGGACCCATATAGCTTCATCTCGGCCCTCAATGTTATCCTGGCCCAGCGGCTGGTGCGTGTTCTCTGCCCGAACTGCAAGCTTCCCGTCCGCTACGAAGACAAACAGCTTTTAGAGTCGGGGTTGGACCCCGGGCTCCATAAGGACCGGACCTTCTATGAGGCAAAGGGCTGTTCCGAATGCAACGGGACGGGCTACAAAGGCCGCACGGCCATCGCCGAGATCCTTGAGCTGTCGGACACGATCCGGGAGATGATCCTGGAAAAGAAGCCCCTTTCAGAGATCCGGAAAAGGGCTAAGCTGGAGGGCATGGCTTTTTTGCGGGGAGTCGGGGTCGAGAAGGTCTTGGCCGGGGTAACCAGCCTTAAGGATCTGAACAAGGTTACGTTCGTCGAATGAAACTTCTTCCGGAACTGAAACGGCTCCAGGATCGTTTCCTCGAGGTCCCTCTTCCGGACGCGGTCTTCCAGGTGACGGCGAGCCACCTCTCCGGGCTCCGGATCGCGCCCCGGGAAAGGAGGGCGGCCAACCACTTCATCAGCCGGCTGCGGCCCGGAGTCGTCAGTCCTTCCTTCGGCAGGACGAACATCCCGGACGTTTCCCTCCTAGAGTCTAAGGTCAGGGAAGGCATGGCGAAAATAGGCCTCGGACAAGGGACGGTCGCCGTCCTCCTTCCCGAGCTTTGCGTGAGGGTCTTCATCCTTAATCTGGATTCGGCCTCGCTCTCCCAAAAGGAGAAGGAGAAAATCATCCGTTGGCGGATCGGCAAGCAGATGCCTGCAGTCCCCGAGGACGCCCGATTCGTTTTTCAGGAATTTCCGGCCGGAAGTTCGAAAAGGATCGTCGTCGCTGTTTCGCGGGGGGCGGTCCTTCAGGAATATGAAGGTCTCTTCTCCCGCTGCCAGCTCGCCGCGGGAAATTTATCGCTCCCTTCCCTTAGCTTGATCAACCTCCTTCCGGAGGCGGGCGAGGATACTCTCGTCGTTAACGTCGAGGAGGATTCCTTAAGCTTTGTCGCCATCATCGATTCGAAGCTCGCTCTCTACAGGCAAAAGTCTTTCGCCTTCGACCAAGCCCCGGGGAAACCGCTTGTCCAGAGGCTGGCAGGGTTCCTCAAGGAGGTCGAGAATACCATGCACTTCCTCGAGGATAAGGAGAAAAAACGGATCAGGTCCCTCTGGTTTAGATCGGGACTGCCGGACGCGGGCGTTGACATCGCTTCGGAGCTTCGGAGGCTTCTGGCCTTGACCGTCCGAGAGACGGGGGAATTGGTGACTCAGGGCTCAGGAAACGGAGAATCTGGCCTGCTCTCGCCCCTTTTCGGTCAATTGGCATGATGAATATGGATAAGATCCGGCTTAATCTGGCCTCGCGGCCTCAGAGGAATATGCGGTTCTACCATGCCTGTCTGGTCGTCTTGGTCTTCATTCTTGTCATCTTGACTTTCCTTGCTGGGTTCTTCTTCATCAAGTACGGCTTCAAGGACCGCCAGGCCAAGTCTTCCCTGGGGACGGTCGAGAGGCAGACGCAGCAGGCCCGGGCCGAAGAGACACAGTTTAAGACCCGGACCGACGCGGTCTCCAAGGCCGAAAAGGGACGGGTCGAACTCATGAATTCTATCATCTTCCGGAAGGCTTTTTCATGGAACGCGTTGCTCTCGGAGCTCGAGAGTGCCCTCCCGGACCCGAGCTACATCACTTCGCTCGCCCCGAGCTTCGTCGGCGAGGCTTCTCTGGACCTCAGGATCAAGGTCGTTTCGAAGAGCCTGGACGACCTGTTGGCTCTCATCAACAACCTGAACTCTCGGAACTTCAAGAGGATCCGGGTCGAGAACGAGTCGGCAGACGAGCGGGGACAGCTCATCACGGAGATTACATTCAACTATGGAAGAGCTCTTTAAGCTTCTGACGGATAGAGAAAAACGGACGCTCCGAATCCTTGCCGCCGCGGCTGTCTTCGTTCTCCTGGTCTTTCTCTTAGTTTCTTTAGGAGCGCTGAGGAGCTATAACCGATCCGAGGAAGCGTTGACCAAGCTCGAGGCAGATCTTGGAAAGGCCCGGGAATCTTGGGACCGGGCCCGGACCGAATTCGGGCGATGGGAAGAGACGAAAGGGGATCTCGCAGAGTTAGGAACGAAATATTTTTACACCGATAAGCAGGGGATCCGGGACCTCCGCCTCGACCTCGAGAAATTGTTTGCCGAAGTCGGAATCCGGGTCGTCCAGATCGGCTACAGATATACGGACCTCGAAAGGGGCAAAGCAAGGAAGGTCGTAGCCGGGTTCACCTTCCGGGGAAACTACGCCACTCTGAAAAGATTTCTGGCCTTAGTCGAGGCCTTCCCGAAATTCCTGGTCCTGGAAAGGATCGATTTCCTGAACACGGGTTCTGAGACGGATTCGCTGGAACTAAAGATCGAACTGGCAGGGTACTATGAAACGTGATCCCTCCGCTTGCTTTTCCGCTGCCCTCGCGGCTGCGGTGCTCATCACGAGCAGCGCCTGGGCTCAGAGCCTCATCCGGAAGGACCTCCTAACGGGCAAGCCAGCCGAAATCGCGTCTCCCCGGCGGGACATCTTCAGCCCCAGGACTGGATTTACTCAGCCGGATGTTTCTCAGCCCGGGGAATTGTCCGGCGGCCGGGTCGAGGACGCCGGAACGTCTAAAACGCCGACCGAGATAAAATCCGTCGCTCCCTCCCTTGACCTGACCTACATCGGCTATGTCCAGTCCGCGAATAAGATGATCGCCCTCATCATCCTCGAAGGACTGGCCATGGCCGTTTCCGAGGGAGAGGAGGTCCTGCCGGGAGTGAAAGTGGGGAAGGTGGCCCCTGACCGGATCGACTTCATCGGTCCGGACGCCAAACGATCGAGCTTCCCCCTGCAAGGAGAACAGCCATGAAAAAAACCGCCGCGTTGATCGTCATCATGGGGGTTCTTTGGGGCTGTGCCGTGCTCAGCCGCTCCTACAAACTGGGCAGCGAGGCCGAGATAAACAAGCAGTGGGACGAGGCGATCAGGCAATATGAACGGGCGGCCCTTGAGAATCCCAAAGAAGCCGTCTACAGGCTGGCGCTCATGCGGGTAAAGATGTCGGCCGGATTGTTCCACGTCCAGAAGGCAAGGATGCTTTCCGGGCAGGGAAAAAACGAGGAGGCCGTTTCCGAATACCGCAAAGCCCTTTCTTATGATCCCCAGAACCGCATCTATGCCGATGAATTGGCGGCCCTAATCCAGGGGCCTAAGACAGAGACGGAGGAAGCGGTCGAAAAGGGCATAGAAGCTCCCTTCAAGCTCAAGGTCACCGATGAGAAGGTTCAGCTGAAATTCACCGAGGCCCTGCTTCGTTCGATCTTCCAAGCCTTGGGTAAATTTGCCGGCATCAACTTCGTTTTCGACGAGCAGTTCCGGGATGTGCCCCTCACCATTGACCTAACGGACCGAACGTTCGAACAGGCCATGAGCTTTATCTGCCTGGCCACAAAAAACTTCTACCGGCCCATCGACGAAAGAACAGTCATCATCGTGCCGGACCAACCCATGAAACGGATGCAATATGAGCTCAACGCGATCAAGACGTTCTACCTCTCCAACCTCAACGCCCAGGAAGTCCAGAACTCGTTGGCGATGATGATTCGAACTCAATACAAAGCCCCGAGCATCATTATTGACAAGAACCTGAATTCCGTGACCATCCGGGATTCGCCGAACGCCGTAAACCTGGCCGGCAAGCTCCTCCGAAGATGGGATAAATCCAAGGGCGAGGTCTTCATCGACCTCGAGATCATGGAGGTCTCGCGGCGCAAGATTCGGAAGCTTGGAATCGATCTCGGAGAGAACATCATAAGCGGCCGGTACAGCGGAGGAGGGACATATCCCACGGACGGCTGGTTCGGGCTGAAGGGCATCGACCTCTCAAAGACCTCAAACTACCAACTCAGTTTTCCCTCGACGTTTCTCCAGTTCCTGGAGACGGACGCCGACACCAGGATCATCGCCCAACCGCGGCTTCGAGGCGTCGGTTCCGAGGACATCAAGTATTTGGTCGGCCAGAAGGTGCCGGTGCCCCAAACAACCTTCACCCCGATCGCCGCCGGCGGAGTCAGCCAGCAGCCCGTCGTCAACTACCAATATCAGGACGTCG
>Ga0136653_10001140_pt1 | contig 14410 bp, 16 predicted proteins | sample LakKivw275mmetaG_FD_94866 | JGI IMG/M metagenome (GOLD analysis project Ga0136653, IMG submission 94866) | Anoxic lake water microbial communities from Lake Kivu, Rwanda to study Microbial Dark Matter (Phase II) - Lake Kivu water 275m metaG... | ecosystem: Environmental > Aquatic > Freshwater >... | reverse complement strand
GCACTGAGTCCACGTCGCCCACCAGCTCCTTGACATCCACGCCCAGGGCAATGGCGGCGTTGAATATGCGCGCTCCATCGAGGTGGACGCTTAGGCCGTGGGCGTGGGCCAGTTCGCATACAGCGGAGGTGTATTCAGGGGTGAGTGCGGCTCCACTGCAGCGGTTGTGGGTGTTCTCCAGACAGACCAGCCGGCTGCGGGGGTAGTGCTCATTGTCAGGCCGAATAGCGGCCTCAACGTCCTCCAGCCGCATCGTTCCGTTGGGTTGATTGGGCACCGTGCGGGGGTGGATCCCCCCCAGTGCCGCTGATCCACCGGCCTCGAAGAGGAAACTGTGGGCCAGGTGGCCCATGATGGCCTCATCCCCTCGCCCGCAGTGGGTGAGAAGACAGACCAGGTTGCCCATGGTGCCGCTGGCCACGAAGAGCGCTGCCTCTTTGCCCATCCGCTCCGCGGCCATCTCCTGCAGCCGGTTGACCGTCGGGTCCTCCCCGTAGACGTCATCACCCAGTTCGGCCCGATACATCGCCTCGCGCATTTCGGGCGTGGGCAGGGTGACCGTATCACTGCGCAAGTCAATCGCTTTCACGATACCTCCTTCATCCGAGTAATCCGCCAGCCAGTGGCCGTTTTCTCCAGCCCCAATCGCTCTCGCGCTCTCTGCCAAGCCTCTTCCAGCTCGCTGAGAAATGCCTCATGGCCCGCCAGGGCGACACCATGATGCATCACCTCCAGGGCCAGGCCGTTGGCTTCATCAATCATGCGCATGAACTGCTCTCGGCCATAGACCAGAGGCTGCACAATCCCCGTCGGATCGAGGGGTGCCACCCGATTGTATCCCTCAAGAAGATGAGCTTCTGGAGCAGACAGAATGACACACACATCAGCATCGCTGAAGGTGTGATAATCCCCCTTGGCTAGTGAGCCGAAAAGCAGGAGGGCCAGAGGTGCCAGTTCCTCTGTCACTCGATGGATGAAATGGGCCAGAGCGGCCTGATGTTCATATCCTTTTAAGTTGCTCTGCCACGTAGTCCAGGATGATCTTCGCAAGCCTCACTGCCTCCTCTGCTGTCTGAGCATCGTAGTAGTCCATAGGCGCCCCTCTATCGAAGCCATTGGGATAGCGAGTGGGAATGTAATACCGATCAAGGGTCCGTGCGGCCTGCAGGATCTCCACTGGAGGCTGACCCGCCCGAGCGAGGAGGTAGGAGACCGCGTGGCTAATTTCGACGCGGCCCTGACCCTCCAGCCAGGCCTTGGCGGCTAGCTCGGCGGCCTGTTGGGCGGAAAAGCAGGCATCCTCGTAGAACCCACCCTCCATGTCCCAACGGGCCGAGGCCAGCTTGCGCTCTGCCTGCCGAAACCAGTCCCCATGTCTTCTCATCCCTTCTGCCCCCTCTTATCTCCGCCTCAGTACCGGCGCACTACAGCCCGGTAGCTCTGCGGTTGGCGACACAGGTCCCAGCCGATCATGAGCCCCAACTGGCCAAAGCCCATCCCAAAGACAGGATAGCGGTACCCAGGGCGAAAGGCCAATCGCTCCTCGCCGCGCAGGTGCACCTTCTGATACTGCCCTATCAGGTCTCCATCGGGGCCCACCACCACCGCCGTATCGTAGATAATGCTCTCCCCTTGGCCTTAGAGACCATGCCGAAGGCGATGTGCACTTGGGCGCATCAGTTTCCTCTCATCTGGTGGTAGAACATGTGTTCACTCCTCCAAGTACACCTCAGAGGGAGATGTCAAGCGTGACGCAGCTCCGCTAACACCCGCTCCAGCTCTAAAGGCAGGCTCGCTTCTACCTCCACCCACTCCCCCCTGGTGGGGTGGGTGAACCCCAGACGCCAGGCGTGCAAGAAATACCGGCGCAGTCCAAGGGGGACACGGCGGTGTCCATATACGCGATCCCCCACGACCGAATGGCCGATGGCTGAGAGGTGAACCCGGATCTGGTGGGTGCGCCCTGTCTCCGGTTGAACTTCCAGAAAGGTATAGTGATCAAAATACTCCCGGACGCGGTACACTGTAGATGCCGGACGGCCATTGGTCACCACCACTACCCGCTGGCGATGGCGCGGATCGCGCCCCAGGGGGGCCTCAATCCGCCCCTCTCGGGGAGCCAGCCGTCCCTCTACCAGGGCCAGGTAGACCTTGTACACCTGCCGGCGTCGGAACTGGCGCTGGAGCGTCTGATGGGCCCCCTCCGTCTTGGCCACCAGCAGCAGCCCAGAGGTGTAGCGATCCAGCCGGTGGACGATGCCGGCGCGATCTAGTGAGGACAGTTCCGGCCGGTGGGCCAGGAGCGCGTTGACCAACGTCCCTCCCTGGTGACCGAGGGCCGGATGCGCCACCATGCCTGCCGGTTTGTCCACGGCCAGTAGGGCTTCGTCCTCGTAGAGGATGCGTAGGGGTAGGTACTCGGGAGCGGGTTGTGTTGGACGCTCGGAGGGCAAAGAGGTCACGATGACCTCACCTCCCCGCAGCCGATAGCCCGCTTTGACCAGGGCACCGTCTACCGTGACCTTTTGCTCATTGATGAGGCGGTCCACCTGCGAGCGGCTGAGGGAGGGGATGTGATCGGCCAGGTAGCGATCCAGCCGTTGGCCCTTCTCTGTCTCCGCGACCTGCAGCCACTGCACAGGTGTCGTCATCTTCCCTTCAACAAAAAGCGCCGAGGTATTCTCCTCGGCTGCTTCCCCGGTGCTCACTTCCAATCCTATCCACTCCGCTCCCGATCCCGCCACAGGTAGCAGGCCAGGATGGCCATACCGATGACGATGGAACTATCCGCGATGTTGAACACCGGCCAGATCTTGAAATCAATGAAGTCAATCACATGCCCATAGGTCAGACGGTCCAGCAGGTTTCCCACTGCCCCGCCGAGCATGAGCCCCACGCTGAGCTCTACCGGCCATTGGCCCAGAGACAGGCGCACGTAGTAGGTGAGGATGCCCACCACAGCCAGTATCGCCACTCCAACGAAGAGATCACCCTCGCCAGGAAAGAGGCCGAAGGCCACGCCTGTATTCGTCACGTAGGTCAGGCTCACCAGGGGGCGCAGGAAGGGGACCGGATTCCAGGGCTCACCCAATTGCAGATGGATGGTGATCCACCGCTTGCTGAGTTGATCGGCCAACAGGATGAACAGCGCTATCCCTGGTAGAAATAAGTGTTTGCGAATCGTGGATCTCAACCAGCGCTCTTTCCAGAACTCGTGGATAGCCATCCAACTCGCGCGCGACGCTCCTTGCACTGGAGGCACAGCGTCGCATAGGGCAGCACCTCAAGTCGAGCGGGGTCTATCTCCTGGCCGCATTCCTCACAGATCCCGTACGTTCCCCTCTCGAACCGGCGCAGCGCATGTTCTACCTGACGCAGGGTGCGCTCCAGGTTCTGGCGGAGAGCCAGTTCCTTGGCTTGCTCAAAGGCTGCTGTCGCATCGTCAGCCATATGATTGCCATATCCCAGGCTTCTCCCCTCCAGTACGGGCAACTGGGCGAGCTGATCTTTGAGAAGTTGCTGTTCTTCAATCAGTTGGGCTTTGAAAAATACTCGCGTCTTCGCCATATCTCACACTCTTCTAAGCCGCCTCTTCGCGGTGCCCCGTGCCCCCTTGGGCACAGGGACGATGATTATTGTACCCAAATTCCTCCAAAAAGGCAAATGAGTAGGGGCAACCCTTGCGGTTGCCTATGGTAGGGGCGACCGCAAGGGTACGCCCCTACTACCGCTGTACACCCAACGTGATGGGCTCTCCTTCCAGTGCGAAGCTTTGAACATAGGCTCCCTGCGGCGGTGGACCCTCCACCAGTTCGCGGGAGAGGGTCTCAGCCCGGATGTAGGCTGCTTGTTCCGGATCGGCCATGACCTCGGCCAGCCGCCTCTCTGCTTGGTAGGTGGTGGTGATGCGGTCGTCAATGTTGAAGCTGGCCTCCTTGCGCATGTTCTGGATGCGGCGCACCAAGTCTCGGGCCAGCCCCTCCTGCTCCAGCTCCGGCGTGAGGGCGGTGTCCACAGCCACCATGAGGCCCCGCTCCTCGGCCACGGCGTAGCCCTCACGGGCATGGGTGCGCACTTCTATCTCCTGAGGCAGCAGCTCGACAGACTGGCCTTCTACCCGGATGGTTATGGACATCCCGGCCGTGACCTGCTGGGCCAGCACCTCAGCGTCTATGCCCTCCACCGCCCGGCACAGGTGGGGGAACAATGGGCCATGCTTAGGTCCCAGCAGTTGAGGCCGCAGGTGAATTTCGTGGCTCACCAACTCCTCTGCCCGCTCCACAAAATCCAACGTTTTGACATTGAGTTCATCCAGGATGATCTCCGACAGCCGCTCCAGGCGCTGGCGCTGATCCCCATCGGCCAGCACGCGAGCCCGGGCCAGGGGTTGGCGCAGCTTGATGCCTGCCTGGGAGCGCGCTGCGCGGCCCAGGCTGGCCACCTGCATGGCCAACTCCATGTCGGCCATCAACTCCTGATCCATGAGCGATTCATCAGCGGCCGGCCAGTCATTATGGTGTACGCTCTCCGGGGCACTGGAATCTACGGAGCGCACCAGGTTCTGGTACATCGTCTCCACGACGAAGGGGGTGAAGGGGGCCAGCACCTTACACAACGTGGTGAGCACCCTATAAAGCGTCTCATAAGCGGCCTGCTTGTCCACATCCTGCTCGCTCTTCCAGAAGCGGCGGCGGGAGCGGCGCACATACCAGTTGGTCAGCTCGTCAATGAAGGCCTCGATGGGGCCGGTGGCTCCGTAGACATCGTAGTCGTCCAGCCGATCGGTGACCTGCTGCACCAGCACCTGAAGTCGGGACAGGATCCACCTATCGAGTAACGAGTAACGAGTCAATGAGTCAGCGCTCATTTGCTCGCTGATTCGTTGATTCGCTGACTCACTGGGCCCCCACTCATCCAGATGGGCATAGGTCACGAAGAAGGAGTAGACATTCCACAAGGGGATCAGGAAACGGCGCCGGGTCTCGTCAGCCAGGGTGTAGCCGAAGAGGAGGTTCTGCTCTGGCCGGTGGGTGCAGAACATCCAGCGCATCACATCCACCCCCATCGTCTCGGCGGCGTCGTCGAACCAGATGGCGTTGCCCCAGCTCTTGTGCATCTGCCGGCCATCCTCCGCCAGGAGCATGCCGTAGGTGAAGACATTGCGGAATGGCGCCCTGCGCTCCATGATGGTGCTCATGGCCAGCAGAGAGTAGAACCAGTTTCGGAACTGGAGCAGGAAGGTCTCGCTGATCAGGTCGGCGGGGAACCATTTCTCCCAGTATGGACGGTCGTGACGGTAATTCAAGGTGGAAAAGGCCACGGTCCCCGCGTCCAGCCAGGGGTTGCCCACGTCGGGGATGCGCGAGACCAGGGCCCCGCACTTTTGACAGCGGATCTTCACCGCGTCCACCCAAGGGCGATGAGGGGTATGTCCCTCAAACGCCTCCCAGCCGACGATGGCCCGCTCCTGCAACTCCTCCTTGCTGCCGATGGCGTCGAACCCACCGCACTCCTGGCACTCCCAGATGGGCAAGGCCAACCCCCAATAGCGCTTCTTGGAGATCATCCAGTCGTGCATGTTGCGCAGCCAGTCCATCTCCCGCTCGTAGCCAAAGGCCGGGATCCAGCGCGTGTCCTGCACGATCTCCATGATCTGGTAGCGGAGGTTGCGCTCCTTCTCCTCCTCGGCCACCTCCTCGTAGGGCTTGCCCAGTTGCTGGCCCATGGAGATGAACCACTCGTCCACCAGCCGGAACACCAGCTCCGTGCCGCAGCGCCAGCAGACAGGGTAGCGGTGGGTGTAGTCCTCCACCTTGTACAGCAGTCCCTTGCGCTCCAGGTCCTCGAAGATGGGCTCCGCAACCTCGGCCACGTTGCGGCCCGTGAGCCAGCCGAACCCCTCGGTGTAGACACCGAACTCATCCAGCGGAGCGAGCACCGGCAGGTCATATTCCTTGCTGAGGGCGAAGTCCTCCGCGCCGCAGCCGGGGGCGATGTGGACAATGCCCGTGCCCTCCGCCTCGCTCACCTCGTCCCACAGGATCACGCGATGCGGGTAGGGATGGCCCTCGTTTTGGGCAACCGCAAGGGTTGTCCTTACGGCGGGCAGGTCGTCGAAGGGCCCATCGTAAGTCCAGCCTTCCAACGCTGTACCTGCCATCTCTTCCAGCACCTCGTAGTCGTCATCCAGTATGTACAGCGTGCCCTGGGAGAGGTAGAAGATCTCGTCACCATGGTGGACTTTGACGTAGGTCAGATCGGGGCCTACGGCGGCGGCGACGTTGGAGGTGAGGGTCCAGGGGGTGGTGGTCCACACCAGCAGCGATTCCTTTTCACGTCCTCTGAGAGGAAAGCGCAGGGTGACGCCGGGGTGGGTCAGCTCCTGGTAGCCCTCGGTGACGATCTCGTGCTGGCTGATCCCCGTGCCGCAGCGGGTGCACCAGGGCATCACATCGTGGCCTTTGTAGATCCAGCCCCGCTGGTGGCACTTCTTGAGGGCGGTCCAGATGCAGTAGTTGTTCTCGTCGGAGAAGGTGAAGTAGGAACCTCCCAGCTCGGGGGTGCCCAGCCGTCCGACGATCTGCTCCACCGTGCCGGTTACCGGACCCTGGGTCCCCTGGACGGTGATCACCTGCTCCGGGTCCTCCTCCATTTTGTCCCGCAGCCAGCGCAGGAAATGAGGATCGTACCAGTCCATCCAGTATCCCAGCCGCTGCGATTGTTCATTTTGTACAGCGGCGTACTGGAGCACCCGCTGTTTGCACAGGTTGACGAAGGGGCCGACGCCATAGGCCTCAATGTCGCGCTTGGATTGGAAGCCCAGTTCCCTCTCCACTTCCACCTCGATCCACAGCCCTTGGCAATCGAAGCCATTCTGGTAGCGGGTGTCATAGCCCTTCATGGCCCAGTAGCGGTGGAAGAGGTCCTTGTAGGTGCGGCCCCAGGCGTGGTGTGTGCCCATGGGGTTATTGGCCGTGATGGGGCCGTCAATGAAGGACCAACGCTTCTGGCCCTGGTTCAGGGCTCGGCGTTTTTCAAACGCCCTAATCTCCTTCCACCATTGGAGGGTCTCCCGCTCTTGAGCTACGAAATCCACTTGAGTGGGTACGTCTTTGAACATACTTCTCCTCCCTTGACAGCGGACTGGAGAATTGAACAGACAAGGGGAATCCGTTGAATTCTGACATCCGTTTTAGTGCCCCAGCACCCCTTCAATCTCCTCCCGCACCCTTTCCTCAAACGAGACACGGCCTAAGCTCCGCAGCAACTCCCGCACACGATTCCGATATTGGAGCATCCGCGGATCCCTGGCCTTCCACGCACCCGTCACCTGGTTGATCACCAGCCGGCTGTCGCCCCGGACTGTGACCTCGCATTGTTGGGGGTTGGCGCCCATAGCCGTGAGTCGCCCGCGCAGGTCCTCCAGGGCGCGGATCAGGGCCTCGTACTCCGCCTCGTTGTTGGTCATTTCCTGCCCGAACTCCAGATGCACCACCTGGGGTGGCTCATCCCCAAATTGCAGCGCGTAGCTGCCGTAGCCGGGACCGGGATTGCCTCGGCTGCCACCATCGAAAACGACCGTTGGGGGCCCGACGTCACCAATGCTTTTATCGCGAGAGGCCAGGAAGCGTTGAAAGGGCAGCCAATCGGCCAGTTGGGCGAAGAGCCAGCATCGGTCGTTGTCGGAGAGGGCGCGAATGGATGTCCACACCTGACGGACGTCGGCCATTTAGGGCTCCAGCTCGATCCGCAGCCGCTTGTTGATGCGGCCTTTGCTCTCGTGGCCCACCACGTGGACGGGCCCCACCTCACGGGTATTGGCCACGTGCGTCCCTCCATCGGCCTGCAGGTCCAGCCCCACGATCTCCACCGTGCGCACCTGGGTGATGTGCTCCGGAAGCAGGTTGATTTTGGTGCGGATGAGATCGGGAATGCGGAAGGCTTCCTCTCGGGGCAGGATGGCGATCCTCACTGGACGCGCGGCTCCCATCTCGGCATTGATCTTGGCTTCCACATCTTGAGCAAAGGTGGCTGACATGTGCTCCAGTTCGAAGTCCATCCGCGCCCGGAGGGGTTCCATGTTGCCTCCGGTGACCAGGGCGCCGTAGTCCCGCCAGATGACGCCGCACAGGATGTGCAGTGCGGTGTGGGTGCGCATGAGCTGATACCGGTGCTCCCAATCTATCTGGCCCACCACGGGGGTCCCCACAGGGGGCGGATCGCCCTCCACCTGGTGCCAGACCACCCCCCCCTCCTGGCGGACGCGCACCACAGGAAGCCACTGCTCATTAAACAGTAGCACACCCTTATCGCAGGGCTGGCCTCCGCCGTGGGGATAGAAGGCTGTACGGTCCAGGGCCACCTGGGTACCCTTCACCTCGACCACTGTGGCTTTGAATTCCTGGAGATAGCTGTCGGCCTGATAGAGCAACTCAGTCATGGGTGCTTCCTCCCATCTGGAGTTTGGCAGAAACCCGGTTTTTCTTCGATGGGTAGAGCTTACGCTTCATCAGAGCCAACTTTTGGAGAGGGATTCCTCCACCAACGGTCATAAAAACCGGGTTTCTTGAGCCTCCTCAACCCAAAAAGCTCTCGCCCCCAAGGGACGAGAGCTTTCACATGCCTTTTGCTCCCGCGGTACCACCCTATTTGCCCTGTTTGGCAGGGCCACTCTGTGGGGTACGTGATCATACCCCCGTCCAGATAACGGTGGACGTAGCCGACTGAGTCTACTGACTGGCTGATGGCTTATCGCTGATAATCTATGGCTTATGGCCCTCCATCTGCCATATGCGATACGCTATAAGCCATACGCTATTTGCCATCCACCCGTGTTCGGTCAGTGGCTCCGGGAGGATTTTCGCCAGCAGCTCGCCACCCGGCTTCCACCATCCCGGGCTCGCTGAGACGGAGTGATGCCAGCTACTCGTTCCCATCATCGCCTGTGCGTGCGAAAGATAATAGCACAAAGTGAACAAACTGTCAAATTCCGGTTGTGTCCCCTGACTCTCGGGAAAGCTGGTCATACAAAGCCAGGAGGTTCGCTTGATGGAGTTGGGGTGCCAGCCCGCCCAGGGGCAAGCGTGAGAGGCCAAAGCTCTCTAACCTCCAGTTCTTCAGTTGCTCACGCTTTCCCCCCCGTGCCACGTGTTTGGCCACACGCTCGTATATCTGGCGCAGGTAGGTGATGTTAGCCTCGATGGTCTTGGGGATCTCACCTCGGAGAAGAACCTCTCCGTGGCCCTGCACGATGTTGTCCAGATGCATCTCCGTCAGGTGTCCCAGAGTCTCCACCATATCTTTCCAGTCACCCCAAACGATATAGGGGACCGGCATCATTGTATCTCCGGCGAAGAGCAGTCGGTCCTCATGAATGTAGACCACGATGGAATCAGCAGTGTGCCCCGGGGCGTGGATGAGCTCCAAAGTCCTGCCCCCCAGGTGCAAGAACATGCGGCCCTTATCGAAAAGGATATTGGGCAGACGTAGCTTTACGTCAGTCAGTTCTGGAGTTTCCTCTTGGGCCTGGCGCAGGTTCTCCTCCCCGTGGTATTCCAAATAACGGCGTGTGTCTTTCCAGGAGATGATCTCCGCTTCTGGGTACAGGTAGTTACCGTATACATGATCGGCGTGATGATGGGTATTGATGAGGTAGAGAATGCCTTGAGGAGAGTATCGTCGCAGGAAATCGCGCATAGCACGCGATTCCTGGGGAAAAGGCAGGGTATCAATGACGATGGTCCCCTCTGGAGTGAGTATTGCTCCGGCGGTGACCTGGACGTACATCTCGCTGGTGAACACGTAGATGTCATCCAAAACCCGCTCTTTGAGCACCTTCCCCTCCCTCATCTTCACAAAGATAAACCACCAGGTTCGTTAGATACCCGGTGGTTTAGAAGACCCCGCCGTGCCGTGTGCTGGAGGTTTTGATCCTGCATTCGCAGGTGGGGTGCCACCCCGAGCACCTGCCGTTATGCTCGTCGGAGCTGGCTCCCCGATCTCATCGGTGTTGGCTCAAAACGTTGAGGCATCACGAACACCGCAGGGTATTCATAGTATATCATAAAACTCCCAAATGTGCAAGTCAGCCTTCAGCAAAAACTCGCCCGCCCGCCCTACGGCGTCCCTTGCGTCTCCATCTGACCCTGCAGGCTCTCCAGGTTGAGGATAAAGGGAGTGCCCGAAGGTACCATCATCACCCGGATGTTGGGCGACAGTTTCTCGATGTAACGGTAGATAAGCAGATTGGCATTCTGAGCAATCTGCTCATTGATCAGCCGCAGCGCCTCCGCCTCGCCCTCCGCCTGGGTGATGGCCGCCTGCTTCACTCCCTGGGCCTCGATCTTCTTGCGCTCCGCCTCCCGCTGTTCCTTCTCCAGCACGTACTCCATCTGTTCCGCCTGCTGCTGGGCGATCTGCTTCTGCTCGATGGCCGTGGCATAGTCCTCAGTGAAGTTCACGTTGCGGATGTCAAAGGAGAGGAGCTGAAAGCCCGAGCCCTCAAACCGCTCCCGCAGGGCCTCGGTGATCTGCTGCTGGATCTGGGCCCGCTTGGGACCGTAGATATCGGTCACCGTGTTCTGGGAGACATAGTGGCGCACGATGGAACGGATGCCGGGGCGGATGAGGACCCTTAAATAGTCGTTGCGGAACATGTTGTGCACGTAATCCGCTTTACGGGGGTCAATGCGGTAGCGGGTGGAGGAGTCAATCCCCACCTGCAACCCCTCGATGGTGGGCGACCACAGAGTATCGCTCTCTCCCTCCTCCGGGTTCTTGGTCATAGTATAGACCTGCTCTCGGACATTATAGCGGAAGACCTGGTTGATGTAGGGAGCCACGAAATGCATCCCCGGCCCCAGGCTGCCCGGCAGCGTGCCAGCGAAGATGTTGAATACCACTCCTGCCTCGCCAGCGTCAATGACCACCACACTGGTGCTCAGGGTGCTGACCACTGCCGCGACGATAAGGATCAGCACCGCCATTGACATGGAGATCTTGCTTCTCCGCCCGCGGCTCCGCTGCACTAGGATGTAGCCGATGTAGGCCAACAGGCCTAGCCAAAGTAGGACGGCGATGCCGCTCAGAAAACTGGCGATAATCATCCTCTCCTCCCTTCGATTGATTTTCGATACATAGCCTCAATGATACCATACTTCGAGCCAAAAGCAAGTAGCGCTTTGGCCCGCATCACGCACTGTTTGACTTATCTTTCCCGGGGGGTATAATTGGTTTCGTACTGTCCACGCGGAAAGGGGAGATTCCAACCATGCAAGTCCTGCTCGATATCCTATCAGCCTGGGCAGGATTTCTGCTGACCAAGCTGCCGGCCGCTGCGGCCACCTTTGTCGGCGGCTGGTTAGGTATCAGGTTGCTGGGAGCCGTTTTGAGCCGAGCCCTGAGGGCCGCCCGGATTGAGCCTACCATTGCTGGTCTTTTCAAGTCCGCGATCACGATTGCCCTGTGGATCATCGTCATCGCCGCTGTGCTTCAGGCGCTCGGGCTGAGCCAGGTCGCACTGGCTGTCTCCGGCTCCATCGCCCTGGTCGCCTTGGGGATTGCCTCCGCCGCCTCAGGCACCCTGGCCGACATCATCGCCGGGGTGTTCCTGGTGAGCGATCCCGACTTCCGGGTGGGGGATACCATCACCACAGGGGGCATCACCGGCGTCATCCAGTCCATTGACCTGCGAAAGGCCCGGATTCTGGCCGCGGATGGCAGGCTGAATGTCATCCCCAACCAGGCGGTAGAAAAGACAACCTGGGTAGTGGAGCGTCGGAGGGAGAAGTAGGAGGAGTGACAATGGGACGAGTTCCTGTCTGGTTACAAGCTGGACTCCTGGGATTGGCGATCCTGCTGATGGGCACTATCGGCGTGCTGGCTCTCAATGGACAACTGCGCCTCAGCACCCTGCAGCCCACCTGGAAACTGACCGTCCTGCACACCAACGACGTGATAGGCTACGTCGAGCCCTGCGGTTGACTGCACCCCAAAGGAGGGCTGGCTCGTCGAGCCACCGCGATTAAAACTGAGCGCCAGGCCCATGGCCACGTGCTGCTGCTGGATGCCGGCAGCTCCATCCTGGGGGGCTGGGAATGGGACTACGAATCCAAAGCCCGGATGATGGTCGAAGCCATGAACCGCATGGGCTACGACGCCCTGACGGTGGGGCAGGGCGAGCTGCAGATGGGATCCGAAGCGCTGCTCAAGGTTATGACCCAGGCCGATTTCCCCTTCCTCTCGGCCAACCTCACTCGGGGGAAGAGCGGGCCACTGCTGGTTCAACCCTACACCCTTCTCTCATTGGACGGCCATCGAGTGGCCATCATTGGTGTGACCGCGCCGGAGGACACCGACATCCATCAGTTGGAAGAAGGTGAGGTGGGCGTGCTCGACCCTATTGAGGGTGTGCGCCGACAGGTTAACGCGGTTAAGGATCAGGCAAAGGTCATCATTGTGCTATCCCATCTGGGACTGGAGATGGATCAGAAGCTGGCTCAGCAGGTAGGGGAGATTGACCTCATCGTGGGGGGGCGCTCAGGCGACAACTTGGAAGAACCCCTCCAGAATGAGGTAACGAGGACGGTGATTGTGCAGGCTGGCAACAGGGGGGAATGGCTGGGGATCATTGACTTGGAGCTGGATCAGCACGGACGCATCGTGAGCTACAAGGGGCGCAACCTAGCGCTGAGTGAGGAGATTGTTGAGGATCCAGAGTTCAGCGCCTGGCTCCAATCAGTGCAACCCACGCCGACTCCCTCAGGGTAATGAGATGGCCCAGACACCCGGCTTCTTGCAGAAGCCGGGTGTCTTCGTTTAGCGCCAGAAGAAGCGGCGCGAGACACTGAGAGGGCTGACAGGCTGCCCTTCGGGTGGGCTCCGCTTGACGACGACATCCCAGCGGAAGGGGAGCGAATCGCCCGGGCCAGAATACAGCTCGGAGGGGATCCGCCAACCCTGCGCCTTGGTTCGCCAGGTTCCTATCTCTTTCTCCCCACGGAATAGTTGCACTTCGTACCATTCATCCTCTTGCAGGATGCCCACCGATGTCCACTGCAGGAGGATGTGCGCCTCAGAGCCCTGGAATTCCTCTTCCTCCCGCGGCCACAGAAGCACAGGAGCAGGATAGGGAAAGGGGGTCGCGGTGGGCAGCGGCGTTGAGGTGGGCGTAGGCGTGGGTGGCCCCAGATCGAGGCGGAGCACCTGCCCCACCTGCAGGAACTGGGGGCTGACCCCTGGGTTCAGGGCATAAATGTCGTTGAGGGTGATGCCATACTTAGCTGCGATGCCCAACAGCGTCTCCCTCTCTTGCACAGTGTGGGTGATGACCCGGGATTCGGCCCGGGGTTCGGAGGGGAGTACCATCTCTCCTCCCATACCAGGGGCGGGGATCAGGAGCTCCTGCCCAATCTGTAAGCGCCGAGGATCAAGGCCCGGGTTGGCCTGCATCAGAGCCTCTACATTGATCCCATACTGAAGGGCAATCCCACTGGGTGTGTCCCCTTGGGCGACCACATGCACCCGAACTGGGATGGGGCTAGCAGTCGGTGTCGGCAAGGGGGTAGAGGTAGGCATGGGAGAGGTGGTGGGAGTGAAGGTGGGCGGCAGCTGAGTCGCTGTCGGCGTTGGGGATGGCATGGCGGTGGGCATAAGAGTGGCAGTAGGTGTAGGGATAGACGTGGGTGTGGCTGTGGCCGTCGGCGCAGGAGTGGCAGTGGGCCACGGTGTGGCAGTGAAAGTAGGAGTGATGATAGAGATGGAAGGGATCGTAGCCGTCGGCAAAATAGGAGAAGTGGAATGAGAAGACCTCGCCTGCCAGGGATGCCACCACCAGCAAAAAGCCACGATGCCGACCACCAGAGCAAACAGCAGGACATCAAGGAGCAGGGCCACTGCGAGAGAGCGCACATCCCACCTGCGCGGCCTCAGTTCCGCCCCGCACAGGAGACACTCGCGGGCCGTCAGGCCTACCCGTGCCCCACAGGCCGGACACCTGCGGCCCTCGGCTCGGCGAAAGAACCGCGGCCACCGAACGCGCGGCCAGTGGATGCGAAAAGGCGGGAGCCATCGCCACCTCAGGGAGGCTCCACACATGAAGCAAGTCTGTGCTCGCCGTGCGACGGTCGCCCCGCAGGCGGGGCAACGGCGCGCCCCAGCCCCTTCTCTGCGAAACATACTCTCTTCCTACGCCGAGCTCCCCGCCAAGCCCAGTTCCTCAGCAATGGACTGCATAGCCTCCAGCACGATGGCGATGTGCTCCCTCAGTGGGACGCCCAGCTCTTCCGCACCCTCCTCAACGTCCTGACGGTTCACGCCAGCAGCGAACCGCTTGTCCTTCCACTTTTTCCTCACCGAGCTGACCTCCACATCGCGGATGTCCTTGGAGGGCCGGACCAGCGCCACAGCCACG
>Ga0136653_10001137_pt1 | contig 14423 bp, 14 predicted proteins | sample LakKivw275mmetaG_FD_94866 | JGI IMG/M metagenome (GOLD analysis project Ga0136653, IMG submission 94866) | Anoxic lake water microbial communities from Lake Kivu, Rwanda to study Microbial Dark Matter (Phase II) - Lake Kivu water 275m metaG... | ecosystem: Environmental > Aquatic > Freshwater >... | reverse complement strand
CAAAGTATTTGTCGGCACGGATAAGGTAAACGGAAATAGAACTCCCCATCTTTGTCTTCAAGAGTAGCCCTTCCTCCCGGCGATTGGAGATGGGCACGGTGAAGCGCACTCCTGTATCTTCCACCGGGAAGCCGCTCCGCAGCACAGAGCGGTAAGCGGGCATCAGGAGAGAGACTCGAAGCCCAAGCCGTTCCAGGGCTCTGGCGAGGGAGCCTACACTGTCACTAAGACCACCAGTCTTGGCAAAGGGAGCAATCTCCGGCGACACCATGGCGACGTGCAGGGCTGGTGCTGTTTCTCGTCTATAGAATTCAGACATTTTTGCTCCTTGAATTCAATGGGCACCCTGGAATGCAAAGTCCTCTTCTCTAATACTCCTAATTATAACGCTTCTTGCGGCTACTGTCTCGCTTTTCACATCCTTTTTAAGGGTTGGTCTTGGGCTCGTTGGAGTCTTTGACAACTCGAACAGAGGTCTGTCATAATATGGCTACAAAGGCAGCCTCACTACTGCGGAGGGGTGCTCCGTGTTGACAGAAACAATGACGATGCGCGATATACTTGTTTCTCTAGCTATTGCCGTTCCCACCTTTCTTGTTGCCGGAATCTTCTACTATTGCCTTCGGCAAGTGTTGCGTCGGATGGCGGTCAAGATGGGCACAGCTCTGGACAATATGCTGGTAAAGGTTGTGCAGTGGCCAATCTTTGCTGGCATAATCTTGTCAGGGGTGTACTTTGCTATCCTCTATCTCCCCCTTAAGGAGTCGCTTGATTTCGAAATCCGGAGAGGCTTTCATCTTGCTTTTATCATCCTGGGCGTCTATGGGGTGGCAGCAGTACTGGATAGCCTGTTTCGGTGGTTCAAGCTTGAGGTGACCCCAAAGACCCACACTGCCCTGGATGCCTGGATTGTGGGCCTCCTTAGGATATTCACTCCGCTCTTGCTTGTCCTTGTGGCAGTGCTGGTTTCTTTAGGGCTATTCAACGTTGAGGTAACTGGGGTCAAGGATTGGCTTATTGCCCACGGGACGCGCATTGGGCTAATCCTCTTCCTTTCTATTGCGGCGCTTTTTGTACTGGGCATTGCTGGCTCTAAAGCTGTTACTGCTTTTATTACCCGAGAGGTTCCGGAACAGCCAGAGGAGGAGATACGAAAGCGAGCTAATACCCTATCACGTGTTCTCATAACCACGGGACAAGTCTTCGTCATATTCATAGCCACGTTCATCATACTTTCCGAGCTGGGCATTGACATTGCCCCGGTTCTTGCCGGAGCCGGGGTAGTCGGCATCGCCATCGGCTTCGGGGCGCAGAGCTTAATCAAGGATATAATTGCCGGCTTCCTAGTCGTAATGGAGAACCAGTACCGTGTTGGCGATGTGGTCACGATAGCCGGTGTTAGCGGTCTGGTGGAGGAGGTTAACCTGCGGCGCACGGTATTGAGAGACCTGGACGGTATCGTGCACATAGTACCTAACGGTGAGATAAGGGTAGCCAGCAACTTTACTAAAGAGTGGTCGCGGGTCAATCTGAACATCAGTGTGTCATACGGGACTGACCTAGACCATGCCACTGCTGTCATCAACCGGGTTTGCAAGGAGATGGCTGAGGAGCCTGAATGGGCACCCTTAATCCTGAAGGCGCCTCAAGTGCTGCGGGTGGATAAACTGGGAGACTCAGGGATTGAACTGAAGGTCTTGGGAGACACCAAGCCCATCCGGCAGTGGGACGTGATGGGTGAGATTCGAAAAAGGATAAAGAAGGCCTTTGACGAGGAAGGTATCGAGATTCCCTGGCCGCACGCTAAGGTCTACTTCGGGAACATGCCCTTTAGCAACTTGAGCCGGGAAGAGAAGGGAACGAGGGGACAGTAGTTAAAATAAAGTTTTTGTCTGGCCGCCTTGAGTATTGAACTTAGGGGGTGATTTAGGTGGACAGGGTACTAGCCATAGTAATGGCAGGAGGAGCAGGGGAAAGACTACAGCCTCTGACCCGGGAACGAGCTAAGGCGGCTGTTCCCTTCGGGGGCAAATTCCGGCTCATTGATTTTACGCTGAGCAACTGCATCAACTCTGGTCTCCGTCAGATTTACGTTTTGACACAGTACCGGTCGGAGTCGTTACATAGGCATATCCAAGATGGCTGGAGCATCTCAAGTGCAGGGTTAGGCGACTTCATATACTGTGTGCCAGCTCAGCAGAAGCTTGGGGCAGAGTGGTACCGTGGCACGGCTGATGCAGTACGGCAGAATCTTAACCTGGTCAAAAGAAAAGACACCGAGGATGTTCTAATACTGTCTGGTGACCATATCTATAAGATGAACTGCCTTCAACTGGTGGCCTATCACAGGATGAAGAAGGCGGGTCTGACGATATCGGCTATAAGGGCGAGGAAAGAGGAGGCTGCCGGAAGACTTGGCGTACTGGAAATAGACCAAGAGAACAGGCTGATTGGCTTCGAGGAAAAGCCAGCGCAGCCAAAGACAATGCCCGAGGCTCCAGATTATGCTCTGGCTTCGATGGGCGTATACATCTTCAAGGTCAGTACCCTGCTTGAGGCTTTACAGGGACAGGAAGACGACTTCGGCGAACACATCATTCCAGGAATGATAGGTAAGCATAGCGACATTTTCGTTTATGACTACGAGAAAGAGAACGAAATACAGGATTTCGCCATTGAAGTGAAAGAGGGCATACGGGAGAAAATCCTGGTCGATAGAACCCGCGATTCCTCTTACTGGAAGGATGTCGGCACTATTGATTCCTACTACGAAGCGAGCATGGATTTGGTGGGCGTCGAACCACTCTTTAACCTCTACGGAGAAAGGTGGCCTATTAGAAGCTGCCAGCGACCGCTGCCACCAAGCAAGTGTGTCCTTGGTGGAAAGACACCCGACTCCATCGTGAGTGACGGCTGTATCATCAGCGGTGGGACAGTGCGGAACTCTATACTCTCTCCAGGCGTAATCGTGGAGAGGGACGCCCTAGCGGAACACTCAATTATATTCGACGACGTTGTTATCGAGCCTGGTAGCAGGGTGAGACGAGCTATCGTTGACAAGGAAAGCAGAATCCGGGCTGGCGCTTCAATTGGGCTTAGCCGGGACGCAGATAAGGCAAGAGGGTGTACCGTTTCAGATTCCGGCATAACTGTCATCCCCAAAGGGGCAGACATAGGTCGTAGTGAGCTCTCTCTTTTTTAAGCCAACTTGTTCGCATGCTGTCGGCCAGCTCCCAAGCGGCATTCCTTCATAATACTCGATCGTTGCCTGGCTTTTGCCCTCCGTCCGTTGAGTGAGAACAAAGCCTCTCACTAGGGATTTTAATGATGTCCCTACCGGCGCTTGCAGTTTGACATTTGCGACCATCCCTCATTCGCGGACCCGCCTCTATACAATCAAGCGGTCAGATCCATATTTGACCGCCTTTGGCTTGCCACTCAATCATGAGGTCTACCTGCCCAACTCCATATCTATGGTGGGCGGTACTGGACTTGAACCAGTGACCTCTTGCGTGTGAAGCAAGCGCTCTAACCGCTGAGCTAACCGCTCAAAATCGTGCCTAGCTTGTCCTCAAACCCTGACGAAAATCCACCAAAGCAAGAGGTCTTTTGCCGTCTAATCAAAGCAACCCTACTCCTCTCACCCCGCCTAACCCCTATTATATGTGACTGGCACTCTGCTGGTCAACCCGATCTACATCTTGCTTTCAGGTTAGAAGTATACAAAACGCCCAATTGTGTCCCATTTTCCCCTCCTCTTTATTATCAACAATTCCTTAACATTTGTGTTATAAAATTAGATAAATATGACGAATCAGTAGTAGCCGCTACACATTCCGTCAGAATGTGTAAATAATTGGCTGACAAAAGATAGGTTCATACTTCAACAGACAGGAGCTGCCCCAGAGATTTGGTTATGACAGCTTTTCATCCCCTAAAGTTAGTAAACGTTTTGACAAGAAGCTCTGTATAGAGTATATTGTAGCTACAGTTATCTACAAGATAAGGTCGTCTAGTAAGCTTAAAGGGCAAGAGAATTAAATGTATTGGCTTTGGAACTACTTTCACCTTCATCGCTTTCGAACAGGAATTCTTCGCTGATACAGGCTTCGCCAATGAGACAAAGACGCTGTCTAGGTTGCTGGAGACTAGAGACGATACAGTTCGCATATTGCAGTAGCTATCAGCAGCGAAGCTAAGTAAGCCACTTATCTACATCCTCCTCGCTAAGACTATGTATTGCTATTTGAACTTCCCAGAGACAGAACTGTCTATTGTGGCGATTAATATGAATGAAGACGAGTAGGTAATACTGACGAGGATAGGCTACAAATGAGAATGAACAGAGGAAAGGTTTTGCTAAAGATATGAATTATCGCCGGGACATAAGGAATATAGTTATTATCGCCCACGTTGACCATGGTAAGACTACTCTGGTAGATGCCATGCTTAAGCAAAGCAAGGTATTCCGGGATAACCAGAAAGTGGGCGAGTTAATAATGGACCAGGGCGTCCTGGAGCGAGAAAAAGGCATTACCATCATGGCTAAAAATACCGCCGTAGTTTACCGGGGAGTTAAAATCAATATCATTGATACTCCCGGGCATGCCGATTTCAGCGGAGAGGTGGAGCGCGTCATAAGTATGGCTGACGGTTGCCTGCTTTTAGTGGATTCTATAGAAGGTCCCACGCCCCAGACTAGGTTTGTGCTGCGCCACGCTCTGAGAAATGGTCTAAAACCAATTGTAGTTATCAACAAAATAGACAGGAAAGATTCGCGAATAGCGGAGGTGCTTGGATTCACCCAGGACCTATTCTTAGAATTAGCTACTAGTGCTGACCAGCTTGATTTCCCGGTACTATATGCCAGTGCCAAGGAAGGTACAGCCGTAACCGAACTAGGTATGAAAGGCAAAGACATCACTCCTCTCTTCGAATGCATCTTAGAAGAAGTACCACCACCGCAAATTGAAAGTGGGCCATTTCAAATGCTGGTTTCTAACCTCGACTATGAAAGCCACAAGGGTAAAATAACTATTGGTAGAATCTGGAGGGGCAAAGTCGCCACCCACGACCCGGTAGTTAGTATGAGTGCTGATGGGAGCATAGCTCATTATGAGATTGGTGAAGTATTTACATATCTCGGTCTCAAGCGCTTGGAGGTAGCCGAAGCCGAGGCGGGTGACATAGTAGCTGTAACCGGGATCGAAAAAGTCAACATTGGAGATACCATTGCCAGCCCGGAGCGACCTGAAGCTCTACCGCGAATAGAAGTTGGCGAACCTACGATAGAGATGACCTTTGGAGTAAACACCTCACCGTTCGCCGGCCGTGAGGGGCGTTTTAGCACCACGCGCCAGCTACGGGAGCGACTCTATAAAGAATTGGAGACTAATCTTAGTCTCAGGGTCCAGGATACAGATAGCCCAGACACCTTCCTGGTAAAAGGGAGAGGAGAGCTACACCTGGCTATTCTGATTGAAACCATGCGCCGGGAGGGCTACGAATTTGAAGTCTCCAAACCAGAAGCTATTACCAAAGTAATTAACGGCGAGCTTATGGAACCCATGGAGGTTCTTACCCTTGATACCAAAGATGAATATATTGGAGTTTTAACCGAGATGCTGAGCAAGCGGCAAGCTCAGCTTACGGATATGCGCAACGATGGCCATGATAATGTGCATTTAGAATTCCGTGTGCCTACAAAAGGACTCATTGGTTTCCACAGTGCCTTTCTTACTGCAACCCGTGGTGAAAGCGTGATGAATACTATTTTTCTTGGCTATGAGGTTTGGCATGGAGATATAGCTTCAACTCGTAATGGAGCACTGGTAGCATCGGAACAAGGCGTAGCTGTTACCTATGGTCTAAATAATGCCCAGGGACGGGGCATCACCTTCATTGAACCCAGTACACCAGTCTATGAAGGTATGATAGTGGGGCTGAATTCGCGGCCACAGGACATAGCCATCAACGTATGCAAGGAAAAGAAGAAGACCAATGTACGTTCGTCAACATCCGACATTGCCGTAAAGCTGACTCCTCCCGTGAAGCTGAGCCTGGAGCAAGCCATTGATTTTATCAATAAGGATGAACTGGTTGAGGTGACTCCGGAGAACATCAGATTGAGGAAGAAGTTACTCACCCAGGCACAACGGTTGAGGAGCATCTCTCTTTCCCGTCGGAGCATAGAAGCATAGACCATAGCTTACCATTAACATGCTTTAAGGCTCGAATTGATACCCTATTCTCTCAATGGCGTTTGAGTTCTTTTGCAAAGTGGGCCACTTTAGTGTATAATGTCATAGTGTTTCAGTTTAGGTTATCATATACTTTTTTAAATCCTCAGATTTCGTCAAGTATTGGATGACCGAACTCTAACTAAAAATTTAAAAGAGAGGAGGTCATCCAATGAGTTTTGAGGACAAGTCGCTCCAGTGTTCCGATTGCGGGGCTACTTTTACCTTCAGCGCTGAGGAGCAAGAGTTTTTCCAATCCAGAGGCTACACCAATGAGCCCAAGCGCTGCCCCTCCTGTCGTCAGGCAAGAAAAACAGAGCGTTATGGAAACAGTGGCTCTGGTTACAGAACCCAGCGGCAGATGTTCCCGGTAAAATGTGCCCAGTGTGGCAAGGATACCGAAGTACCCTTCGAACCCCGCGGTGACAAACCGGTGTACTGCAGCGATTGCTACCGTAAAGTCAAACCGAGTAGGTAAGCTAGGTTAAACCTATGAGAGCATACATAGGCTGGGAATACCCACCCTATGTATGCTTCTAGAATGTTTGAGGCGTTATGTCGTTAGAAGTTCACCTGCATGAGGGCGAAACACAGGATTCTTTGTTACGGCGCTTTCAAAGGACGGTACAGATGAGTGGTATTTTGCGCGAGGCAAAGGCCCACCGTCATTTCGTATCTAAGGGAGACGCTGCCCGGATAAAAGCAAGAAATAACGCCAGAAGAAGGCGGCGTCAGAGATATTAAGCGGAGTAGGAGAAACAATTCAAAAAAAGGGGGCTGATTATGAAAATCTATGTAGGTAATCTATCCTTTGATGTGACTGAAGAGGAACTACGGGCGGAATTCGTTGCTTTTGGAAAGGTCGAATCGGTAAGTATCATAACTGACAAGTATAGCGGACGGCCAAAAGGATTTGCCTTTGTTGAAATGCCTACCGTGTCCGAGGGGCAGGCGGCCATCACCGCTCTAAACGGGAAGACTTTAAAGGATCGGACGCTTACTGTTAGTGCAGCACGGCCTCGCTCTGATGACAGAGGTGGCTCTTATGGGGGCAGGAGAGGCGGTGGATTTGATAGAGGAAGGGGTAGAAGATACTAAGGCTCCCTCCTCATTTGAGTCTACTTGATACGCAGAAGATAAATCTGTGACTCCGAAGAGCCCTTAGTCTAAACGTTAATGACAAACGTTGGGCCAAGCCTAGCCCACTTCCAAAGAAGGGTGGCTAAGATGAACATCTATGTGGGCAACTTATCTCCTGACGTTACTGAGGAAGAACTACGACGAGAATTCGTGGCTTTCGGAGAAGTGATATCTGTCGTCATTATGAACGACAAGTATATTGGTAGCGGCCAGACCAGGGGATATGGATTTGTTGAAATGGCCTCAAAGTCTGAAGGCGAAGCCGCAATTACTAGCCTCAAAGGCAAAAGACTAAAGAGCCGGGTGATTGATGTTGTTGAAGCCCTTCCTCTTTCAGATAAGAGAGGTATAGAGTGCCTCCATGGAAGAGATAACCGGCTTAATCGAAAAGCAAGACAAAGAAGATACTAAATCACACTAAACCAATTGATTATCATCAATACCATAAATTATCCTGCAATCACCTTGTCGTATCAGTCTGAGGCAGTCTGTCCAATACATGTTGCGCCCGGCGTCTAAGTTCAAGATGAATGGTCCTTCGGGATACTTTATGTGAGGACGATTCTGAGCCGTTTCCTTTTTTGGCCCAACGATTTGCTTCTGTGCCAACATAGCCGAAAAATTGCCTGAAGTTTGATATCTACGACCATCGCTCATTTGTCAAACCATGAGGTCTAGCCTCTTAATTGCCTATCTATGGTCGGGGTGAGAGGATTTGAACCTCCGACCTCATGGTCCCAAACCATGCGCGCTACCAGCTGCGCTACACCCCGCGCCGAGAAGTATAGCAAAGCACCAACCTCGGGTCAAACTAGGAGCTAATCTCGACAGTCAGGGCAGTTATCAAATACGTTAGAGACCAAACCCGCCTTTTTGATTATATAGTCTAGCTGCTTCTCCGGAGCCCAGTATTTACCGCAGGTGTAGCACTTCTTTAATTTGAACTCCAGCTTGCCGCTAGGGGTAGTTAATATTCTGGTATCACCAACATCGTCTACCGTTATGGCATCGGTAGGACAGATGTAGGCACAGGAGTCGCAGCCAATGCACTTAACTGGTGAAACCTCAATTGATGGCTCACCAATGTCTCGGTCTATGCCTTGAGCAATAAAACTGATAGCGCCAACATTTACAATCTCACGGCAGGTTCTAACACATAGCCCACAGAGAATGCACTCCTGCTCCTTAAGGGTAAAGCCTGGCTGGTCAATACCTAGCTCTCTGGCTGATTCCCATAGCCTAGCTGAGTGCGGACGCTGTGCCAATAGCATCTCTATTGCCAGCTTTCTTGCCTTGACTACCCGTTCTGAGTTAGTTCTGACCTCAAGCCCTGCCTCTACCGGATAAGTACAGGCTGCTATTAAATCAGATGTCCCGTTAGCTGTAATCTCAACCACGCATAATCGGCATGAGCCACCGGGACTTAGTGACTCGTGATAGCAGAGAGTGGGTATATGGATACCAATCTTGCTTGCAGCATCAAGAATTGTCCAGCCTTCTTCGGCTTCTACTGTTTGATTATCAATAGTTAGCCTTACCATCAGCTTTACCCTCAATCATCAAATTATGGTTAACTTTCGCTAGCCACTGCCAGTAGCATTACCCGGTAGCACCTGAGGCACCTCTCAGCCTCTTTGACTGCTGCCTCAGCAGTAAGACAACTCTCCACCTCATCAAAGCCCAGCGCTCTGCCTGATGGTGGAAGTTGCCTCGGGGATTGGCGCGCCCTCCTGGCAATGACACCTCCCGTCCTCTGCCGCCATAGGCCAACATCATGGGTAAGCCTCTGCTTGGTGTCTTCCTCAGATGGGGCTATTTTGCCCGATGTCAGGTATTGGTCTATGCTCCTAGCTGCCCTATTACCGGCGGCTATAGCCTCAATGAGAGTAGCTGGACCGGTGACACAGTCACCACCAGAGAAGACCCCCATCTGGCTGGTTTGATAACTGAGGGGGGCAACCCTTATGGTGCCTTGCTCCGTGGTTTCAATCGGCTCGCCCTCAGTCAAAAAGGACAAATCGGGTGCTTCACCAATAGCCGAGATAATCATATCGGCAGGCAAGACGAATTCTGAGCCTTTAACTGGAATCGGGCGCCGCCGACCACTAGCGTCTGGCTCCCCCAATTCCATCCTGATGCACTCAGCGCCGATAACCTTGTCGCCCTTGGTTAATACTTTAACCGGTGTTGCTAAGAAATGGATTTTCACCCCTTCCTCCTCCGCTGCCTCAACCTCATCCTTCCTCCCCGGCATTTCCACCCTGGAGCGCCGGTAGACAATGGTTACCTCCTTGAAACCAAGCCTGAGGCAGGTTCGGGCGCAATCTATAGCGACATTACCACCCCCCACTATTATTACCCTATCCTTAGCCGCTATCTTCTTGCCCAGATTAACATCGCGGAGAAACTCCACCCCGTCGGCTAATCCGGCATAACCCTGCCTCCAGTTCTCAATATCAAATTCCCTGCCCAAGTGAGCGCCAGTGGCAATAAATATTGCCTTGAAGCCTTCAGCAGAGAGCTGCTCCAGAGTTATATCCCTGCTTAATTTAGTATTCAGCTTAATTTTCACCCCCAGCCGCCTGATAATATCGCTCTCCCTCTCCAGAATATCCCTGGGCAAACGATAGGCAGGGATGCCAACCAACGCCATCCCCCCCGCTGACGACTGCTCATCAAAGATGGTAACCTTATAGCCCATCAAGGCTAAATTATAGCCAGCAGCCAGCCCAGCCGGGCCAGCCCCGATAATTGCCACCCTGGGCTTAACAGCTTTAGTTTTCTCAACTGCAGGAGCTGAGCCACCGTCCATTTCATAATCAGCAGCAAATCTCTTCAGCGCCCTGATGGCAACCGGGCTATCTACGTCGTTCCGGGTGCAATTGGCTTCACAGAAGGCAACGCAAGCCCGACCGGTGATTTGGGGCAGGCAGTTTGTCTGTCTAATTAATTCCACAGCCTCTTTATATCTACGGTTTCTTATTAGCTCTATGTAGCCGGGTACATCCTGGTGAGCGGGGCAAGCCTCCATACACGGGGCAGTAACTCTAGTCATATAAGTCGATTTAGCCCTCTTCTTCCTGCTGGCAACAGGCTTGGTATATTCCTCCCGATAATAATTTAAACTATCAAGGACAGGGGTAATTGCTGAGGGGCAGAAATCGCACTTGGCGTTCTCCTTCACCCCGACGCCCAACCAGCGCAACAGCTCAATATCCCCTTCATTCCCCTTCCTCTTGACAATCCTAGCTAAGATACCAAGCATAATCTTTATGCCAAGGTAACCAACGCTGCACTCCCCACAGCTTAGTTTCTGTACTTCCTTCAGATAGGTGTGAGCCATATCCACAACGTCAACCTTATCATCAGTCACCACCAAACCATTCCAAGACATAAAGGCTGTTACCCGATGTCCGTTATATTGGAGGGGGAGTCTCAGGTCTCCTGCGCTGGCGTATTCATCAGGGTGAAGACTCCTGTTATCTACCACCTTACCAGCCCAAGTGCTAAAAATTACCCCGCCCATTTAACAACCTCGCTGGTGGTTATAGCCTTTGCCTTAAGCCTGTGGTATTTTTCAATGACTGTGGTCTGAATCTTGCCCACAATATCTGGTGATAGGTGCCTGAACCTCCCCTGTAGCTTCATATAGTCGGTGACCGGTCTGAGTTTAGGGAAATCAAAATTTAATCTATAGGTGCCATTGTCCACTTCATACAGCGGGAATATCCCTGTCTCTACTGCCAGACGACCTATCCTGACGGTTAAGCCAGGAGCACACCTCCACCCAGTAGGGCAAACCGACAGGATGTGGATATAAGCTGGACCGGGGGTAGCTGCCCCCTTTGCCACCTTAGCCATCAGGTCAAAAGGATAGCTGGGGCAGGCGGTAGCCACATAGGGGATGTCATGAGCGGCAGCAATAGCCGGCATATCCTTCTTCCAGGTAACCTGCCCGATGCTCACCTTGCCAGCGGGGGAGGTGGTAGTCGAAGCTCCGTAGGGGGTGGCTGAAGAGCGTTGAATCCCGGTATTCATGTAGGCTTCATTGTCAAAGCAGATATAAAGGAAGTTATGCCCCCGCTCCAGAGCCCCTGATAATGCCTGGAGCCCGATATCGCTGGTGCCACCGTCTCCAGCCATGGCGATAACCTTTATTTCCTGCTGGGCTATCCTGCCCTTCTTCATCAGTATCTTTAGCCCAGATTCTATGCCCGAAGCTACGGCGGCGGTATTCTCAAACAGGGTATGAATCCAGGGAACACGCCAGGAGGTATAAGGGAGCGGCGACGAAACTATCTCCATACAACCGGTAGCATTAGCAATTATTACATTCTGCCCCAGTGCCTTGCAGGCGAGCCTCACTGCCAGAGCCTCGCCACAGCCGATACACGCCCGATGACCTGGGGCAAAGTTCTCCCTTTTGGTTACCAGTTTGGGGACAAAAACAGCATACTTTTCCATTATTCCCTCACCCCGTATATCTCAAACTCTTTGTCGCTGCCTTTCTGCGAGATTTCTATGCCCCTATTGACTATCTCCTCAAATCCAGCCGGGGTAATATCCCTACCCCCCAGCCCGCCGACGAAGCCGATGACCTTTGGTTTCCTGTCCTCACCATATAAGGCTGACCTGACCTCAGAGCAAACCGGACCACCGGGACCACCAAAGGAGAGAGCCCTATCCAGCACTATGAGAACGCTGGCATTTTTGACCGCCTGGCGAATTTCCTCAAAGGGAAAGGGACGCCATAAGCGAAGCTTTACCAAACCAACGCTTTTACCCTCCGTTCTCAGCTTGTCTATAGCCGTTGCTGCCGTTTCACTAAAGCTGCCCATAGTTAATAGCAACACCTTGGCATCTTCACTGCGGTAGCACTCTACTGGAGAGTAATATCGGTGGAAGGTCTTGCCAAACTCGTCCCAGCACTGGAGGATTACCTCTTTGGCTGCTTCTAAATTTACCTGCTGCGCCTTCTTGGTCTCAGAATAGATGATAGGCGGAGCGAAAGCCCCCATAGTTACCGGCCTATCCGGGTGCAACGGCATAGGGTATTGGTAAGGGGGGATAAATTTATCCACCTGGCTCTGCTCCGGGAAAACCACCGGTTCAATCATATGCGATAGGTGAAACCCATCAAGGTGAATCATTACCGGGAGCAATACCCTGGGGTCTTCGCCAATGCGGAAGGCGCAAAGCACATTATCCACCGCCTCCTGCCCATTTTCTACAAAGAGCTGAATCCAGCCGGTATCACGCACCGCCATAACATCAGAGTGGTCACCCCAGACGCTTAGTGGCGCTGACAGGGCTCGGTTAGCCACCGCCATAATTACCGGCAACCGCATTGACGAGGCAACATACAGCACCTCATGCATCAACTCCAGCCCTTGACCGGCAGTAGCGGTAAAGGTTCGAGCCCCGGCTGCCGATGCTCCAAGGCAGGCGCTCATGGCTGAGTGCTCTGATTCCACTGGAATATACTGGGCATCTAGCTCACCATTGGCCACTAGCTCAGCCAGGTGCTCCACAATATGAGTCTGTGGGGTGATGGGATAGGCAGATACAACATCAACATTAGCCAGTTTAGCGGCTTCAGCGACTGCCAGTGAAACCTCAATACCGACCCTTTTTGCCATCACTCTTCCTCCGGTACTATGGTAATGGCTTTAGCCCAGCATTCCCGGGCGCAAATGCCACACCCCTTACAATAGAATAGGTCGGCTTGAAAGTACCCCTCAGCATCTTGCCCAATGCAGCCCTCAGGACAGAAAATGTAGCAAATACCACACTTTATACATTTGCTACTATCAAAGATTGGTCTTTCCGACCGCCAACCCCCAGTTTGATACTGACTAGCATTTCCTGGCTCGGTGACTACTGAGCCAATTTCCAGGTCTTTCCATGTTAGCATTCCCGCCGGCTTAGTCATTGGCTCACCCCTTTACCTGGGTTTCATCGTAGGCCTTCTGCATGGCCTCAATATTTCTTTCTGCCAAGCGGCCAAACCGCCGCCTCAACGGCTCAAGCAGGGATTCCAGTTCAACCACTCCGCTGGCTTTAACCAGAGCTCCAACCATAGTAGTATTAGTAATCGGAATGCCTAAAATATGCTTAGCAATACTTGTGGCATCAACTTTAGCCAGCCTACATTTGGTCTTAACCTCGGCTTCAACCTCCTGAAACGACCTCCTGGTATTAATTACCAGTATCCCGTTTTCCTTGAGCCCTGAGGTAACATTGACAATGCTAAGCAGTCCAGGGTCAAGTACCACCACGATGTCAGGCTGGGTTATCTCCGCCCTTATCTTGATTGGTTTCTGGCTGCTTATTCTGACAAAAGCCAATACTGGTGCGCCTCTCCTCTCCGGACCAAAGCTGGGGAAGGCATGGGCATACTTCTCTTCGCTTATTGCTGCCTGTGCCACCAGTTCCGCCGAGGTAACTGCACCCTGCCCACCACGACCATGCCATCTAATTTCAATAAGTTGGTTTGCCTCTATCACCTTAGCTTCCAGCTGATACACAAAGTACCCCTGGAGCGACTCGAACGCTCGCGCCCAGCTCCGGAGGCTGGTGCTCTATCCACCTGAGCTACAGGGGCAAATACAATTTAATATCATAACCGATAGCAAATAATGATGCAAACGGGCGACGCCTTTGCCGTTAGTGCCCCCATTACCAGGGTAGAACAAAAACCATGCTATTATAACAGAAGTTCCTCAGTAATGAAAGAGGCGAGTATTAACATTCTGCCACGATGCTCGGGCTTACCTCAGCTATACCCTAGTCTGACAAAGATGATATAATACCATGTAATCACGGAGAGGTGTCCGAGTGGTTTATGGTGCCGCTCTCGAAAAGCGGTCTCCGGTTATAACCGGAGCGTGGGTTCGAATCCCACCCTCTCCGCCATAAGACTAATGGAGAGGTGCTGGAGTGGACTATCAGGCACGCCTGGAGAGCGTGTGTCGTCTTACAGCGACCGTGGGTTCGAATCCCACCCTCTCCGCTTTCTTTGAACCCTATCCCCTTTATCCCCTT
>Ga0136653_10001134_pt1 | contig 14447 bp, 22 predicted proteins | sample LakKivw275mmetaG_FD_94866 | JGI IMG/M metagenome (GOLD analysis project Ga0136653, IMG submission 94866) | Anoxic lake water microbial communities from Lake Kivu, Rwanda to study Microbial Dark Matter (Phase II) - Lake Kivu water 275m metaG... | ecosystem: Environmental > Aquatic > Freshwater >... | reverse complement strand
TCAGAGATTTTATCCAACCTTACCTTCACGCCGGCTCCGTTAACCTCCGCGGTAATTACGCCTGCGGGATCCCTGCTCTTCACCCTTCCCGCCTTCTCGAGTACGGCTAAACTTACCTCAAATAATTTTTTAAGCGGAACGTCCTTAACCTCAGAGACACTATCTTGACCGATAACTAACGCCCCCGCTGCCACCGGCAAGAACGCCACTTGGGATAATGCCGCCGCACTATAAATTATCGCCCCCTCTATTCCGGCTGCCTTCATCGGTTCGGATAAAATCAAAAGTACCAGCTGCCGGACACTGGTAATATCCCTATAAGACTTATTGATCCGGATTTCGTAGACTTTGACTATAGGGATTCCTAAGCTGTAATCCTTGGAAACTAACCTGCCTATATACAGGTTAACAATATCCAGGCGCATCGGCAGAGCCCCCTTATCCTTATATTCTTCTTTTGCGGCTCTCAGGGCATCGACATTAAGCCTGCCTTCTTTACTCCTGATTAAACCCAGCTCGCTTAATTCTATATCTACCAGCGGAAGGTGTAATCTCCCCCCTAAAAGAGAAAACAGATCATACCTGATCTGGATCTCAGGCAGGGCTGCAAGTATGCCTTTAGGGAAACCAACAGGATTATAAATACACAGGTCTCTGATTTCTATTGTCTGGCGCATCAAACTCATGGACAGTCTGCCTATACGCACAGGGGCGCCGGTAGCCTGTGAGGCCAGTGCAGTCACGACAGCCTGAGCCGCTATATCCCTGAGCAGGGAGAAGGCAAAAATTATTATAGATACACCCAGTATATAGGTAAGTATTTTTTTCATCTTAAAAAAGCCAAAAGGCCGGGTTTATCATCGCATGATTAATAGCGAAGATAATCCCGGCCTCCCGCATAAACTATCCGGCTATTTCTTCTTCCCTACCAGGAAGTAGAGTATCAAACCGATGACCGGAAGGATCAATATCAACAGTATCCACAGTACTTTCTTTGCGGTGTCCTTTACGCTCTTTAAAACATCCAGTATCGCAACGACATCCAGAATCAGGATTACTAAGCCAAGCAATGTCCTCATTTTCTTAGCCTCCTTTGTTAAGTAACCTGCTTACTATTTGCCAAAAACGTTGATTTTATTCACTGCGCTGCCTGAAGCTTTGGTCAATGCTGCTGCGAGCTGCTCCTTTGCTTTGCCAAGGATATCCTTCGCCTGCGCAGAGGTATTATCCAACCTGGCTAAGATGTACTGCGCGACGTCAATTGCCTGCTGGTATTCCCTGGAACTATAAAAAGCTTTTGCTTGAGCCACAAGATAATTCACTTTCTCCTGCAGGGTCTGCATGGTTCTGGTATTACTGATTGCTTCCTGGCTTGAGGCCGCTTTCTTGGCGCAACCGGCAAGCGCAAGCGATAAGACTAACGCCGCCGCCACAACAACTACCCAACTTTTCCTCATAAGCCCCCCTTTCTTAGCCGTTATAAATATTGTAGCGAAAGATTAACTCCTGTCAACTGCCAATTCTATCCGCTTCTGCCTCTTACCGGAATACCCTGTGCCCTCAGTTGATCGGTCTTCTCCTTGGAACACTTCATGCAGAGGAATTGGGGCCTCGCCGAACTCCTGTCATACCCGGCGGTCTTTACCAGGCGCCATAAATGAGATGTTGCCCCGCAATTATCGCACCTGCCTTCCTTTATATGCCATACCTCCACAGCCCTGGAGGTAAAAATAAATTTATCTACCCAGAAAAAAATAGAGCCCCCGATTAAATTTGCCAGGACCGTAGCCAAAAGCCCTGCGCCCATTTTCCTTACTACCAGCCATAATATAGGCGTACTCAACTGCCAGCGGAAAAGATAAAGTATAAAGCGCCTCATCTAAAATCACTCCCTGCTTATTTTTAAGATTTTATATTTTATGATGCCGGCGGGAATTTTAATCTTCACTTCTTCTTGTTCTTTATGCCCCAGAAGCCCTTCTCCGAGCGGAGAAGTAACCGAAATCTTGCCATTGTCATAGTCAGCTTCTAAATCGCAAACGAGCGTATACTCCACCTCTTCATCAGTATCAAGATCCCTCATCCGGACCTTCGCCCCGATTAGAACCTCATCTTTAGGGATATCTTTATCGTCAAGAATACGCGCGTTCGCAAGCCTGTTTTCTAACTCCGCGATCTTCTTTTCGTTGTACGCCTGCGCTTCTTTAGCTGCGTCAAACTCGGCGTTTTCGCTGATATCGCCGTGCGCCCTGGCTTCGCCAATCGCCTTTGAAATCTTCCTGCGCTTTGTATTCTTTAAGAATTCGAGCTCTTCCAACAGCTTACGATGGCCTTCCCTGGTCAGATACGTCTCGCCCATTATCGATCAACCTCCCCGGAAGCAGACTCCTTAAGCTGCCAATAGGCAAGCTGCTCCCCCTCATCGAAAAACAAGTAGACCAGATCAGTGTTAAAATACTGCAGAGGCAGGCGGTAGAGGCATACTTCTCTGGCGTTGCTATCGGTACTTGCGGCTTCACAGTAGATAGGCGGAGCGTATCTGGAGGTTACTTCGTCTTTGGATATGCCTTTCTGCAGACGGCCCGCTAAAACATCACTCTTTAATTTTATGAAGCCTTCCTCCTGCGCCTGGATATACTTTTGCGTCTCAGCGCGGTTCTCGGAAAGCCCTTTTAAATCCATTACCCGCGCGCATCCGGCAAGCAGGAAGAATAATAACCCGTATAATATAAGCGCTCTGAAGTTTCCCATAGTCATTAAATCAATTGTATAACAAATTAGTTTTTGCCGCAAGGATGGATTTCGAAACTATTGAATTGCCGGGCTGCGCGTCTGCGGTTTATAAAGAGGCAATCGCAGCCAGCGCATACTCTGATTATTCTTAAGCCACTCCCTGACGATGATATTGCCCATAAAACGGAACATCGCGTTCCTGAAACGGAGTTTAAGCAGCAGAAATAAAGAACGATAGACGGAATAAAACTTCACGTAAGCCCGCAAAACCTCAATCTGCAGTTTACGCGCGGATAATAATTTGGGGCTGAAGACTATATGCTGGCCGTCGTAAAGGTTCCAGTCATGGCTGAAGATACGTTTCTGCTTTTTTAATTCCTCGTAAACTTTCGTTCCGGGGAAAGGGGTGAGGATAGTCATCTGCAGGGTATCTATCTTCTGGCGGATAGCAAATTTAAGCGTATCCCAGATAGTGCTCTCATTATCGTCATCGCTTCCCAGTACAAACATCCCGTGGATTTTGATTTTCTTGCGGTGGAATAAACGTATCGAATGGATAATATCGTTTAACCCCTGCTTTTTCTGGTAAGCATGCAAAGTTTTTAAGTTTACCGACTCAAACCCCACGCAAACCACAGAACAGCCGGCATCCGCCATCTGGCCAAGCAAAGATTCATCCTTAGCTGCGTCGCAGCGCACCTGGCAACTCCAGTTGCGCTTCCTGTCATTTTGCATCAGACTCAAAAGTTTGCGTGTGCGCTTAGGGTTAGCGGTAAAATTATCATCGCAGAAAAAATATGATTTTGCTTTACGCGAGACTAATTCTTCCATCACATTTGCGGCGCTGCGGAAACGGTACTCCCGCCCGAACATCTTAGTTACCGAACAAAAAGTGCAATCAAAAGGGCATCCCCTTGAGGTAGAGATAGGCATAATCGCCGGAGATTCTCTATACCCCTTTACCAGGGAAAAATCAGGATGCGGAAGGCTATCCAGATCTTCAACGCGCCTACCGTATACAATCTCGTCCTTTATCGCGCCCTCGGCCACCCCGCAGATTACCTCTTCTGCCTCTCCGACCACCACCTGTCTGGAGAATTTAAGCGCCTCTTCGGGCAGAAGGCTGGCATGGACGCCGCCAAAAACCACCTTCTCTTTCGGAAGCTTGGCGGCTATTTCGTACCCGCGCTTTGCGGTAGAAGTCAATATAGATATGCCGTAGAAATCGGCATCTAAACGGGAATAATCAGGCCTGATGATATTCTCATTAAAGATTTCTACTTCGTGGCCCCTTTTCTTAAGGATGGCCCCCAGGTATACCGGCCCAAGCAGCGGCATAGGTATCCTGCTATAGATGTTCGCCTTCGTAGCGCGAGGTTCAATCAGGGCTATTTTCACGCTTTATTCCTTTTAGGATGCGCTTACGCGTATATTGATCGCGCAGGGCCCTTTTTGCGAATTTTCCACGTCAAACTCAACTGCCTGAGATTCGCTTAATTCCGAAAGCTTGACATCGACTAAGTTGCTCTGGTGAAAGAATACTTCTCTTCCATCGGTATCGCTGATAAAACCGAAACCGCGTTCGCCGATGATCTTCTTTATCTTTCCTGTATGCATTTTACCCCCCTGTTTTTGAAAAAACAGGGCCCGGCTCTTCTTATGATGCCGAGCCCTGTGTGCTTACCAGGTTATAACTTGACTACCTTGGTAGCCTGTTCGCCTTTAGGGCCTTTTTCGATCTCAAACTCGACCTGCTGGCCTTCCTCTAAAGACTTGTATCCCTCACCCTGGATTGCGGTATGATGCACAAATACATCATTGCCGTTTTCGGGAGTGATGAACCCATAACCTTTCTGGTTATTAAACCACTTTACAGAACCTTTTACCATTATTGTTTACCTCCTTCCGCTAAAATTATAGCGAATTCCGTTAGAAATCCTTATCACTATTTCCTGCTAGAGCTTTTATTTCTAACGGGGCAAACAATGAAATAAAAAAACCGCAAAGTTAGACATCCTACCCTTGCGGCTTAAGACTTCTAATCTTTTATTCACTACAGGTAGAAGTATAACACCTTTACAGGCCTTGTCAAGGTATATTAATCAGCGGCGTTTCCCGGCCTTTTTCTTCCTCTTAGATTCTTTGAGGCCTGCGCTCAAGAGACCTATAACAACTAACACTGCTATCCCGAGAACAATGAATACCGCTACGTTTGCAGAAGATGATGCGGTCTCTGCAGGCGGCATCTGCTGCATATCAGCAGGAGCCGTAGACGTAGTCAGGCAGCCCGCAACCAACAACAAAAGTGACGCCAAATATGCCCTTATCTTCACACCCACCTCCTTATTCTATATTGTAGCTATTGTATCACAGATAATTAAAAATTGTCAAAGAAAAATTTTTATACATTCGCGGCTGAATAATCCATGCTTTTGAAGATAAATTTGAACAATGGCCGCTCAGTATCAACTAACGGCAAGTTATTAATTTTCATAATGGGATAGTCGTAAGTTGATTTTTATGATATGATTGGGCGATGAAGAAAAAGGAAGAATGCCGTTACGCGGTCGACCCCTTTAACCGCCTGATCGCTAAAGAAAGCGGCAGGGAAACTCAAGTCGCCGGGTTCCGTCATATCCTCGACGGAGAGTTTAAAACCGACAAAAACAATTCCCTATTTTATCATCTGAAATCCCCGGCTCAATCTTCTCTTCCGCAGCAGCTTAAACTTAAAGGCAGCTGGTCACTGGGAGAAGATCATAATCTGATATTTACTCTTGATAAAGAAAGTTATACGCAGTCGGATAAACTCACCCTGCAAGGCGAAATCATCCGCGCCGAGAGCAGCCGGATCATTTTTTCCCTGGTTACGCGCGATGAACAGGGCAGAGCGCGCTTTTACCTGATCAGCCTAAGCGGAAGATGGCAGGCAGATAAATATAACCGCCTGAGTTTCCTTGTTTCCAGAAAGGGTTTACCCGAAGACGAAATTGTTTTTACCGGAACCTGGGAAGTAAATACACAAAATCAAATCATCTATAGCTATACCCATCCGGCTTCCGGGAGGAATAAGAAAACGCGCCGCACGCTTACCTTTAAAGGATACTGGGATATCAGCAGGAAATTCCGGCTCTCCTATATCTTGAATAAAGAAACTGCTTCGGGTTTTGATTTCGCAGTAAGCCTAGGTCGGCCGCTAAAAAGGGGCATGCGCTATGAGGCGGGTATCGGTATAGCTCCGGGAAAAGAAAAAATCACTATTTACGGCTCATGGAAGATAAACGAAAAACTGGGGGTTATTTTCGAGATGCCGCGGGAAAAAGGCAGGATGGAACGGATTCTCTTCGGCGCTGAGTGTAAACTAAATCCCGACTATACGCTGGAACTGAAATTAAAGAGCGCTCTTGGTAAAGAATTGGGAACCAGCTTAAGGCTTTCAAGAGATCTGCTTAAGGGGCGCGGAGAAGCTTTTATCCAGGCGCTTAAGGATGGCAAAAAAACTGCTTTAATCGCGGGAGCGGGCATCCGATGGTAAACTATCTCCACCTGAAGTAGATAAAAATCCTTCCCCACCCCTCTTTTGATTTTACCAGCCGGCTGTAGACTTTACGGTATTCGTCTTTAGCCAGAAAATTAAGAATACGTTTCTTTAATTCTCCCTCCTGAGTACCGTAGGATATTTCAATTAAGTCCGCGCGGTGCTTCTTCGCCTTGCCTATTGCCTCAACTAACTTATCCTGCCAGTCGGTAACCGAGGCAGAGAGAATTACCTTAATTTTCAAGCCGCGTTCTCCTCGACAAACTTCTTTATCGCATCGAAATTATCCACGATCAGCCGCGCCTTGCTTAAACCGAAAGAAAAAGGATACTGGTCTTCTTCGTTTCTTTTTAAAATCAATATCGGCTTTCCTTTATATTCGCCGCGTTCTACGATGTTGCCGGGATTCGTGTTTTCCATAAGACTATCCGCCCCTTCCTTTCTGACTTTTACCCCTTAGATATGAATATGCCTACCCTGATTTTATGCCGCGGGCTTAAAAGATACCACTACGTCGCAGCGCGGCAGGTGTTTTTTTAAATCTTTCTCAAACCCTCCGGATAACTCTTCCACTTCGGCTATAGTCATATCCGGTTTAACCATGAAACAGACATCTACGAATATTTTTTCTCCGGCTTTTCTGGAACGCAGCCTATGGATGCCGAAAGAATGCGACTTGTTGTAAAATTCGGCGGCCTCTCTCACCCTGCTTCTGATATGCTGCGCCGGGACCGCGTCAAGCAATTCAAGGACATTACGGGTTATATTTTTAAGCGGAAAAGAGACCAATAATATTGCCAGGCCGATAGCCATAAGCGGATCAAAATAAGGAGTTATCGCGGCATATCGGCTTTGGTGCAATGCCAGGCCTAAAAAGAACCCCGCGCAAACTCCGAAAGAAAGAATCGTATCGGTAAACCAGTGATGGCCGGCGCTCTTAAGCATATTGGAATCCGTAAGCGCCGCGGTTCTTTTTAAATAGACGGTGATAAATATCCCGATAACTCCCGAGAAAAAAGTAGCCGCTGCCGGCAATATATAGCTGTGGATATTATCCGGGTGGATTAAATCCTGGATGGCAAACTTTACGCTGATAAGGCAGGTGCAGATAACTAAAACATTCTGTATCATCAGCGTAAACGACTCGTATTTTTCGTACCCAAAATTAAACTCTTCATCAGGAGGGCTGTGTATCTTTTTCATGGAAAAATGCATCAGGATAGCTACCGCGAAAATAATCAGGCCGCTGGATGCATCCAGTATAAGCGTAATCGAATCTACGGCGATTCCGGTTATCGCAGTGATTAAAAACGAAATTATCGAAACAATGATTGAGGTCCGCGCGGCATTTACCTGCCGGCTATGCTTTTTTGCTTCGGCGCTGATTGCCTGTTCTGGCATGGGCTTATTTTAACCGATTTGTGGGCTTTTTCAATCTAATTCTGCTTAATCTTTAAATGCTAACTTCCGGAAATGGCACGCCGCACCTCTTCCTTAAGCAGAAGAAAATTCTTCTCCTGCAGATGCGCAGTGGCTATCTCCGGCAACAAGGTGAGCCTGCAGAAGTGGCGGCCCTTAAAGATCCAGCTGCCCCTGGGGATGATCTCATAACTGCCTTCGATGCGGATGGGCAATATCGGCTTCTTCTCCCTGATCGCCAGCTTAAAAGCTCCGTTTTTGAATTCGTTAAGCTTGCCGGTTGTGCTGCGGGTGCCTTCGGGAAAAAATAATACGGAAATCCCCTGGCTAAGCCAATAAGAAGCCTGGCGGTAAGTATCTTTAATACTGCCGAATTCACCGCGGGAGAGCCTGATATAGCGCATCAATGACATATTCCACCCGAAAACCGGTATCCTAAAAAGGCTCTCCTTAGCCACCCATTTAAACTGTAAATGCGTCTTATAAAGCATAACGATATCGGCAAGGCTCTGGTGATTGGCGACTATTACATATGCCTTGTCCGGATCCGCGTGTTCAAGGCCATCAATAGTAACCCCCCAGAAAGGGTTTATCCCCATGATAGTATCGGCCCACCAGAATCCCTGGGCATGGGCGATTTTCTTCTTCCTGTCAAAAGGAAAAAGAAAAACCGCAATCAGAAGTTCGGCCAAGAATACCCCCACCGTCATCAGCGCGGTGACCAGCCAGAAAAAAAGCGAAAAGATTATTTTCATTTTAAGATAAAAAAATAAGCCCGGCGTCTAAAGCACCGGGCTTATGTTGTTCTCTATTAAGGGCTTAGAGTTTGGTTACTTTCGTTGCCTGTTCTCCCTTAGGGCCTTTTTCCACCTCGAATTCAACTTCCTGCCCTTCATCGAGGGTCTTATAACCCTCTCCCTGAATTGCGGAATGATGCACAAACACGTCGGTGCCTGATTCTGTGGTGATAAAGCCGTAGCCTTTTTGATTCGAGAACCACTTTACTTTACCTTTTGCCATTACTTGCTACCTCCTTCCTTGTTTATTTGTAGCAAATAACGGCAGAAAAAACCGTAAGGTTAGAATCTTATACCTACGGTCTGAAGACTTCTAAACCCTTATTTACTACTGGGTTAAGTATAGCATCTTTCTTCATTTTGTCAAGAAAAAAAATACTGCTGATAGCTAACAGGAAAGCTACTTTTTGATAATTGTAAATGGGCTTGAAGACTTATCGCTCTTGGAGCCGTCCGAATACACCTGCACCAGGGACCAGGTATAGGTTTTATTAAGCTCAAAGGTTTTTGCCGGTATTGTTACCGGATATTGATCCACCTTTATCTCCTGCTTAAGGATCAGCGTTGACTCCAGCATATCGTATCCGTTATAAATCTTTAGCAGGTAGTGATCGGTCCGGGTGAGATTAATCCTGCGCCATTTGAACTCAAGATCGGCTTTTCCGCTTAAGTCGATATCATTGGTTATGGGTGAAAATAAATCTACCGGCGGCCGGTCATTATACATATTACCGCCCAACCCCATATAGGCGGCAGCAGCGTTGATAGAAAATAAAACCATCAATAGCGAAGATAAAACGATCATTTTATGTTTCATAATGCCCTCTGATTAATCTTGCGGGTTATTAGCAAGGACTGATACCTCCCTGGCTATCTCAAGGCTTAATGCAGCGTAGGCCTTGCCCAAGGCATCTGCCGCGCCGGCATAATTATCCGGTTTAATATCTTCTGATATCTGGAATCTCCTGGTAACTTCCATCTTCTTGGCATCAAGGTTTATGATCGACCATTGCACACTTAAAACCAGGCCCTTATCCAGGCGTAGATCCAGGCCGATAACATCGAGAGAGACCTGGTACCTAACCGGCATCATCAGATTCCAGGGAAACATCTCGATACTTACCTGAGGCAACATCAGGGAAAGGTTCTCGTTGAGTACGCGTGCCAGCGCAAAATCAACGGATTCGCCCCAACGGTCAAATTCGGCAAACTTAAGCATATTATCATTATTCAGCGTAACGATCTGCGGACGATTAAGGTAATCGGCGATCTTCACCGGGCCCACCGCGATAACCAGCCCTTCAGGAACATTAAATGTTTCCGTAACTGCGGCCTTATCCGCAGAACGGACCGCATAGAAACGCGCTTTAGGGCTTGAGCCCGCGGATACGCAGCCCTGCAGAAAAATTAAACACAGTAACGCGGCTAACGGATAAATAATCTTTCTTTTCATTTTATTCTCCTTTTGACCCTTTTCCTTTTAATAATGCCTCGGGGTGTTGCTCCAGATAATCCGCCAATAGTTTCAGGGAGCGGGATGCCTGTGCCACGCCCTGCACCGCGTCCCCTAAAACATAAAACCCGCCTGAATGCACCAGCTTGTTGATCCCGGCAACCGTCTCGTCAAGATTTTTGGAAATCTCCTTAATCGGGATCTCGTTCATCACCTCAAAAATATCCGGCGAGGTGGGAAGCGCGGGCAACTCCGGGTATTTCTTCACAAAACCGTAATACCTCGGCTTGTTCTCCGGATAAAAGTCAAGCGAGATCATCAGCTGCGCGGTAACGAAGTTCTGTATCTCAAGCCTTGCCCGTAATCCCTGCTCAATAAGAGTTTTGTAATCCGTGTACCCTAAAGTCTCCGGGGCCCCTTTGACCATCGACAGAGAAACATCGATTACAACCGGGATTATAACGTCTTCAGTCTTGGGATTGTAGATCAGGCTGATGGCGCTGACATTGCCGATTTTGACACCCTTGCAGATTACCGGCGAACCGACGGAAAGCCCCTTCACCGATTTATCAAAGTAAACAACATATTTATCGGACTCCTTGAACAACGTCCCTGAACCGAACACAGCTACAGCAATTATAAACAACGCTACTGCCCCCACCACAAACGCCCCGATTGCTGCTTTATTGGCTTTTTTCATTGCGCGGCTCCTTGCCTCTTGCCCCGGGTGAGAAACTCAATCACCCTGGGATCCCTAGAATTGGCTAATAAATCTTTCGGGTTGCCTTCAGCGATCATAGTCTTAGTTTCGCTGTCAAGAAATACGGAGTTATTCCCGACAGCAAAAATACTGGCGAGCTCATGCGTGACCACTACAACCGTAGCACCCAGCGTATCCCTTAATTGTAAGATTAAGTCATCAAGCGAGCGGGCGTTAACCGGATCCAGCCCTGCGGAAGGTTCGTCAAAGAATATGATATCCGGGTCAAGCGCGATAGCCCGGGCAAGGCCTGCGCGCTTCTGCATCCCGCCGCTGATTTCCCCTGGATAAAAATCTTCGTATCCGGATAAACCCACCAGCGCAAGCTTTAGCTTAACCATCTCCCTGATCTGCCGCAAGGTCAACCCGGAATAAAGCAATAACGGTAAGCCTACGTTCTCCGCTAAAGTGTGCGAGCTCCATAAGGCCCCGCCCTGATAAAGCACTCCGAAACGCCGCATAATAGCTTTCTGCCCCTCTTCATCCTGCTGCCAGAAATCCTTACTGCCGTAAAGGATATTTCCCTTTGCCGGCTCCAGCAAACCGATCATCGCCCTCAAAATGGTAGTCTTACCGCAGCCGCTTGGCCCCATTACAACAAAGATATCCCCCTTGCCTACTTTAAAATTTAGGTTGCGGATTACCGGATAATCCCCGTAGCTCAAATCAAGATTACGCACCTCAATAACCGGATCATTCACGGATTATACCCCCAGGACCTGACAGAGATAAGTAATAATCGCTGTAGCGATAACAATCGCGGTAATCGACGAGACTACTGCCGAAGTAGTCGCTTCCCCTACTCCGGCCGCGCTCCTCTGAGATTTAATACCTTTATAACAACCAGTGACGGCAATGATCAGGGCAAAGACAAAACTGTGTACCAGGCCGATCCAGAGATTGCTGAGTTTTACCGCGTTATGAGTATGGGTAAAATATTCTATCGGATTTATATCCAGCATCCCTACGCTAATGATAAAACCTCCTAAAATACCCATTAAATCGGCATAGAGGGTCAAAAGCGGCATCATAACCGCCAAAGCCAGAATCGAGGGTAAGACCAAAAATTCAACCGGAGAAATCCCCATGGTCTTAAGCGCGTCTATCTCATCGTTTGTCTGCATGATGCCTAATTCCGCGGCAAAAGACGCTCCGGTGCGGCCTGCCATCAATATGCCGGTCATTACCGCGCCCATCACGCGCACCATGGCAATACCAACGATATCCGCGATATAAATTTGCGCCCCGAACATCCCCAGCTGTATCGCCCCGACAAAAGCCAGGATCATCCCAATGAGTACGCTGATTAAGGAAACCAGCCCCAGGGCGTTAAAACCGCAACGCTGGATAACCACTAAGAATTCATCCCTGCGGAAATATGCCTTGCCCCTGAATAACCTTCCGAAAGCTACGGCAACCTGCCCTAAAAAATCCAAAACCGAAAACGTAGCAACTTTAATATTCAAAACAATTTCTCCGACGGCTACAAGAAATGATTGGCGCGGAACTGTCCTTATAACGGGCCTGCCGCGGACTTTAAACGCCAGGCCAAGCAGCTTCTCCGCCCCTTCAGGGATACCCTGATGGATAACCTGGATTTTTTTTCCTTCAGACTCTCTTATAAACTCAAGTAAAAAGGAAACCATGCCGCTGTCCCATTTGGCCATCTGCGAAAAGTCAAATTTGATTTGCCTGATATTCTTATCTGCGGAAATCTGGGGAGTGATTACGTCAATCGATGGCAAACCGGCAGAAATTATCCAATCTCCGGCCAGTCTCACCTCAAGCGTACCTGCTGCAGAGTGCTGAAAGGATATCTTTGGTTCAGCCATTTACCCCCTTAGAAACTGAACAGCGTCTTCTCCCAGTTGGGGCGGTTCAAATAATCTTCGTATCCGGGATTATTCTGATTGAGCCAGGCGTCAAAATCGTCAGGATTGCTGAATTCTTTATCCGCCTTACCGTCATAATCAGTATCTGCCTCGGCAGATTTGAATTTTCCGTTCCTGGTATAGACCCTCACGTCTGCCCTGCCGTCTTTATTGGTATCGGCCTCTGCCATAGTGATATACTTGTCGTCATAATAATAGACAACGTCTGGTTTACCGTCTTTATCGATATCAATCGCCGTAGCCTGAATCGCATTACCTTTAGGCACGGCATTTGCCGGGAAAAGCGGGCCATAGAGCAACAGGCTGATCAACGCCGTAATAACCGGTAAGATATAAATTTTCCTCATTATAGACTCCCCTTACGGTTCTGATTATTACCCGCTCCAGACAAACCAGATAAAAAGATAAGCCGCGCTTACCGCCGCAAGCGTAAACGGCAGGCCTATCTTTACGAAATGCATGAATTTGACTTCGTATCCTTCTTTCTTAAGCAAACTGCAGGCAACAATATTGGCTGAGGCGCCGATAGGAGTAATATTGCCTCCCAGGCTTGTTCCGATAAGCAAACCAAAGAGAAATAAATAAGGGCTGATATTAAGTTTGGCTGACATGGAAATGGCTACCGGCAGCATGGTTGCCAGAAAGGGCACATTATCTATGAAAGCAGAAAGGAATACCGCGATAAAAACCACTAAGGTATAGCCTAAAAACACATTCTCACCTACCAGCGTAGAGAGAAAACCCGCGATTTTGTCGATCCAGCCGGTAGCAGTTATGCTGCCAACCAGCACGAATACGCCCATCAGAAAAAAAGCCGTCTCCCAGTCTAATGATTTTATCCCCGCCGCGATTGAACCTTGATTGAAAAACTTTTTCCAAACCAGGGAGATAATCCCGAATAACATGCAGATCATTCCCGCCAGATAAGAAAATCCCGTATCAAAGAATGAAGATATTGCAAGCGATAAGATTAAAGTTACCAGGAATACTGTAGGTACCCAGGACTTTACTCTCTCAACCGGCAGGAGTTGGGATCTTTCTTTATGTTTTCTAAAGATTAGATACAAGACTAGAAAAGAAACAAGCGCCCCTAATTCAAAGGCAAAAAAGATACTAAGGCGTCCTTTATAAAAGAAAAAGTCAATAAAATTCATCTTAGCGAATCCGCCTAAAAGCATGCTCGGGGGGTCTCCGATTAAAGTCGCTGCGCCCTGCAAGTTACTGGAGATGGCAATCCCGATCATCATGTTTACGGGGTTGATCTTTAATTTTCTGGCTAAGGCCAGGGCAATCGGGGCAACGATTAATACCGTGGCCACATTCTCAACAAACGCGGAAATAAAGCCGGTAAATAAGCAGATAAACAATATTGCCCAGCCGGTATTCCTGGCCTTGTCCACGATGACTTCCGCGATATACGCCGGCATACGGCTCTCCATGAATATATCCGCTAAAAACAGTGTCCCGACAAATATACCCATTACGTTCCAATTAATCGCCGAAAATGCCTCGCTGAGCGAAAGCGTCTGCGTCAGGATAAGCAAAAATGCTCCGATAACCGCAACCTGGGTTCTTTTCTTAGGCAGGAATATAAACAGCAAATAACTGGCGAGAAAAATTATCAGAGAAACAATCTGCGGATGCACTTACTTCCTCCTTAATATGCCGAAACCCTTCTCAGATAACATAAAACGAAGCTAAAACTATGTCAAGATAAATATTCTTTCAAGGAGGGAAAGCGTTTTTAGCTACGGGGGGTTCCGCTAAAAACGCTTCTTTTAAGGATTATAGCTTCGATTATCAGCAGGCAACTGCAGCTTTCCCTTTACTGAGGGCTCCTCAACCTGACAGCTTT
>Ga0136653_10001131_pt1 | contig 14460 bp, 12 predicted proteins | sample LakKivw275mmetaG_FD_94866 | JGI IMG/M metagenome (GOLD analysis project Ga0136653, IMG submission 94866) | Anoxic lake water microbial communities from Lake Kivu, Rwanda to study Microbial Dark Matter (Phase II) - Lake Kivu water 275m metaG... | ecosystem: Environmental > Aquatic > Freshwater >... | reverse complement strand
GCGCTTGGAATCGTGGCTCACGAGGTAGGACATGCCGTACAAGATAAGTCCGGCTATGCCTTTCTCAGGTTTCGCACCTCTTTAGTGCCGGCGGCTAACCTGGGCAGCAGTTTCGGCTTTATCTGTGTTATCCTGGGCATGTTTCTGATGATGTTCGGCGCCACGTTCGGTATGGCTGTTGTCTGGGCTGGCGTTTTTCTCTTCTCCCTGGCGGTGATTTTCAGCCTGGTGACATTGCCTGTCGAGTTCAACGCCAGCAATCGGGCCAGGCAAATGTTGCGCAGCACCGGCATGGTTTCTACCCAGGAGTATGACGGAGCCAGCGCTGTTCTATCTGCCGCCGCCCTTACCTATGTGGCGGCTACGCTCCAGGCGGTGGCTCAATTATTCTATTTCGTTATGATTGCCCTGGGCATGAGAAGATAGGTCCTGGTTCTGCTTGCCTGTATCAACCATCCCTCTTGCCATCCTTAGCTGTTTCCCTTATCACGCTGAGCCCTTCGCGTTTTCATCAAGCTCTTCATTCCGCTCGTTAAGCTTATTATTCCGCCCAATACGCTCTTTATTCCGCTCATCAAGCTCATTATTCCGCCCATTCCGCTCATCAAGCTCATTATTCCGCCCATTACGCTCTTCATTCCGCTCATTCTGAGCCTGTCGAAGAATGTATCCCGGCTCAGGATAAACTCCGCAAAGAATCTCACCGTGGGGATGTAAACGTTGCCATTGCCAACCCATGCCCGCCCCTATTATAATTGCGCCGGAACAAGCAAATTCTCATTGGGAGTCGCATTTGCCTGATAAAGATAGTCCGGACAGCTTCGCTGAACTCAAGGAAATCATTGCCAGGCTGCGTGGTCCGGATGGCTGCCCCTGGGATAAGAAGCAAACTCATGCCTCATTGAGCCCTTACCTTGTTGAGGAGTGCTACGAGGTATTGCAAGCCCTGGAGGATGGAACCCCGCAGAAGCTCTGTGAGGAGCTAGGCGACCTTCTATTGCAGATTATGCTTCATGCCTGGATTGCCGCCGAGGCAGGGCAATTCGATATCGAAGACGTCGTCCGCGGTATCAGCAACAAGCTGATTCATCGTCATCCCCACGTCTTCGGGAGCCAGAAAGTGCAGGATGCTGACGAGGTGGCGCTGAACTGGCAGGCTTTGAAGCGGGAAGAACGTGAGGAAGGGGAATCGCTTTTAGCCGGCGTGCCCGAGCAAATGCCAGCCCTGTCATACAGCCAATCTATTCAGCGGCGGGTAGCCGGGGTTGGCTTCGATTGGGAGAAGGTGGAAGAAATAATAGACAAGCTGGCTGAAGAGGTGGCGGAGATTAAACAGGCTCCCGACCAGCAGGAGAGAGCCAAAGAGTTCGGCGATTTGCTGTTCACCCTGGCAAATGTGGCGCGCAGGTTGGACATAGACCTGGAGATGTCGCTACGCTCGGCTAACCAGCGCTTCTGTCGTCGCTTTGCCTGCATGGAAGAAATCTGCCGCGAGCGCGGTCTCAACTTAGCCAGCATGTCCCTGGATGAGCAGAACGCCTTGTGGGAAGAAGCCAAGCGCTTGCATCAATGAGTGGAAGCAACAAGACGCCAAAAGGTGCAATCTAACGCGTTTGTGTATTGAGTAGTTATTGGTGACCAATAGTCAGGAATGTGCAGCAGTGCCCCGAAGTCTCACCGAAAGCGGAAATGCGCAATCGGTGAAGTAAATCCCGGTCTAAGGCATCAACACTTGACAATGTAAGATTATCGGTAGTATTATTAGTATACTACAGATTTTGTTACAGAAGGAGGAAATAAATGGGTGGAAAAGCAAAGACAGAAAAAATGTCAGTTACGCTGCCCAAGGAACTGGCCGGTGAAATACGGTCTATCGCCTCGCAGGGGGAGATAAGCTCTTTCTTCACCGAGGCGTTAGAGCATTATATAGCCTATCGCAAGCAGACAATAGCCCTGGAGAAAGGGTTCGGCGCCTGTAAGGATGAGTACCATCCCGACCTGGCTACTCCTGATGACTCCACTGCCTATGTTCGAGCTATCAGGGAAGCAGACAGAAAGCGACAACAGCGATTAGGGGGCGTCAGTGCAAAGTAGCCGGGTGAAGGGCATATCCTGCCTGGTGGATACAGATATCGCTATTGATTTCTTGAGACGGCGTGACTATGCCCAGAAGCTACTTGAGCACTGGGCCGAAGAAGGGCTTCTAGCAATAAGCACCCTTACCCATCTCGAGATATACCAGGGCATGAAAGCTGGAGAGGAGAGGGCGACTAACGCCTTCCTCGATGGCCTCGTTTCCGTTGCTGTTGACGTACCAATCGCCCGGCGTGCAGGCACGATGCTTGGAGAGCTTAGAACAAAGGGAACGACCATTGGCATTGCCGATGCCATCATTGCCGCAACGGCTTTGCAGTTTGACGCTCCATTGCTCACCAACAATGTGGAGCATTATCCTTTTCCCGACTTGAAAGTTATCAGAGGTCTGGCAATAAGTTCCCAACGATGATATTAAAAATGGCCGGGTCATGTACGTCGGAAATGACAGGTTGGACATAGACCTGGAGATGTCGCTACGCTCGGCTAACCAGCGCTTCTGCCGTCGCTTTGGGTGCATGGAAAAACTCTGCCGTGAGCGAGGTCTCAGCTTAGCCAGCATGTCCCTGGATGAGCAGAACGCCTTGTGGGAAGAAGCCAAGCGCTTGCATCAATGAGTGGAAGCAACAAGACGCCAAAAGGTGCAATCTAACGCGTTTGTGTAGTGAGTAGTTATTGGTGACCAATAGTCAGTAAAGTGCAATCGTTGTGTTGTTACGCCCTCACCCTAGCTGCAGTTAAAGCAACAAAGCACTTTAAGAATTCCATTCTGTTGACAATACAAGGCATAGTATTATAATTATCCGTAACCACAGGATTGCTACATCAGGAATTGAGGCAGTAACAAATGCCAAAGACTGACTACTCAAGCTGGTCAAAAGAAGACTTAATTAAGAAGGTCAATGCCTTAGAGAAGCGCAAAAAATACGGTCTTGTTTGGGATGCGGCGCGTGAACCGGAAAAAGTAGTCCTAGATTGCCAAAAGGAGCTGCCTGTTCTTAAAGAAATCAAGGGAAATGAAATCCATTCTAGCAACAATGATGCTGCCCACATCCTTATCGAGAGCGATAACTACCATGCTCTCTCGGTCTTGAATTACACGCATGAGAAATCAATAGACATCATTTATATCGACCCACCTTATAATACTGGTGCGAAAGATTGGAAATATAACAATAGTTACGTAGATGAAAACGACGCATGGCGACACAGCAAATGGCTTTCTTTTATGAATAATAGACTACGACTTGCAAAGAACTTACTAAAAGAAAGCGGTGTACTGATATGCACCGTTGACGATAACGAACACGCTGCTTTAGGTTTACTTCTGCAGGAACTTTTTCCTAACAAAGAGATAGTTTGTGTGACGATAATCCACAATCCTGGTGGTATACAAGGGAAAAATTTTTCATATTGTCACGAATATGCATACTTCATTCATCCAAAAGGAGGCACATATATTTCTAAGGTAACGCGCGAGGATATTGGCCCGACTCCACTGCGTGACTGGGGGAAGGAGAGTTCAAAGAGAGAAGCAGCTAAAAATTGCTTCTATCCGATCTATATAAAGGGCAACAGAATTGTTGGATTTGGTGATATATGTCCCGATGAGCTTCACCCAGCTAAATCAAATGTATATAGAAAAGATGGCATGATAGAAGTATACCCTCTAGACAAAAAAGGCGTTGAGAGAAAATGGCGATTTTCACGACAAAGTGTGGAGGAAATAAAAGATGAGCTGGTGTACGGTAAAATAAAGAATGAATATGTAATCCTAAGGCTTAAGAAGGATTATCGTTGGAAAACGGTTTGGACAGATGCAAAATACAACGCGAACGTATTTGGAACTCAACTATTGAATAGCATTATTAAGACAGGTTTTCCTTTCCCGAAGTCTCTATATGCTGTCCAAGACTGCATAAAGGCTGTCATTCATTCAAAGGAAAATGCAGTGATTTTAGATTTTTTCGCAGGTTCCGGCACCACCGGCCATGCAGTACTAGACCTGAACAAACAAGATGGCGGAAATAGACAGTTTATCCTCTGTACTAACAACGAAAACAATATCTGCACTGAGGTTTGTTATCCACGGCTACAAAAAGTTATAAATGGGTACAGAAATCATAAGAACAAAAACATTGCGGGGCTAGGTGGCAGCTTAAAATACTACAGAACTGAATTTGTCCCCGCCTCACCCACGGATAAGAACAAAGAATTGTTAACCAGGCGATCAATAGAAATGCTGACCCTAAAAGAAGGCACTTTTGAAAAAGTAACCGAGAATGCTTCATTCGTAATATATAGGAATTCCGATAAGTATACTGGCATTATATTTGACCAGCTTTCCTTCAGCCAGTTCAAGAAGAAGGTAGCAAATGTAGATATACCTATTAGTCTGTACATCTTCTCACTTGTAGATGATGACTTCAGCGATGATTTTGCTGATATGAGGGGTTTAATTAAAATATGTGCTATCCCGGAATCAATCCTTAGGGTCTACAGAAGGATTTTTAGATGATAGTTTTAAGGCCATATCAGGATAAAGCTGTGTCAGACCTCTATTCGGCCGCTACTCACCTATTACAAAAGGCAGGCAACAAAGTGGTTGTTTTCAAGGCACCTACAGGTTCAGGCAAGACAATCATGATGGCTGAATTCCTGAGAAAACTGGTCTCAGAGAATACTACCGGGTTACTTTTGTCCTTTATCTGGGCAGCTCCGCGCCAATTACATATACAAAGCCAAGAAAAGCTGGAACATTATTTCTATGAGAATAAGGCTCTGAAATGTTCGTTCTTTGAAGACCTTGTGGATAAAAACATCGACGAAAACGAAATATTGTTCCTCAACTGGGAAAGCATTAATAAAGAGGACAACATTTACATCAGAGAAAATGAAAACGAATTTAATCTTTCCAATATTTTGCAGAATACTAGAGACCGGGTACGGCAAATCATCGTTATCATTGACGAAAGCCATTTCTCTACTAACACCGAAATAGCTAGCGGCTTGAGGGATATGATTAACCCCAAATTAACAATAGAGGTATCCGCTACACCAGTTTTTCAAGGTGACCAGCTAGTCCCAGTTGACCGTGAAGACGTTATCCAAGATGAAATGATAAAGAAGTATGTGGTTATCAACCAGGAATTTAAGAATGACATCTTAGTTAAATCTTTGAATGAGATTTCAGTGAAGCCACAAGAAACAACCAATGAATTCATAATAGGCGAAGCATTAAAGAAACGTGACCAACTAGCAAAGGAATTTGCCAGCACTTTTTCTAATGTTAACCCTCTCATGCTAATTCAACTACCGGATAGAACAGCCGGCTATGAAAACCTGAAAGATGAAATCATTACCATACTCAAAAAACGTAAAATTACGGTCGAGAATGGTAGGCTGGCTATCTATTTATCAGAGGATAAGAAAAACTTAGAGACCATTAGTATTAATGACGACGCAGTTGACGTCATGATCTTTAAACAGGCAATAGCCATAGGATGGGATTGTCCACGAGCGCATATCCTGCTGATGCTTAGGGAGATGCGCAGCTTTATATTTACAGTACAGACCGTTGGCCGTATACTGAGAATGCCAGAACTGAAACATTACGCTTCAGATTCATTGAACGTAGGTTACATATACACAAATATGCCAACGTTCAACATTCAGGGTGAGGAATCCTTCGGCTACATAGTTATAAACAGTGCCAAACGCAAGGCTATCTACAGCGATATCAATCTTCCTTCCGTACATTCCAAGAGATTCAGAGAGGAGACGCGTCTGTCGCCCTATTTCATTTCTTGTTTCTTAACCGCTTCTGATGAGCTCGAACTCAAAGATAATATAGACCTTGATGTGAAGGATATTTCCAAAACCCTCATGTCGGATGTTAAGGTAGAAGACATAGATAAAGGCACATCTGCCAAAAGCAAAGAAACTAAACCAGGCTATATTACTAACAAGGGCGGCCAAATATCAATGGTTCAACAAGAGACTGAGATACAGCACGCTTTCGAACTATTTATTATTGATTCTCTCAAACCACTATTCCCGGAGCCGCGATCGATAGACCGTATGAAACAGGCTATCTACACATTTTTTAAGAAAGCTTATCCAAAACAGTATAAGTCTATCGAAACAAGAATGCAGCTAATTGTTCTAAAAGAGAGCAACATTCAAAATTTCGTTAATGCTCTAAACAAAGCTAAGGAGCTTTATTCTGCCACTGTCGGCAAGGGTAAATCAGAACTAATACCAGATGCCGATTGGAATGTACCGACGTATTTGAATTACCCCGATAATTACACCAGTGTACCGGCAAAAGCATCTATTGTTGAACCATTCTATCAAAGAAATGATGCCTCACAGATTGAAAAGGACTTCACTAATTATCTTGAATCTAAAACTGACGACATAGAATGGTGGTATAAGAACGGCGAAAATGATTCCAAGCATTTTGCCTTACCTTACAACGATAGGGATACGAAGCGTCCATTCTATGTCGATTGGATTGTCAAATATAGAAACGGTAAACTTGCCCTGTTTGACACAAAATCTGGAATAACAGCCGAGACTGCAAAATCAAAAGCAGAAGGTCTGTACCAATACATAAAAGAACAAAACGCCAAAGGGAAAAACTTGTTTGGTGGTATAGTCATACCGCATTCAGGGAGTTGGCGTTACAACGATAGAGAACTCTACGAATTCAACAAGAACGACCTCTCGCAATGGAAGTTCTTACCATAGTCTAAACGAATTGCACATTTCGTCATTTCGTTAAGTAACACCATATATGACAGCTGGCTGGCATAAACATTTTGTGAGAGCAAGCCGTGTGCTGGTTGGCTGAGTTTGGAAGTTAGGGCTTGGGATTTCAGAGTTCACCCTCACCTTAATCCTCTCCCATCAAGGGAGAGGAAAAAAGAAAAAGAACTTCCGTCAGGGGGAAGTTGTTTGAACTGGTCGGGGCGAGAGGGTTCGAACCTCCGACCTCAGCGTCCCGAACGCTGCGCGCTACCAGGCTGCGCTACGCCCCGCCACCGCTTATTATAAGCGGCTTTAACTTTTGGGGCAAGCAGTGGTAAACTAGGGTTGTTTATTCTGCTACCTTAAACATTTGTCCGACTGTCATCCTGAGCAAAGCGAAGGATCTCAAGGTTAGAGGGTGAGATTCTTCGGTCCCGGAGTTTATCCTGAGCCGGATCCTTCGGTCACTTCGCTCCCTCAGGATGACAGGAGGGGTTAGATTCTTCGACAGGCTCAGAATGAGCGGGGGAAGAGGCTCAGAATGAGCGGGGGAAAGAGGCTCAGGATGACAAAGGCGAAGGGCTCTCTCAGGATGACAGGAGGGGTCGGATTCTTCGACAAGCTCAGGATGAGCGGGGAAAGAGGCTCAGGATGACAGGAGGAGTCGGATTCTTCGACAGGCTCAGAATGAGCGGAGAGAAGGCGAGGTTGCCGCGTCCTTCCAGTACTGGAAGGACGCGCGATGACAACAGAATGAGGGAAGATGAAGTACTGCGTTCTAATAATTGACGGCGCTGCCGGCTGGGCACTGCCGGAGCGTGGCGGTAAGACTTGCCTGGAGCTTGCCCATACCCCGAATCTGGACGCGATGGCGCAGGAAGGGGTTGTCGGGCTGGTCCGTACCGTGCCGCAGGGAATGGAGCCCAGCAGCGCCTGTGCCTGCATGTCGGTGCTTGGCTATGACCCGAAGGTCTATTACCGGGGGAGGAGCGGTATCGAGGCTAAGAGCATGGGCATTCCGGTTGCCGATGACGAGGTAGTTTTTCGCTGCAATCTGGTCGCCGTTCGTGACGGCAGGATGTGGAGCTATAGCTCAGGGCACATCGACACGGACGAAGCCCATGCGCTTATCGCTACTCTAAATGAAAAGCTTGGCAGTGATGAAATAAGTTTTTATCCCGGTGTTCGCTACCGGCATATATGCAAGATAAAGGGGCGGGAGGATACACTACTGGCTACCTGCACTCCGCCGCATGATATACCGGACAAGCCAGTTACCGAGTTTCTGCCCCAGGGCCCGGGCAGCGACCTGTTGCGAGACCTTATGGAGAGGTCTAAGGCTGTGCTCGGGAGTCATCCGGTGAATTTATCGCGGCAGGCTAGAGGCGATATACCGGCGACTATGCTCTGGCTATTCTGGGGCAGCGGCAGAATACCTGAGATGCCGCCTTTCAAACAGGTATATGGTCTCGGGGCGGCTATGACATCCGGAGTCGACCTTCTCCGAGGTTTAGCCCGGATGGCGGATATGACAGTGCTGGATATCCCGGGTGTAACCGATGGTTTGGATAATGATTATGCGGCTCAGGCGGTTGGGGCATTGAAGGCACTGGAGAAGTACGAGCTGGTTGTCATCCATATTGAAGCGTCGGATGAGGCGGCTCATGTCGGCTCGGTCGATGAAAAAGTAAAGGCAATAGAGATGGTGGATAAGGAAGTTGTCAGCCGGATACGTTCCTGGAGTAAGGATGCGCTTCGAGTTCTAATCTTGCCTGACCATCCAACGCCGATAAAGATTCAGACCCATACTGATGAGCCGGTACCGTTTATGCTCTGGGGGACCGGGTTTGCCGCCAGTGGAGCAAGGGGATTCACCGAGGCAGAGGCAAAGAACACCGGCGTTTTTATTGATGAAGGTTATAATATTATGAGTAAGCTGACGCGGGCTTAGTTAGTGGAAAACACTTTACGGATGCTTTAGAATAGGCAGGAAAGAAAGATGGCACTGATAGTTCAGAAATATGGCGGCAGCTCGGTGGCTGATGCCGAGAAGATAAAGAATGTGGCTCGGCGCATAGCTGAAACCAAGAAGAAGGGCAACGAGGTGATTGTGGTTGTCTCAGCCATGGGTGATACCACCGATGACCTGATTGAGCTAGCCAGGCAGATTAACCCAAAACCTCAGGAGCGTGAGCTCGATGTCTTATTGTCCACCGGAGAGATAGTATCCAGCACACTAATGGCTATGGCTTTACATGAAATGGGCTATGAGGCAGTGAGCTTGAGCGGTGCCCAGGCGGGTATTCAGACTGACACTACCTACAGCAAAGCTCGCATCCTGCACATTGAACCCAAACGGGTTATTAAAGAGCTGGAGAAGGGAAATATCGTCATTGTGGCTGGATTCCAGGGGATAACTGATGATATGGACATCGCTACCCTGGGTCGGGGTGGCTCGGATACCACGGCTGTGGCTCTGGCTGCTGCCCTTAAGGGTCAGATATGCCAGATATACACGGATGTTGAGGGCGTATTTACTGCTGACCCCCGCCTTGTGCCTGAAGCCCGTAAGCTTAAAGAAATCGGCTATGAAGAAATGCTGGAGCTGGCGACATTAGGTGCCAAGGTAATGCATTCTCGGGCGGTGGAGTTGGGCCAGGTTTATAATATGCCGATAATGGTGGCCTCCAGCTTTAGTGATAAACCTGGTACTATCATTCATGGAGGGATTCCGATGGAAGTAAGAAACAAAGCGCGTGGTATCGCGCATGACCCTAATGTGGCAAAGGTTACAGTGGTCGGCGTTCCTGACCGGCCGGGGATAGCTTCAGCAATTTTCGAACCTTTAGCTAAAGCGAATATAAGCGTGGACACTATCGTTCAGAATGCCAGCATCGACAATATTACGGACTTAACCTTTACTGTGGCTAGAAGTGACTTGGACAAGGCAATGTCCCTGGTGCAACCGATAGCCAGGTCTATCGGAGCTAAGCAGTGCGTCAGCGATTCCACGCTGGCTAAAGTTAGCGTTGTTGGCACCGGTATGCTGAATACGCCGGGCTATGCGGCTAATATGTTTCGGACTCTTTCTGAGCAGGGTATCAATATACAGTTGATTACTACTTCTGAAATAAAGATAACCTGCATTATCGCTGAGGATAAGGTCAAGGACGCTGTTAAGGCGTTACATAAGGCTTTTGACCTGGAACGAGATGCAATTTAATGCTATACAGCGACTACTTCTTTTATATCGGATATCTCTTCTTTCAGTATTCGCTCAATGCCGTTCTTGAGGGTAATGGTTGACATAGGACAACCAGCGCATGCCCCCTTTAGCCTGAGGCTAACTATACCTTCTTTAACATCAACTAATTCTACGTCTCCCCCGTCCGCTTGCAGGCTCGGTCTAATATTGTTCAGGACTTCTTGTACCTTTTCTTTCACAGGTTCTCCCTCTTGCTTTCGCTTGTATTTATTGCTGTGGTAAGCTAACATAATCAGTCTTTTTTGTCAAAATTACCTCTCGACTTGGCTTGAGACACTTGACAATGTTCACTTTTTTTGCCACAGTGACTGGGGTAAAATAGTAAGGTTGTCATGGAGAAATAATACTGGGAGTAAGCAATGCCCGACCGTGAAGAAGATAAAGCAAGACTGAAACGAAAGGCGAGTCAAGAAGCTATTTCCTTGGCTATGCAGAGCCGGTGGCAGGAAGCGGTAACTGTAAATCAGAGCATAATAGAGCTTTTACCTACAGATATAGATGCCTACAACCGGCTGGGTAGAGCATTTATGGAGCTAGGCGAATTTGCCAAAGCTAAAGAAGCCTACACTCGAACTCTAGAACTCGACTCTTATAATTCGATTGCTCAAAAAAATCTCCAGCGGCTGTCTTTATTGCCGGATGCCCAGGTTAAAGTAAAGGAGAAGCGCCGCGAGGTCTCCCCGGACCTTTTCATTGGTGAGATGGGAAAGGCTGGGGTGGTAAACCTACAAAGTCTGGCACCTCGTGAGTTGCTAGCCAGGATGGCTGCTGGTAATCAAGTTCATCTGAAAGTGAAGGGACGGCAGCTTGTCGTGGAGAATGACCAGGGGGAGTATCTGGGACTGGTTGAGCCGCCTCATGGTTTTCGCCTGGCTAGAATGATAGAAGGTGGGAATAAATACACTGCGGCTATTGTCAGCATTAATAATGACAGCGCGAGGGTTATCATCAGAGAGGTTTTTCAGCACCCGAGCCAGGTTGGGCGTCTTTCCTTTCCGGTTAAAGCGGTTGAAGGCTTTCAACCACATGTTAGAGATACCTTGCTCAGGCATGAGGCTGTGGAGGAGGAGGCGCTGGAAGAGGCAGAAGATATGGAATTAGAAGAGGGCGAGCTTATACCCGAAGGCTTCTCCATATTTGAGGGAGTAGCACCTGACGAGGAGACGGGGATAGAAGAAGAGTTCATGGAGGAGTAGGTAATTGCCCCTCAAGCGAGCGAATTTTTCAGGAGAAAATTAAATGGAAGCTGGAGTAGTAAAACCGGTTATCATCGAAGAGGAGATGAAGAGCTCCTACCTTGACTATGCCATGAGTGTCATAGTTTCTCGAGCTCTGCCCGATGTGCGCGATGGATTGAAACCGGTGCATCGGCGCATCCTCTATGGCATGGATGGACTGGGTCTCCGCCATAACAGTTCTTATAAGAAGAGTGCCCGCATAGTTGGTGATGTTATGGGTAAATATCATCCTCATGGGGATGCCCCCATATACGAGGCTATGGTTAGAATGGCGCAAGATTTTTCTATGCGGTACAGGCTTGTTGATGGGCAGGGTAATTTCGGCAGTATGGATGATGACCCACCAGCAGCTATGCGATATACCGAAGCTCGCCTGGCAAAAATAGCCGAGGAAATACTGGTTGATATTGATAAAGAAACCGTTGATTTTATGCCTAATTTTGATGATAGCTTAAAGGAGCCAACGGTTTTACCAGCCAGGTTGCCCAATTTACTGGTGAATGGCTCATCGGGCATTGCTGTCGGTATGGCTACCAATATCCCACCCCATAACTTAGGTGAGGTATGCGATGCTGTCAATTATCTTATAGATAACCCTGAGGCTGATGTCGATGACTTGATGAAGATTGTGAAGGGGCCCGATTTCCCCACCGGAGGCATTATTTTAGGCAGGGAGGGCATTAAGAGCGCTTATGCCAGCGGGCAAGGCAAAGTGGTGGTCCAGGCTAAGGTTACTGATGAAAATTTGAGAGGGGGACGTCAGCAATTAGTCGTAACCGAGCTTCCTTATCAGACCAATAAAGCCGCTCTGGTGGAAAGAATAGCCAACCTGGTCAGGGAGAGAAGGATCGAGGGGGTAAGTGAGGTTCGCGATGAATCTGACCGACATGGTATGAGGATAGTTATAGGGCTGAGAAAGGATGCTCAGCCTACCAAGATTTGCAACAACCTCTATAAATATACTCCCATGAGGTCCTCCTTCTTTATTAACATTTTGGCTCTGGTTGATGGGCAGCCTCGCGTCATTAATCTTAAGGAAGTTTTGACCTGTTACATAGATTTCCGTAGGGAAGTTATCACCCGTCGCTCCCAGTTTGACCTCCAGAAGGCGAAGGACCGAGCTCATATTCTGGAAGGCTTCAGAATTGCTCTTGACCATCTGGATGCAGTTATTCAGACTATACGAAAAGCAGAGACGGTGGATTCGGCTCGGTCCAGCTTGATGGAGAACTTTAGCCTGTCTCAGATTCAAGCTCAGGCTATACTTGATATGCAGCTACGTCGGCTGGCGCAACTGGAGCAGAAGAAAATAGTCGATGAGTACAGCGAGGTGGTTAAGAACATCGCTTATCTTGAAGACCTTCTGGCAAATCCGAAGAAAATACTCTTTCTTATTAAGCAGGATGTCACCGAGCTTAAGAAGGGTTATGGTGATGGTCGGCGTACTTCGATTAAGCGAGAGGAGGCTGAGGAGTTTCAGGACGAGGACCTTATTCCACATCAGGATGTGGTGATTACGCTGAGTGAACAGGGATACATAAAAAGGATACCGGCTATAACGTATCAAAAACAGCATCGAGGGGGTCGGGGTCAAATAGGAATGGTTACCCGGGAAACCGATATGGTGAAACATCTTGTGGTAGCTGATACTCATGATAATTTACTGCTTTTTACCAACCGGGGTAAAGTTTACCGGCTCAGATGTTACGATATACTCCAGGATGTATCGCGAACTACGAAAGGAACAGCTCTGGCTAACCTATCGTCTATCGACCCGAAGGAGCAGATAACTGCCCTGGTAGTGGTAAAAGATTTTACCCCCGGCCTGTTTATGATTATGGCTACTTCGAGAGGTATAGTGAAGAAGACAAGTTTCGATAATTTTGCTTCGGTTAGAAGCAGCGGGCTTATCGCAATGAAGCTTCGAGGAGATGAAGAGTTGGTGGCGGCTGAGGTGGTGACGCAAAAAGGTGAGGTCATTTTGGTAACTCAAAACGGGCAAGGTATCAGGTTCGCTGTGAAGGACTTGCGACCGGCATCTCGGGCTAGTGGTGGCGTGCGTGGCATCAAGCTTAGTCCTGGCGACCGCCTGGTGGCTATGGATGCCATCTTCCCTGATGCTAACCTGCTTACGATTACTGAGAAAGGCTTTGGTAAGCGCAGCCGCGCGCGGAATTTCCCTCTTCAGGCTCGGGGTGGCAAAGGGGTAATCGCTCATCGGGTTAATGAAAAGACAGGCTGTGTTATTTCAGCTAAACTTGTACCTCCAAATCAACACGTCATTATTATTTCGTCTAAAGGTATCATCATCCGTGTTCCTGTAGATGAGGAGATATCGCTCTTTGGCAGAGATACACAGGGGGTGCGGGTAAACAGAATTGATCAGGATGACAGTGTTGCTTCTATGGCCTTTGTCCATCAGGAGAATGCCAGGGGAGGCGACAAGGTTAAGGCTGAGTAGGGACGTCTTTCTTAGCTGACAGTCATGGAAAAAGTGCTACAAATTCTGCAAGAGTTCGGCTTGACCTTCGTTCCTCTCTTTGTGGCTATGGATGCCATCGGTGTCTTGCCTATACTGGTTCCCATGACACAGGATATGAAGACCAGGGAGCGCAGCAGGACGGTGCGCCTGGCGGTAGTTACAGCTCTCGGTTTAGGTTTAGGCTTTGTTGCTATCGGCAAAGGCATTTTCCTCTTTTTGGGCATAGAGATATCCGACTTTCTGGTCGCCGGCGGCCTCATTCTTTTCCTCTTAGCCGCCAAGGACTTAATCACCGGCAAGATGATTGAGTCTCAATCTTCAGTTGGAGCTGATATGCTGGGTGTCGTACCCATAGGCACTCCTCTTGTAGTCGGGCCGGCGGTACTTACCACGCTGCTGATACTGGTCGACCAGTACTCGGTTATTATCGTAATAGTTTCTTTTATCCTGAATCTGGCAATAGGTTGGCTGCTTTTTGCGCAGGCTAACCGGGTGGTGGCTTTTCTAGGACAGGGAGGGGTCAGAGCCACATCCAAAATAATCAGTCTCTTTCTGGCGGCTATTGCCATAAAGATGATTCGCCAGGGCATCCTGCAGGTATTAGGATGAAACTCGTCTTCATTCACGGT
>Ga0136653_10001130_pt1 | contig 14462 bp, 10 predicted proteins | sample LakKivw275mmetaG_FD_94866 | JGI IMG/M metagenome (GOLD analysis project Ga0136653, IMG submission 94866) | Anoxic lake water microbial communities from Lake Kivu, Rwanda to study Microbial Dark Matter (Phase II) - Lake Kivu water 275m metaG... | ecosystem: Environmental > Aquatic > Freshwater >... | reverse complement strand
GATAGTCCAGCTTGGCCAAGATGCGGCCATCCAGGTCCTTCTGGATCCTGGACAATTCGATCAGGGGCGTGCCGCCAATCGCCTCGAGTACCGAGGCCAGGGGCCTGGGCTGCGAAGTCATCATTGGCCGCTCCTTCAGTTGCGCTGCACTCCCAGAGTCAAAGCCTGTCCATCCACATCGTGCTCCTGTGAATGGGCCTCAGGAGGCGGTGAATGCGCCAACAACTGCCTGGACAGCGTTTCCTGCTGGATGTATTTGCCCCAGCTTTCGAACACAGCAGCCAGGTCAGGGCTGGCCTGGTAGTAGGTGGTGATGGTATCTTCGATGCGGAATCCAGCATCCTTGCGCATGGTTTGGATGCGGCGCACAATCTCGCGAGCCAGGCCCTCCCGTCGCAATTCCTCGCTGACCTCTGTGGACACCGCAGCCATGTAATCTCCGTCCTGGGCTAGGGCATATCCGGGCTGCGGTTCGACCTTGATCTCCACATCTTCAGGCCGAAGAACGACGTCCTGACCTTGTACGCTGAGATGAAGCGGCTCTCCCTTCTGCAATTGGGCGGCAACGCTGGCTGCGTTCACTTGCGTCAAAGCTTGCTTCACCGCAGGAAAGAGAGCCTTGTATTTCTTGCCGACCTGGCTCGGGATGGCGCTGACAGTGTAACGTGCGAGCGCGGCCACATCGGTTACTATGCGGACTTGCTTGACATTGAGCTCGTCGCGGACCTGCTCCAGTAGACGCTGTAAGCCCTCAGCTTCGGTCTCGGTCTGTGGCTTCAATATGGCCTCGCCCAGAGGTTGCCGCACTTTCACCGCGGCCTGGTTGCGGGCGGCATGCCCCAGGCCAACCAATCGCATTACCAGGCGCGTTTCGGCCATCAGCTTCTCGTCAATCAGATCGCTGTCAGCGCTTGGAAAGTCGCAGAAGTGTACACTCTGTGGTGCGTTGGCGTCCCATGAGCGCACCAGATTCTGGTAGAGTTCTTCGGCCGTGAATGGCTGGTATGGCGCGATCAGCTTACAGAGCGTCACCAGGCAGTCGTACAGAGTGGCATAGGCTGAGGCTTTGTCCTGATCCACTTCGCTCTTCCAGAAGCGGCGCCGGGAACGGCGCACATACCAGTTGCTCAGGTCTTCGACAAAAGACTGGATGGCGCGCGCCGTGCTGGTCATGTCATAACGCGACATGCCCTCGTCCACCACGCGTACCAAAGTGTTCAATTCGGACAGCACCCAGCGGTCCAGAGACGCGCGGTCGTGGACACTGGGGGCCGCACGTCTTGGGTCAAAACCGTCAATATTGGCATAGGTGACAAAAAACGAATAGGTGTTCCACAGCGTTAGCGAGAACTTGCGCAGGCTCTCAGCAACCTGGTCGAGCATGCTCTGCAACGACATGCGACGCGGGTAGTCTGGCGGCGATGTGGTGTAGAGCGTCCAGCGCATGGGATCCGCGCCGTAGGCATTGATGACGTCCTGCGGCTCCACGACGTTGCCTTTGGACTTGCTCATCTTCTGGCCGTCGATATCGAGGATATGCCCGAAGCTCAGGCAGTTCTTGAAGCAGGGTTTGTCGAACAGCAAGGTAGAAATCGCATGCAGGGAATAGAACCAGCCGCGCGTCTGGTCAATGCCCTCGCAGATGAAATCGGCCGGAAACTGCTCGTCAAAGCGCTGCTTGTTCTCAAACGGGTAATGCCATTGGGCCACAGGCATGGATCCCGAGTCGAACCAGCAGTCGATGACCTCTGGAGTGCGGCGCATGACGCCTCCGCACGTGCAGGCTATGGCGACCTCGTCAATGTAAGGCCGGTGCAGGTCCAGTTCTGGCAGATCGAAGCTCGACCGCCCAAGCGACACGGGGCGCCCGGCCACGGCACGTTGGCGCAGCTCCTCCACACTCCCGATGCACTCGGTCTGGCCACAACTCTCGCATATCCACACGGGCAGGGGCGTTCCCCAGTAGCGGTCACGCCCAAGGGCCCAGTCGACGTTGTTCTCCAGCCAGTTGCCAAAACGCCCATCGCGGATGTGTTCGGGAATCCAATTGACCTGTGCGTTGTTGGCAAGCAGGCGTTCACGTTTCTGCTTCGTGCCTACGAACCAAGTGGGCTTGGCGTAGTACAGTAGCGGGGTGTGGCAGCGCCAGCAGAAAGGATAAGTGTGCTTGTAGCGCCCGACGCGGTACATCAGCCCACGCTCCTGCAAGTCGCGAGTGATGAGCGGGTCAGCGTCCTTGACAAAAAGCCCGCGCCAGGGAGTGATCGCGTCGATGAACTCGCCGCGCAGCCCGACAGTCTGGAGGATGGGCAGGTTGTGTGTCTGGCCTACCTCCATGTCCTCCGCACCAAACGCAGGTGCGATATGCACGATGCCGGTGCCCTCTGTGACGTTCACAAAATCGGCCGAAATGACATAGCAGAAGTCTTGGTCTACTGGCAAGAAGGTGTATAGGGGCTTGTAGTGCTTCCCGACCAGCTCGCGGGCGCTCACGCTCTTGAGAACGCGATACTCGCCCTGCAGCGCTTGGTCTAGCAGAGCCTTGGCCAGGATGAGTTGGTCTTCGCCTTGTTGCACCATGACATATTCCGTGTCGGGGTGCACGGCCAGCGCCACGTTGCCCGGCAGGGTCCATGGCGTGGTGGTCCAGACCAGGAAGTAGACTCCCGGTTGGTCGCGCAAAGCGAACTTGACGTAAATAGACGGGTCTTCGGCTTCTTCGTAGCCCTGCGCGACCTCGTGATCTGACAGGGGAGTGCCGCAGCGCGAGCAGTATGGCACTACCTTGAAGCCGCGAAAGAGCAGATCCCTATCCCAGATTTGCTTCAGAATCCACCATACCGACTCGATGTAGTTGGTGGATAGCGTCACGTATGGGTCATCCATGTCGATCCAGAAACCGATGCGGTCACTGAGGGCCTTCCACTCCTTGACGTAACGGAAGACGCTCTCCCTGCATTTGGCGTTGAATTCGGCGACGCCATACTCTTCGATGGCCTGTTTACCGCGACCGGTGAAGCCCAGCTCTCGCTCGACGGCAATCTCGACAGGCAATCCATGCGTATCCCAGCCACCCTTGCGCAACACATACTTGCCCTTCATGGTTTGATAGCGAGGGATGGTATCTTTGTAGACTCTGCCAAGCACATGATGAATGCCAGGCAGGCCGTTTGCCGTGGGAGGGCCTTCGTAGAAGACAAAACGAGGACTGCCTTGGCGCAGAGCCATGCTCTTGCGGAAGGTGTCCTGGTCCTCCCAGAAACGCAGGATGCGCTGCTCTAGCTCCCTGAAGTCCACCTTGCTGGATACTTCTCGAAACATGTTGGTACCTCCTGCTGCCAGACTACAAGTTCAACCACAAACGATGCATATAGTCCTGAAAGCCCATTGCGCGCCAGAAAGCCTGAGCTGCGGGGTTGGACGCCGCGACGTGTAGCTGCACCATGTCCACGCCCATGCGATGCAGCCAGTCACGCGCCGCGGAGAAAAGCTGCCGTCCAATGCCTTCCCGTCGTTGGTCGGGCGCAACGCAGATGTCGGAGATGTGTCCGTAGCGCTGTGGAGCGAGCATGGGCGGGTTTTCGTTTATGCGCACGATCAGGTAGCCCAGGGTTCTCTTCCCAGCATTGGCCACGAATACGGCGACGTTGGGGTCGGAGAGCCATTCCCTGAGCGTAGGGGCGAACTGCTCGCGCGCATTTGACGTGGGCTGGAAGCGCTGGTCCAGCCTGGCGTGCAGGTTCATCATCTCCATCCACAGATCCAGCACTGCCTCCAGGTCGTTGGTCTTGGCTCGGCGCACCCGAACGGTGAGCAAGTTCCCTCTCCCTGAACGAGAAAGCTCTCGTCCCACCCAGGGACGAGAGCTTGGCTCCCGCGTTACCACCCAGTTTGGCCAAGTTGGCCCGCTCTGCAGGTACGTGTCCATACCTCCGCCGTATAACGGTGGCGACACCGTCCAGGCCTACTCGCGCCCAAGCCAACGCGCTTTCGGTTGGCAGCTCCGGAGTGATTTTCGGCAGGATCGTCGCGCCCGGCTTGCAGCGTGCACCGGGCTCTCTGGGCGTCTACCCCTACCTACTCGGCTCCATCATTGCCTGTGGTGGTAGTATGGGACGAAAACGGCCTTTTGTCAAGTTCTCGAAGGGCTTCTGGGCTTGTGCCGACGCGCCAACCCCGCTTCAGCGCATCCACTGCGTTTGGAGGCCTGCGAGCCTCACGCCTCTCGGAAGCGGGAGTCCTCCAGCTCCTTGCGCAACTTCTCTTCGGCGCTTGCGGTCACCGGGGTGGCCAGGCGGTCGGCAAGAGCGGCGTCTTCGGTGGCCTCGGCTGCGCTGAGTTGCTCCCGGGAAGCGGCGCGCACAAAGGCCCATCTACCGCAGTGCGGGCAACGCTCAAGCTTAGAGGCAAGCAAGTGAGGACTCCACCAATGCAGCGGAAAGGGCCGGCCGCACTTGCCGCAGACGGCGCCACCGGAGATGCCATAGGAGCGAGCGCGTTGACCCGAAGCCCCGACGCGCCGTGAGACGGTGGCGCTGACAAGGTAGGACAGGAGCGTGAAGCCCAGAATGGCGCCGAGCAAAGGAATGATCAGAGAGGCCGTGGCGCGTCGCGCTTGGTCGGCACTGAGAAAGCGTGCACGGATCTCGTTTGAACGCAGTTCGAGACCGGCAGCGGTCAAGCCCCTGGCAGACAGGGTGTGTACGCCCGGCGGGTACTGGCTCGTGTTGAACTGCAATTGAAAGGGTGGGGCTGTCAAATCGGCAATCTGCTCGTCGTCCAAGAAAAGGAACACTCGGCTGAGGTCGGACGGACCACTGGCCCTGAGTCGAAATGTGCCTTCAATGTCACCCGCGAATCCGCCATAGCCCATCAGTCGTTGCAGGCTGAGGCTGAGCTGGGGCTCCTGCGCGCGAGTCGAAGGCGGATTGCAGAGGACGAAGGCAACCACGAGTACCAACGCAAGACGTCGAATCATCGAATTGCTCATGGCCTTACTCCGAATGGATGCAGAAGGTGAATGACTGCTTCAGCGCCAGCGAACGAGGATACTTTCGCGCTGGAATAGGCGGGTGCCGATCCAAAGCATCACTGCATCCAGCGCCGCCAGAATCAGCGATAGTATCAGCATCATGCGGCGGTTGACCAGCACAATGCCCGCGATCTGTCCGAAGAACAGCACCAACAGCGGCAAGATGACCACTGCCGACAACTGTTCAGCCACGCGTGCATCGTTGACACGAGACGAAACCATCAGGCTAAAGTTCACGGATAGGATGGCCAGCAGAGGACCGACCAGGAGAACAGCCAAGAGCCAGACTGGCGCAAACAAAGCCGCGACCACCCTGGGGTTGCTAATCATGAGTCTGGCACCAATGGCATAGACGCCGAAGCTCAGCCAGGTGGCCAGGACCGCCGGAATGACCGCCGCCAGGTTCTTTCCGATGAGCAGTTCATAGGTCGTAATGGGCGTGGCCAGCAGAGGCTCGAGGCTGCGCGAGGTCTTCTCGCCGACTACCGAATACGCGGCGATGTTGACAGGGACCATGAGTGGTGTGAGCATGAATAGCAGCATGAACTGGCTGAGCATGTAGACCTGGAAGCACTCGGCCAGGGATAGCCCGGGCGGGCACAGCTCGGACACGCCCTTGGGCACTTGCGACATCAGCTCGTTAGCGGTTGCGCCACGAGTGGTGAAAAGGATGCCGATAGGAATGGCCGCAAACATCAGGGGCATGAACACGACGGTGAAAAGCACGAGTTGATTCCTGAATACCTCGGCCCACTCTTTGAGTACGATGGTTTTGATCTTGTCCATTAGGTTCCTCAAGCGCGCCCAGCCTAAATGGGCGCTATGCATTGCGGATGAACTGCAAGTACACGTCTTGCAGCGGGCGGCGCAGCTCACCCACGAACTGAACTTGCGCTCCAAGGCCTACGAGCGTGCGCACCAGTGCGGGGTTGTTGCTCTCGGGGTCCTCTACATCCAACACCAGCTTGTTGTCCACGACTTGAATGCTCTTCACGAAGGGCAGGCGCGCAACCGAGTCCGCCAGGCCCTGTTCCGCTTGAGACAGATGCACTACTACCCTGCGCCCGAAGAGCTGTGTGCGCAGGCGCGCAGGTGTGTCCACCGCGACTAGGCGCGTCTTGAACAAACCGATGCGGTCGCAGAGGCGATCGGCTTCATCCAAGTTGTGCGTGCAAAGGAAGATGGTACGACCCTGCCTGCGCAACTCGAGAATGAAATCGTGCACGATGTGGGCGGCCTCCGGATCCAAGGAGGCGGTAGGCTCGTCCAAGAAGAGCACTCGGGGCTCGTGTAGCAGCGAGCGCGCAATGGCAAGCTTCTGCTTCATGCCCTTGGAGAGCGTTGCCGCGGCGTCCAGGCGACGCTCCCAGAGGCCAAGCATGTGCAGGTACTTGTCTATCTGAGCGGCCGGGCTCTCTACCTCGTAGAGACTGGCGTAGATCTGCAGGTTTCTCTCGGCGCTCAGGGTATCGTAAAGGCCCGGGGTCTCAGTCAGTATTCCGACTGAGCGACGGATCTGCCTGTCGTCACGGCCGACACGGTAGCCATTGACCACTGCGCTACCGCTGGTCGGTGCGATCAGGCAGGTTAGCATGCGCACCGTAGTGGTCTTGCCCGCTCCATTCGGGCCCAGAAAGCCAAAGACCTCCCCCTCTGCGACTTGAAGAGTGAGGCTGTCGACTGCGACTGTGGTGCCGAACTTTCTGACCAGTTTCTCGGTTTGGATCACGCCCAATCCTATCAGTGGCTATTGTGCGCTACGTGCTGAGCGCTTTGAGTGGACAGATGCAGGTACTCCAGAAGTGCTGTCAGGTCGGGTGGCAGAGCAGAGCTGAACTCCACTGGCTTGCCGGTGCTTGGCAGCTCGAAGGCCAATCGTGCCGCGTGCAAGAACTGCCGCTCCAACGGCAGGCGCTGCTTGCGGAATCCGTAGACACGATCGCCAACAACGGGATGACCGATGTAGGCCAAATGGATGCGGATCTGATGAGTCCGCCCAGTGATGGGCTCTGCTGAGACCAACGAATGGGCCGGGAAGTACTCCAACACGCGGTATTCTGTGCGGGCCTCGCGCCCGCGAGTCTGCACGGCCATGCGCTGACGGTGCGACGGATCGCGTCCGATGGGTGCATCGATCACGCCATGCGCCGTCGGCAGGATTCCTTCTGTCAGCGCCAGGTAGCTCTTGTGCACGTGGCGCTGTTTGAATTGCTCTTGCAGGGCGTGCTGGGCAGCATCGTTCTTGGCCACGACCATGAGGCCAGAAGTATCCTTGTCCAGGCGGTGCACGATTCCAGGACGGATCGCTCCGCCGACTCCGGCCAGGTCCGGGCAATGCGCCAGGAGAGCATTCACCAGCGTCCCGGTATGGTGCCCATGAGCCGGGTGCACGACCATGCCCGCTGGCTTGTCGACCACCAAGATGTCTGTGTCCTCGTAGACGATGCTTAGAGCGATGTTCTCGGGACGCACATCGATCGGTTCCGGGGGAGGGACGCGCACGGTGACTACATCTCCAGCCTCCACGTGGTAGCTGGCCTTGGGCACTCGCGTACCTACCGTGACATGGCCAGCCTCGATCAGGCGCTGGATAAGAGACCGGGAGAGGTCGGGAACTGCCAGCGCCAGGTATCTATCGAGGCGCTGGCCACCTTGCTGCACGTGCAACTCCATCACGCGATCCATTCAGGCAGTCTATCACATGCTTAGAAGCAATGCAAATGCCGGTATCTCCCCTTTGAGTGCATCGGACGCGGGCCTATGGCAGCCGAGGGCCTCCCGGAGGCCGGTGCTCTCGATAGTGCTCGACCACAGCCCTGAAGAGCCACGCACAGATTCTGTCGTTCTCCAGAGCAGAGGCGGGCAGGGTGCGGATGAGGTCTGCCAAGGCCAAGCGCAACTGTTCGAAGTGCACTTCGATTCTGACTCGACTCCAGGGTTGGTAGCGCGTTACCGCACGGGCATTGAACATGTCGACATCGTACTGCTGCTGTGCCAGTTGTTCTACGCTGATGAGAGGAACTACTCGCAGGGTCTCTTCCCACCAGGCGCAGACGTGTGCGAGCAGGTCCTGGACACGCGGGTAGCCTTGTTGCAGGGCGAAGACGGTCTGCTTGTCATCGGGCCATTTGGCGAGCGATGAGAGGAACTGTCCCCATCCTCTTTCCAGTGCAAACAGCAAGTCCTCGCGCGTCCAATGCTTCTGTGGCTCAGGCATGCCTCCTCCTGTGCGCACCTGGATTCTATGCATTGAAGAGTTGTCGCGCGCCCTCGAGGTTGCGTGCCGTGCCCAGTGCCGCCATCAGACGCAGGCGCATCTTGGGTCCGTTGAGGCCCTCTGCAAAGAGGCAGCCTGCCCGCACCAGATCGTGATAGGCGCCCACGAAGCCATACCGGTCCGAAACGCTGCCTGAGGGACAACGAGTGGAAACTGCCACGGCCACGCCTTGTGCGATTGCTTGCTCGACGGCCTGCAGCCACCAAGGCGGCACGCGCCCGCTTCCGAAGGCCTCTATCACGATCCCCCTGGCACCAAGTTTCACCGCGTGCGGGACCAATTCTGCGTCCATGCCTGCGACCAGTTTGAACAGGTAGACCCTGGGCTCCAGACCTGTACAATGCAGTAGCTGGCGCCGGATTCGTCGCGGGATTGTGATGCCACCTGGCTCCACGCGCCCCAGCGGCCCCCAGCTGGGTGATTTGAAGGTATCCAGGCTCTGGCTATCGGTCTTGGTGACGTCGCGTGCGGCGTGGATCTCGTCATTCATCACCACCAGTGCACCCAGTCCGCGAGCTGCGGGGCAGGCTGCCACGCGCACTGCGGCGCCTAGATTGGCGATGCCTTCGTAGCCGGCTTCCGAGGCGAGACGCATGGCTCCCGTGAGGACCATTGGCTTGTCGCCAGGCACCGTGAGGTCGAGCAGATAGGCAGTCTCTTCGAGAGTGTCGGTGCCGTGCGTCACCACTATGCCATCGAGGTCGGCCTGACAGGAGCTTTCGGCCACGCGATTGCGCAGACCCCAGAGGTAGTCCGGGGTGAAGTGACTGCTGGGGAGCCGTCCATATTCCTCACAGGTCATCGCGGGCAGAGCGGGCTCTGATTGGCCGGCGAGCTTACCGACGAGATCGCTTCCAGTCAACGCTACAACTGCGCCAGTGTCTGGCGCCTGTTGTGCCATGGCGATGGTGCCTCCAGTGGCGATGATATGGACTCTCGGCATCGAGATCCTCCCATAATGGATTCAGCGACCTAGACGTGCTTCAAGAAGGGGCCACGGCTCTTGCGTCCAAGCGCAACGAGACGACTTTGGAGACACCCTCCTCGGACATGGAGACGCCGTAGATGGTGTTGGCGGCCTCGATTGTGGCACGGTTGTGAGAGATGACGATGAACTGAGTGCGTGCCGAGAATTCCTCGAGCAGGTCGCGGAAACGACCCACATTGGCCTCATCAAGCATGGCGTCTACTTCGTCCATAAAGCAGAATGGCATTGGCTTCACTTTGAGCAAGGCAAAGAGCAGCGCAGCAGCTGTCAGTGCGCGCTCGCCTCCGGAAAGCAGTGCCAGCGATTGCTGCCGCTTGCCTGGAGGCCGGGCCACGATCTCTACGCCTGTGGTTGAGGGGTTGTCCGGATCCGTCAATGCCAGCTTGGCCTGTCCGCCCCCGAACAGATGCTCGAAGTAGTGGGCGAACTGAGCTGCCGAGGCCTTGAAGATGGCCAGGAACTCGGTTTCCATGACTTGGTCCAGCTCTGCGATGACCTTCTGCAAGGAGATAGAGGACTGCTGCAAGTCAGATACCTGGCTCTGCAGAAACTCGTGGCGCTGTAGCACTTCCTGATACTCCTGCGGGGCGCCGGGGTTGACGCTGCCTAGGCGGCGCAGTCGAGCCTTCATGTCCTTGATTTCGCTGCTCATAGTCTCGGGAAGCACGTCAGTAGTGGCAAGCACCTGATGGACGCCACCCAGAAACTCCATGCGCAATTGCTGAGCCCGCTCGCTGGGATACTCGATGTCTCCGAGGTCCTCCTCAATGCGTTGTTCCATTGCCTGCAGGGCGTCCTGTTGACGTTCCCTTTCCAGCACCTGCTGATTGTGCAGCAGCTCCAGTTCGTTCAGGCGTTGCCTTGACAGTGTCAGCTCTTTCTCAAGCGCAAGTACCTGTTCTTCCAAGGAGGCGACTTCTGCTTCGGCTGGCTCGAGCTGAGCCGAAATCGCGAGGATTTCAGCGGAGAGAGCGCTGTTTTCGCTCTGGAGTTGGCTGACGGCTGCTGCCAGGAGAGCCGTCTGCTGACGCGATTCGTCAAGTCGTTGAGACCTAGCAGCCACCTCCGCCCGCAATTGCTCGAGACTGGCCTCATGGCTTGACACCAACTGCTCGTGGGTCTTTGCTTGACGGCGTGCTGCAGCGACGGTGGCTTCGGCTTGTGCCATCGCCTGGCGGACTGCCTCATCCTCGCTGCGCGCAGCTTCCATCTGGGCAAGCCATTGCTCAAGCTGTGCTTTGTGCGCATCGTGGCAACGAGCGCCATCCTCAGCCTCGGACTGAAGCAGTGCCGCCTTCTCATCCAGAGCTGCAAGCTCTCGTGTTTGTTGCTGTGCCAGGCGCAGTCTCCAGCCGCTTTCCTGTTGCAGGCGCTCCACTCTGTGCCCAAGGCTAAGCAGGGTTTGCTCGTGAGCGTCGCGTTGACTAGACAGACTCGACAGCCGGTCCGATATCTCGGTCAGCTGGCCTTGGAGCGCTGTGCATCGATTCTCGCTCTGCTCCAGCGCGTGACGAGCAAGGCATTGGGATTCCTGTGCGGCGGCGAGGTGAGTGGGAATCTCACGCCACTCGCGTTCCTGTGCGAGCAGCTCGAGGCCCTTCGCTTCCGAGCCTCCCGCAAGGGCACCACTTGAACACACCAAGTCCCCGGCCAGAGTGACCACACGCTGCCCGATCTCCAATTGTGGCCGTAGACGTTGCGCTGTCGTGAGGTCTTCTACGACGATCACAGAGCCCAGTAGCAGTTCCACGACGCGCTCGAAGCGTTGGTCGCATTCGATCATTCTCGAGGCTATCCCGATCACGCCCTCACCGCTGGGCTCACGACCGGGCGCTGGCACGCTGAGCGAATCAAGGGGCAGACACGTGGCCCGTCCTGCTGAACTGATGCGAAGAAGATCGATGACGGCCCTGGCGTCTTCCCAGGTTTCGACGACGAGGGACTGAGCGTGCGCTCCCAGCGCCACTTCGATTGCGCGTTCCAGCCTTTCTGGCACCTGCAATAGGCTCGCCACGGGGCCGGCCATGCCCGGGAGCCTGTTTCTGTTCTCCAGCGTGAATCTCACTCCCGGGCCAAAGCTGGCCATGCTGTGCCGCAGCCCTTCCAGCATCTCGCGCCGATCCTCCAGACGCTGCACTGTGCGCGTGCATTCACCCTCACTGGATCGGTGTTCGTCTAGGAGCTGCTGCGTTTCTGAGAGCGCGTTCTCCACCTCTTGACGCTGTGCCGTATGTGCCTCGATGGCCGACTGAGTTTGCGCGCCCATCGCCTTGGCCTGTTCCATGTCAGCCTGCAGCGCTGAGAGCTGCTCCTGGATGCCCCTTAGCTCACGCTGATGCGTCAGGTGTTCGGCCTGCAATTGTGCGCGCCGCTCCTGCACCTGTTTCAGACGATTGCTGGCGTCGGCCTGGGCAGTCGCCAGGCGAAAGGCTTCGTTTCGGGCAGTCTCAAGGGCGCGCTCCAGATCGGCGCGCGCAGTCTGGCTGCGTTCTGCCTGGGAGCGCGCCTGCTCTAGCAGGTCTGTCTGTGTCTGCTGCTCCTCCTGCAAGCGTTGCCAATCGCTGTTTCTGGCTGCGAGTTCAGACTGCACAGCTTGCTCTCGCGCCTTGGCCTGCAGCAGTTCAGCCTCCAACTCCAGAGTGCGTTGCTGCAGTTGGCTGTGCCGCTCACGGTTCACAGCCAATTCTCGCCCTTTGGCCTCGGCCTGTGCGTGCAAGTCGCTACTGGTGCGGTGCCAAACGCTCAACTGGCGGCGCAGCTCATTCTGGCGCCCCTGCGTGCCGGTCAGCAAGGCGTCCAGCTCTTGCATGCGTGCGCGCGCCAGGTTCAGCTCATCCATGCGCCGGCGCTCGGCAGAGTCAGCCTCTGCCAATCTCCCCTGCAGCCGTCGCCAGTGGTAGCCATACCATACGCGCAGCAGCTCTTCGAGGTCGCGCTGTAGCAGCTCTCGCTCCTGAGCGCGCTTGGCTTGGCGCTCGAGATCGCGCAGTCGCGGTGCAATCTCGTTCAAGATGTCATTCAAGCGCACCAGGTTCTGTTGAGTCTCACCCAGTTTGTTGAGGGCGTCGCTGCGCTTCTCCTGGTAGATGTGGATTCCAGCCGCTTGCTCAAATAGCGTCCGTCTCTCTTCAGGCCTTAAGCTCAAAGCTGCGTCCACCAGACCCTGGCCGAGCACGATGAATCCACCGCGTCCCAAGCCAGCCGTGCCCAGCAATTCGAGCATCTCGCGGAGGCGCACGCGGCTGCCGTTCAGAAAGTACTGGTTCTCCCCTGAGCGGTAGGCGCGGCGCGAGATGGTCACCTCGTTGAAAGCGATGGGCAACCATTGGCTGCTATTGTCAAATGTCAGCACTGCTTCAGCCATGCCCAGTTTTGCACGGCGGCTGGTGCCGGCGAAGATCATGTCCTCAGTGCGCTTGCCACGCAGGGCGGAGAAGGTCTGCTCTCCCAGCACCCAGCGGATGGCGTCGGCGATGTTCGACTTGCCACTGCCGTTGGGGCCGACGATGGCCGTGATGCCAGCGTCAAAGAGGAAATCGGTGTAGAGGGCGAAGGTCTTGAACCCCCGCAATTCGAGCCGTTTTAGGTACATGGTGTAGTTAGTATACCGTTTAGGCGCTATTGTGACAAACGTTGTTCTCGTCCAACGCTTGCAGTACGTACGACGCCATCAGCGTCATCCACTTGCTCGCTTCGCCCTTGCGTTCCAGGTTTGCCTGCATGCGACCCCAGGGAGTGGATTCCAGAAGCCAACGGCCGTCTGGAAGGCGCTGCTTGCGCAGAACGTCCAAGGCGTCGCACATGCGTTCGTCACGGTAGCCCAGGCGGGTCAGCACCCATAATGCCCGTAGAGTGCTGTATCCCCAGAAGAAGGGAAAACTGAGCGTCAACCAGCCTGCTTTGATGGGCTTCCAGTCGTGGTGGTCTGCGCGATAGAGACGGTGAAGCAGCAAGAACTCTGCACCTCTGGCAGCCACCGCTCGGAGCGCCTGAGTCCGGTGCGACTCCGGAACCTCGGAGAAAGACTCAAGTGCGCAGATGGTTCCAGAGAAGCAAGAATGCTTGTCGTGCAGGTGTGCCTTCCAGTACGGGCATAGCCAACCGCCGTCGGGCATCTGAATGCTGGCCAGCCAGTCGACGGCTCGCCATACACGTGGATCATCTTGATATCCCAGACGGAGCAAGGGGTTCTCCTGGTCGCCCCAATAGCCATCGGCGGCCTGATGCCTGAAGATGCGTTCCACGAGCGGCGAATGCGCGATAGCTGCACGCGTTGCAGAGACCTCTGGATCATCGGGTGGGCGCCTGAGCAGTTCCCGTAGCGTAAGGTAGCGCACGGCGGGCTGATTGGGCTCGAGAAGCCAGCGGACGACAGCCTGTGGCGTAACATATGCTTGGGTCATTGTAGCGCCCTCCTGAGGTGCTCGATTCGGTGGGAGGTGGTGTGTTAGCGCAAGGCCGCCTGACAGATCCCTGAAGGCATGCGTATTGTACACTGGGGACACGGGCAGTGCAATGGCGGCCACACGCTTTGCCAGGCATTCAGCCTTTCGGAGACTGTTGTGTTAGAATGAACGCCCGACCATCTAGCAAGAAAGCTGTCAGTTGGTCAAGGGCCAATGCAGCTACGCATCTTTGGCTGCGAAATGTTGGACCAGGAGGAGGATCGGTGCGCAGACCTATCGCTGCAGCCAACTGGAAGATGGCGATGACCATCTCCGAGAGCCAGGCTTTTGTCCGATGCCTGGAACCCGCATTGGGACCATGGCTTGACGTAATGGATATTGTGCTTTGCCCGCCGTTTACCGCGATCTGGGCGGTGAAGCAGGCACGGACAGACGGGCGAATCCAGCTCGGAGGACAGAACATGGCCGACAGCAACGACCCGGCGCGCATGGGCCAGGTTTCGGCCGGGCTTCTGCTGGACGCAGGTTGTCACTGGGTGGTGTTGGGCCATTGGGAGGTGCGGCGCTATCTGGGCGACGATGACGCTGCAGTGCATCGCAAGCTGAGGCTGGCCCTGGATGCGGGCTTGCGGCCTATACTTCTGGTAGGGGAGGCGCGCGATCAGAGTGAGCCAGCCGAGTTCGCCCTGGAAAGGCAACTGACGCGCATCGTGGAGGGTTGTACGAGGTCAGAGGTTGGACGCATGGTGTTTGTCTACG
>Ga0136653_10001129_pt1 | contig 14474 bp, 13 predicted proteins | sample LakKivw275mmetaG_FD_94866 | JGI IMG/M metagenome (GOLD analysis project Ga0136653, IMG submission 94866) | Anoxic lake water microbial communities from Lake Kivu, Rwanda to study Microbial Dark Matter (Phase II) - Lake Kivu water 275m metaG... | ecosystem: Environmental > Aquatic > Freshwater >... | reverse complement strand
CCGCGGCCAGCGCCGAGCCGAAGATGTCGCCAACGTAGCGCGAGTATGTGGCCCAGTTGGTGCCGAACTGAAATTCCATCACGATGCCCGTGGCGACGCCGAGCGCGAAGTTGATGGCGAACAGTTTCGTCCAGAATCTCGCCAGCGATTCGTAGATCGGGTCGCCGGTTCTCAGGAACCGCCATTCCATCAACACCAGCAGACCGCCGAGACCGATGGTCAGTGGCGGAAAGATGTAGTGGAACATCACGGTCAGCGCGAACTGCGCGCGCGCCAGAATCTCAACGTTCATGCAGAAGCCTCCATTCGCGGTGCTGTTACCAATAGCGTGAAAACCGGAAAAAGCAACCAGCCGGAACAATACCGGAACATTTTTCTCATCACCTTTGGGGGCGGCGTTGACAAGCGGCGGCAGTGTCCGTAGTCTGACAGTGGCAATGGCACTTTCCAAGCGCGAACAGCGACTGAAGTTTCTCGATTTCACCGAACGCGACGCGGCCCTGCTGCGGGCGTTGCGGCCGGTCGTGGAGCAGCATCGCGACGAGCTGGCCGAAAGCTGTTGCGCGCAGTTGGAGACGTTCTCCGAAACCGCCGAGATCATCCGCGCGCGCACCAGCCACGACCGGTTGAAGGAGTTGTTCAGCCAATACCTGCTGGAATTGACCGAGGGCCGGTTCGACGACGATTACTTCGCTTCCCGCCAACGCCTCGGCCACATGCACGAGCGGATGGGGCTGTTGCCACGTTGGTATCTGCTGGGTTATCCGTTCCTGTTTCGCCACATGATGACGTTGATCCGTCAACTCGGCGGTGACTCCGCTGACGATACCATCGTGGCTCTGGAAAAAGTGTTTATGCTCGATGCGTCATTGGCGATAGACGCCTACATCGCCAGCGACCGTTACCGACGGACACAGGAAATGGAGAGCATCGTCAACGATTCCGCCGACGCCATCTTCACCGTGGACGCCGAGAAGCGGTTCCGCTCGTGGAACCGTGCCGCCGAGCAAGTCTTTGGCTGGACTGCCGACGAAATCATCGGCCAGCCCGTTCTGCGCCTCGTTCCGCCCGACCTTCTCGCCGCCGGCGAACTTGAACAGATTGACCAACGCATCGCCACGCATGGCCGCCTCCACATGGAAACCGTCCGACTCGCCAAGGACGGCCGCCGCGTGCCGGTCGAACTGAGCGTTTCCGTGCTGCGCGACCCGCAAGGCGATCCGATTGGCCGGTGCGTGATCCTTCACGACATCACCGAGCGCAAACGTCTCGAAGAAGCCAAGCTCCAAGCCGAACGTCTCGCTGTCATCGGCGCCATGTCCGCCAAGCTCGCCCACGAGATCCGCAACCCGCTCAGCTCCATCACGCTCAATCTTGCCCTCGTCGGCGACGAAGTCACGACGCTGGCTGAGGTCGAACCAGCCGCCACCGCCGAGATGCGGACCTTGCTCAGCGCCATTGATTCCGAAGTGCGCCGCATCCAGCGCGTCACGGAGGATTACCTTCAGTTCGCCAAGATGCCGAAACCCCGGCATGACCTCGTCGTGCTCAATGATCTCCTCACGCAAGGGCTTTCCTTCCTGCAAAGCTCCTTCGACAACGCCCACATTACCGTCCATCGTCACCTCGATCCGTTGCTGCCGCCGGTTTACGGCGATGAAGCGCAGCTCTGGCAGGCGATTCTCAACCTCATCCGCAACGCCCTCGAAGCCATGCCCAACGGCGGCACTCTCACCCTGACCACCGCGCGCAAACAACAGCATGTCTTCCTCGCCGTCGGCGATACCGGCAAAGGCATGAGCGCCGACGAACAGAAACACCTCTACAAACCTTTCTTCAGCACCAAGGCCAGCGGCACCGGCCTCGGCCTGCCGTTGACCCAGCAAATCATCACCGAACACGGCGGACGAATCCATTGCGAAACCGTCCCCGACCGTGGTACTACATTCCTCATCGAACTGCCTGCTGCCAAGGTCCATGCCACACAAAGCTGACATCCTGTTGGTGGACGACGAAGAAGCCCTCTGCGTTGCCGCCGAGAAGATCCTTCTCAAGGAAGGCTACCGCGTCACCAGCGTCCACACGGCTGATGAAGGTCTCGCTCACTTCGAGCGCGGAAGCGCCAATCTCATCATCACCGACCTCGCGTTGCCCGACCAAGACGGCCTCGTCGTCCTGCGCCGCGCCAAGCAACTGCGACCCGCCGTCGAGGTCATCGTCATCACCGGCCACGGCACCGTCGAAAAGGCCGTCGAAGCGATGCGGCTCGGCGCCTACGATTTCATCGAGAAACCGCTCGACCGCAGCGCACTTTTGAAAGCCGTTGCGAAGGCGCTCGAAAGGCAACGTCTCACCGCCGAAAATCTCCGGTTACGCGACGCCCTCCAGCAAGTCCGCGGCGAAGAAGCCCTCATCGGCAACAGCGCCCCGATGCTCGCCGTCAAGAAACTCATCCGCCAGATCGCGCCCACCGATGTCAGCGTTCTCATCCAGGGCGAAAGCGGCACCGGCAAGGAAATCGTTGCCGACGCCATTCATCTGCTCAGCCCGCGCCGCGACAAGTCCATCGTCAAAATCAGTTGCGCCGCCATTCCCGAGACGCTGCTCGAAAGCGAACTCTTCGGCTACGAACGTGGCGCGTTCACCGGCGCCGCCAACACCAAGCCTGGTAAATTCGAACTGGCCGACGGCGGCACCCTGTTCCTCGACGAGATCGCAGAGATGAGCCCGCAGTTGCAGGCGAAACTGCTCCGCGTGTTGCAGGACGGGCGTTTGCAGCGTCTCGGCTCGACGCGCGACATCCAGATTGATGTCCGCGTCATCAGCGCCTCCAACGTTGACATTGTCCAAGCCATTGCCGAAAAAAAATTCCGCGAAGACCTCTACTACCGCCTCAACGTCGTGCACGTCAATCTGCCCGCGTTGCGCGAGCGGCGTGACGACATTCCACTCTTGGCGAATCATTTCCTTCAGAAATACGCGACGAGGATGCACAAGAACGTCCATGCCATCGCGCCCGCCGCGCTCGACCAACTCCTCGCGCACCCGTGGCCCGGCAACGTCCGCGAACTCGAAAACGCCATCCAACGCGCCATCGCCGTCGCCACCGACGACACCATTGCCAGTTTTATTCTTTGCGCGCCGTTGCCGGGTATTCAGAGTTCCGGGCCGGGGATCGCAGTCCCTGTTGGCACGACGCTGGCAAAAGCCGAGGAGCGTCTCATCGCCGAGACTCTCGCTCTCTGTGGCGGCGACAAGGAGAAAGCTGCCAAGATGCTTGGCGTTTCCAGCCGCACCCTCTACCGCCGTTCCGCCAAGCGCTGACACGGTTCCTCTGCTTTGGCGCGCGCTATCTCTTCCCCCGACTCGCTCGCCACCTGCGTTTGATAATTCTGAGACGATCGTCTCAGAATTATCGAACAACTATTCTTCCGCCAGTTCCACAAACCGCAGCGCCAGCAAACGTCGCAAGCGCAGATGCATCTGCTGGACGTCCGCGCCCCGGTATCCTTTTGGCCACAACGAGGGGGGCAACAACGGATCGAGAGAAAATGCCGATTGATACACCCAACGTTCAGATCGCGCCAACGCCGCCAGACGCCCCAAGTCGCGGACGGCCGCCGCGGGATTGCCGCTCAACGAAGGATGACGGAGATATTCCTCGTGTCGGTGCCCGATCCGTTTCCAGTCCCAAGCGCTGGCCACGACCTCCGACGCGGTGCAGAGAAACAGTTCACGCGCGGTGAATCCGCAGAAGCACTCCGGCACGCCTTCCGCGTCCACGATCTCCTCAAGGATCGCTTCCAGCGAGTGCGGCCAAATCCAGACACTGCGCTGCAAAAGCCCCAATTTAAGAGCACGCAACGCGCGCCAGAGAATCTGGCGGTCCTTGCGCCGCACTTCCGGCAGATCGAACGTCACCACCCGCCACGCGCCATCCCACGGCGTGTCCCATGAAGCTGTCGGATCCTCCACTTGCGCCCGCCGCACGCCCTCCGCCGTGATCCGGTAGGTCGCGCGCAAACCGGCGCCGTTGCGCTGCAAGAGCTGGCGTCGCTCCAGTTCGTGGAACAGTGCGCGGCTTTCCCCGCGGTGTTCGTATTCCTCGTAGCCTGCCAGCAGGTTGTTGAACGTTGGACGCGAGAGTTTGTCCATCGTCCACAGGAACAAATCCAGGACGTCCGCATAATCCAAGCGATGTTTCATGTCGCCTTGATACCGCGCCACCCGCTTCCCGACAAGCATGAAGCGTCAACTATTTTGAGACGATCGTCTCAAAATAGTTGACAACGCTCTTGCGTAGTTTCCGAAATGACAAACAGATTTGGTGTTGCTCCCCGACTATTTCTTCTTGGGTGGTTTGTCCCAGCCGCGGGCTTTGACGATCCGATCCACGTCGGTCTTCGGGACGAAATCGGCGGGAACGAAGCCGAACTTGGCGAGATACTGGAAGATGCGGAACATCGTCGTCACTTCGTCCTTCTTGCCCGCCAGCTGATCGTCGGAAAGCCTTTTCAACCCCGCTGCGTATTGGGCGAACATCTTCTCGACCTTCTGGAACGTCGGCTCGTCCTTCTCGTACACGAGCGACTCGGCAAACCGCAACGTCTGTTCGAGCGAACCCGCCGGCAACTTTGCGGCGTCGTCGCGGATGGCGGCGGCGAGTTTCTTGCGCATCGCCGCGGTCTGCTCAACGCTGAATGCGCCGTGGATGCCGGTCTCCGGCTTGCGCGGCGGCAATGGCTGCAACCAGATATTGCGGAACCGGACCGGGTTGCCGTGGTCCTGAAGCTTCAACGGGCCATCCGCGAGCAGACCGGGTTTGGAGCGACCGCGATGCCCTGTCGGGCCTTCGAGCTGCACCTTGTCCTGCATCAACACGCCATTGCAATAAACCGTCACGTGACCGGGATCAACGCACTTGTCGCCCTCGTACATCGGACGGCGATACGTGATGTCAATCTGCTGGAACTCGCCCGGCGGACGCAATGCGTTGGCCAGCGGCGGCGAGACGCCGTACATCGAGCAGGCGCCGCCATCGGCGTAGGTCGGATTGTTGTAGTTGTCGAGCACTTGGATCTCGACGCCGCCCGGCAGGAAAATGCCGCTGTTGCCGCGGCCTTGGCTTTCACCTTCGACTTTCGTCGGCGCCGCCCACTCGACGTGCACCCGGCAATCGCCGAATTTCTGTTTCGTCCGGACGTACCCCGACTTCGGAACGCACTCCATCGCGCCGTCGCGAATGATCCACTTCGTCGGGCCGCCGTCCTTGTCGGATTCCCAGTTCGCCTGCAACGTCGCTTCCTTACCATCGCACAGCACCACCGCGCCCTTCGGGGGCGGCGCCGGTTTGAACGGCTTTGGCTCGACGCGTGGCGGCTGCGGGCGATTCCAATCGTGGACACACCACGGATGATTCTCGTTCGGCGGGTCACCATAGAACGGCGAGCCGGTGGCGGCGAAACTGGCGGCGGCAACCAACAACGAGGCGAAGATGAGTTGAGCTTTCATGCGGCTATTCCTACCGCTATAGTGTCGCTCATGCAAGTCCTGTTCATCGGCGGCACTGGAAACATCTCGACCGACTGCGCAGCGCGCCTTCACCAGCGCGGCGACGACGTCATTGTGCTCACGCGCGGACGGTCTCCGGTTCCGGAAATGTTCCGGATCGTCAAGGCCGACCGCAAAGACACCGCCGCGATGAAGAAGCTCGCGCCGGATGTCGTGCTGAACTTCCTCGGCTACGAACCGGCCGACCTCGGGCCGCACTTCGAGGCCTTTGCCGGCAGAATCCGGCAGTACATCTTCATCAGCACCACCGCCGCCTACGTGAAACCTGCGACAAAACTGCCGATTACCGAGAGTGAACCGCTTGCCAATGCCTACTGGGATTACGCCCAGAAGAAACAGGCGTGCGAAGAGTGGCTGCGAGCGCGCCCGGAGTTTCCGGTGACGATTGTCCGTCCGTCGCACACCTACGGACCGCATTGGTTCCCGAACATCGTCGCCAGCGCCAGCTACACGCTCGCCGCGCGACTGCTCGCCGGCAAACCGCTTTTCCTGTGGGAGCGCGACAATCCGTGGACGTTGACCGCGACGAGCGATTTTGCCGTCGGCCTTGCCGGGCTGGTCGGCAACGAGCGCGCCATCGGCGAGGCGTTCCACATCACCAGCGACGAAACGCAAACGTGGCCGCAGATTTACGAGGCGGCCGCCGCTGCGCTCGGCGCGCCGGCGCCGAACATCGTGCGGATTCCGCTCGACTGGCTCTGCGAGAAGTATCCGCAACTGACCGGGCCGTTCAAGGGCGACAAGGCCAACGACGCCGTGTTCGACAATTCGAAGATCAAACGGTTCGTGCCGGAGTTTGTCTGTCGCAAGCCGTTCCGTGTCGGCATCCGCGAGTCGGCCAAGCACGTCGGTGTTGTCAATGTGGAGTTCGATGCGTTGTACGACGCCGTCGTCGCGGCGTGGAGGTCGCGATGAACACCGTTGGTAGGGACGAGCCGCCGGCTCGTCCGCATCGTCGTACGCGATTTCCAGCGGGCGACCCGGCGGGTCGCCCCTACCTCAGACGGAGCCGGGCGTTATGATTAACATCAAGGGAATGTATCGCGACGAGTTGATGAAGCTCATCGAGCCGGCGTATCGCGCCGACCAGATTTTGCAGTGGGTGTACGAGAAACAGGCGGAATCGTTCGGTGCGATGACAAACCTGCCGGCGCCGTTGCGCGCGAAATTGGCGGAGGGGTTCCAGTTGAACGCCGTGCACGAGCTACGGACGCGCCGCGCAACGGACACGACGGAGAAATTCCTGTTCAAGCTTCATGACGGCGCGTTGATCGAGACCGTGCTGATTCCGGCGACGCCGGGCCTGACGAGCACCGACGAGCGGCAGACGGTATGCGTCTCGACGCAAGTCGGGTGCGGGTTTGCCTGCAAGTTCTGCGCCAGTGGTCTGAAAGGGTTCAAACGCAACCTGAGTGCGGCGGAGATTGTTGACCAAGTCTGTCACGTCCAGAAGTTGACGAAGCAGCGGGTGGACAACATCGTCGTGATGGGCATGGGCGAGCCGATGATGAATTACGACAACGTGCTCCGGGCGTTGCGGATTCTGAACGCGCCGTGGGCGCTCGGCATCGGCGCGCGGAAGATGACGATCTCGACCGCCGGCATCGTACCGGGGATTCGCCGACTCGCGGAGGAACCGATGCAGGTGCGGCTGGCGGTGTCGTTGCACGGCACGACCGACGAGGTGCGCGGCAAGATCATGCCGATCAACCGGAAGTTTCCGTTGAAGGAACTGATCGCAGCGTGCGAGCACTACGCGAAGACGAAGGGGAAGACGCTGACGTTCGAGTTCATCTTGATCGAGAACGTAAATGACTCGTTGGAACAGGCGCACAAGCTGGCGGCGCTGGCGCGGCGCGTTCATGCGAAGGTGAATCTGATTCCGTATAACCCGGTCGAGGGCCTGTCGTGGCGGCGGCCGGACCGGGATCGTTGCAAGGTTTTTCAACACGTGCTTCGTCAGGCTGACGTTTCAGCAACCCTACGCATCGAGAAAGGCACCGACATCGCCGCCGCGTGCGGGCAATTGCGATTGCAGCACGAACTAACAGCGTGAGGGAATCGTGACCGCGCAGATACAGAAAGAAACCCGCCTGCAACAGTTGGTGGCGATTCACCGAGCGGAAGCGCCGCCACCTGAATTCTGCCAGCCAATTCCTCGCAAGTTGCGGTGGACATGGTTCGGGAAAGCGGTAATCGTTACGACTTTGGGCCTTGTTCTCTGTACGTTCTGGGTGGGTGTCCAGTGCGTGCGAATGACGAACGAACAGATCGCTGGGAACCGTCGCGTTGTGACAGAGAGCCGTCAATATGCGAAGAAACTTGAGAACTCAGGTAAGAAGTCAAAGGCGGAAGAGATTTGTGCGCAAACAGAGGAGATAGAACGCCTAGGTCGGAAGTCGCACTTCCTCTTGCTGCTGAGGCTCGCATTCGTGATTTCAGGGTTGCTTGTGCACGTTGGTGTAACATGGTTTGTTCATATTCGTCACGAACTGCATTTACTGCGCCTAGGCAAGCTGGCGCGTGCCACGGTGATGGGGCACCGACGATGGCTCGTCATAGACTCTAGCATCGAGCTGGCGTTTACGACTGACCATGGCGAACACGTACGACGGGTACAACCCATCAACAATGCCGCACGCGCGCTGTTCAATGCAGGCGATCTAGTCTGGGTGATCTACCTGCCTTTGCATCCGAAACGGGCACGGCTTCTTGGCATCGGTACCCCAGTCGCTGTGCCTGTAACGTAGCCTGTGTTAAAACACACATGATGATCCGACTTCGTTTGTCAGGAGCTGTTGTAGTGGCGGCGCTCTGTCGCCGCGTCGGGCCGGCGCGCCGGCGGAGCGGCGCGGCTACAGCCCTCGTGTTCTCCATTCTTGCGATTGCCGCAGACAAGCCGACGCCGCCGGCACAACCGAAGAGCGGGCCGGGCGGTGCTGACTATTCACATCAAGCCGTCGTCTGTAAATCATACGGCACAGGTGGCAAAGCGTATTGGTTATTCGAGCCGGCCGAGCCGACTCCAGAGCGCGCGCCGGTGATTGTCTTCAATCACGGCTGGGTTCTGATGGAGCCGCGACACTACGACGCGTGGATCGAACATCTCGTCAAGCGCGGCAACATCGTTGTGTTTCCCCGCTACCAAAGCAGCATGTTCACATCGCCGTCAGATTTTGCGCCGAACGCCGCCGCTGCGATCAAGGATACCATTCAGCGAGTCGGTCGCGTTCAACCTGATCTGAATCGGGTTGCGATGGTCGGGCACTCGATGGGCGGCATCATCTCGGCGAATCTCGCCGCGCGTTGGCGGGACATGGGCTTGCCGCAACCGAAAGCCGTGATGTGTGCGGAGCCGGGCGGCACACGAGGGTGCGGCAGTTGGCTGGGCGCGAAGCTCGCAGACCTCAGCCGCGTTGCGCCGGAGACGTTGTTGCTGTGCGTGGCTGGTGATCGTGATTCGATGGTTGGTTCCGCGGAGGCAAAACGGATTCTCAAGGAGACCACGCAGGTGCCAGCCACCAACAAGAATTTCGTGGTCTTGCAGAGCGACAACCATGGGAAGCCCGCGTTGGTGGCGGATCATTTTGCGGTGTGTGCGCCCTTGCCGGCGAAACGCGGGGAACGAGTGAGTTTCTTCGTCAAGCTGGCGCACGCTCCCAATGCGCTCGACTATTACGGGACGTGGAAACTGTTCGACGCATTGTGCGACGCTGCTTTCTACGGAAAGAACCGGCGTGTCGCACTCGGCGACACGACGGAACAGCGGTTCATGGGCAAATGGAGCGACGACGTGCCGGTGAAGGAACTGAAGGTTGTTGTCGCGCCCTGAACTTACTGCCGTTTCTGTGCATCGCGTTTCTGGTCGTGGAGTTCCCTGCTTAGCTGGCCCAGCTCCGTCTGGAGTTTGGCACGGTCGGGTTTGGTGAGTGAATCGTCGGTTTTGAGACGGCGTTGAATTTCGGCGATGCGAGCTTGCTTGCGCTCAGGGGATTTGGGTACACGCACCGTCAGTTCACCTGCCTTGGTGGCGGTGGTGGTTTTGGCGCCGTGTTTCTGCTGATAAACCTCCTTGCTCAGCCGATCCTTGTCGCCTTGAAGTCTGGCGCGTTCGGACGGTGAAAGCCTGCCATCGGATTGGAGCCGTCGTTCAATTTCAGCGACGCGGGCTTCCTTTTGTTCTAATGCGGAAGGGTCGCGCGCGATCAGTGCGCCAGGCGCAACGGCCAGTATCGTGGCGGTAGTGATCCAAAGCAGTGCAGTCTTGCTTGCGTTCATGTAGGTCCCGGTTGTTTCGCGTAACCTTTCGCCGCCGCCAGTCGTCTGTCAAGGTGAAAGGAAACACAGATACGTGGAAAGCCATACAATCTTGTTTGGTCCGTCGAGGAGATTGCCAAGGCTCGCGGGAAGGAGTAGAAGCGGTGCGCGATGAGCGCGCAATACGGGGAACCGACCGATGAACGCCTTATCCAGTCCACGCTCGCGGGCGACGATGAGGCTTTTGCCGCGCTCGTTGCACGCCACAAACGCCGCATCTTCGGCATCGCTTCCCGTTTCACGCGCTCCGACGCCGAACTCGATGATCTGTGCCAGGAGATCTTCATCAAGGCCTACCGGTATCTTGGAAAATTCCGCGGCGACGCGCCGTTCGAGCACTGGCTGGCGCGAGTTGGCGTGCGGACCTGCTACGACCACCTGCGCAGGACACGCCACGACCGCGACGCCGTGGCGCTGGACAACGTCGAGTTGCCCAGCACCGACAACATTGAACCGCGTCGCGCCCGCGAGGTGCTCGACTTCGCGCTGGCAAAACTCTCACCAGAGGAACGGCTCGTGATTACGTTGCTCGAACTGCAGGAGCGAACCGTGCGCGAGATCGCCGAGCTGACCGGCTGGAGCGAATCGAACGTCAAAGTCCGCGCGTTCCGCGCCCGGCTTCACCTGAAAGAAGTTTTGGAGGCACACCATGAACGATGACCAACTCAACAAACTGTTCACCGCCGCCCGCGCCGAGGAGCAAAACACTTGGCGCGCCGAGTTGGCGTTCGAGACGCGCCTGCTCGCCCGGTTGCGCGAGCAACGGCAGAACATCGTGCCGTGGTTTGTCTGGACGTGGCGGCTTGCGCCCGTGTTCGCTGCGATTGTCATCGCGCTCGGCGTCTGGAACTTCACCGTGCCAACCGACCCGCTCGCGGACCTCGTCGGCGAGGCCAGCGACGAAGCCGCGCTCGTCGCGATGCTGACCGGAGATTGACATGAGAAACTGGAAAGCGATTCTTGGCGTGTTGGCTGTGTTCCTGTTGGGTGTCATCGCCGGCGGACTGGCCACGCACGGTTTCTACCAGAAACGCATCCGCGCCCATTGGCGCGGCCAGGCGGCAGCCACCCCCGAAGTCATCGCCCGGCAGATGGGCGGGCAGTTGAAACTCACTCCCGAACAGCGCGACCAGATCGCGACCATCATCGGCGACACGCGCCAACGTCTCCAGCAGGCCCGCGCCCAATCCGAACCGCAAGTCCGTGAAGCGTTCCAGGACATGACTCGTCGCATCCGCGACACGCTCACCCCCGAACAACGGCAACAGTTCGACCGATTAACCACCGAGCGGCGGGAACACTGGAAGAAGTACTTCCCGCGCATCGCCCCGGCGTCGTCGCCAACGCCACCGAAACCGTGATGAGGATTTTCCCAAGAGCGACAGCACTCTGGATCGTTTCCCTTTTCGTATTGCTCAGTCCGTGTCTGAGTCAGGCGCCGCAATTCTCCGCCGAGCAAGCGTTCAAGCAGTGGGACAAGAACGGCGACGGCAAGCTGACTCCGGACGAAGTGCCGGGCGAAAGACTTTTCAAGTTACTCGACAAAAATGGCGACGGCGTTGTGACGCTGGAGGAGGCGCGGGCGTTCGGCGGCGGACGACAGCCGAAAGCAGCGCCTACGGCAAAACTACCGCCAGCGGAGAATTTCAAGCCGCGCGCGCACGGCGACGAGGCGAAGGCGGCCGGGCTGAAGCCGGATGTGCTGGCGAAGATTGATGTCGAGATGCAACGGCATGTCGCCGCGCCGGATGTGGCCGGCATCGTGGCGCTCGTCAGCCGACACGGGAAGCTCGGTTACTGCGAGACGTTCGGGATGCAGGACCGCAAGGCGAACAAACCAATGCCGAAGGACGCCATCTTCCGTCTCTACTCGATGACAAAACCGATTGTCGCGGCGGCGGCGTTGATTCTGTTTGACGAAGGCAAGTTCACGCTCGACGAACCGATCTCGAAACATTGTCCTGAATGGAAAGAGCCGATGGTGATGGAGAGAGGACAAAAGGTTCCCGCGAAGTTCGCGATCACGCCGCGGATGTTGATGAGCCATTCGTCGGGCCTGTACTACGGCACGCTCGAAGGCGGTGCCTTCGCCGGCAGCGGACTGTCCGGACGGGAAGAAATGACGCTGACCGAGTTCTCGAAGCAACTGGCCACCAAACCGCTGAAGTTCCATCCCGGCACCGGTTACCAGTACGGCCACTCGATTGACATCCTCGGCCGGTACGTCGAGGCCGTCAGCGGCAAACCGCTCGACGAGTTCATGTGCGAGCGAATCTTCAAGCCGCTCAAGATGACCGACACCGATTTCTGGGTACCACCGTCGAAGAAGAACCGCATCGCGCAGATGTATTCGCAGCGGGCCAACGGCACGCTGGAGCGTGGACGCGACTCGGCGTCGTTGTTGGAGAAGCCGAAGCTCTTTCTCGGCGGCCAAGGACTCGTTGGCACAGCGAGCGACTACGCGCGTTTCTGCCAGATGTTGCTCAACAAAGGCGAACTCGACGGCGCGCGCATCTTGAAGCGCGAGACGGTCGCGATGATGTTTCAGAATCACCTCAAGACTCCCGGCCAGAAATACGGTCTTGGCGGCATGGTGACCGGCGATGGCGGTTACGCCTGGGGCGGCGCCGCCGGGACGCAGTTCTTCGTGGACTCCAAGAACGATCTGTTTTGTGTCTTCATGGTCCAAACCCAACGTTATCGCAGCCCCGCCCACAACGATTTCAAACGCCTCGCCACCACCGCTCTCACGGAGGAGAAATGAAACGCATCGTACGCATCTCTATTATCATTGCGCTGGCATTATCATCGTCGTTTGCTCAAAAAAACAATTCGCTTGCCGACCGGTTCAAGCAACTTGACCGCAACGGCGACGGCAAAGTCAGCCGGGAGGAAGGCGCTTCGCTGCACTTCTTTGACGCGGCTGACAAAAACAAAGATGGGTTTCTGACCATTGAGGAAGTGCAGGCGTATTTTGCTGCGCGGCGGACGGCACAGCCTGCGGCACCGGAACAACCAGCGGCGCCGTTGGCTGCCGGCGAACTCACGGCGGTGGATGCGGTGTTCGAGCTTTGCGTACGCGATGTCGAGGCGTGCGTGAAGTTTTATCGTGACGGCATCGGGATGCGCGAAGTCGAGCCGGGCGCGTTGCTGGAGTGGGCGGGCAGCTATCTGCGGCTGCGCAAGGTTGCCGGTGAAAAGCCCGCGCCGGCCACTGGCAATCCGATGAAACAGTTGCTCTCGCAGAACGGCTTCCGGTGGTTCTCGCTTTGGTTCAACAACCCGGCAGCCATCAGCGAGCGGCTGGTCAAAGCCGGCTATCCGGCTCCGATGAAGGGCGGCAACGTCAGCATGACGCGCGATCCTGACGGCAATGTCGTCGAAATCATGGGCGTGCCGCGTAGCGCGTCGGGTGAGACGTTCACGTGGGGCATGGCCGTCAGCGACGACGCAACGGCGCGAAAGTTCTACGGTACGGTACTCGGTTTGCAGGAGTTCGATCCGTGGAATCTGCCGCCGCCGTTCAGCATGAAGATGTATCTCTTCGCCACCGGCGCGGGCCGCGTGAAATTCTCGTCGCCGCAGGGACAGCGTCCACGCGAGTCCGACGCGGGGCCGGATGCGCCGGGGTTGCGGAGCGTGACGTTGCGCGTCGCTGATCTCGGCGCCGCGCGTGCGGGATTAACGAAACGCGGCGCAAAGGTCGGGGGCGACAAGCGGTTGCTCGTGACTGATCCTGATGGCAACCGCATCTACATCGAGCAAGCGCCGCCGGAGGCGATCAAAGCTGCGGCATCGAGGCCAAAGACCACGTCGTCGAGCGCGCCGCAGCGGCAACGCCCCCTCGACCGTATCGCGGCGCAATACGGCGACATCAAGCCGAAGCCACACAAGGAGGAGATCGCCGAGCAACGTCCCGGTGAACCGCCGTTGAAGAAGATGCTCGACGGCGATGCGTCGCGTGATGCGGCGGGACGCGGCCAGTTGTTCGAGAGTATCTGCGTGCCCGGCATCACCGATTTGCAGGAAGGGATGAACGGCGTCGCCATTGTGGACCTGAACAAGGACGGCTTGCTCGACATCGTGGCGACATATTCCGCAGTGCGCGGTACGGGCGGACGCTGGGGCGCCGGCGAGAAATTGCGCGTGTTCATCAACGACGGCGGGTTCAAGTTCCATCCGCACACGATCAAGCTGCTCGACTCGAAGGTGTCGCCGGACAGTTTCGGGCGCGGTCAGGTGCCGGTCTTGGCGGACTTCAACGGCGATGCTTTTCTCGACCTGTTCGTGACGCGCCACGCGCAGATGCAAGGCGGCCAGTCCAATTCGCGCGACGAAAAAATTGGCAACGGTCTCTACCTAAGCGACGGCGCTTGGGATGTCTTTCGCGACGTGTCAGCGAAAATGGGTATCCAAAACGAGAAAGCCTACAACCGCCAACCGTCCATCGGCGACGTGAACAAGGATGGCCATCTGGACATCGCCGTCGGCTGCGACAACATCAAGGATGCCATGGGAGGCGTTCCCCACAGCCGGTTGTACATTGCCAAGGACGGTATGTTCGTTGACATCGGTGGCACTTCACT
>Ga0136653_10001127_pt1 | contig 14483 bp, 11 predicted proteins | sample LakKivw275mmetaG_FD_94866 | JGI IMG/M metagenome (GOLD analysis project Ga0136653, IMG submission 94866) | Anoxic lake water microbial communities from Lake Kivu, Rwanda to study Microbial Dark Matter (Phase II) - Lake Kivu water 275m metaG... | ecosystem: Environmental > Aquatic > Freshwater >... | reverse complement strand
TGTCGAGAGACCACCGCACACAGCGCGGATGACCCCTCTCTTCTGCTGGCCAGACTCAAGCCTGGTCAATACCGGAACACTGTTCTGAAATATTCTGTCTATCTCTGTATATTCCATCCTTTTTTCTCCTCTCGTCGAAATTCGCTGGGTACTGATATAATAATACCACAATATTATTGTTTTGTCAAATAAAAAACGGCTCAAAGCCGCGATATTTTGAGCGGGAGACGGGGATCGAACCCGCGGTCTTCTCCTTGGGAAGGAGACGTGTTACCACTGCACCACTCCCGCAATATCACCAGAACTTGAGCTTTTCCAGAATCCTGTCCATCAACCCCCTGCTTTCTTCCTGTTCATCAGCCTTGTTGACTTCCTGAGCGACGAAAGCGACCACCTCCTCCCCTTCGGCTTTCAAATTGAGCCTTTCCCTGGCTATCTCTTCCAAATATTCCTCGCTTTCCTGAAAAGAGACTCCTGCTTCCAGATCCCTCTTTCTTTGTTCTAGATCCCGGACCTGCTCTTTGAGAGCCTGGAGCTGCTCTGTCAGTCTCGCTCTCTTTTGGCTGATCTTGATATTGGAATAAACCAGAAATCCTATCGCCCCAATGGTCAAAACGCCTATAAGAGTCATAGAAAAGAGGGATTGGACTATGCTTTTCTTTTTTCTTTTTCCAAAATCTGCTACCATAGAATTGATCGCTTATGAAAAAACAAAAAGTCTTGAAATTAATATGGGTCGTCCTGATCTCCCTGGTCATCCTGAGCATGCTGGGATTCCTGCTGGCCCCCTTGTTCTAGAAACAAAGCTTCTTTAAAGAAGATAGCATTTCCAGGGGCTTTTTTCAAGCCCGTCATCCCATTATTTTAATGTAAGTCTCAGGGGGAATGTTTATCTTCCCCTTTTCTTTCAGCTCTTTTTTCCCTTTCTTCTGCTTTTCCAGCAGTTTCCTCTTCCTCGTGTAATCCCCTCCGTAAAGCGGGGCGATGACGTCCTTTCTCCTGGCCCTTATGGTCTCCCTGGCGACTACTTTCCCGCCGACAACCGCCTGCAAAGGCACGGAGAAAAGCTGAGGAGGAAGAGCCTCTTTCAACTTCTCAACCATGTTCCTTCCTTCTTTCATGGATTCTCTGGCGGGAACAATCTTCGAAAAAGCCTCTTCTTTCTTTCCTAAAACCAGGACATCCAGCCTGACCAGCTCAACCTTCTGCCATTCGGATTCGTCCCCCTCTATGGTTTCATAGTTCATGGAAGCAAAGCCCTTGGAGACGCTCTTTAACTTGTCGTAAAAGTTCTTGGTTATTATCTCCCTCAAAGGGGTCCTGCAGGAAAGCTCAGCTTTTTCAGTCCCGACATAGTCGGTCTTTAAATCATAAACTTCAATTCCCCCTATCGCCTCCATGACGCTTCCGAGAAAGGTTACTGGTGTCAGCACTTTCAGGATGGCAAACCTTTCTAAAGTCTCCTTTATCTGCCCTGGCTCCTCCGGCCAGTCAGCAGGAGTGTGGACCAGGAGCTCCTTTCCATTGTGAGTCATGACCTTATAGAGAACGGACGGGGAAGACAGGACCAAGGCGAGCCTGAATTCCCTTCTTATCCTTTCAGTGATGATTTCTGCGTGCAAAAGGCCCAGGAACCCGCACTGGAATCCCCTTCCCAGCCCCTCCCTCGTTTCAGGAGCGAAAGTCAGGGAAGCGTCGTTCAAGCTCAGCTGGTTCAAAGCGTCCTTCAACAAATCGAACTTGCTTGAATCCTGAGGATATATGCTTATGAAAACCATGGGCTGGGGCTCCTTGTATCCGGGCAAAGGGGTTATATCCTCCGATTCTGAGGCAGTGACAGTGTCTCCCACCCTTACTGCTCCTCCTTTTTTAATGCCGGTGGCCACGTATCCTATCTCCCCTGCTTCCAAAAAATCGACCGGGGTGAAAAACGGCTTGAAAACCCCGACTTCCTTGGCCTCCCCTTTGATCTTCCCTTTCATCAGAAAAATGCTCTGGCCTTTGGTTATTTTTCCGTCGATCACCCTGATGAAAGCCACCACTCCTTTGTAAGAGTCGTACTTTGAATCGAAGATTAAAGCCCTCAAGGGCTTCTCAGCCCTGCCTTCCGTATCAGGAGGAGGGACGTTTTTAATGACCTTTTCCAAGATCTTTTCGACATTAGTCCCTTCCTTGCCGGAAATCCTGAGAATGTCGGTTGCAGGAATATTGAGAAGGTTTGATATCTCCTTTTCCGTCTCTTCTATCTTGGCCTGAGCCAGGTCGATTTTGTTGACCGCCGGTATTATCTGCAGATTGAGCGCTCTAGCCGATTCAAGGTTCTTGACCGTCTGAGCCTGTATTCCCTTGGTGGCGTCAACGAGCAGAATCGCGCCCTCGACCGCGGCCAAAGACCTGGAAACCTCGTAGCTGAAGTCCACGTGCCCGGGAGTGTCGATAAGATTCAGAACGTATTCTTTGCCGTCAAATCTGTAGTTCATCCTGCAAGGCTGCATCTTTATCGTAATCCCCCTCTCCCTTTCTAGCTCCATCATGTCTAAATACTGGGGCTGCATCTTATCTTTGGAAACGGTTCCGGTCAGCTCCAAAAAGCGGTCAGCCAGAGTTGATTTTCCGTGATCAATATGAGAGATTATGACGAAATTCCTTACGTTATTCATATCAGTTCATGTCCCGCTTGAATTCCTTGACAACGGCTCCCTTTATCAGCTCCAGTTCAGGGAATTTCAAAATCCTGGCTGCCAAAAAATAGGCAAGCAGGCCGACCAGGGCCGCAAATGCAGTCTGGGCCAGCACCCCGAAAAAAGTCTGCATATCAACGAAGCTGGCAGCGACCCTCAGGGAGAAATAAATTGAAACTGCCATTAAAAGAGAGGCGAAAAAAGCCCTGTTGAATGATTTTAGTATCCCCCTCATATGTACGTCCTTGAGCTTTCTTTTCAAAAAGGCAAGCAGAGCCAGGAACTGGAATATGCCGGAAATGGAAAGAGCCAAAGGCAGCCCGACAACGGCAACGTTATTAATGTCCTTGATCTTCAATATCGATCTTACGCTTTCCTGGAAAACTCCGGGCTCCTGCAACAAACTGACGAACAGAAAGCTCAAAGCTATGTTGATGATCACGGTCGCAACCCCTATTAATACCGGCGTCCTGGTGTCCTGGAAGGAATAGAAAGTCCTGGCCAAAAGAGGGACCAGGGAGGCAGCCAGGATCCCCAGGCTGAACAATCCCAAGGAGGCGGCCGTGAGCCTGGTATCCTGCCATCCGAATTCACCTGTTCCCAAAACGAGACGCACAATCTGGGCCCTCAAAAGAAAAATAAGGAATGAAACAGGGACCACCAGGAAAATTAGCTGGGAAAAGCTCGAAAAAAAATTGTCCAAGAACACTTTTCCGTCCCCTTCGGCCCAGTTCCGCGAAAGAACCGGAAAGGAAGCCACGGCGAAAGAAATCCCGAACAGCCCGACCGGGAGATATTGAAGATTGTTGGAAAAGTTGAATATGGCTATGCTTCCCGCCACCAATGTCGAGGCTATGGCAGTGACCACTATGAGGTTCAGATGGTAGGCTGCCGTCCCCACGGTCCTAGGGAGCATGAGTTTGAAAATCTTGCGGCATCCTGGATGTTTGAATCCGAAAACGGCCGAGTGTTTGAAGCCGGAATTCCTGGCGACAGGAACCTGGATCAGCCAATGGAAAACGGCTCCGATGACCACTCCGAAAGCCAGGCCTTTCAGACCGAAAAAAGGGACGAAAAAGACTATCCCCAGGATAATGCCCAGATTGTAAAAGACAGGGGCCAGAGAATAGGCGAAGAAGCGGTTGAAATAATGCAAAACGCCGGAGAAAACCGAAGAAAGCCCGAAAAATATCGGGCTCAAGAACATTATCCTGGTAAGATCGACGGTCGCTTCTTTCTGTGCTGCTGAAAACCCCGGGGCTATGATCCCGACTATGTCCGGCGCAAAAAATGCCAGAATGCCGCAGATCACGACCAGCAAAATAAGAAAGGAATTCAAAACTCCGCTCGCCAGCTTCCATCCTTCGTTTTCATCTTTCCTGAAATATTCGGAAAAGACAGGCAGAAACACGGTGGCCACTCCTCCTAAAATAAGAATGCCGTAAACCAGGTCCGGAACCCTGAAAGCGGTGAAATACACGTCCAAGTCCTCCCCTGCCCCGAATTTTCCGGCCAGCAGCCTGTCCCGGACCAAAGCCAGAAGCTTGCTGGCTATTCCGGAAAAAAGCATCAAAGAAGCGCCAATCGTTATGGATTTCGTCTGGGAATTGAAGATTCTTTTTATCATACGTGCCTTTATTCTATCTCAAATTGCGTTCTATTAAAAGACCTTGAAACGGCAAAAAACCGCGCCAAAGCGCGGTTTTTTGTTCATCCAGACAAGCTGTAAGCCGAATTCTGTATCCGCCTTGAGGCGGACGGCAATCATCTATCTGGCTCTGACATTGCTGTCAGAATCGAGCGAACTACTTTACCCAAATGCTCCAGTCGAATTCCGGGGCTCCGGGTTTGTTCTTGCACCCAATAAGGATTTAGCCGTTTCATTCCGGCGTTCTCTCGCCCTTTATTTGCCGGACTGAGCCTGCATATCTGACGGGCGCAGGCTTCTTTTCTTTTTCAAGAAAAGCGTCACTGTTCGCACCTCTGCCGCCGTTACGGCGGCGATGGGGGTTACCCATTACTTTTTTACCGGGCATTCGCCCGGAGGTGTTCGGACTTTCCTCTGGACCCTTCAAGGACCCAGCGATTGCCCGCTTGTCTGGACTTTTTAATCATATCCTGAAGAAAGGCCTTTGTCAAATCAAGCTTTGATTGCCTTCCTTTTCATCAAGGGCCTGGTTGGCCAGCAAGTCAGCTTCTTTGTTTTCCGCTCTGGGGACTGAAAGGAAAGATATGTCTGAAAACTCAATCTTCAAGTTCCACAGCTTCAGGAACAAGCCGGATATGTTCTCATTCTCTATTTTGTAAAGGCCGTTCATTTGCTTTACAAGGAGCTCGGAGTCAGAGTTTATTTCCACTTCTGAGTCCTTGAGGGCCCTCTTCCCGAAAAGCTGTTTTATTTTCTTCAAGGCGAAAATGGCCGCCTGGTATTCAGCTTCGTTGTTGGTGATATCGCTTCCCAGATATTCGGAATATTCTTTTTTTCCTCCTCCGCTTTTGATGACCACTCCTATGGCGGCCTCCCCTGGGTTCCCCCTGGATCCCCCGTCCGTAAAAGCAGATATTTTTAAAGATTTTTTTTCTTTTGTCATAATCTATTTTTCGAAATATTTTTCAAGGCAGGTCTTGAAACTGTCCAAATTCTCCTTTTTGACCCTGAAGCCGGAAGCCTGGGCATGCCCTCCGTAGCTTTCAAGAAGGTTCTGGCAGGTTTCCATGGCTTTCACTCCGTCCATGGCTGAAGGATTCCTTACGGCTCCCTGGCAGTCGTTTTTCCCTTCTCTATAAAGGAAAACCGGCATATTGTATTTTCTGCAGATTTTGGAGGCGACCGGTCCCAGCAAAACAAGAGGCCAGGCTCCGTCTCCTTCGAATACTATATCTCCTGAAGACTGCTTCAGCCTGAATTCGACTTCTTCAGTGATTTTTTTCACCTCTTCCTTCTTTTTTTTGAGCTTTTTTATCAAGAATTCTGCGAACTCATGGGCGTCATTTTTGGAAGCTGTGAGCAGGTCGTAAATCTGATTGGAATCCTTTCCCGTCTCCCCGGCGTTGAGGCTGGCGATCATTTTCTGCTGGAGCTCGATGACGTCGATGTTCTTGAAGTCAGTCAACTCAGCTAAGGCGAGCAGCCCTTCCCTTTTGGTGTACTTTAAAGCCTTGACGCCTTCCTCGACCATCTTTTCATTTTCGTCCAGCAAGGGCATCTGGTCGGCCAAAGTGGAAAGGGCAGCCAGCTCCAAATACTTTTCCGGACTCTTCCATTTCCCTTGCTTTGCAAGCAAGGCTTTGGCGATTTTGTATGAAAGCGCGGCTGCTGCCAGATCCTTGAAAGGATACGGGTCGTCTTCCCGGTGGGGATCCACCACCAGTGAGGCCTCAGGGATTTTTCCCAATATCTTATGGTGGTCCACTATCAGAACCTCGAAACCGAGGGCTTTGGCGTCCTTAACCTCTTTAAAGTTGCCTATCCCGCAGTCGAAAACCAAAAAAAGGCCTGGAGCGTATTTCTTCAGTTCTGAAAGAGCCTTTTGGGTGATTCCGTACCCTTCCTTCTCCCTGTTCGGAAAATACACGGCCGATACCATTCCTCCCGCCTCTTCTATCGCTTCTTTGGCGATGATGACCGAGCTGACGCCGTCCAAATCCGCATCCCCGTAAACGATTATGTTCTTATTTTCCTTTACTGCCTTCAGGATGATGTCAACGGCTTTGCTCAAATTTTTTATTTCCATGATGAAAGAGCTTCTTTCCTTTAAGACAAAGCCTCGATGCCGGGAAGTCTCCCTTCGGAAATGAATTCCAGCATCGCCCCTCCTCCGGTGGAAACATGGTCGAATCTTTCACGGAAGCCGTATTCGGTCAGAAAAGCGACGGTGTCTCCCCCTCCGGCGACCTTCAAGGCTTCCTTGTTCCTGACAATGGCTTCGGCGATCGCCCTGCTGCTGTTGGCAAAAGGTTTCTTTTCAAAATATCCCATCGGCCCGGACCAGATGACGGTCTTGGCCTCTTTGATGAGGTTGGAATAGAGTTCGGAAGTCTCCGGCCCTATGTCAAAAATATCCTCCTCGCTCCTGACAGAGCCGGAAGCGGTCTTCCTCATGTATTCGTCTTCGTCCCTGGAAAAAGAGACCACGGCGTCCACCGGAAGATGGATTTTAGGATCAGTGATATCTATCTTCTCAACCGCTTCAACGATCTCTTCCAGCGGCCATGGTTTGCCGACCATGATTCCTTTGACCTGAAGTATGGGCTCGAATATCCTCCCGCCGAAAAGAACATGGTCGGCCGTTTCCAGCAGTTTTTCGATCGCCTTTATCTTAGTTGATATCTTCACCCCTCCGATCAGAGCCACCAAGGGCCTCTTCGGATTCTGCATAACTTTGGAAAGGACTTCCATTTCCTTTTCAAGCAGCAATCCGGCTGCCGAAGGCAAATATTTGGGAATTCCGACGATGGAAGCGTGATATCTGTGCGAAGCTCCGAAAGCGTCATTGACGTATATATCGGCCAATGAAGCCAGTTTTTTGGCGAACTCCTCGTCATTGGTCACTTCTTCATTATGAAACCTCAGATTTTCCAAAAGAAGGACCTGGCCTGGCTTCAGTTCCTTTGCCATGTTCTCTGCGTCCTTGCCGAGACAATCCTTGGCCATGGCCACTTCTATTTTCAAAAGTTCTGAAAGCCTTTTTGCCACGGGCCCGAGCTTCATATCCTTTTTCCTGATTCCTTTGGGATCTCCCAAATGGCTCATTAAAATAACGGCAGAACCGCCGGATAAAAGGTGATTTATGGTCGGGAGGGTCTGGCGGATCCTGTAATCGTCCTTGATTTCGAGATGTTCTGAAAGAGGGACGTTGAAATCGCACCTGACCAGGACTTTTTTCCCTTTTACGTCTATATCCTTAATGGTTTTCATCAATGAAGCGGCGCATCTCTGAAGAGAACGACTCTTCTGGAACGCGAAGATTTTAGAATTTTACGCTGTCTCCCGGTTTCAATATCCCTTTTTTTGCGTCGTCTGAGACATCCTTCCCTTGCAGATCCTGCTCTTTTGTTTTCCTGCCCAGGGATTCTGCTATTATCTCTTTCAGCCCTTTTCTGTCCACTTCCTTTCTCGCCCTTTTCTTTTCTTCCTCTTCTCTTTTGGCCGGGTTGAACGGGACATGCCCGTTTCTGATGGCTTCTTCCAAGGAAGATGCTTTCTGCTGGTCTGGCGCTTTTTCTTCTCTCTTTTCTTCTTCCCCGTTCTGCTTTTTCATCTTTTTCAGGCAGCTCTTGCAGTAAGTGGGCCTTTTCCCGTCAGGCGGAAAGATCACTTTCGTATCCTTCCCGCATTTCACGCATTTGGCGTCATAAAGAACGGTACCGAAACCCTGATTAAAAGAAGGCTTTTCAGCGCCTGAATTGATGGCCTGGGCCCATTTGGATATTTTCTCTTCCACTATGGTCCTCGGCGTTCCGTATCTTTCCCTGGAAACTTTGATGATCTTTTCGGGATTGGAATCCTTATTCACCGGGAAAGGCGGCAGGGTTTCAGCTGAAAACGGGCGTCCGGCTATGCCGTCTATCATGAGCTTCACATAAACGTTGTATTTTCCAAGATTCACCAGATCCTGGGCGATGAAGTCCGGGATGAACTCCCTTTCAAGGAATTCCGCATCCTCGGCCCCGACCCGGAAAGAGACCAGCGTGCCGATGTTGCCGAAAACGGCATCTCTTACCGTCTCGTCCATCTGGGTTATATACTGGTGGCCAAGGATCAAGTCGAGCCTGTATTTCCTCGCTTCAGACAACACGTTGACGAAACTTTCGGTGGCGAAGTTTTGGAATTCGTCGACATAAAGGAAAAAGTCCTTCCTTTCTTCTTCAGGAGTGTCCACTCTCTGCATGGCGGCCAGCTGAAGCTTGGTTATAAGCAAGGCTCCCAAAAGCCTGGAACTGTCCTCCCCTATCCTTCCTTTGGAAAGGTTGGCGATCAGAATCTTCTCCTCGTCCATCACTTTCCTCATATCAATGGCTGTTTTCACCTGGCCGATAATGTTCCTTATCAGCGGGGCGGAAATGAACTGCCCTATCTTGTTCTGGATGGCCGCCGTGGCCTCGACCTCGTATCTCTGATTGTACCTGGCGAACTCCTGGGTCCAGAACGCTTTCACTACCGGATCGGTCACCTTGTCCACTATCTTTTTCCTGTAATCGGCGTCTGCCATCATTCTGTTCACTCCGAGCAAGGTCGTGCCTTCGCACTCAAGCAGGGCCAGAATGCAGTTGTTCAAGATGTATTCCATCCTGGCAGACCAGACGTCAGGCCATATCTTCTTGAAAACGCCCATAAGGCCGCCTGCCACCAAATGCCTGTGCTCTTCCCCCACTCTTTCCATGATGTTGAAAGCGATGGGATAATCCCTGTCCGCCGGATTGAAATAGACGACGTCGTTCACCCTGCTCTGGGGAACGTGCTCCAAAAGCTCCTCTGCCGCTTCCCCGTGGGGATCGACGAACCCTATTCCCTTGCCGTTCTGGATGTCCTGGATGGCCATGTTCTTTAGGGCGACGGTCTTGCCCATGCCGGTTTTGCCGATCAGATACATATGGCGCCTCCTGTCGTCGGGCTTGATCCCGAACTTCTTGCGCTGGTTGCGGAAGGTCGTCACCCCGAAAAAATTAATGTCTTTGTTTTCCATATCTTTATTCTATAGGAAGAGTGGACGGGGCGTCCCCTTTTTTGGCTTCCACCCTCTGAACCGAAGGGGCGGGGGCGGATATCTGGCCCGGGAAATGGAAAATCGTGGCCATCTCCTCGTTGCTTAGAATGAAAGGCCCTTTCAGTTTCGGCCAGAAAGGAGAAAATCTTTTGATATAATTCCTGAATAGGCGCCTTTTCCTCAGATACAGCCTTCTCTGTATAAAAAGGTTCATGGGCAGAAACCATTTCTTTTTTATTTTGGTGATGGTTTCCGGCCAGGGTTTGAATCCGTTGAGGTTGGCCGTGTCGAACTGGGCGAAAAACGCGAAAGCGGACTTGATCTGTGGTTTGAAGAAAACGTCTTTTTCGCCTAAATATATGAATCTCATCACTGTTTCAAAGACGTAGGCTCCTATCTTGTTCTCCACCGAGGAAACGATTTCCCTTTCTCCTGGAGAGAGTTGAAGCTCGGCCAAGCGAAAAGTAGTTTCTTCTTTCTTTTTTTCCTGGAGGCCGAATACCAGGTCCTCGGTCGCTTCTTGGACGATCGACTTGGGTTTCTCTTCCTTCTCCCTGGAAAGCATTTTGCCGACAAGATCCTTGCCCCGGTCGACATAATTATTCTCCACGTTGGTGACGGGAAAAGCGATTATCTGTATCCACATCTGCTCCCCTGGTCCAAGCCTGCCCAGCCCCTCAAAAAGGGTGGCCATGGGATCTATTCTCTTTTCCTCTTTGGGTTCGGTCTTTTCTTCGAAAAATTTGGCGTAAGTCCTTATGGGATAGATGTCGTCCCTTAAAAGCTTTATGTTCGCCCCCCACATGTCCCATTCCTTGTTGGGCATGTCGCGGGGGACATTCTTTACATAATCGTCGACAATTGATATTTCGGCGTCCGGATATTCAGCGTATATGCATGATTCTATAGTATTTCTCAGCACATTCACGGTCCTAAGGTATAAATGCACCTCTCCTCCCAAGCTCACGATTTCGAAAGAAACAGAAATTTGCGTCTTTCCTTCAATCCATTTTTCCCACCAGTCAGGCGGGTCGAACACGCCTCCCCAGATGCTGGCCATGACCTGTTCCATCGCCTTCAAGGGCTTTAATACGTCCCTGGGTATCTTGACTTCGAGTATTATTGCTTTCTGCTGGGCGTTCCACATCTCCTTCCTCCACCAGAGCCACAGAAACAAAAAAGGGCGCCAAAGAACAAAGGGCAGGATGACCCACCACCAGTTCCTGATTGCGGCCCAGATTGTGTTAAGGATTATGTATGCCTCTTCCATTATTAAGCCTCTCTCAGTCTGTACCTCCCTTGAGAGTCCCTGAAAAAATGGCTCCTGTCGTTCAAGTTCAGGAGAATGGTGTTTTCCTTGACCATCCTCTGCTGAGAGACCCTCCTTATTATTTCGCCTTTGTTCAAAGGCTTGGCTGACGTCTTCAAAACTTCGCTTATAACTTCCTTGACCACTCCGGGTTTGTACCCCCATTCAGCCAAGGCATAAGTGCCCCTGCCTATAAGGACGAACTTGTCGTCTTTTATAAGCTCGTTGTGCACTGTCTGGATGTTCGGATAAATCACCTTTCCTTCAGTGAACCTCTCTCCGACCAGCCTCGCTATTTCGCTGAAATGGAGTGGATTATGCTCCTGTTTTAAGACAATATAGGCTTTGTCCTTGACCCATTTGGGGATGATTTCCGGCCATTTCAGGAATCCGCATTTCCCCTCCCTGTTCTGCCCCACCTTCTTGGATATCTCAATCCAGGAAGTCAGGGATATGCAAGACACCCCTTTGGCGCCGGATTTTTTTTCAGTCAGATATTCCTCGATGGACACCGGGATTTTTTTCTTCGTAAGGTAGTTTGAAAAGTCTGCTATCTCTTTTTTGGCCGACTGGGCTGATTTCTCATCCAACGCCCAAAAAGGATATAAAGAATTGGTTTCCTTGTATTTCTTGATCCCTGAGACTAGGTTCAACAGGAAAATAATGCGGTTCTTGTCTTCTTCCTCTCCCAGTTCCTTCACCAGGGTTTCTTCCTTTCTCGCCCCGCCGCTGCTTTTTATCGCTTCTTTGAAATATTCGGATAGAAGCGGGTATTTTAAAGAAAGCGCTTCCCTGAATCCTTTTAATGCGTCTTCTTCTATCTGGCGCACCCTTTCTCGGGTGAGCCCATATTCTTCGCCTATCGCTTCTAAGGTGCTTTTCTTTCCGTTAAAAGAAATCAGCCCGAATCTTTTGCTGATAATGTCCCTGGAACGGGACGAAGATTCTTTCAGAAGATTTTCAATGACGTTTTTGTATTCAAAATTGGCCATGTTTTTATTGCCGTTCTATTTTTATATCATTTTAGACAAAATCTGTCAATATTTCTTCCTCGACGAGTATCCCCTCAACACAAGTATAAAATCAATGCTTTATCTTAATACTTGTTGCAATGGAATATTTATCTCTTCTTCATCCAGCTGACCAGCATCAAAGGGGCTAAAAGCAAGGAAGAATAAGTGCCAGCGATAAGGCCGACTATCATGGCCAGGGAAAAGTACCTCAAGGTCTCCCCTCCGAAAAAGAATATGGCGAACAGCACCAAAAGAGTGGTCAAGGAAGTGTTCATTGACCTGCTGAAGCTCTGATTGATGGAATTGTTCACCACCTCCTCGAAAGAAGACCTCCTGTCTTTAATGAGGTTTTCTCGTATCCTGTCGAACACCACCACGGTGTTATTGATGGAATACCCCAGCACGGTCAAAAGGGCGGTGACGACCGGAATGGTTATCTGAGCCACGTTGAGGTGGCCTAAATATGCAAAAAATCCCAAAGGTATGAATATGTCGTGGCCGAGAGCGAGAATTGAAGCCAATCCGTATTCCCATGAAGGCAAAGGCTTTTTCGAAATTCCCTTGAAAGCCAAGGTTATGTATAAAAGTATTCCGAAAACGGCTAAAACAGCCATCAGACTGGTTTTTTCCTTCAGTTCCTTACCGACCAGCGGACCTACCGATTCGAACCTCAATTCTTCAATATCGGACAAACTCTCGATTTTTTCCAATACCGATTGATGAAGCTCCTCTGAGATATTCTTCATCCTTATTATGTGCCTGTCTTCTTCTGCGGTCTGAACCGTAACCTGGCCGAGGTCGATTCCAGACAAGGCGTTTTTCACTTCCTCAATGGAAGGCCTCTCTCCTGAATACTGAACCTCCATTATGCTTCCCCCGACAAAATCGATGCCGGGTTCAAGCCCGAACATCACAAGGCAGACAAAAGCGGCCGAGATTATGATCCCTGAGATAACAAAATATATTTTTCTGTACTTGGCAAAAGGCAAAGACATATTTTTATTTCCAAAGCCACTTTATTTTTTCAAGCTTCGTCCCTTCAAAGCACCTCAAAAAATTGTGGGTGACGAAAATGGCAGAGAACATGCTCACCAGTATCCCGATGATCAAGGTCAGGGAAAACCCTTTAACAAAGCTCGTTCCGAAAAAGAAAAGCACGAAAGCGACCAAAAGAGTGGTCAGATTTCCGTCGCGGATGGAAGGCCAGGCCCTCTTGAACCCTTCCTGGATCGACAGAGGAAAGCTTTTTCCGCTTCCCAATTCCTCCCTCATCCTGGCGAATATGAGGACGTTGGCGTCAACGGCAATTCCTATAGAAAGTATCATCCCTCCGATGCCGGCCAGCGTCATGGTTACCGGTATTATCTTGAACAAGCCCAGGATCAAGACTATGTACACGACAAGCGCCAGAGAAGCTAAAAGCCCGGCAAACCTGTAGAAAAAGACCATAAACAGGGCGACGGCGACCAAGCCAAGCAACCCGGCCTGAAGAGATTTTTCCAGGGAAATTTTCCCCAAAGTGGGGCCGACGGTCTGCTCGGAAACCAAGCTTATGGGGACAGGAAGGGCTCCGGCATTCAGGTTTCTGGCCAGCTCCTTGGCCTCTTCTATGGTGAAGCTTCCGGTTATCAAAGCGTTCCCTCCTGAAATCTTCCCCTCGACCACCGGGCTGGAAATCAATATGCCGTCGATGTAAATCGCAAGTATCTTGCCTGTGTTTTTCTCTGTAATCTGCTCGAAAAGATCCGCTCCTGAGTCGGTGAATTTGAGGGAGACGGAAGGCTGATAAGTGGTGGAATCGAAATCTATCTCCGCCTTCTTGAGATACTGCCCGGTCAGGTCGGTGTCCTGAAAAGGATCGGTAATCTCCCCTTCCCCTCCTTCCAGGATTTCCTGGTTCTTTTCCAAAATATCTTCGAAATCTTCTTTCTGCTCCCTGAACTGCAAGAACGGGGTTTTCCCTATCTCCTCTATCGCCTGGCTTGGGTCAATTACTCCGGCCAGTTCGACGATAAGCCTGTAGCGGTCGCCGTTCTGTTCTGTCTGGACAACAGGCTCGTCAACCCCGAAAAAATTGACCCTTCTTTCAATAACGTCCCTCAGCCCTTCCATGGAAGAAGATTTGTCAGCTTCCTCCACGCCGGACAAGTCAGCTTCGTATACCAAATGGACTCCTCCCTGGAGGTCCAGACCGAGTTTGAAAGGAACTTCCGAAAATTTCGGAAGCCACAAGCCTGTCTTCTCTTTAACAAAATCTGAAGCTTGATTGAAATACTGGGGAAAAGCGAAATTCCCGGCAAAAAAAGCCAGGACTAAAATCAGAAATGCGATGATGCGAGGTTTTTTCATAGACGTCTTTAAGTATAAGACTAAAGATTCCTTTTGTCAATAAAATACCGTCTTCTCAAATTAGAAATGACGGATTTGACTGAAAAAAATGGCTTGATATTATGAAAGCGGGATGGGAGACTGATGCAGCCGTAAAGCGCCATGGAGGACACCCTCCAATCCGGCCAGGAAGACTGCTTCTCTCCCATCTCGTTAAAGGGCCTCCTATTTCAAGGGAGGCCCAGTTTCTTTTAAAGGACAATCATTCCAGAGAAATGATCTGAATCCCCTTTTCCTTTATCTCTGCTTCCGGCCAGAAAAGATCTTCAATCTTGAACTTTTTGACATATGTCACTTTCTTCTCGATCTTCCTTCCGGTATATTCTTTTTTCCCAGGATCCCATTCTTCAAGCACCAATATATCGCCCTCTCCTATTTCAAAGTC
>Ga0136653_10001123_pt1 | contig 14496 bp, 13 predicted proteins | sample LakKivw275mmetaG_FD_94866 | JGI IMG/M metagenome (GOLD analysis project Ga0136653, IMG submission 94866) | Anoxic lake water microbial communities from Lake Kivu, Rwanda to study Microbial Dark Matter (Phase II) - Lake Kivu water 275m metaG... | ecosystem: Environmental > Aquatic > Freshwater >... | reverse complement strand
TGCCGGCATGGGAGTAAATAATTTAGGGCTTGACAGCAAAAGAGCTCATGTTACAATTGTCAAACCCTAGGGGAAAGGAATAAACCAGAGGAGATGGTATGAATATGAAAAAATATGTGGCTGAGTTAGTGGGAACCTTCGCATTGGTTTTTGTGGGATGTGGTAGTGCGGTTATTGCCGGGGAATACGTTGGAGTTCTTGGCATAGCATTTGCCTTTGGCTTGACGGTTCTTGCCATGGTATATGCTATAGGCAGTATTTCAGGGTGCCATATTAATCCGGCGATTAGCGTTGCTATGCTCACTGCTGGAAAGATGCAGTGGAAAGATACGGTTTTTTACATTATCGCTCAATGCATTGGTGCCATTATCGCCGCCGGCATTCTCCTGATAATTGCGAAAGGTATGCCTGACTACTTACTGTCGGTAAATGGGCTGGGTCAGAATGGCTTTGGAGCTAATTCTCCCGCAGGATATTCGCTGGCAGCATGCTTTCTGGCAGAGATTGTATTTACTGCCTTGTTCCTGTTTGTAATCTTTGGCTCTACCAGTAAGGATGCGCCCAAGGGATTTGCTGGTCTTTCTATCGGTCTGTCGCTAGTGCTAATACACATCGTGTGCATCCCCATAACCGGCACATCGGTCAACCCGGCACGAAGCTTGGGGCCTGCTGTTTTTGTTGGTGGTGAGGCGCTAGCTCAATTATGGCTTTTCTGGGTGGCTCCCATAATAGGCGGTATTATAGCGGCTGTACTCTGGAAATACGTTTTTGAGAAAGAATAGGCTGAGTCGTGTTTCCAGAAATGGTCAGCTTACTCTGTTACTTCAAACTTGCCTTCTAGCACTATATCTTTGGAAGAGCGTCCTATCATCACTTTGAAAATGCCCGGCTCGATGGTGAACTTCATGTCTTTGTCATAGAAGCCGAGAGCCTCTGTTGGCAGTTCGAATTCCACCTTCTTGGTTTCGCTAGGTTCCAGGGCGATGCGCTTGAAACCTCTCAATTCTTTGACCGGCCTAGTAATTTTGGCAAATACGTCGTTGATGTAGAGCTGGACTACTTCTTCGCCGGCTTTGCTTCCGGTGTTCTTGATGTCAACCTTTACGGAGGTTTTGCCGGTCAGAGCGACCCGTTTCGGCTCTATTCTGAGGTTGGTGAAGTTGAATGTGGTATAGCTGAGTCCATAGCCGAATTCAAATGCCGGGCTGGTGCTGGCATCGACATAGTCTCCCCAGAATTGGGACCTGCCTGCCGAGGGCTTGTGCCCGTAATACACCGGTATCTGACCTACATTTGCCGGGAATGATATGGGTAGTTTGCCTCCCGGGTTGTAGTCGCCAAAAAGAACATCGGCGACGGCGTTGCCGCCCTCCTCCCCGGGAAGCCAGGCTTCGATGATAGCCGGTATCTTCTCTACAATCCAACCCAGTACGAGCGGTCTGCCGTCTACAAGAATGAGTATGACAGGAGTTCCCGTCTCATGAATAGCTCTAACGAGTTCATCCTGAACACCCGGAAGACGGATTTCGACGCTGTCTCTCATTTCCCCGCAGGTACAATCTGGTGTTAAGCCTGATTTTCCTCCCACTACCACGATGGCTGCGTCGGCTGCCTTTGCGGCTTTAACTGCTTCAGGGAAACCATCTCTGGACATGCTATTGTATTCGCAGCCAGCCGCATACATTATCTTTGTGCCCTTACTGGCCCTGGCTTTAATCCCCTCTAGTATGGTTACTACAGGGACAGTAACGTGGTCTGCGCGCTCGTCCGGAGCCGGCAATTGGGCGCCTGTTGCTTCTGCTGCCATTATTGTTATCTCAATGTGGGCAGGGTAAGTATAGTCACCCAGGAGATTCCTCTGGACATCCGCGTTCGGACCTATTATGGCGATAGTCTTAATATTCTTATTTAGCGGCAGGATATTGTCCTTGTTTTTCAGCAGGACTATTGACTTCCGGGCGGCCTCGAGGGCGAGTTTACGGTGCTCCGGCAGGTCAAAGACCTCTGCTGCCTCTTTTGACTTGACATAAGGATTATCAAATAGGCCCAACTTGAACTTAAGCCTTAGTATCCTGGAAACAGCACGGTCAAGCAATGTATTTGACACCGCGCCTTTCTCGACTTGTTCTTTTAGGGGTTGAGCGTAGCAGTCATGCCTGGGAAGCTCGATATCGATGCCGGCTGTAAGAGCTAGCCTGGCCGCATTTGCCTTATCAGGAGCTATACGGTGATAGCTCTGCAAATTTTCAACAGCATAGTAGTCGGAAACAACAATCCCTTCGAACCCCCATTCCTTGCGCAAGATGTTCGTAAGCAGTTCTGTGGAAGCACCACAGGGGATTCCATCTATTTCGTGATATGCATTCATTACAGATAAAGCCCCGCCTTCTTTAATGGCTTCTTTGAATGGATACAGGTAAACTTCCCTGAGCAGTCTTGGTGGTATGTGGGCTGGTGCCCAGTTCAGTCCACCTTCCGGTAATCCGTAGCCGACGAAATGTTTCAAAGTGGCTACAACACCATTTTGCAAATCATCACCCTGAAGACCTTTTACGTAGGCTATTCCCATCTTTGCTATAAGATAAGGGTCTTCTCCGAAGGTTTCTTCAAGTCTTCCCCATCTTGGGTCTCTAACTACGTCTAAAACGGGCGAAAGCCCCTGGCGCACGCCCACAGCCATCATCTGTGTCTTTGCTACCCGGGTCATCTTGTTCACCAGCTCTGGTTCCCATGTGCTGGCCATACCGATAATCTGAGGAAAGATTGTGGCGGTTTTAGCCATGAAGCCATTTAGGCATTCCTCGTGAACTAGGGCTGGTATGCCCAGCCTGGTGTTTTCTGTCAAGAATTTCTGAATATAATTTATTAGCTCCGCCATATCATTAGGAGGTAGACCGGTGGATACTCCGGGTCTGCATATCTGCCCGATGCCATTTTTTATCAGCGATTCTGCCATTTTTGGGGAGAATTTCCCGGCTTCAATTACTTCGTAGCTCCAGATGCCACCAATCTGCGCTATCTTCTCATCGAGCGTCATCCCGGAAATGAGGTCTTTGGTTCTGACATCCATTGGCTGTGAGGGGTCTTTATAAATTTCCATTGCTACATCCCTGGATTTGCTGGTGTCACTTTTTATATTATAGGTATTTACCTTAATTTTACAAGAGGAACTGAAGTGCAGCTTTTAAGAATATAAACCTTTCGCCCGTCTTTACCGTTTAGTATTTTGGGAGTGTACATTGCCGTACGTTTACAGCCTGCCAATGAAGAACTGTGTCCTCATGTATTAGAACATGAGTCGAAGTCTACTTTTGACATGTTTTGAGGTGTGGCTTCCAGGGGGCACAAATTTTGCGTGAACAGAACCTTGAAGGGTTATTGAAGGTGCTTAACGGAACTGTTGAGGCTATAGCCGCCTTATACGAAAAGAGAGACCCATATACTGCCGGGCACCAGCGCAGGGTAGCGCAGCTCGCATGTGCCATTGCCAGGGAGATGGGCCTTCCCGCAAAGCAGGTTTATGGCATCCACATAATAGGTGTAGTCCATGATATCGGGAAAATAGCTGTTCCCGGGGATATTCTCAGCAAGCCGGGCAAATTGACCACCGAAGAATTAGGCATTATTAAGACTCATCCTCAGGTGGCTTATGATGTATTGAAAAACATAGAGTTCCCCTGGCCAGTAGCTGAAACTATACTTCAGCACCATGAGAGGTTAGATGGCTCCGGTTATCCTGGTGGCATTTCCGGTGAAGATATAATTTTGGAAGCCAGGATTTTGTGTGTAGCTGACGTTGTTGAATCTATGGTTTCTCACCGACCTTACCGGCCGGCTCTAGGAGTGGAGAAGGCGTTACGGGAAATCGTGCGAAATAAAGGTATTCTCTACGATCCTATGGTTGCGGATGCTTGCTCGAAGCTGTCTTCCAACGGTGGCTTTAAGTTAGATTTGGAACGATAGGTAATGGAGTTAACAATCCAGATATCCAGTTTTCACTCCCTCAGGTTACCGCCCTATTTTTTGCCGATGGTCTCCATCGTATAATAGGAAGGAACCGGCCTGTTTGCTGCATATACAGGCGATATCGCTCCCCGAAATAGTTAATCATCATTGCCTCTTCCCTTTTTATGCGTAGTGCGATGATTGAAGTCAAACCAGCAGTCCATGACAATCCGATGAACCAATTAGCAGTCAGGAGGAATGTGGCTAAATGGAGCAAATAGAAAGCTGTGTACATCGGATGTCTTATCCAGCGGTACGGCCCATTGGTAACTAGCCTTTGTGAGTCTTTAATCTGAAGTCTAACAGAAAGATTACTGCCCAGAGAGCGATGAATCCAGATGAACCACAAGAGAGCCATGATTCCCAGGCAGGCACCGGTTATACGTAATGCCAGCGGAAGTGGCATTGCTGCCCATGCTAGTAAGTCAGGGAAGAGTATGTAGGTAAAAAAAGTAAAGACCTCATAGCAGATGAATATACTTAGCCATATGGAGTACCACCTGCTTTCTATAATGACTGTCCTGTAGCCCGCTTTTTTTGCTGTCCTGTAATATCCAATGCGGATAATGGAAAAGAGACAGAATAAAACGATCAGGATGATCTTGGAGACCAGTTCTATGTCCATAACCGTTCGATATCCGCTTCACAACCCTAAGGTTTTGGGTAATTATGATTACGATTTAAGAGAATGGAAGTTGCATATTTTAAAGATTTACTTACTGGCTATCTCACTTGCTGGAGCAGGATGGATGCTTATCAGGAAGGTAACGCGGCTGTGAATTCGGTTTCGGCATCGTCCTTCTGGTGAATAGCCGCCTGTGCAGCTACTAATTTAGCTATAGGTACTCTGAATGGACTGCAACTTACGTAGTCCACATTTATAGCATTGAAGAACTGAATAGACCTTGGCTCTCCGGCTTGCTCGCCGCAAACGCCGATTTTAATGTCCTTCCTTGCTCGCCGTGCCCAGAATATTGCTGTCTCCATTAATCTGCCTACACCTTTAACATCTATAACCTCGAAGGGGTTATCTTCGAGTATGCCGATTTGGAGGTAGGTGGATAGGAACTTCTTTTCGGCATCCTCTCGACTAAACGAATATACAGCCTGGGTGAGGTCATTGGTGCCGAATGATAGGAAGTCTGCCACCTCCGCAAGCCTGCCAGCTCTCATACAGGCGCGCACTGTCTCCATCATAGTACCGACTTTCAAGCCGGCACCTTCCAGGCACTTTTCTTTTATCAATAGTAGCTCCTGCAGGGTTATGACCTGCGGTATCATCACAGAGACGTCGGCAGGCACCTCTGCCCTGGCTGCCTCTATGGCTTTAACCTGCATTTTGTAGACGTCAGGCGATGTTACAGCCAATCTGACACCCCTGTGTCCTAGCATAGGATTTATCTCCTTGAGCTCGGCTATCCGCTGTCTTATTCGTGGACTTGAGGTTTCTGCTTCCGACGGCAGAAATTCATGCAGCGGCAGGTCCAGGAGTCTGATAACGATGGGGTATCCTTTAAGCTCCTTGAAGAGGGCAATGAAGTCTTCTTTCTGAAGTGCAGCCAAACGTTCCAATGCCGTTGCCTTTTTAATCTCTGTTTCTGCCAGTATGAATTCCCTTATGGCTGAAAGCCGTTCCGGTCCACTGAATTGGCGCTCAGTACGGCATAAACCTATTCCTTCGGCACCGAGTTTTATGGCTTGAGCCACCATTTCTGGTGTGTCGGCATTTGCTCTCACACCCAGGCGCTTAAATCCATCAGTCCAGGTCAGGAGTTCTTCTAGTTCATCTATCATCTGACCTTCTTCTAAAGGTAGTGAACCGAGGTAAACAGCGCCGCTGGAACCGTCTATAGTGATTTCATGGTCCCTCTTCACTATTTGTCCTTTAACCTGGAACTGTTTCAGGTCAAGGTCTATTACAATCTCCTCGGTTCCGCAGACACATGGTTTGCCCATGCCACGGGTTACTATGGCAGCATGTGAGGTAAGACCACCCTTTGAAGTCAGTATCCCGTCTGCTGCTGCGATGCCCTGAATATCATCCGGGCTTGTCTCGGGGCGAACCAGTATTACTGGCACGCTCCTTTTTGCTAATCTCATTGCTTCAGTTGGCTCAAACACAACCTGTCCGCTCACGGCACCCGGAGCTGCGGCCAGTCCTTTGGTCAAAGGACGATATGACTCCGGTGATATTATGTGTTTGTGTAGTAGCGCTCTCAAGTCATCGGCAGTCAAGCGAGTTATAGCCTCTTCTGTGGTGATGAGCCCTTCGTGAACCATATCGACGGCAACCTTGACGGCTGCCCGGCCAGTCCTTTTGGCAGACCTGGTCTGCAAGATATAAAGTCTTTTGGACTCAATGGTGAACTCCATGTCTTGCATGTCCCTGTAGTGCTTCTCTAATAGCTCTGCCATTTCCTGTAATTGGGCGTAGGCATTTGGCATATGTTTTTTAAGGGTGGTGATTGGTTTAGGCGTCCTCGTTCCTGAGACTAATTCTTCGCCCTGGGCTTGACTGAGGTATTCACCAAAGAGACCTTTTTGTCCAGTGCTCGGGTCACGGCTGAACACCACGCCTGTGCCAGAATTTGCATCTTTGTTGCCGAAGACCATAGCCTGAACTATGACCGATGTGCCCAGGTCGGCGGGTATGTTGTTCAGCCGGCGGTATTCAACGGCGCGTATGTTATCCCATGAGTCAAAAACTCGTTTGGCGGCTATTTTCATCCCATCAAGGTCTTTCACGTTCAGGATTGTATCCATCATCCCCGGCATGGACACCGGCGCTGAGGAGCGTACAGAAACCTGTAGCTCTTTGCCAAGTTTCTTCCCCGCCTGTTTCTCTAAGGCGACCAGAGCCTGTTTAATCTCTGCCTCAGGTAACCTGCCGCTTCTTTTATATTCGGTATAAGCCTCAACTGAAAGGATGAATCCAGGCGGAACCGGAAGTCCAAGTCTGGTCATGGTCACCAGGTTCGCTCCCTTGTTGCCTAGAATGGCTTTGTCTTCACAATTATCCTGGAAGTCGTATACATAGGACATGGCGCTACTCCTTAAAGGCAAGTGCTGAATTTATATGTCAAATAAGATTATACTCTTGGTAGGGCAGTTATTTCAAAGCTGATAGCCGTCTTTGTTAAGAGTGAGCTTGTTTATCAAAGGTTGCCCATAAAGTAAAGGACGGCAATCGCCCCGATGTACAGGATTACGAGTCCTGCCGCATCTATGCCGACCCAAATTCGCGGCCAGAATCGTGGTCTGTATATTAGCCCTATAATAACGACACAACTCATCAGCATGGCAATAAGAGCAGTGAAGATATGGTCGGTACTCGCATATGATAGAATAGGACCTTCAGTAAGAAACAGGTCGTCTACGAAGACGGTTACTCCCATGTTGAACAGGTTGCTACCGATCACGTTCCCCACCGCCATATCGAGCGCTCCCATCCGCAGCGCTGAAATTGAGACCACTATCTCAGGGGCTGATGTGCATATGGCCAGGAACAAGCTACCGACGAAGCTGTCATTTAGACCGGTGACCATGGATAGCTCATCACCAATGAAACCCAACCATGTGCCTGCTCCAGCAGTAGCCAGTGCTGCTAGTACAAAAAAGGCGATGGCTTTTTTAAGAGAGATTTCCCCGTGACTGGCAGCAGGTGGACTATCGGTACCGGCTTGGCTCTGTTGGCTGCGCTGGAAGCGAATCAGCATGTACTGAATAATCATGTAGATGCAGAAGATTATCGGCGAATAGAGGCCGATGTAATTGAATATGCCCAGAGGCGCAACATTTTGGGCTAAGTAAATTGAAGCTGCTACCGCGCCGATGAGTAAAGTGCTTGCGGTTGCCGCCAGAACAAGGCCGGTGCCTACGTAATGGAGTATCGGCCCGCGGGTGTAGAGTACGTCGATAATGGCGATGGTGACCAAGTTCAATAGATTTGACCCGAAGAGGTCACCTAAAGTTAAATTTGGCTTTCCTATCAAGGCTACCGAGCTGATACCGGTAGCAAGCTCAGGCAGTGAGGTGATTGTGGCCAGGAGCACGACGCCAATCCAGATGCGTCCCAGGCCAGTTTTCTCGGCAATGGCATCGCCATATCTGGATAGCCTCGTACCAGCCACCAGTATGATTATCAGGCAGACAACTAATTTTATCCAGACCAAGATAATCTCCTATAGTGGCATGCTTCTTCTAAAAATAATATCATATTCGGGCGCTTTTGTGGTCGCTCTTCCTGGTTGACTTTTTTCGGAGGCTGTTTAAGAATGGGTGCGGCAACGGCGATAGACTTTGTCCCCGCTCGTTGCCGGAAGGTAGTTTACTGATGGATGTTGTTATCGGCACTCTGGTAAAGGCAAATAGCATTGATGCCGTAAGGAATTTGTGGGAATTGAAGCTGATGATCGATGGCTCATTGAATGTGAGGAAATATATAGTCCGTTCCAAGTATCCTTTCAAAAATGATGAAATCAGGCGTTTCAAGCTGACTCTCAAGGGGAATAAAGTAATTAAAGTAGAACCGTCAGATTAAATTAGGGGGTTTTGGATGAGGTGCTGGGTTTTTCTGACTTTAAACCTTTCTGCGTGTCACCCACCTTCGGGTAACCGTTTTGTCAGGTCGGGTACGGGCACGTGACTAAATAAATACGTCCCGCTCGGAGTCTATTCTGTGTTGCCCTGCGAGCTTACTCCAGGTAGTCCTTGAGTTTCCGGCTGCGACTGGGGTGACGCAGCTTGCGCAATGCCTTGGCCTCTATCTGGCGGATTCGCTCCCGGGTCACATTAAATTCCTTCCCTACCTCTTCTAGAGTCCGGGGTCTATCATCCTCTAAACCGAACCTGAGTAATAAAACCCTTCTTTCCCGATCGCTGAGTTCAGAAAGCACCTTACTCAGTTGTGCTTTGAGTAGCTCTCGTGAGGCAGCCTCGGCTGGCGGCATGGTAGCTCGGTCTTCAACAAAATCACCGAGGTCGCTGTCTCCGTCTTCACCGATAGGAGTCTCTAAAGATAACGGCATTTTAGATAATTTCAGAATTTCCCTCACTTTTTCTGCGGGGATATCCATCGCTATGCCAATTTCTTCGTAACTTGGTTCACGTCCATACTCTTGAGTCAGATAACGATTGGTCTTATATAGCTTATTGATAATTTCTATCATGTGCACTGGAATACGAATTGTACGGGCTTGATCAGCTATAGCTCGGGTAATACTTTGTCTAATCCACCAATGGGCGTAAGTACTGAATTTATAACCTTTCCTATGTTGGAACTTGTCCACGGCTCGAAATAGGCCGATGTTGCCTTCCTGAATAAGGTCGAGAAAAGGTATTCCGTGTCCGGTGTATTTCTTGGCGACACTCACCACCAGACGCAAATTTGCTTCAATAAGGCGTTTCTCTGCCTCTCTTGCGGCCCTCTTGATTTCACTAAAATGGGCTTTAAGTTGCTGACTCTTAGCGTGAAGGTCGGAAAGGAATTCAGGATTAACGGGCTCGACTGTTAAAGATTCCATCTGACTCCAGGAAGTTCCATCTACTATACTCTCCAGTAATTCTGAAGGCAAAAGTCGGCTATCTATTGAAAGGTCTACCAAGCTTCGTCCAACTTCCGATGTGTTTTTACCATTGGCTTCCGCAATAGCTTTCACTAGCTCTGGATCGATTACACCGTCGATAGCCGCCCGCAATTTGGGGTCGGCAACTATCTGAATGAGGCTATCTGTTGTATCAATCTTAAAGCGCTTGACAAGAATATCAACTGTGGGCCAGGCTGCAAGCAGGTGACGAAGCAAATAGATTGTAATACTAACCGCCGGGGGATATCTGCCATAGTGCTTCAAGCGAAGGCCTTCAATCTTTGCTAGATACCTGGCATCTTCTAGTCTACTGGCCAATACCTTTTCGTCGTTTGCGGTGAGAAGCGAAACTTTGCCAATCTCGTGGAGATACATTAGAACCGGGTCATCGACTGGCTGTTCATCAGGCTCTAGTTCGAGCCCAATCACAGATTTAGCTCCTCTTTCTGCCTTATCTCCCCACTCCTCGTCCAGGTCAGCAGACCCTTCATCTCCCCAGGAAGAGGCAATTACGGATATATCTTCTTCCGTATCCTCCTGGCGGAAAGTGCCCCAGGCGCTTTGGGTAAGTTTGAGTGACTCAACCTCAGGCCTTATGCCCATGATATCTCCAGTGTGCAGTTCAACTTTGTCTTTCATATTGAAAAAGCTCTTTATTTTGACACGATTATCGTGGCGCTATATCGACACTGTACTATAACCCTCGTGTTTGGTCAATTGTACGCCAAGTATAGATGCTATATGTCTTAAGTATATAAACGACCCGGGCGGTTTAGTATCTCCTCTGTCTTCCTCTTCCGCCAAAACCTCCACCCCCGCCTCTGCTATCGGAACGAGGGCGAGCCTCATTAACATCCAGCGTTCGCTCCTTGAGTGTTTTCCCCTTTAATCCAGCGATTGCAGCTTCGCCTTCAGCCTTTGAAGCCATTTCAACAAAACCAAATCCTCTGGATTGCCCGCTATACTTGTCTTTTATGATGTTTACAGAAGTGATTCCTCCAAAAGCCTTAAATTCCTCCCGCAAATCCTCTTCAGTTACGTCAAGCGATAAGTTACCCACATAGATATTCATCTGGTACCCCTTTCTTCAAAATTGTAAAGGAACATACATAGGTCAGGTATCCCTGGCCTATGTATGTTCTTAAGGTCGAACTAGTATTCCTTACTAAGTTCGAACCTGCTGCTGTCATTATGCCAGGCACCACTTGAACCGCCGCGCTGTTGTTTCTTAGCCTGTCGGCACCGAGAACAACGCTTAGGGTCGTTGGTAAAGCCTTTGGACGCGTAGAATTCTTGTTCTCCAGCAGTGAAGGTGAAGGTAGCCCCGCAATCGGGACAGAGAATTGACTTGTCTGTGAAACTCATTGGACGACCTCCTCTCTTATGAATAGTTGGTTAGAGTTGGGGTCATCCGGAATCTGGGTAAGTCGGGTAAATCTGGGGGTAATTTAACTGAGTACGTGATAACCAAAACTGAAACCACCACTTCCACTATACACCAAAACTCTCAGTATTGCAAAAAAAACGGTCGCAAGTTCGGCTCGGGGCAGTAGTACTCTGACATTGAAGTGCGTGTTATGGATTTCAACGATACGATAAAATTATGTGAATAGCCCATGAGATACTTGACAAATATATATAGTATACTTTACAATTAGTATAATAAGTTATACAGGAGACATCGGAATGAGAAAAATAAGTAAATATCGTATTTACAAGGCGCTCATAGGTGGCGGGCTGGCCATTGCTGTGGGAATTGCGATTGGTACTAACACCGCCCTAATCGCGCTGGTGGCGGTTGTTGTAGCCATTTTCCTTGCCTTTATTCTGGAACGTAGAAACAAAGAGATAGTACGGGATGAGCGAATCTCGCAGATCAGCGGGAAAGCTGCTTCTGCTTCTTTCACCAGCATGCTTATACTGGCGGCAGTTGCCTCATTGAGTACCGCCCTTTTCCACAGCCAGTTGCCGGACAACGTTGTTTTTGCTGGTACTATAATGGGCTACTTTATCTGTCTTGCATTATTACTTCATATGGGTTTTTATGCCTATTTCAGCCGGAAGCTATAGGGTGTGATAGATGAAAAACAGGCTAAAAGTATTTCGTGCCATGCACGACCTCACACAGGAGGCGCTGGCGGACCAATTACGCGTGACCAGGCAGACGGTTATCTCCATCGAAAATGGTAAGTACGATCCTTCCCTGCCGCTTGCTTTCCGTATCGCCAATCTTTTTAATGTAAAAATCGAGGAGGTCTTTTTATACGAAGGCGAACCGGGTGAATTTCATGGCTACCCACCCATGTCTAAAAAGTAAAGCTTATGTATATAGAGTTACCATCTGCACCCCAATTCATTTTTTGTCCTTTGGGCCTGTCCCACAGCGGCGGCTGCCGGAGCCCCCGCGAGGCTTTTGTGGTACCGTGGGGAGAAGGGGGCTTGCTCTATTGAGGCTATTATGCTTATGGGACTAACTTAACAAGTGGTATAATTGTTGGGAGCGGGTCAAAGGTTGCTATATTTTCAAGTTAAACGATGAGACTTCAGAACAAATTCTTATTATCTATTATTAGTCTGCTGGTTCTTACTGTAATCGCTATATCATTTTTCACTGTAACTAGTACGACCCGGTCTATGCTGGCACAGACTGAACAGGATGGACAAGCCATTTCCCAGGTTTTAGCCCAGAGCAGTATGTTCGCTGAGCGGGTGCCCGGCCAGGTTGAGAATGTGCTCGGTGAACAGATGGTAGTCGAAGCCAGGATTACTGCCCAATTGGTAGCTGTCGCCGTAGGGCGCGCTGGTATGTCTCCTGAAGAAATAAAGGCTATCCTGAAGGATATCATTGATAACACAGTCCTGGATGAGTTCTGGATTACGGATGAGTCAGGCAGAGCTTATCTTACCAATACAGACATAGACTTCACCTTTGTCCCCGATCCTTCTGTACAGCCTCAAGCTTATATCTTCTTCCGGTTATTGGGAGAGGAAAACGGTGTGGTAATACAGCAAGCACAAAAAAGAGAGATAGACCCCGGGCTTTTCAAGTATGTAGGAGTTTCTGGAATTGACAAGCCGCGTATCGTGCAGGTGGGATATGAAGCTAATATCCTAGATGAGCTTAGCAAAGATGTGAATATCCAGAAGCTGGTAGATGAGCTAACTGGTCAGGCCAATGTAGCTGCTATCAGGATACTGGATAGTCAAAAAAACGATATTGCCGCTAGCAGTCAGCCGGTAAGCGGCATAGGCGCAAGTTTGAGCGGAGAGGATCTAAAGCTTCTGGACGAAGCTATATCCTCAAGAGAGATGCGCTCAGCTCTGAAATCGAACATTCTGCGTGTTGCTACCCCTATGCTAAACAGTAATGGGGATGTGCAGGCAACTATCTTGGTATATCTGACAACTGAAAATGTACAGATTGCTATCCGGAACACCATCCTGCGCAGCATATTAGTTTCACTGGTTGTGATAGTAGTTGGTATTTTGATTTCTTTTATACTCAGTAACAGTATTACTCGCCCTATTCGCAAACTCACAACCGCCGTCCAGATTATGGGGCAAGGTGACCTCAGCCAAATGGTTGAAGTAGAAACCGAGGATGAGGTAGGTGTCCTAGCACGTTCATTCAACAAGATGGCAGAAGACTTGAAATCATACATAGAGGATCTACGCCGGACCACCGCAGAGAAGGAAAGGGTAGAGAAGGAATTGGAAATCGCCAAAGGCATCCAGCAGACCTTCCTGCCTGAATCCGCACCTAAGATAGAAGGCTTTGATGTGGCCGGGTTGAATACGCCAGCTCTTGAAGTTGGTGGTGATTTTTATGATTATATTCCAGTAGACCTGAATAAATGGGGACTGGTTATTGCCGATGTCTCAGGGAAAGGCGTCCCGGCAGCCCTCTTTATGGCGCTGTCCCGCACTTTGATCCGGGCTAACACGACAGGCAGTACAACCCCTGCAGCAACCGTCCGCCGAACCAACGATATGATTTCCGAAGACGATCGGGCTAATATGTTCGTCACTCTATTCTATGGTGTGCTTGATCCGGTGCGGAAAACCCTGACTTATGTCAATGCTGGACATAATCCCCCCTTGGTACAGGGCAAAAGCCCGGTAGAAATTACTATGCTGGCTGCCAAGGGCGTAGCCCTGGGGGTCGTGACCGATATCGAATTTGAGGAGAAAGAGCTCGTCCTTCATTCAGGGGATATCTTGATACTTTATACTGACGGAGTAACCGAAGCGGTTAACCGTAAAAATGAGATGTTTGGCCGCGAAAGGATTTCCCAGATAGTTGAGGAGAACTACTACCTATCAGCCCAAGAAATTATTCAAATAATCGAGAAAGAGGTTATTAACTACAGTGAAGGACAACCTCAGTTCGATGATATCACCCTGCTGCTGGTTAAGGTAATTTAATCACGGTTCAGCCCGACTGGTGGAGACAGCGGTCAATTCATTCCTCTCCACCAGTCCATCTTTCAACCAGAAAACTCTATCTACGAGATTTTACGGCTAACAAACTGGTCTGCCCCCCCAAGCGTGAAAATGAGGCTGTTGAAAAGTTTGGTTAGCTAAAATGAAAATGCCCCTGTTTTTCAATTGCTGATCAGAGGCATTTTAGCTTCAAGAATTGGTAGCGGGGGTTGGATTTGAAAAGAACGAGAGGCGGGGTAGTTGACAATTCGTGTATGTGCTGCCCCATTGAAAGCCGATGAGGGCAGGATTCTATTTATATCAGGACCGCGCCCAGGAAGCCTAAATTCAAAAAATATATGTTTCAGTTAGCAATAAATTGCCAGGTATCAACTGGATGTACAAGTCCTTTGTCGTCGTTTAGGGTCGCCTTAGCTGACTATACGATTTGAGTTAAAGTGACCCAGCAAGAATCCCCTTATAC
>Ga0136653_10001121_pt1 | contig 14504 bp, 13 predicted proteins | sample LakKivw275mmetaG_FD_94866 | JGI IMG/M metagenome (GOLD analysis project Ga0136653, IMG submission 94866) | Anoxic lake water microbial communities from Lake Kivu, Rwanda to study Microbial Dark Matter (Phase II) - Lake Kivu water 275m metaG... | ecosystem: Environmental > Aquatic > Freshwater >... | reverse complement strand
TATCCTCTCAGAAAAGAGATGGAGGGATAGAGAGATAGAGGGATAAAGTGACCGGACTCGGGTCTCTTCGCTCTATCCCTTGCTCCCTCTGTCCCTGTATCCCTATCCCAACCATGAGGCAACTGCTTCTCGAAATCGGCGCCGAAGAAATCCCGGCCTCCTTTCTAGGACCCGCGCTAGCCGACCTCGAACGCCGGGTGCGGGCCGCGCTGGCAGAGTACGATATAGCGGTCGGCGTGTCCGAGCTCTTCTCGACCCCGCGCCGGCTCGCCCTGCGCTTGAACGGCGTGGCCGACGGCAGGCCCTCCCAGGTCGTAGAACTTCAGGGTCCGCCGGGGCGGGCAGCCTTCGACCCGCAAGGCAACCCCACCAAGACCGCGGTCGGGTTCAGCGCGGCTCACGGCAAGACCCCTGCCGACCTGTACGTCAAACGAACCCCGCGCGGCGAGTACGTATTCCTCAAGAAACGGGCCGACCCGGTGCCGACGACCAGAATGCTGCGGGAGGAGCTACCCGGGATTATCGCCGCGCTGCCCTTCCCCAAGAGTATGCGTTGGGACGCAACCGGGGCAAGGTTTGCCCGGCCGGTACGCTGGCTGGTCTGCCTGTTCGGCGGCGACGTGGTCGAATTCTCGTTCGGCGGGCTCGCATCCGGCAACGAGTCGCGGGGACTCCGCAACTCGGTGCCTGCTTCCTTCCGCATCCCGAACCCGGCCGAATACGAATCGACCCTCCGCGCTCACGGGGTAATCGTCGCCCGTGACGCGAGACGCAGGACCATCGCCGCCGAGCTCAGCCGCCTTGCCGCCACGGTTGGCGGCCGTCCGGTCGAAGATGAGGAGCTGCTCGACGAGACCACCGACATCACCGAGTCACCTGAACTGCTGCTCTGCTCGTTCGACCCTGATTACCTCAGCCTGCCGGCCGAAATCCTGACGACAGCCCTCAAGAAGCACCAGCGCTGCTTCTCGGTTCAAGGCGAATCGGGACTGCTGCCGCACTTTGTCGCTGTGGTCAACACGCCCGGCTGCGACCGTACGCAGGTCGGCGCTTGGTACGAGAAGGCGGCCGAGTCGCGCCTCCGCGACGCCCGCTTCTTTGTCGATGCCGACCTCAAGCACGGGCTCGAAGCCCTGGTCGAGGAAGAGAAGCAGGTGACGTGGATAGAAGGCATGGGCACCTACTTCGACAAGACCCGACGCCTGCGCGAACTCTGCCGCCACTTGGAGGGGACTGTACCCGAAGGGGACTGTCCCCGTAGCGTTGTACCCGAATGGAGGCTATCCCCGAAGTCCGAGGGGCTGTCCCCTGTTTTCGACGACGCGTCCGCGCTCGACCGGGCTGCTCTCCTATGCAAGGCTGACCTCCTCACCAACATGGTGCGCGAAAAGGAGTTCACTTCGCTGCAGGGACGCATCGGCGGTATCTACGCTCGCAAGCTCGGCGAGCCGCCTGCTGTAGCCGAAGCCATCGCCGAACACTACCTACCCCGCTTCATCGGCGATAAGCTGCCGTCAACCCGCAACGGCGCGCTGCTCTCGATTGCCGACAAGACGGACAACATCGTCGCCACTTTCCTGACCGGCGAAATCCCCACGGGCTCGGAGGACCCGTTCGCGCTGCGCCGGCAGGCAACCGGGCTCCTGACCATCGTGCTCAAGCAGAACCTGCCGATTGACATCGGCGACCTCACTACGGCTGCTGTCCGACTCTTCCCCTCGGCCAAGGACGAGTATGCATCGCAGATTCCCGGGCTCTTCCGCGAGCGCCTCAACGCCCTGCTCGCCGACGAGGGAATCAGATACGACATCGCGGCCGCCGTGATGGAGACGAGCTGGCAGCAGCCGGCCCAGGCGATGATTCGCGCCAACGCGCTATCCGCGTTCCGCGACGAACCCGAATTCTTGAAACTCGTCATCGGTCAGAAGCGCGTGGCCAATATCCTGAAGGGTCTGGCCGTCGAAGGCCTGCCCGCCGAACCGCTCCTTACCGAGCCGACCGAAAAGCTCCTCTGGCAGGAATCGCGCAAGGTCGAGCCCGACCTCGACCGCTGCCTCGCCGCGCACGACTACCGGCGTGCGTTCGAGTTACTGCTCAGCCTCCGCCCGGCCATCGACAAGTTCTTCGACGACGTCCTGGTGATGGACAAGGACAAGAAGCTACGCACCAACCGTCTGCGCCTGCTCGCCTACGTCCGCTCGCTTTTCGCCCGGGTCGCCGACCTCTCCAAAATTGTCATCGAAGGTCAGTAGCAGCACGGCCACGCCCGCGAAAACGGGGACTGTACCTGATCGCGGCCGCGTCCTTGCGGCCGGGGACTGTCCCCGCTTTCGCGCGCGGGTCGTGTCCCGAGCACATACAGGCGACGAAAGCACGAAACGTACAGCGCTTGGCGTCCGAAGACCTGTTTCATCCGATTCCGACTTCCGCCACTCTGCATTCTGCAATCTGCATTCTGCAATCTGCGTTCTCCTGATTCTAGCCTGCCGCCCCTCCGTTCCCAATCGCCAGCCACTAGCTACGCATCGCGACTCCTCCGCGGCCGTTGGCCCGCTCCTCCCGACAATCGAGCTCAGTGTCAAAGACGCGCACATATTTGCGGAGGTCGTATCCAAGCCGGAAGACCGTGCTCTCGGCCTGATGTATCGCAGCAGCCTTGCGCCCGACTCTGGCATGCTCTTCGTGTTTGACACCGTCGACTACCAGCGGTTCTGGATGAAGAACACGCTCATACCGTTGAGCATTGCGTTCATCACCCGCGACTCGCTCATCACGGACATCATGGAAATGGCTCCGCTCGACACGACCACGCCCTGCCACTCGTCGAAACCTGTGCTCTATGCGCTGGAGATGAACTCGGGCTGGTTCCAGTCGCGCGGCATCAAGCCGGGCGACGTTGTCCACGGCCTCCCACGCAACTAGCCGGCAACCTCATCGCGGGTCCGAATCTGCGGAACGCGGCCTCCCTACTTCCTTCGGAAGTAGGGAAGAATCGGTCGGCTCATTTGAGGCGGGCACTAACAGCCCAGTTTAGTATATGTCCTCCTGAAATCAAGCAGGCGGGTGTCCTAACTTGGTCATTGGCAATTGGTTATTGGGCATTGATGAACCTCCCCTATCCCGTCTCCCCGGCTATTCTGGAAGCTGCTCGGCAAGTTGCCTGGAAGGCAGTTCGGCAGATTGCCTCGCAGGCTATCCGGAGAGGAATCCGGAGAGCTACCTGGGCCGCAATAGGGTCAGCTATCCGGCGAGCTATCTGGAGAGGAACTCGGAAAGCTGCTCGGAAGATTGCGGGGGACGCCGCTCCGCAGGTCGCTCCGCAGATTGCCCCGAGAATTGCTCCGGAGGTAGTCCGGAAAGCAATCTGCCGAGCAATGGGGCGAGCAGTCTCCTCAGCAGTTTGGAGAGCAGCTCGGCCGGTTCCCTGCCTGGCAGCGGCTCCAGTCATCTCGTCCGCCCTGGCATCGCCTGACCCACCTCGTCCCGGTTGCGCTCTCTCGGTCCTCCCTTGAACCCAACCGTCGTTGACCCAGACGGCGAGCCGGAGACAGACCTCGCGGGCCGCTCGCCTGATGGCAGCGACAGCGGCTGTTTCTCCGGATGCCTGAGGAACGCCTGAGGCCATGCTCAAGCCGTCCCCTCGGACGTGTTTCTGCCTGGTCGCGGGAGCGATACGGGGAGCGGTACGGGGGCATGCCCCGGGATACGGCCACGAGGCCAGACGACCCGACCTCGGCTGTACCTGTAACGCGCTGACCTATAGAGAGATACGAGAACGGACGCGTGCGAAGCCGCGTCGCTCTCATCCCTGCTCAGACCGGACTTGCGTTTTCCTTTTCCCACCCGGAACACCCCCGTCACAAGCCGGGCCAATGTGTGAGATGTTTTCCCGGCCCTCGCACCCTACCGCGCGACCACAGCCTTCCGCATGGCGGCTGCCGGTCGCCCGTCGTCGGTCTCCGGTCCCCTGACGAGGTCTATCAGCCGCAACACTCTGGTCGAGTCGCCCGCCGAGTCGAGGATACTCGCGCCACGGGCGATGCGCCACCAACAGGATTTCTGCTCACCGTGCGCCGCGGGCTCGAGCGAATGATGCGACGCGGACCGGTATTGCCGCATCGTCGCCGCCCATCCTACGTCCGATGCGGCCAGTTGCGCGAACGAGTAGGGCTGTTCCCCGTGCGGCGTGGCGGCCTCCATGAACCCCACAAACCCGCCGACGAAGAAGCCGAACCCGATGCCGCAGACAAACAGGGCGAGGAAGTAGGCAACCTGATACCGCTCCAGGCCCAACCGGTGACTCAAGTTCCGCTCGGCTTGGGCTTGAGCTTGTGCTTGGGCTTCTCGCACAAAGGGAACCGTCAGCGGCGGCGCAGCCGCAGGCCCTGCGACCGGGCCGCTGCCCGGAATGGTCAAACCGATGAGCATCCGGGCTTGTCCGCATCGCTTCGACTCGTGGCCGCCACCTTCTTGACGTCGGTGAGGCCCGGCATTTCGAGGCGGATAAGGTAGACGCCTTCTGATACTGGGGTTCCGTTCTTGTCAAGGCAGTCCCAATGCGGACGGTGCTCGCCAGCCGGGAGTCGCCCGCTCACCAGCGGTTTGACTTCGCACCCCATCAGGTCGTAGATGGATAGCTCAACATGGCCCGGCGCGGCGAGCGAGTATTGAATGTCGCACCCGTCTGAGACCATCCGCGCCTGCAGGCCGGAAGTCACTGGCACAACATCTGCTTTCGGTGTGCTAACCGCGGTGTATCCCGTATCGCGTAGGACACAAACGCAGTTGGTGTCCGGTGCTCCGATGGCGAAAACGCGCCGGTGGACAGGGTCCAATTGGAGGTCGTAACACGAATTACCCAGGCTCATCCCACTCACAATGACTGAGTCGGTGCTGCAATCAATGACGACCAGGTTACTAACGCCGGTGTAACTAATCAGATAGATGCGATTGCTCCACGGCACCCAGCGAATGCACACGTCCGCATTCCCGCCATCCGCACACTCAAACTCCTTCAGCACCGAGTCGGTGGCGCAGTCGACGACCCACATCATACGCGGACAGCTGACAATGTAAGCCTTCCCATCGCGCTGGTCCACCGCGACTTGACGGTACAGGCCATCCGCCACCACCACCGGGAGCACGCGGACCAGCGTGTCATGCTCCGTGTCAATGATGCCGACATCAGTGTTCACCCAGTCAACCTGGAAGTGAGCGACATATGCCCGGTGGTAATTGTAGCTGAACATGCAGGCGTCAGGCATTCGAGCATAAACTGCGCTGACATCGATGACCTTGAGACATGAATCCGCCAGGTAGTCGTAGACGTAGAGCTTCTTGTACGAGCCCTGCCCGATGTAGAGCTTGCGATTAACCGAATCCCAGGAGGCGTAGGTGCAGTGTATCGGCCAGCGGCGGATTATCGTATCGGCATCGCACTCGTATTCATACAGGGTATCCACCGCGGGTTTGAACCGGACGTCGAGGTCGCTTAGATAGACGTCGTTACGGAACTCACGATAGACATCGAGCCACCTGAGGACTGAATCCCCGGCCGCGTCAATCACCAGGGTATTTTCCGGCCCTTCTGTGAATGTGATGTAGAGCCTCTGCCGGCGCCAATTGTACGAGTAGCGCCAGAGGGCCGCTCCTTCGACCGGAATCTGCGCCCTGAGCTGATACGTCGAACAGTCGAGCACGAGATACTGGTCTTCGGCGTAGCTGCCGAGGTACAGCTTGTTGAGGTCTTGTAGGTAAGCCCCCTGACGCAGCGGGACCGGCAATCGGATGATGGTGTCTATCTTGACCTGAGCGAACAGCGCCACAGGGAGCAGGGCAAGCACGAGTTTTCTCATGAGCACTCCAATCTCGGAGGGGCGGAGTTCCCGCCCCTCCGAATAACTGGCTACCTTATTACTGCTTTGAGCTTACTCCGAGCCGCGCCCAGGTCAAGCGACACGAAATAGGCCCCGGCGGCGAGCTTGCTGCCACCGTTGTTTCGATTCCAGCCCAGCCGATGCAGGCCGGCACTCTGCACACCGGCGTCGAGCGTGCCGACCCGCCGACCCAGCGCATCATGCAGGCTCGCCCGCACGTGCGCAGCGGCCGGTAACTGATACTCGACCTCTATGCCGTCGCTGACCGTGACGCCTCGCGCCCTAGCTTTCCCGCCCAGCACGACCCGGGACTGCTGTCCACCGGGAAAACGGGACACACTGACCCCATAGAACCTGCGAACATTGCCGGTAGTGAGGTACATCATGTCAATTGCACCGAGCGCCATAGAAGAACCTGCATTTATGTCGTCTGGGAAGTGGGTATTGTAGATGTCGCTCGTGTCGTCGTCGTCGAGCGAGCGCCAAGCGTCCGTTGGAGGGACCGTGTAGTAGTGCGGGCAGCCGTTCTCCACGTCGTCATCGAACGCCGTGTAGATGCGCTCTTTTCCTCCCACCGCCGCGTCGGTCGTGAGCGACGCGCTATTGTCCATGTCCTTTGGCACGTTGTGCAAACGGGTCCAGGAGTTTTGCTCGATGTCGTATTCGGCGAAGCACCTGGATGTTCCGCCATAGATCGCGAGGACGGCCTGATGTTCGTAATCACATGTGTCAATGAAGTACGCGAGCTTGGCGCCGCTGCGGGCATTGACGTCGAGGCTGTCCAGCCTATTGTAAGAAGGATGAACGTAGGTGCACAGGGGAAGGTTGATGAACGCCCAAGTCGAGTCTCCACCACCGCTGCCCTGGACCCAGGTGGCTACGCGCCAGTAGTAGGTCCCACTGTCCATTTCGACAGTTGACTGGCACTCCGAGGTGGGGACAACCGTGTCTATCACGTTGTTCGTGAAATTCAGGTCGGTTGCGACCTGAAGGCGGTACTGCGTGGTTGCCGACGGAGTCCACCGGAAGGTAGGTGTTGGGTCGACAATAGTGACCTCGTCCCCGGGGTATTCGTAGCCGTAGATGAGCGGGTCGGGCATGTCTTTGGCCGTAACCCAACGTCGCCAGAAGGTCTTGCCGTCGCCAGGTAGAAAGTACAGAGCACCAGCGGTTGGCCAGTAGTACGGGTGGTAGCCTTCGTTCGGCACGAAGGTAATGGCCGCGCCGATGTCCAGCATGAACCGGCTGTTCAGCGTCTCCTGCGTGGTAACGCCAGTCCTCACGTCGTATTGATACAGCCTCGAAATCCCAGGATTGTCCTTCCCCATGGCCCAGACAACCGGTCGTTCGACCCACTGGAACGCGATGCCGGTGCGGCCGAGCGGCACGCCCGATATCCTCAACGTATCCCACGCAGAATCCTCGTCAAAGCCTGGGTGATAGCTACCCAGGTAGGTCGCGTCGGGGCTACCCGTGCTGGGGAAGACTCCCCAGAGCAGGGTATCTCCCCAGATGAGGTGAGTGCCAAAGTCGACGTCGACGTGGTAAGGGACGTCGGTTAAGCGCTCCCAGCCCATGGCCGATGCCGCCAGGAGCATGATGCAGATTGTTGCTGACCTGAGCATGGTTTTCCTCCTTTGCTCAAGTTGGCGGCGCACTTGCGCACCTCGGTCCGGGTGCGCCTCGTCTCGTCTGATTCTGCCCGGTGCCGGCTGCGATACCGACCCGAGAGTTAGCTCCGGGTTCGGTAATCACTCTTGGCCCACGACCAACGAGCGGAACCATCCCGCTCGAAGGTCAGACCCGGATTGTCTTAAGAATCGGTATCGCGAGAAGCACGCAGGCGCTGCAGAGCGCCCCATACCACCCAGATCGCTCTGACTACTTGCAGCTTCCGCGCCATCCGGCCGTGTCCGCTACAGCACACGCTTCACGCTGAGAATGCAGCACTTGACTGGACTCTGGCCATCTGCGGAGCCGTCTGCGCCGCCCCTGCGACACGAGAACTGTCACGGCGTAGATGAATTGGATGCTTCCCACTGTGTGACCACCACTTGTACTACCTGACCTATGCTGCGACACCCGTCGCCTGTCGCACTGGTCGTCGCGCGGCACCGCGCCGGCGCAAGTCCGATTTGCGTCACCCCGAACGGAGATCGCTTTCTGCCGAACGTCTGCCGGGCGTCCGCCGCGGCGGTCCGGTGCTAGAAGCGGCCGCCGATGCCGATGAGCGGGATGAAGGCGATGCCGGTGGACTGACCGGTAACGATGTTCCCGTCCCGGTCCTCGAACTGGATCAGGTTGTAGGCGTTTTGCCGGTTGTAGACGTTGACGACCTCGATGTACATGTACGGGTGCAGCGGCAGCTTGGGCAGCTCGCGCGAGAGCTTCAGGTCCAGCCGGTGGTAGACCGGTACGCGCGCCGAATTCTTCTCGCCTTCGATGACGTACGCAGAATGGCCGCGCCGCACGTCCGCGGTTCCCGACTGGTTCGAGGAAAACAGGGACACTTCCCCTATTCTTATGAATCAGAAGCCTGTCAATGTGGTTCCGGAGACAAGGAAGAGACCCTCGGGAGTCCGGGAGCACCCGTAGGCATTTCAGATTGCAGACTGTAGATTGCAGATTCGACGCCCGCTGACGGCTGGCGGCCGACGGCTATCAGGCAATCCCCGGTCGCCTCTAAGGGGCTTGGTTGACTTGCGCCATACGGGAGGCTAGACTCAGCCATGAGCCTACGGGTTATCGTTGACCGTGCTCGGCTGGCCGAATTCTGCCGCCGGCATCACATCCGCAAGCTGTCCTTCTTCGGCTCGGTGCTCGGCGAGAGTTTCCGCCCGGACAGCGACGTGGACGTCCTGGTGGAGTTCGAGCCGGAGCACGTCCCCGGCCTTCTCACGCTTGCCGGACTCGAGATCGAGCTGTCGGAGTTACTCGGCAGAAAGGCCGACGTTAGGACGGCTGAGGATCTGAGCCGGTACTTCCGCGACGAAGTGGTCGAGGGGGCCGAGCTCGTGTATGCGCAGCCTGACGTTGTCCGCCTGCAACACATGCTCGATTCAGCGCGGGTAGCGCTGATGCTCGCCCAAGGGAAAACCCGAGACGACCTGACAGGCGACATCGGTCTGGCCCTCGCCCTGATGAAGTCGGTGGAGAACATCGGCGAGGCCGCTCGCAAGGTGTCGGGCGAGTTTCAGAATGCACACCCAGCAATCCCGTGGGAGAGAATCAGCGGGATGCGGAACCGGCCGATACACGCCTACTACGACATCAACCGGGACATCCTCTGGCAGACAGTTGTGGAGGACCTGCCTCCGCTCATCCGACAACTCGAAGCAGCGCTGCCGAGCGAGTAGTCGGACCCGGCCTTCCGACGCCGCTGCGGCCGAAGAGCCCCGCAGAACATTCCCTTCCTGCAGACCAGCATCCCTTCGTGACCGCCCAGAATTGACTCCCGGACCGCCCCCGGTAAGCTTGATGCCGTCCTGTGTTGACGGCCACCTGCTTCGTTCTCGCCGCGCTCGTGGGACTGATGCCACCGGCATCGGTCAAGGCAACTGACACGCCCAACGACCAGGGCCAGTCCATCAATCTTACCTGGGCCGCGCCAGAGGGCGAGACCCTTCGCTTCGCTCAGGGTGACAAGAAAGAGGCTCAGGGTGACAAGGGTGGGTTGTACTATAAGGTGCTGCGCTCCACCAGTCCCGATTCCGGGTTCGCGGTCGTGGGAGTCCAGGCCGGCGCCGGCTGCGAGTTCACCGACAGCGACGTGAAGGACGGGGTCAGCTATTGGTACGCGGTCGAGGCGGTTGCGGCCGGGGATTCGGCCCGGAGCGCCGCTTCGGGCCCGGTCGTAAGCCGGGCCCAGTGGTTCAACACCGCCCGCGTCAACATCCTCGTGGTCACGGTCGTCATCTGCGCCCTGTTCATGTACTACCTGGAGCGGGCGCGCAAGGGCGTGAAGATGTACGTGCGCAAGATAGCCGGACTCGACGCGATTGACGACGCGCTCGGCCGCGCCACCGAGATGGGTAAGCCCATTCTCTTCAGCTTCGGGCTCGGCTACATCACCGACATGGTGGTCATCGCGGCTCTGCCGCTCCTCAGGAAGATTGCCAAGAAGTCGGCCGAGTACTCGACCCGGCTCATCGTGCCCAATTCCGACCCGATTGTGATGACCGCGGCGCAGGAAACCGTGAAGGAAGCCTACACCGAGATGGGCAGGCCCGACTTCTACAACCCGGACAACGTCACGTTCCTGACCTCGGACCAGTTCGGCTACGCCGCAGGCGTGGACGGCATCATTCTGCGTGAGAAGCCGGGCGCCATCTTCTGGCTCGGCTATTTCTACGCCGAGTCGCTCATCATGGCCGAGACCGGCCACTCGGTCGGCGCGATTCAGCTTGCGGGCACGACCGAAACCACCCAGCTTCCGTTCTTCGTCGCCGCCTGCGATTACACGATGATTGGCGAGGAGATTTACGCGGCGTCGTGCTACCTCAGGCCCGAGCCGGTGCTCTTGGGCACGCTCAAGGGCGAGGACTTCATCAGGTTCTGGCTGATAGTGCTGAGCACGGCCACGGTCGTGCTGGGCACGGTCGGGGCGGTGCTGGCGACGCAGGCGCCGGTGCTGAACCGGATATTCGAAACCGTGGTCCGCTGGGCCACGCCGGCATATTGAGGAAGTGATGACAGTGATCAAGTGGTCTAGTGCTCCAGTGCGCGGCGGCCGGCACTTGATCACTGGGGCACTAGACCACTGAACCACTCTCCTGTGAAACGCACCGTCCCGCTGATACTTGTCTTCTCCACCGCGATAATGCTCATCGTGGCGTTCTTCATTCCCCACAAGCCATTCGGCGACCTTGAGTCACGGTTCCTGAACTGGTACACCATCGTATCTGGGTTCACGTTCCTTCTGGGATTGGACTCACTCACCCGCCACCACCTGACCCGCGTCTTCCGCCGCGGCGAGAACTGGGGCTACAGCCTGGTGCTCGTGCTATCGCTGTTCGCCACGATGGGCCTGGGCTTCTACTCCTGGTTCAAGTTCCAGAGTCCGTTCGCCCTGCGCGCGCCGTTCATGTGGCTCTACACCTACATGATTATCCCGCTCCAATCCACGATGTTCGCGAGCCTCGCGTTCTTCATCGTGTCCGCAGCCTACCGCGCGTTCCGCATCCGCAACTTCGCCGCCACCCTGCTATTGATTGCCGCGGTCCTCGTCATGGTCGGCAACGTGCCGCTGGGCGGCTCGATATGGCGCGGCATCGGTAGTCTTGTCCATGCGGCAATACCGGCAGTAGACGCGCTCAGGTTCGGCCGGCTCGAGGCGTTCGCCACGGTCAAGGACTGGCTGATGTCCATCGCCACTGCCTCGGCGGTGCGCGGCATCGGCATCGGCCTCGCTCTCGGCGGCATCGCGATGTCCCTGCGCATCATCCTCGGCATCGAACGAACCTACATGTCGTGATATGAGGCAAGGGATCAAGGGATCGAGAGAGCAAGGGATCGAGTGGCCGGACCGGAGTCCGGCTTCACGCTCTGTCCCTCTATCCCTTTGTCCCTCTATCCCTAGCCTATGAAATTCTGGGAACGACTCGCGTCAGCAGATAGCCGCATCCTGTACCTGCTGCTGGCGCTCGCCGTTGTCCTGCCCCTCGTCATCAAGCCCGCAGTCAACATCCGCGTATCCGAATCGGTGCGCGGCGCGTATGAGGCCGTTGACAGGCTCGCGCCCGGTTCGGTCGTGATGGTCTCAATCGACTACGACCCGTCGTCCGCGCCCGAGGTGCAGCCGATGCTCCTTGGCATCCTGCGCCACGCGTTCAAGAAGGACCTGAAGGTCATCATCACCGGCCAACTCGCGCTTGGGTTGCCGCTCGCCGAGATCGCCCTGAACCAGGTCGCGCCGGAGATGAACAAGGTCTACGGCAAAGACTACGTGAACATCGGCTACCGGCCCGGATACACCGCGATGATGGTCGGCATCGGCCGCGAGATACGCGACTACTTCCGGACCGACTACCGCGGGGTACCGATCGATTCGTTCGAGTTCATGCGCCACGTCCACACCTACCGCGACATCAGCCTGCTGGTGTCGCTCGCGCACGGAGCGGTGGCTGACGCGTGGATTCAGTTTGTGGGCGGTCGCTACAACGTGCCCATCATTGTCGGCTGCACCGGCGTCAACGCTCCCAACCTGTACCAGTACCTGCACGCGGGCCAGATAAGAGGCATCATCGGCGGCCTGCAGGGCGCGGCCGAGTACGAGACACTCATCGAGAAGCCCGGCTCGGCCACGCTCGGGATGCCGGCCCAGTCCTGGGGCCACGGCCTCATCATCCTGCTTCTCGTAATCGGTAACATCGGGTTCCTCCTCTCGCGCAAGAAGAAGGACAGAACCCCGCCTCCGAAGTAAATGGCCACGAAGACAGCCGGAAGGATCGAGAGATCGAGTCTCCTGGTTTCCTGGTCTCTTGATCCATCCCTCGACCACTCTCCTGTTCGTTTCGTGTCCTTCGTGCTTTTGTGGCTTCAATGTCGGTTCTGGGGGCCCATGTTCGTTTCGCGTCCTTGGCCTCGGCGGCCCCTGTCCGACAGTGCGTGCTTTCGTGGCTTCCCTGCTGGTTTGAGAGAGAAGAAGTAGATGCTGCTGAATCTTATCGGTACCTGGATTGCAGCGACCCTGACCCTTGCCATCCTTTCCTTCCTGTACAAGGACAACCCGTTCTACAAAGTCGCCGAGCACATCTACGTCGGCACCTCGGCCGGCTTCGCGGTCATCTATGCGTGGGCCTTTGACGTCTACCCCATGCTCGTTGACGCCTTCAGGAACAACCTTGCCCAGAAGAACTACTGGGAGGCGTGGATTCTCATCGTGCCGACCATCCTCGGCATCATGATGCTCTGCCGCTCGATACCGAAGATTGCCTGGATTTCCCGCTGGCCGATTTCCTTCACGGTCGGCATCGGCTCCGGCCTCGGGCTCGTGGCCGCGGTTCAGGGCTACCTCTTGCCGCAGATATCCGACACCCTCCGTCCGCTCGTCACCATCAACAACTTCGTGGTCTACATAGGCGTGATGGCCACGCTCTTCTACTTCTATTTCTCGAAGGAACACAAAGGCGCGCTTGGAGTCGTATCACGCGTCGGTATAATCTTCATAATGGTCGCGTTCGGGGCGTCGTTCGGTTACACCGTGATGGCGCGTATCTCGCTGCTCATCGGCCGGTTCTACTTCCTGCTGCACGACTGGCTGCGGGTGATACACTGAGTGAGGTCCCTAGTCCCAAGTCTGCTTGCGCTTGCGCTTGTGCTCCAAGCCTTCGCTCAGGACCAGCCGCCGCTGACCCCGGCCCCCGCGGTCGAAATCCCGGCCGAAGAGCTCTGGCTGAAGCTGACCTCAAGCGCCGGCAGGAAGAAACTCTCGCTCGTCATCGCCGACTTCCAGGCCCCGGCCGGCGCTGACGCGCAAGAATTCGCCCGCGTCAACGACATCCGTTCGGTCCTGGTCGCCGACCTCAAGTTCTCCCTCCACTTCACGTTCGAGGAACCCGAATCGGGCAAGACCTTCAACTTCGCCACCGACGAGAAGAAGATAGACCTGAAGGGCTGGGGCAAGACCGGCGCCCAGATTCTCGTCTGCGGCGACCTCGTAGCCAAGCGGTCCGGACCACAGGTGCAGCTCCGCCTCTACGACCTGGACGTGAACCGGCTGATTGCCACCAAGGCATACGGCCTTTCCGTGCAGCGGCGCTGGCTGGCCCACCAGATGGCCGACGAGATAATCAAGCTCCTCACCCCGGACGACGGCGTCAGCCGCACGCGCATTGCGTTCTCGCGCGCCCTAGACCGTGAAACCAAGGAGCTCTCTATCGTCGACTATGACGGCGCCGGCATGGAGCGACTCACGAGCTCGGGCGGGCTCAAGCTCTTCCCGGACTGGGCGCCGTCCGGCGCGGCCCTTGCCTACTGTACTTATGGCTCACGCACCCTCGACATCTATACCTACGCGCTGGGAACCGGCAGGTCGGTGCTCGTCAGCGCGCGGGGCGGACTCAACACCACTCCCGCGTTTTCACCGGACGGCCGCACGCTTGCCGCCTCGCTCGGATTCGAAGGGAACCAGGAGATTTGCACCATGAGCCCGAACGGCAAGAACCTGACCCGGCTGACGAATAGCAGGGGCATCGACATCTCGCCCTGCTGGTCGCCGAACGGGCGACAGGTCGCCTTTGTCTCGGACCGGACCGGCTCGCCTCAGATATACGTGATGAACGCCGACGGGACCGACGTGCGGCGACTGACGTTTGAAGGAAGCTACAACACGTCGCCGGCCTGGTCCCCGCGCGGAGACCTCATCGCGTTTGTCCAGCGCCAGCCCGGCGGGACCAACCAGATTTGCGTCACTGACATCACTGGCGATACCTACATGCGCCTGACCTCGGGCATGAACAGCGAGGACCCTTCCTGGTCTCCGGACGGCCTGCACATCGCTTTCTCGTCGAACCGCACCGGCTCGTTTGAAATCTACACGATGGACTGGACCGGCGCTAACCAACGGCGCATCACCCCGGCCGGCGGCGCGTACTCACCGACCTGGTCCCCCCGTCTGACCCGTTGAGC
>Ga0136653_10001120_pt1 | contig 14526 bp, 22 predicted proteins | sample LakKivw275mmetaG_FD_94866 | JGI IMG/M metagenome (GOLD analysis project Ga0136653, IMG submission 94866) | Anoxic lake water microbial communities from Lake Kivu, Rwanda to study Microbial Dark Matter (Phase II) - Lake Kivu water 275m metaG... | ecosystem: Environmental > Aquatic > Freshwater >... | reverse complement strand
CCAGAGTACCGTCGCCCCACACCTCCAGAACGAGCCGGTCGAGGTCGGTACGGTGGCCGAGGCGGGTCGGCTCGACGCGGTAGTTGACCCGGGTGACGGGGGAGAAGGTGGCGTCGACGGGGATCATGTCGGCGGCGCGCTTCTCGCGGTCACGGTCCTCGATCGCCAGGTAGCCTTGACCGCGCTCCACCCACATCTCGATGGCGAGCGTCGCCTGAGCCTCGGTCAGCCGCGCAATGACGAGGTGGGGGTTCACGATCTCGACGCCGCCCGGACAGGTGATCTGCCCCGCGGTGACGTTGCCCTCGCCCCGGGCGTCCAGGCGCATGACGCGCCGCTCGGCGCCGGCCTGGCCTTCCTCGTCGTGCATGCGGATCGCCAACTCTTTGATGTTGAGGATGATCTCGGTCGTGTCTTCGTAGACGCCGGGCAGGGTGGTGAACTCGTGCCGCGCGCCCTCGATGCGCACCGCCGTCACCGCGGCTCCCGGGATGTGGGACATCAACACCCGCCGGAAGGCGTTCCCGAGCGTGTGGCCGAAGCCCCGCTCCAGGGGCTCGGCGGTGAACTTGCCGTAGGTCTCAGTGACTTGCAGCGGGTGGATGGCAGGCTTCAGCGCTTCTAGCATGTCCCCGTCTCCTCGCAACCGCGCCCCGATGAACGGCCAGGGCGAGGCATCAGTCCGCCGCACGAGCGGCCCAGCACCTTACCTCGCGTAGTACTCGACAATGAGACCTTCGTTCACTTCGGTGTCGATCTGCTCCCGCGTGGGGGTCCCCTTCACGGTGATGCGGAACTGGCCCCAATCAACGTCCAGCCACGCGGGCACCTGCGCGCCGCCGCCGGACTCCCGGGCTTCGGCGAACAGCTTCTTGGGGCGGCTTCTCGGGCGGACCTCGATGACGTCGCCCTCCCGGACGGCAAACGAGGGCACATCCACCGCCCGCCCATTCACGGCGATGTGACGATGGCGGACAACCTGGCGGGCCGCCGAGCGACTCGGCGCCACGCCGGCGCGGTAGACCACGTTGTCGAGACGGCGCTCGAGGTGCTGCAGGAGAGCTTCGCCCGTCACGCCGCGCGCGCGTTGGGCTTCCTCTATGTAGCGCCGGAACTGCCGCTCGAGAATGCCGTAGATGCGGCGGCACTTCTGCTTCGCGCGCAACTGCAAGGCATAGTCCGAGGGCTTGACCTGACGCCCCTTCTTCCCGCCCTGGGTGCCACCCGACCCGTGACCCGGCGGCACCTGGCGCTTCTCCCAGGCGCACTTGGGCCCGTAGCAGCGGGCGCCCTTCAGGTAGAGCTTCTGTCCCTCGCGGCGGCAGAGCCTGCAGACCGCCTGTGTGTACCGTGCCATGCTGTTCCTCCGAACCCGGGGCGGCTAGGTTGGCCCCCGCCCCAGAGGCCCTCCGCGTTGCGTTACGGATCGTCAGCCAAGAGGGGGTAGACGCGATGCCGCCCCCTCGGTTGGGTCGGCCCTACACGCGCCGCCGCTTGGGCGGACGGCAACCGTTGTGCGGAATGGGAGTCACGTCCTTGATGCTGCCGACCTCCAGCCCGGCCGCCTGCAAGGCGCGAATGGCGGTCTCGCGCCCGGAGCCGGGACCCTTCACGAACACGTCCACCTTGCGCAGGCCCATCTCTTTCACGCGCTGAGCGACGCTGTCGGCCGCCATCTGGGCCGCGAACGGCGTGCTCTTGCGGGTGCCTTTGAACCCGACCGTGCCGGCGCTCGCCCAGGCGACGACGTTGCCGTCCGCGTCGGTGACGGAGACGACCGTGTTGTTGAAGGTGGACTTGATATGCACGTGCCCGTAGGCCAGCGTGCGCTTCTCGCGCTTGCGCGGCTTGCTGCCACCGGAAGAGGGCTTAGGCATGACTGTGACTCCATTGAGTGCCTCACCCCGCCCGGCAGGCGCCCCTCGCCCAGTGGTGGGGAAGGGGTCAGGGGTGAGAGCTGATCCGTTCGCCGCTCACGCGGCCGCTACGTCTTGCGCAGGGCGCGCTTCTTCCCGGCCACCGTCTTCGCGCGGCCCTTGCGGGTGCGTGCGTTGGTCCGGGTTCGCTGCCCGCGGACCGGCAGCCCGCGGCGGTGCCGCATCCCGCGGTAGGTGCCGATCTCGATCAGACGCTTGATGTTCGACTGGACCTCGCGCCGCAGGTCGCCCTCGACGACATACTCGCGCTGGATGATGTCGTTGATGCGGGCGGCCTCATCCTCGGTCATGTCCCGCATCCGAGTGTCCGGGCTGACGGCGGCCTTCGTGAGAATCTCCCTGGACCGCGAAACGCCGATGCCGAAGACGTAGGTGAGGGCGATCTCGGCGCGCTTCTCCCGCGGTAGGTCTATGCCGGCGATTCTGGGCATCGATTCACTCCTCCATGGGACGCGAGGTCCCCTCTCGCGGTGACGAGCGGAACGCGCCTAGCCCTGGCGCTGTTTGTGGCGGGGCTCCTTGCAGATGACGCGCACCACGCCCTTGCGGCGGACGATCTTGCAGTTCATGCAGCGTTTCTTGACCGAAGCTCTGACTTTCATCACGGAACCTCCGCTGACCGCGGGCGGCGGCGCGGTGTCGGCAGCCAGGCCGAACCCGCCCGACCTCCCGCTCAGCCTACTTGTGCAGCCACACGATCCGGCCGCGCGTCAGGTCATAGGGACTCAGCTCCAGCGTGACCCGGTCACCGGCCATGATGCGGATCCAGCGCATGCGGATCTTGCCCGAGACATGGGCCAAGACCTCATGGGCGGTGCCGTCCTCCCGCTGAACCTGGACGCGGAACATGGCGCTCGGCAGCTTCTCCACTACCACGCCTTGGGCCCGGATCGCCTTGTCCCGCTGCGCCTCTTCCTGCTCCGGCGCGGACTGCTCCCTCTTCTTTTTGGGTGGTCTTCGTTTAGGAGCCATAACCGCCGTTTCCGGCCGCTCCACTCCCTTCGAGCGTTGACTGCCGGCCGCTCTCGTCTCTCCGGCCAAGCGTCAGAAGCCGCGGCGCGCCGCGCGTGACTTCGACGGTGTGCTCGAAATGGGCGGACAGCTTCCCGTCGGCCGTCCGGTAAGTCCAACGATCCGGGTCGCGGGCGATCGTGAACGTCCCCTCCGTGACCATCGGCTCGATCGCCAGAGTCATTCCCCGACGCAGCCGGACCCGGTAGTCGTCCGGGAACTGAGACAGATCGACGAAGTTCGGGATCGACGGCGGCTCGTGAAAGCGCCGACCGATGCCGTGGCCCGTCAGATCCCTGACCACTGAATAGCCGGCTCCCTCCACGGCCTCCTGGACCGCGCGACTGATGTCCAGGACTCTGGCGCCCTCGACGGCCTGGGCGATGCCCGCCTCCAGGGCGGCCTTGGTCTTCTCGATCAGCCGCCGTGCCCCGTCGCTGACCTCGCCGACCATGAAGGTCCGCGTCAGGTCGGCGTGCAGCCCGTCCACCTGGGCGCCGATGTCGATGCCCAGGATGTCTCCCCCATGGAGCACCGTCTGCGCATCCGGAATACCGTGGACGACCACCTCGTTCGGCGCGCAGCAGATCGTGGCTGGGTAGCCGTATAGACCCTTGAACGACGGCGTCGCCCGGTGCTCCCGAATGTACTCCTCGGCCGCCCGATCCAGCTCGGCGGTCGTCACGCCCGGCGCGATCATGCCCTCCAGCCTGTCCAGTGCTCCGGCCACCACTCGCCCCGCCTCGCGCATGGCCTCCAGTTCGGCTCGGGTCTTGCAGGTGGGCCGTCGGCCTGCGCCGTGACGGGCCATTCAGCCGGCCCCCTCCGTGCGCAGCGCCGCCAGTGCGCGCCCGGCGATCTCCTCGATGGTTCCCACACCGTTGACGCGGATTAGGCGCCCGCGCTCCTGGTAGTAGTCGAGGAGCGGCTTGGTTTGGGCCGCATACACGCGCAGGCGCTGCGCAACGGCCTCGGGCGCGTCGTCCGCCCGCTGGTACAGCTCGCCCCCGCACTGCGGGCAGTCGCTCCTCTCGGCGGGCAGCGAGTCCAGGCTGAACGTACCGGCGCAAGCCCGGCACGTGCGGCGACTGGACAGCCGTCGCACGAGTTCCTCATCGGGCACGTCGATGGCCAACGCCACCCCCTCGCCGCGCGCCATCGTCCCCAGGACGCTGGCCAGCGCCTCGGCCTGCGGAAGCGTCCGCGGGAACCCGTCCAGCAGCACGCCCGCCGCGCAGTCCTCCCGGCCGAGGCGATCGGCGACCAAGTCCACCATCAAGTCATCCGGCACCAGGTCGCCCCGGTCCATGTACTCCCGGGCCGCCTTCCCCAGGGGGGTGCCGGCCGCCACGGCGCCGCGGAGGATGTCACCGGTCGAGATGTGCAGGATGCCGAGTTCCTGCGACAAGAGCTTGGCCTGCGTGCCCTTGCCGGCCCCCGGCGCTCCCAGCAGGATGACGTCTCTCGCCTTCACGGCCCGCCTCCGTAGCTCTTCCGCCCGCCGGACAGCGGCGCAGCGAGCTGCGCCGCTCACTTGTCCAGGAAGCCCTTGTACTCGCGCATGAGTAGCTGGGCTTCGACCTGCTGCATGGTATCGAGCGCCACGCCCACGACGATCAGGAGCGAGGTGCCGCCGACCAGCCCAAAGGTGGTGACCCCCGTCACCTGCCCCACGTAGTACTGGATGATGGCGATGAAACCGAGGAAGATGGCCCCCGCCAGCGTGATTCGGTACAGGATGCGGTCGAGATAGTCGCGGGTCGCCTGCCCCGGCCGAATGCCCGGTACGGAGCCGCCGTTCTTCTGCAGGTCCTCGGCGATCTGCTCCGGGTTGAAGGTCACGGTGGTGTAGAAGTACGTGAAGACGATCACCAAGATGAAGTACAGGACGGAGGCCACCGGGCTGCGACCCGGCTCCGACCACAGCTGGATGTAGAAGAAGGCATTGTAGACGCTTTGCTCGGAAAGGCCGGTGCTGGCGATGGCGCTGACGATCCGCTCGGACTTCAGGAACGAGATGATGGTGCTCGGGAACATCAGGATCGACACGGCGAAGATGATCGGGATGACGCCCGCAGCGTTGACGCGCAGGGGTAGGAAGCTCGACGACCCCCCATAGACGCGATGGCCCCGAACGCGCTTGGCGTATTGGACCGGGATCTTGCGCTGGGCCTGCTGTACGATGACGATCAGGTAGACGGTTGCCAGGAAGATCACCAGCAGGAACAGGATGTTCAGGATGTGGATCGTGCCGCCCTTCCACAGCTGAATGGTCTGGGCGATGTCCTCGGGCATGGCGGTCATGATTCCGCAGAAGATGAGCAGCGAGATGCCCTGGCCGATGCCCTTGTCGGTGATCTGCTCCCCCAGCCAGTAGAGAAACATCGTCCCGGAGGTCATCATGGCGATGTCGAAGAGCTTGACGGGGAGGCCGGCGGTGAATACCCCCTTGCCCTGGAACATCGCGATCATGCCGCCGGCCTGCATGATCGCCAAGATGACGGTCAGGTACTTGGTCCACTGGGCGATTTTCTTGCGGCCGTACTCGCCTTCTTTCTGCAGCTCCTCAATGGCGGGGACGGCAATGCCGAGGAGCTGGAAGATGATCGAGGCGTTGATGTAGGGCATGATGCCGAGCGCCAGGACCGAGAACCGCTTCAGGGAGCCGCCGGCGAACTTGTTGATCATGTCGGCGAAGCCCAGCCCGGTGCTCTGAAAGAAGCTCTCCAGCGCTTTCTTGTCAACGCCCGGAAGGGCCACGTGGGCGCAGGCGACGTACACGGCGAACATGAGCATGACAAAGACGAGGCGACGCCGGACGTCGGGGAGCCGGAGGGCCTGCGCCAGGTTGGCGAGACGTTCCTTCATCGGTTGCTCACCTGGACTGTTCCGCCGGCGGCCTCGATCTTCTGTCGCGCGGACTCGCTGATGGCGTGCACGGTCACCCGCAGCGGCTTCGTGACGTCCCCGTTCCCCAGGATCTTCACCCCGTCGCGCACCTGCTTGACCAGGCCGACCTGCTCCAGCAACTCCGGCGTGACCTCGGTGTCCGCCTCAAAACGGTCGAGCTGCGCGAGGTTGACGACGGTGAACTCCTTGCGGAACATGCCGATGTTCATGGCCCGGTTGGTCTTGCCGCGCAGGTGGGGGAGGCGGCGGTAGATCGGGTTCTGGCCGCCCTCGAGGCGCGGGTTGACCTGCTCCCGGTAGTTCTGGCCCTTCTGGCCCTTGCCGCAGGTCTTGCCCCAGCCGCTGCCTCGGCCGCGACCGATCCTCTTGCGCGGCTTGCGCGTTCCCGGTGGTCTGCGAATGCTTCCCAGGTTCATCGCTTGCGCTCTCCAGTCTGCGGGCCGGATACTGCGCCTGCAGACGGCAGCAGGCTGGTATGCGGCCCCTCCAACGGCAAACGGACTCTCGGCAGAAGCAGCTGCCACACCCCAACGACTCACGGCCATCGCGGCTGAAGCCACTCCTACACGGGTTCCGAAACCGCTCCTAGTGCTGTGTCAACCGTGATGTCTTGTGTTGTCGTTCCGTGCCTGCGGCTCACCAGAGACGCGCCGTTGGCTTCGGGCGCGGCGGTTACGGCACGGCGCGGCTCTGGTGAGCCGCAGGCACGGAACGACAGGATTCACGCCTGACACGGTACTAGCTCTCCTCGACCGCCACCAGATGGCTGAGGGTCCGGACCATGCCGCGGATGCCGTCGTTGGCCGGCCTCACGACCGTCTGGCCGACCCGCCTCAGGCCCAGGGCGCCGGCCGTCTTGCGCACCTTCGGGCAACTGCCGGTCATGCTCTTGGTGAGCGTGATGCGAAGCTTGCCTTGCTCTTCGGCCATCTCTGGCACCCCTCATCGCCCCGAAAGGACGTCGCCAACAGCTATACGCGTCACCGGGGGCAGTGGTTCGAGTCGCCGGCCGCCTGCCCCTAGAAGTCGAGGCCGCCTTCCCGGGCCGCCTCCGCGACGGCCTTCACCCGGCCGTGGTAGGGGAAGCCGGCGCGGTCGAAGACGATGCGCGTGATGCTGGCGGCCTGGGCGCGTTCGGCAATCAGCTTGCCCACGGCCTGCGCCGCCGCCAGGTTGCCCGTATGGGGCACCGCCTGGCGGATCTCGGCCTCCATCGTGGAGGCCGAGGCCAGCGTGCGGCCCCCGTCGTCGTCGATGATCTGCAGGTAGAGGTGACGGGCGGACTTGGAGACGCACAGCCTCGGGCGCTCCGCGGTGCCCCGGACCTTGCGCCGACCCGAGATCTGGCGGCGTCGTCTGGCCTTTCGGCGGTCGGTTTCGAAGCTCATGGGACCTCTCCGCAAGTCAGGGCCTACTGCGGCCCACAGGTGCTCTCTTAGCCGCCCACCTTGCCCGCCTTGCCGGCCTTGAAGCGGATCTTTTCGCCGGCGTAGCGGATCCCGCGCAGGTCTGAGCCGCGCGGACGGTAGACCGACATCTTGCGCAGCTTCTTGATGTTGGCGGCGAACTGGCCGACCCGTTCCTTGTCGGCGCCGCGAACGGCGATGCGGTTCTGCTCCACGTGGACGTCGAGGTCGTCAGGGATCGGGATTCGGCACGGCTGCGAGTAGCCGATCTGCAGGACGAGCGTGCGGTCGTCCAACTCCACGCGGTAGCCCAGACCGAACACCTCGAGCCGCTTCTCGAAGCCCTCCGTGACCCCGTGCACCATGTTCGCCACCAGCGAGCGGGTGAGGCCGTGCAGCGCCTTATGCTCCGTCTGGTCGGAGGGACGGACGACCAGGATGCGGTCGTCCTGGATGTCGAGCTTCATGGCCGGATGGATCTGGCGGGTGAGTGCGGAACCCCGGGGGCCCTGGCACGAGAATAGGTTGTTCTCGTCCACGCGGACCGTGACCCCCTTGGGGACCGGTATGGGCATTTGACCGATGCGCGACATGGTCTTGCTCCTTCGCTTCTCGCGTCCGGCTCACCAGACGTAGGCCAGGACCTCGCCGCCCACGCCGCGGCCGTCCACCTTGCGCGCGCGGGAGGCCGTCATGACGCCGGAACTGGTGGAGACGATCGCGACGCCCAGGCCTCCCAGCACCCGCGGCAAGGCCTCGCGGCCCACATAGACGCGGCAGCCGGGCTTGCTGATGCGCTTGAGGCCGTTCAGCACGGGCTGCCGGTCGGCGGTGTACTTGAGCCTGATCCTCAGCGTCTTGCCCTTCCCGACGAGCTGGAAGCCACGGATGAAGCCCTCTTCGTGCAGGATCTTCGCGATCTCGACCTTGATCTTCGACGCCGGGATCTCGACGTTCGCATGCCGCGCCGCGTTGGCGTTGCGCAAGCGTGTGAGCATGTCGGCGATTGGGTCAGTGATAGCAGCCATCAGACCCCTCCTGTAAGGCACTGGACCACCGTCATCCCGACCGACCTCGACCTGGGCCGCCCGTGCGAGCCGGGCGCCGGGTCTACCAACTCGACTTCGTTACACCCGGAATCTCCCCGCGATGGGCGTGCTCGCGGAAGCAGATGCGGCACATCCCGAAGCGGCGCATGTAGCCGCGGGAACGACCGCAGATGTGGCAGCGGGTGTAGTTACGGACCTTGAACTTCTTGGGTCGCTTCCACTTCGCGATCCAGGATTTCTTGGCCATCAAAGGCGCCTCCTGCGCACTTCAGCGGCGGTGCCGCCCACGAAGCTAGGCGGCGGCCAGGGGCAGGCCCATCTCGCGGAGCAGGGCTGCCGCTTCCTCGTCCGTCCTCGCCGTCGTCACGAGGGTGATGTCCATGCCGCGCGTCTTGGCGACATCATCGTAGCCGAGTTCGGGAAAGACCAGGTGATCCTTGATCCCGATGGTGTAGCTCCCGCGGCCGTCAAAGGCGTGCGGCGAGAGGCCGCGGAAGTCCCGAATACGGGGCAGGGCGATGTTGAACAGCCGGTCCACGAACTCGTACATTCGGTCGCCGCGCAGCGTGGCCTTGCAGCCAATCGGCATGCCCGTCCGCAGCCCGAAGGCCGCGATGGACTTCTTGGCCCGGGTGATGGCCGCTTTCTGGCCGATCACCAGCGCCAGCTCGCGCACCGCCTGCTCGAGATTCTTGATGTCCTCTTTGCCGTCGGACACGCCCATGTTGATGGAGACCTTGACCAGGCGCGGCACTTGCCAGAGGTTCGTGTAGCCGAGCTGCTTCATGAGCGCCGGTCTGATCTCAGTCTCGTAGCGTGCCCGGAGCCGTGGGACGGCCTTAGTGGGCGGGTTTTCGGCTGCCATCAGTGCTCTTCCTAACTCTCGTCATTCTCGAACAGTCGGGGCTGAAGCCCCTCCTACAGCACCCGGGGTCCGGCCGACAAGGTGCTAGTCGGTGTCGATGTCCTTCCGGCACTTGCGGCAGGCGCGGACCTTCCGTCCGTCGGCTCGCCGCGTCGGCTGGGGACGGGTGGGCGTGTTGCAGTTCGGGCAGACCAGCATGACGTTCGAGATGTGGATCTGTCCCGGGCGCTCGATGACGCCGCCCTGGCGGATCTTCTGCGATTGCCGCTGGGCCTTCTTCTGGATGTTGATGCCGTCCACCACGATGTACCCGGTTCCGGGCACCACCCGGATCACCCGACCGCGGCGGACGTGGCCCTTCCTCGAGCGGTCCTTGCCGGAGATGATCTGGACCTGGTCGCCCTTCTTCACGGGCAAGCTGACGGTAGGCATGGCCGTACTCCTGTGCGCCACGGGGCGCCGCGCTTTCTCACAAGACCTCGGGCGCCAGTGAGATGATCTTCATGTGCGCCCGTTGCCGCAATTCGCGAGCCACCGGCCCGAAGACGCGCGTGCAGAGCGGTTCTTTCTGGTTGTTGATGATGACGGCGGCGTTGTCGTCGAAACGGATGAAGGAACCGTCGGCCCGCGCCACCGGCGCCCGCGTACGGACGATCACCGCGCGAACGACGCTGCCCTTCGGGATCGCGCTGTTCGGCGCCACCCGCTTCGCCGCCGCCACGATCTCATCGCCCAAGGTCCCAATGCGCGTCACCCCTCGGCCCATGACCTTGATGCACATGATCTCCTGGACGCCACTGTTGTCCGTGACCTTGAGTCGAGTAAGAGGTTGGATCATTGCCTTCAGCTCCTGCGCGCCCGATCAAGTCCGTCGTTGAAGCGCGGGGTCAGACCCCTCTATCTCGCGTCAGTTGTCGTCCGGCTCTTCCCGGGCCTGAGCCGCGAGACGCTCGGTCAAGTGTGCCGGTAGCTCTTCGTAGTGGCTGAAGCGCTGCGAGTACGAGGCTCGGCCCTGGGTCATGGACCGCAGGTCCGCCTCCAGGGTCGCCAGTTCGCCCAGCGGGACCTGTGCGCTGACGGTGGTCATCCCGCCGTGGGGGTCCATGCCGAGCACCCGCCCGCGTCGGCCGTTCAGGTCAGACATGACGTCGCCGACCTGCTCTTCGGGGGTGATGACCTGAACCTCCATGATCGGCTCCAGCATGGCCATCTGCGCCTGGGCCATCGCGTTCTCGACGGCAATGCGGCCCGCGGTGCGGAAGGCGATGTCGGAGGAGTCCACGGAGTGCGAGCTGCCATCGTCCAGCGTCACGCGGACATCGACCATTGGGTAGCCGGCGATTGCGCCGCGTCCCATGGCCTCGCGAACGCCCTTCTCGACCGCCGGGATGAAGTTACGCGGCACGGAGCCGCCCTTGACGGCGTCCACGAACTCGATGCCGGCCCCCCGCTCGAGCGGCTCGACGCGGATCCACACGTCGCCGAACTGGCCGCGACCGCCGGTCTGCTTCCTGTGACGGCCTTGCACGCGGACGGACGTCTTGAACGTCTCCCGGTACGGGATCTTGGGGGTGCCCAGGTCGATGTCGGCCCCGAACTTGCGCTTGATTCGCTGCACGGCGATCTGCAGGTGCATGGCACCCATGCCCGTGATGACCATCTCGCCGGTCTCGACGTTGCGCTCGGCGCGAAAGCCCACGTCCTCTTCCCCGTACCGCGCCATGGCCGTAGACAGCTTGTCCTCATCGGACTTCGCGGCCGCCTTCGCGCTGGCGGAGTACATCGCGTCCGGCAGCTCGGGCAGCTTCAGCCGCAAGGGCGCCTTCGGGTCGCAGAGCGTGTGGCGCGTCAGGGCGCTGCTAAGCTTGGTCACGAGGCCCAGGTCGCCCGCCACCAGCTCCGGAGCCGGCCTGGCCTCCTTGCCCTGCGCGAAGGACAGGCCGCTGAGCTTCTCTCGCTCGCCCGTATCGACGCAGGTCACCACGGCATCGGCAACCAGCACGCCGGAGACGGCGCGCAGGTAGCTGATCCGGCCGACAAAGGGGTCGCTCATGGTCTTGAAGATGACGCCCGCGGCCGGCCCGGCGGGGTCGCAGACGCGAACCGCGGCCTCGCCGTTGGCGCCGATGGCGTCCCACTCGCGGCCCGCGGGGGAGGGCAGCACGCCGACGATCAGGTCGAGCAGGGCCGCGACGCCCTCGGCGTCGTAGGCGTCCACCGGGATGACGGGCAGCAGCTCCCCGGCGAGGATGGCCTGGCCGAGGGCGGTGCGCAGCTCCTCGGCCGTGATCTCCTGTTCCTCGAGGTAGCGCTCCATCAGCTCGTCGTCGCTGGAGGCGATCTCCTCAATGAGGTCGGTGCGCGCCTTCTCCACCGCATCGGCCATGTCGGCCGGGACGTCCTGCGCCTTGGCCTCCTTGCCGCGGCCGACGAGGGCGCGGTTGGCGAGGAGATCGACCAGGCCGCTGAAGGCGTGCGCCTCGCCAATGGGCAGGTGCGTCGGGACGGCCTTGCAGCCGGCCAGGCGCGCGTTCATGCTGGCGACCGCCTGGGCGAAGTTGGCGTTAGCCTTGCCCATCTTGTTCACGACGGCGATCATCGGCTTGCCCATCGCCCGGGCCGTGGCGAACATCTTCTCGGTATGGACCTCGACTCCCGCCACGGCATCGACCACCAGCAGCGCGCTCTCCGTGACCCACAGGCAATGGATGGCGTCGGCGATGAAGTCGGAGTAGCCGGGGGTATCGACCAGATTGACCTTGGCGTTCTCCCACTCGCAGTGGCAGAGGGCCGGCACGATCGAGATCTTGCGCTCGACTTCCTCGGGCTCGTAGTCGCCCACCGCGTTGCCCTCATCCACGCGACCCAGGCGCGTGACCGCGCCGGCCGTGAACAGCAGCGCTTCGTTCAGCGTGGTCTTGCCGGCTCCGCTGTGGGAGATGATCGCCACGTTGCGGATCTGGTCCGTGCTGTAGTTGGGCATCCCAAACTGCCTCCGGCGGTCCTCCGTAGCCTCTCCCGGAAACCGGGGTGGCCGCGGAGCCCGCAATCCTACCGTGCGCGGGAGATGATTCCCGTGACCCGCCAGGACTTGTCCCGGCTGAGCGGGCGGCACTCGGCAATGGTGACCCGGTCGCCCTCGCGGCACTCGTTCGCCTCGTCATGGGCTTTGAAGGTGCGGCTGCGACGCAACACCTTCTTGTAGACGGGATGTCGCGTGAGGCGCTCGACCCGCACCACCACGGTCTTGTCCATCTTGGCGCTGACGACCAAGCCCTCTTTGCTCTTGCGCGTGCTCCTGACTTGTGTGGTCATCCCTGCAACCTTCCCTGCCCGCCGGCTTCTTCCGGGCTCCTCAGCGGTTGGACGCGAGTTGCCGTTCGCGTTGGATGGTCCGGATGCGAGCGATCGCTTTGCGGTACTTCCGGATGCGCTTGGGGTCCTCGACCTGGCCCGACGACAGGCGGAAGCGCAGGTTGAAAAGGCTCTCCGAGACGTAGTTCAACCGCTCCACCAACTCGTGATCGCTGAAGGTGCGTAGTCGCTCGAGGAACTCGCTGGTCGTCTTGCTGTCGTCAGGCATGGCTTGCCTCCTCGCGCGACACTACGCGGGTCTTGATCGGCAGCTTGTTCGCCGCAAGGCGCATGGCCTCGCGGGCGACGTCGTCGCCGACCCCGCTCATCTCGAACAGCATCCGGCCGGTCTTCACGACGGCGACCCAGAACTCGGGCGTGCCCTTGCCCTTGCCCATGCGGGTCTCGGCGGGCTTCTTGGTGACCGGCTTGTCGGGGAAGACGCGAATCCAAACCTTGCCGCCGCGCCGCGCGTGGCGGGTCATGGCCACCCGGGCCGCCTCGATCTGCCGGCTGCTCAGCCAGCAGGGCTCCAGCGCCTGAAGGCCGTAATCGCCGAACGCAAGCCGCGTGCCGCGTTCCGGTTGGCCGGTCATGCGGCCCCGGTGCTGGCGACGGTATTTGGTCCGCTTAGGCATCAACATCGACTTCGTCTCCCTCCTCGGGAGTCTCGGCGTCCTGCTGGCCGGTCTCCTCCGCGGGCTCCGGTTCAGCCACCGGCTCCGCCACAGCGCCGGCCTCCGGCGCCGACGTAACCTCAGGCTCCTGAGCCACGGCCTCCTCGGGTGCTGCGGCCTCCACGACCGGCTCCTCGGCCGGCGGTGCCTCGGCGACCGCCTCGGGCGCTGCGGCCTCCACGATCGGCTCCTCGGCCGGCGGCGCCTCGGCGGCCTCCGCCTCCTCGGGCGCCGTCTCCCGGCGCGGGGCGACGCCCGGCGTTTCGGCGCGCTCGCGCGCCGCCTGGAACTCGCGGCGGCGGCGGTCGGGCATGATGTCGCCTTTGTAGATCCAGACCTTGACCCCGATGTTGCCCTGGTTGGTCTTCGCCTGAGCGAGGCCGTAGTCAACATCCGCCCGCAAAGTGTGGAGCGGGACACGGCCGGTGGGGCTCTTGGCACTCTCGGAGTGAGCGATCTCGGCGCCGCCCAGTCGCCCGCTGACCTTGACCTTCATGCCTTGGGCGCCGGCCTTCATGGTGCGCTGCAGGGCTTGACGCATGGCGCGACGGAAGCTGATTCGGCGCTCGATCTGATGGGCAATGCTGTCGGCCACGAGCTGAGCGTCAATCTCGGGCCGCTTGACCTCCTCCACCGTGAGGTGCACTTTGCGGCCGAGGACCTGCTGGATGTCCTTGTTGAGGCGATCCACGCCGCTGCCGGAGCGGCCGATGACGACCCCGGGCTTGGCGGTCCGCACGACCACGGTGACTGCGTCCGCCGTCCGCTCGACGGCCACTTGGCTGACGGAGGCGTTGCGCAGCCGGTCGCGGACGAGCCGGCGAATCCGCACATCCTCGATGAGTTGCTCCCGGAAGCGGGCGTCCTCTGCGAACCACTTGCTCAGCCACGGGCGGATGATGCCCAGTCGCAGGCCGTAGGGGTGCACCTTTTGTCCCATACCAGAAGCCCTCGCTTTGCGGGTTGCCCGGCCGGCACGGCCAAGCCTACTCCTCTTCGCCGTCGGTGAGTATCACGGTGATGTGGCACGTGCGCTTCTTGAGGCGGTCCACGCGCCCGCGCGCCCGGTACTGGGCGCGTGGCATCTTGAGGGCGTCGTCCACGTGGGCGCTCAGGACGCTCAGCGTGTCGGGCGCCAGGTCATGGTTGTTCTCGGCGTTGGCGGCGGCGGAGTTGAGCGTCTTGCGAAGCAGGTCGGCGGCCGGACTGGCCTGCACCGCGAGCACGCCGCGCGCTTCGTCGAGGGCCCGACCGCGGATGAGCGCGGCGTAGCGGCGCACTTTGCGCGGACCGCAGCGAACAAAACGAGCGACCGAT
>Ga0136653_10001118_pt1 | contig 14533 bp, 12 predicted proteins | sample LakKivw275mmetaG_FD_94866 | JGI IMG/M metagenome (GOLD analysis project Ga0136653, IMG submission 94866) | Anoxic lake water microbial communities from Lake Kivu, Rwanda to study Microbial Dark Matter (Phase II) - Lake Kivu water 275m metaG... | ecosystem: Environmental > Aquatic > Freshwater >... | reverse complement strand
GTCCCCAACCATGTCGGTGGATGAGAGCGGGTCCGAGCCGTCAAGGCGCGCGGTCTATGCCGGGCCGGGGCTTGAAGGTGTCACTGCGTCATTGGGTCCAGTCTGGCAGATTACGTTTGCGGCAGGGGACCACTGCTATCCGGAGTGGAGTCAAGACAACCAGTGGCTCTGTTACGAACGGGACGACGAGAACTATTACACCCAGATATGGCGCGTGCCGGCTCTTGGCGGACTCGAAGAGCAGTTGACCTTCGGCAACGAGGACCACTACCTGCCGAGCTACCTCAACCAGTACGAAATCGTCTTCACCTTGAGTCCGATGTTCGGCTACGACCTGATAGCCAAGGTCAACGTCCTCACCCACCAGGTGACTGTGCTCTCGCAGTTCGACACCGACCACGACAATCCGAGTCCGTCCTGGAACGGTTTGGCCGTTGCGTCAGAGGCTGTGGACGACTCCGGCAACACCCAGATCGTGAAGACTTGCTGGCCGACCGGCGAGACCTGGCTCACCAGCGGTAGCGCCGACATCACGGCGCCGGACTACGGTCAGGACAATCAGTGGATAGCCGCGGTGCGCTGGACCGGTGTTACAAGCCAGATAGTCTGGGTGGATGCTCTGAACGGCGGCTACACAGCGGTGACCGATAGCTTCGCCATCCGCGATAACCCGGATGCGTACATCGACGATATCGTCTCGAACCGACTCGCGGTCTACGAGCGTGAAGCATGGGACCCGATGGGGCTGCTTTTGGCCGGCGGCAGGCGCAAGCACGGCTCCGGTATCTATCTCTCCAAGTCCCGGAAGCCCAAGCAGGTGGCGGAAGGGTCGCAGGGCGCGAGTATCGGCATCCTCGCTCTGGACAACGCCAAGCCCAATCCGGCTTCAGGCAGAGTGGCGATACGCTGGCAGGTGCCGGTTGAGGCGCAAGTGTCGTTGCGCGTCTACAACACAGCCGGACAACTGGTCAGAGTGCTCGCCGAGGGCAAGACCAAGCCGGGCGCGTATGAGAGCATCTGGAACGGAACCGACGCCAGGGGCCGTCGCCTGGCCAACGGCGTCTACTTCTATGCGCTGGACAATGGCGCGAAGAGAATCAGCAGGAAGGTAGTTCTGACCGAGTAGCATAGACCTCGGGAAAACGGGGACAGGTCCCAGAGAGGGGACACGTCCACGGAGCGACGCGAGGCTGCCATGCGGAGCCGAAGCGGGGACAGGTCCACTGAGCGCCTGCGTAGGACTCGGCGCGGATCTGTCCCCGATTCGGCTCGACGCGTCGCGGATGTGTCCCCGTCGCCTGCGTTGGTGCGGGGACAGTCCCTATTGGGCCACAGGCTGCCCGCGTCCTTGCGGGCAGCCTCTGCTATCGTCGCCCGGCCGTGGGTCGCGGCCTGCCGCTAAGGCGCCGGTGCGGGGACGTTCACCTGAGCTTCCCGCGCCAGGGTCGGGCCAGAGATAGTCCGGCCGTGCGAGAGGCGGAAGAGTTGCCGGGCATAGTCGAGGTAGAAGACGATGAACATCGTGTCGATGCCGCTGGCGGACAGCACCTGCTTTGTATCCGTCTCCATCGTGCTCAACGCCAGCACCGACGCCTCATAACGTGCGGTCATGTCGTCAAAGATACGGGCGGTCGTCTGCGCCGCGATGTCGGGCGAGTACTTCGCCTTCCAACGCGATAGTCTCCGGGTTACGTCGGACATAGTAGGTCTCCTTTCCGGCCGCGAGGCCGGGTTCTTGGTCGTTCGGACTCCAGAGGTCGTGAAGCCGGCAACCGGTTCACGTAGCCCTCACCGGTATTAGAGCATTCTCGATGGTCAAACGCAACATCGAACCTCGCAGACCCTGATGAGGCCGCTCCCAGTCAGTGGCCTGCGGCCCGCCGCCCAAGCCGGCACTTGCACCGGCGATAGGGGGGTCAGTCCGGGGGTGACCTCGGGGTTGAACGCCGCCTACACCGCAGCCATCAATGTGGCCGTCAACTAAGGACTTAGCTCGCAGCTCAGTCGTGGGGCGAACGCGGTGCTCAACGCGGCGCCCAATTGCGCCCTCAGCGCCGTAGTCAACCGCGCAACGAGCCCGCACCTGAATGCCGCTCTCAGTGCTCAATCGAGCCCGGCCTCGATTGGCGCGTTCAACGGCGCGTTCACCTGCGCGTTCAGCCGCAGACTGACTTCCGCGACGACTTGCGCCCTCATTGCGGTAGCGATAGCTGCATTCACGGCGGCATCAAACCCGGTAATTCCGGTCCGACTGCTTCGACCCGCGGCGGCCCTCGTGCGTAACCATCGAGAACACGGCAAGATACTTGTTGGGATGCTCGCTTGCGCCCGACACCTGTTCGGAAGAGCGGCATCCTGGCTGGTGTGCTTCAAAGCACACATCGTCGTCTATATATAGTGGTGCGGCGGTCCCTGACCACAATTCTGCCGCCCACCCCTCGGCCCGGAGACCATATGGGGAGCGGTAGTCGCGGACAGGATAGGTCAAAGGTCAAAAGCCAAAAGCCAACAGTCAAAGCGGCGGGCAGTGACGCGGACAATGACGCGAACGTTTTCCTGAGTGATGTATCAAACAACTTCGCGCGCAGTTCACGATCCAGTGACAGGTTGAGGTTGAGGTTCAGGTTGAGGGCAAGAGCAGAGTTCAGTTACCGACGCGGTTCGTTACGCAGCTCAGAACGCAGTTGATGACGCGTTGGCCGGTACTTTCCAGCGTACTTTGTCGGGTGCATTGTGAGACCCAATCGCGCCTTCAGCGCGAGGCGGATGCGAGGGCCCTAGTGGGCGGGAGCTTGATTCCATTGCTCACGTAGTTACACTCAGAAAGATGAGCCGCGGATGCGCCTGGCTTGGAAGGGCTGCGGGAATGAAGGTCACTTGCGTTGCCTGGTGACCGGAGCCGGTGGGATGCTCGGGACCGAGCTGGTCGCGTTCCTCCGCCGCCAGGATGAAGAAGTCATTGGCTGGGACCTGCCCAAGCACGACGTGACCGATGTCGAGAAGACAATCAATGGGATTCATGAGGTCGGGCCTGACGTGGTGTTCCATCTTGCGGCCCGGACCGACGTTGACGGGTGCGAGGACGACGTGGGCGGCGCAACCAGCGTCAACTTCCAAGGCACGTGGGCGGTCGCACTCGGCGTCGAGGAGGTGGGGCGGAAGATGGTCTACCTCTCGACCGACTATGTCTTCGACGGCCGTTCGAACCGACCCTACCGCGAAAACGACGCAACCAACCCGCTCTCGGTCTACGGCCGGACAAAGCTCATGGGCGAGAACGCGGTCCTGAAGAGCTGCAAGCGGCATTTCATTGCCAGAACCAGTTGGCTCTATGGTAGTCATGGCCGGAATTTCGTTGACACCATACGTAAGAAGTCGCAGCAAGTACCAAGAATAGAGGTAGTTAGTGACCAAGTCGGTTCTCCAACCTACGCGCGGGACCTGTGCAGGCCGCTTTGGGAGCTGGGCAAGTCCAAGTACTTCGGGGTATATCACCTTACGAACTCGGGTCGGTGCTCGTGGTTTGAGCTGGCCCAGGAGGTTGTCAGACTCACCGAAGCGGAGTGCGAGGTCGTGCCGATTGACACCGCCAAGGCCGCGAGGCGAGCTCCGAGGCCCGCGTTCTCGGTGCTGGAGAACCGCGAGTTCCGGCGCAGGTTCGGCAAGGAACTGAGACCGTGGAAGGAGGCGCTCCGGAGCTACATCTCGGGCAATGACCAAGTCCCAATGACCAATGACCAGTAGCGGGCCGAGGCTGGCGGTTGACTGTATCATTCTCATTGACGGGAAGGTGCTCTTGATTCGCCGCCGGAATCCGCCACACGGGTGGGCGCTGCCGGGTGGATTCGTTGACTACGGTGAAACCGTAGAGGACGCGGTGCGACGCGAAATGAAGGAAGAGACCGGCCTCGACCTGGCCGACCTCAGGCAGTTCCGCGTTTACTCAGACCCGGCCCGCGACCCGCGCGGGCACGTCGTATCGGTCGTGTTTGCGGCCCGGGGCGTCGGCAAGCCCATGGCCGGAGATGATGCCGACCGCTATCGCCTGATTGACCTGAGCGTGGTTGAGGAAACGGGGACAGTCCCTGGGGAAAATGGGGACAGTCCCCCAGGAGGTACAGTCCCCATTTTCCTGGTCTTCGACCACGCGCAGATACTGAGGGACTTCGTCCAAAGTACAAAGTAATAGAGACAAAGGACTAGACAACCAGGAAAGGATAAAGCAGAAAGGGTCGGTCCCTCACTTTGTCCTTTGGCTTTTGTCCTTTGTACTTGGTCTGGCTAAGAAGGGTACGCGTTGAGCTGCACAGCCCACTTGCGCAGTGCTTCCATGCGCGACCGGTCATCTTCAGGCAGGGCCAGCGGCCTGCCCCGGCAGTCAATGATCACTCCGACGAGCCCGCCCTCGACCTTTGCCTCCAACGTCTTGCCTGCGCCCGCGCCGGCGTCGAAGCCACGCTCAGGGTTGATGATCGCGCCGGCCGATTCGCCAACGCCGAGCGGCAGGATGGCGATATTCCCGAATTCCACCCGCGCTTCCGATTCCTTGCCGTCAGCCTTGACCACCTTAACGTGCACGCACTTTGCACCATCCTTGCCTTCGCCAACCGGCGCGATGCACGTGCCGAGGTGGATAAGGCAGTCCTTCTCAAAAACCTCGTAGGCTGCTTCCGGGTGGACCTCGGTGAGCACGCCGAGGTGCGGCATCATGAATATTGAGTCCACGGTCAGGCGCGTCACTCCTTCGGGCTGGAACGCATCCATCGTCATCATCGCCGACTGAACCCGGCGCGGAGCGTGCGAGAGGGCCCCGCCTGAGCCAACGACCAGACTCAAGTCCATCATGTTCACCAAGGTCTCGCCGGTGCGCGACTGGGCGAACGCATCGGAGATCGTCCTTTCCTGCTGCACACCCTTGAGCCCCACCGCCATCGACTTGTGGTGGACCAGCGCCAACCGCAGCGCCTCTCGCGCGATGGCCTGCTCCAGCTTCAGTTCCTCTAGAGTGGAAGGGATTGTTGTCGGCCGGATCATTTTGTTCCGGATGCGGTTGCGCACTTCGGATGCAGGCATCTCCATCGGCAGCCAGCGCATGATGTTCTTCTCGCCGGCCTCAGCCAGCACGTTGGAGATCGAGTACGACATGCCGAGATTGGCGGATACCGTGCGATTGAACACCCCTTGGAACACGCTGAACACGTCGGTCGTAGCGCCGCCGATGTCAACCCCGAGCACCGAGATATTCTGAGACTTGCCGATGTTCTCGATGAGGAGGCCGACCGCGCCTGGCGTCGGCATGATGGGCACGTCGGTCCATTCCATGAGCTTCCGGTATCCCGGCGCGTGGGCCATCACGTGCTCCATGAACAGGTCGTGAATCTTGTTGCGGGCGGGCCTGAGGTTCTCGCGTTCCAGCACCGGCCGGATGTTTTCGACCACCTCGATGGCGCTCTTTTCGCGCAGGGTCTTCAGCACCAGCTCTCGTGCATCCTTGTTGCCGGCGAAGATAACCGGCAAGTTGTAGCCGACGCCGAAGCGGGGCTTGGGGTCGGCCGCGGCGATGAGTTCGGCCAGTTCGACGACGTGGGAAACCGTGCCTCCGTCCACGCCGCCGGATAGAAGTATCATGTCCGGCCGCAGAGTGCGGATGCGCTCGATCTTCTCGTGCGGGAGGCGTCCGTCATTCGAGGCGATAACGTCCATGACAATGGCGCCGGCGCCGAGCGCCGCACGGGCCGCGCTTTCGCCGGTCATTGTCAGCACTACGCCGGCAACCATCATCTGGAGGCCGCCGCCGGCCGACGAGGTGGAGATGTAGACGTCCGAGCCTTCCTTGTCGCCGCGCCTCGGCTTGATGATGGTCTCGCCGTCGAGCAGCTTGACGCTGGAGAGCTCTTCGACCTCCATCACCGAATTGAGCACGCCGCGGGTGACGTCCTCAAAGGGCGCCTCGACCGTGGTCGGCGCCTCGCCCCGGGTGCTGAGACGGAACTCGTTGCCGCGCTTTTGTATCAGGATGGCCTTGGTAGTGGTCGAGCCGCAATCGGTGGCGAGTATCCGGGCTATCTTATCCTTGTCGATCACGTCTCGAATCCTCCAGTTTCTCTATCTTCTGAATCAGGGCTTCGACGTTCGTCCTGTCTTCCAACAGGGCCGCGACTTCGTCGTACTGATGGAACGGGAAGACTGCGGTCACGATGGGCTGAAAGAAGACCATCAGTTGCGAGCCGACAAAGGAGATCGGCTTTGAGGATTCGAGCACGACGATGGCGACCGGGGTGAGCCGGAGGTCGACCACCTTCTGCGCGATCTTGGTGAGTATCTCCTCGCGACGCTCGGTCGATATGTCGGAGGCGAACATCTACCAGAATAGGTGATTAAGGGATCGAGGGAACAAGAAAAGGGACCGAGGGATCAAGGGATACAGGGATAAAGTGCCCGGAATCCGCACTCTATCCCTTTGTCCCTCTATCCCTTTATCCCTTTGTTCCTTCATCCCTTTGCCCCTGGTTCATTTGTAGCACACGTCAAGTTCGCGCGAGGCCCTGGCCTCGTCCAGACGGCGCACGGGCGTCGTGACCGGCGCCTGGCGCAGGGCTTCCGGGTTGGTCCTGGCTTCGTCGGCAATCTGCTTCATCGCCCTGATGAACTCGTCCAGCGATTCCCGCGACTCGGTCTCGGTCGGCTCGATCATCAGGGCCTCCGGTACGATGAGCGGGAAATAGATGGTCGGTGCGTGCATACCGTAGTCGAGCAGGCGTTTGGCCACGTCGAGTGTCTTGATTCCATGCTCGCGCAGGTTTGAACCGGAGAAGACCACTTCGTGCAGGCTCCGTTCCTTGTAAGGCAGGTCGTAGACTCCTTCAAGCGCGGCGCGTACGTAGTTGGCATTCAAGACCGCGCTTTCGGCCGCGTCCTTCAGCCCGGCAGCCCCGAGCATGCGGATGTAAGTGTAGGCGCGTACGAGCACCGCGAATTGGCCGTGAAAGCCCATCACGCGTCCAATCGAGTCAGGCCGGCTGTAGTCCAGGTAGAAATAGGGATCGAGGGATCGAGGGATCAAGGGATCAAGTGTCCGGCCACTTTGTCCCTCTATCCCTTTGTCCTTTTGTCCCTTCATCACCACGGGCTTGGGCAGGAAAGGTTCGAGTGCCTTTGTGACTGCGACCGGTCCCGAACCGGGCCCGCCGCCGCCGTGCGGGGTCGAGAATGTCTTGTGCAGGTTGATGTGCATTACGTCGAACCCGGCGTCGGCCGGACGGTGCACTCCGACGTAGGAATTGAGGTTCGCGCCATCCAGGTAGACGAGCGCGCCCTGCTTGTGCATGATTCCGCAAATCCTCTTCACCTCGGGTTCGAAGATGCCGAGGGTGTTCGGGTTCGTAACCATCAGACAGGCCACGCAACTGTTGCATGCCCGTTCGAGTTCGGCCGGGTCGATTTCGCCCTTATCGTTCGACTTGACTTGGACCGGCTTGAACCCAGACAAGGCTACCGAGGCCGGATTGGTGCCGTGGGCAGAGTCAGGCACCAATACGACGTCGCGCTGCTCGCCGCGCTTCTCGAAGTACTTCCTGACCGTCATGATGCCGGTCAGTTCGCCGTGCGCGCCGGCCGCCGGCTGGAGCGTTACCGCATCGAACCCGGTTATCTCAGCAAGCATCCCGGCGAGCTCGTACATCAGACGGAGCGCGCCCTGCGTCAGTGTTTCCGGCTCCAGCGGGTGAAGACCGGCGAAGCCGGGCATGCGGCACGCCAACTCGTTGACCCTGGGGTTGTACTTCATCGTGCACGAGCCGAGCGGGTAGAAACCCTTGTCAACGTGATGGTTCATGATGGAGAGCCGTGTGAAGTGACGGGCCACGTCGACTTCGCTCAGTTCCGGCAGGTCGTTGTCCTTGCGGGCCGCGTCGCCCGCATCAACCGCCGGCACGTCGAGCTTTGGTAAGGACCATGCCTGTCTACCCGGACTGGAAAGCTCGAACAATGACTCCTCCGGCATCAGCGTTTCCTTGAGGCGATGAAGCGCGCGACCGAGCGGTCATAGGTGCGCTCGACTTCGGGCGTGAAGTAGCATGCCGGTAGCTCGTCGCTCGCGCGGTGATAGGAAATACACTCGCAGCACTTGCCTTTCCGGGAGCACGGTTCATAGGTGCATGGGCAGCTCCGCCGGTTGGCCTTGAGATTGCACTCCACGCTAGCTTGCGAACTCCTGCTTGAGGAAGAGGCAATAGTCGTCCATCTCTGCTTTCGTGCGTTTCTCGGTAACGGCGACGAGCAGCCGATTCCTCCATTCGTGATTGAACCGGTCGAGCGCAACCCCGGCCAAGATTCCGTGCTTGACCCCGGCTTCGACGACGTCGCCAGCCGGAACCGGAGTCCGGACCACGAACTCCTTGAAGAACGGAGCCGAGGTCTCAGGCGCGAAGCCCGGCACCTCGGCGATGGCGCGAGCGAGGTAGTGGGCCTTGGCCAAGCTCTGGCGAGCGACCTCGGCGATTCCGGTCCGGCCCATCGTGGCCATGTAGACACTGGACGCGAGCGCACAGAGCGCCTGGTTGGTGCAGATATTGGACGTGGCCCGCTCGCGGCGAATGTGCTGCTCCCGGGTCTGGAGCGCGAGCACGTAGCCGGTCTTGCCTTCGATGTCCACCGTCCGAGCAACGATTCTGCCAGGCAAGTTGCGTATGTACTTCTTCTTTGCGCTCATCAGGCCGAGATAAGGGCCGCCAAAGCTCAGCGGGATGCCGAGGGGCTGCCCTTCGCCGACCGCGACGTCGGCACCGTAGACGCCGGGCGGCTCGAGCGCTCCCAGTGAAATCGGGTCGGCCGACGCGACCAGCAAGGCTCCGGCCCTGTGCACGATTTCGCTTGCGCGGCGGACCGGCTCCAGGTTGCCGAAGAAGTTCGGATGCTGGATGATGAGCGCCGCCACGTCAGGCGTGCACGACTTCGCGAGCGCGTCGAGGTCAATCACATTGCTCGAAAGCGGCACCAGCTCGACCGGGATGTTGAGGCCGTGCGCGTAGGTCCTGACCACCTCGACGTGTGACGGGTTAATGCCGGCCGCCAGCAGTATCCTGGTTCGGCGGGTGATATCACGGGTCATGTGAGCCGACTCAGCCATCGCCGACGCGCAATCGTACATCGAGGCATTCGCGACCTCCATGCCGTAGAGCCGGCACACGAGCGACTGGAACTCGTAGATAGCCTGCAGCGTTCCCTGGCTGACCTCCGCCTGATACGGCGTGTAGGCAGTGTAGAACTCAGGACGGGAGACTACGGTGTCGACGATTGCCGGGATGTAGTGGTCATAAGCGCCGGCCCCGGCAAAGCAGACGAGCTGGTTCGTACCGGTGTTTGCCTTTGCCAGCCCCGCGAGTTCGGCGACCGCCTCGGGCTCGGAAAGAGGGCTGGGCAGGTCGAGCGGCCGGTTCAGGCGGATATCGGCCGGTATGCCGGCGAACAGCTCCGCGACCGAGCTGACGCCGATGCGTTCGAGCATCAGCTTCCGGTCTTCGGGAGTGTGGGGAGTGAAATGCACTATGCGGAAGCTCGAAGCTCGAAGTGCGAATGACGAATCAATGACCAAACCCGAATGACCAATTGGACATTCTCCTTCAGTCGAGCTTGATTCGGAATTCGTATTTCGGACTTCGTCATTTCCCGGAACTAGTGGTGCGCTGATTTGGCGGCCAGCTCTGCGTAGGCGGCGGCGTCGAGCAGGCTCGCAAGCTCGGTCGGGTCGGAGATTCTTATCTTCGCCATCCAGCCGGCTCCGTACGGGTCCTTGTTTACGCTGGCCGGTGAGTCCTTGAGCGCTTCGTTAGCCTCGGTTACCTCTCCTGAAACCGGTGAGTACAGGTCGGACACCGCCTTCACCGCCTCGATAGTACCGATCGACTCATCGCGCTTGATGGTCTTGCCGACGGCGGTGATTTCGACGTACACGATGTCCGACAGCTCGCCCTGGGCAAAGTCAGTAATGCCGATGGTGGCGATGTCGCCGTCAAGCTTCAGCCATTCGTGGGTCTTTGCGTACTTCAGGTCGGAAGGGAAATTGGCCATCAGTCCTCCTACTTGAGACAAAGTGATAAGGACAAAGTACAAAGGACAGAGGGGTTTCCCACTCTGTCCTCATGCCTTACCACTTTGTCCTTTCCTTACAGAGCCGTGCTTGTAGAACGGGGGCTTTACAATGAGTGCAGCCGCGGTGCGGCCGCGAATGTCGATTTGCACCTCGGTGCCGGCTTTGGCGAACTGGCGCTTCACGTAGCCCAGAGCTATGCCCTTGTTGAGAGAAGGGGAGAGGGTTCCGCTTGTCACGTTGCCGACTAGCTGGCCCTGAACCGTAATCGGGTAGTGTGGCCGGGCAATGGAACGGTCCTGCATCTCGGTGCAGACCAGCCGGCGTGCCGGTTTCTCTTCCTCGACTCGCTTCAGCACGTCGGAGCCGATGAAGCCCTCGGGCTTGTCCAGCGCCACGACCCAGCTCAGGCCGGCCTCAATCGGGTTCGTGTTCTTGTCGATATCGTTGCCATAGAGCGCCATCTTCATCTCCATGCGCAGGGTATCGCGCGCGCCCAGACCGATAGGCTCGATGTCGAACTCCTTGCCGGCGGCGAAGATTGCGTCCCAGACTCTGAGTGCGCTGGCGGCCGGGAAATAGGCCTCGAACCCGTCTTCGCCGGTGTAGCCGGTACGAGAAACCAGCGCTTTCACGCCGGCGACCTCACAATGGGCCGCCCAGTAGAAGCCGACCGGCGTGAGCGGAATGGAACATACCTTCTGTATGGCGGGCTCGGCCTTCGGTCCTTGGATGGCAAGCTGGGCCTGAACTTCGGTGATGTTCTCCATCTGCACCTCGCCGGAGAGGTGCTCGTGCAGCCAGGCAGTGTCCTTCTCGTTATTGGCGCCGTTCACCACGAGGAAGTAGCAGTCGGGCAGCCGGTAGACCACGAGGTCGTCGACGATGCCGCCGTCGGGATAACAGAGCACCGAGTATTGGGCCTGGTAGACGGCGAGCTTCGAGGCGTCGTTCGTCGTCACCCGGTTGATGAAGGCGAGCGCGTCTCTGCCGCGGACCTCAATCCGGCCCATGTGAGAGACGTCGAACACTCCGACCGTGTTCCGGACCCGGTTGTGTTCGGGTATGATGCCGTGGAACTGGACCGGCAGGTCATACCCGGCAAAGTCGACCATTCTGCCGCCTGCCGCCAGATGACGGTCATGGAACGGAGTCAGTTTGAGCATGGGCGGCTATCTTATCAGAAGCATGGTCAGAGTCAAGAACCGTGGGTCAGAACCCATGATTGGAGTGCCTTCGTGGCCTGATACGCTTGACTTGCCTGACCGCTTCGGTATGATACCGCACAACACTCAGACAAGATTTCAGGAGGACCCCTTGAAAGAGTACAGCGCGGAAAAGATCCGCAACCTAGGCTTCTTCGGCCATGCCAGTTCGGGCAAGACCTCGCTCTGCGAGGCGCTGCTGCTCGCGATGAAGCAGAACACCCGGCTCGGCTCGGTGGCCGAGGGGACATCGCTCCTGGACTACGACGAGGACGAAGTCAGCCGTAAGATTTCGATCAACCTGTCGCTCGGCTACGGAGAGTGGAAGGACACGCTCGTGGCTCTGGTCGACACGCCCGGCTACGCCGACTTCTTCGGTAGCGTTATTTCCGGCGTGCGGGCGGTCGACAACGGCATCGTTGTCGTCGATGCTTCGTCCGGAGTCGAGGTCGGAACCGAGATGGCCTGGCGCCGCCTCGACGAGGCCAAGCTGCCCCGCACCGTCTTCGTCAATAAGCTCACCAAAGAACACACCGCGTTCGACGCGACCGCCGAGGACCTGCGCAAGGCGTTCGGCGCCCGGGTGACTCCGCTCTTCCTACCGATCGGCAAAGAGGCCGAACTCAAAGGCGTAGTCGACCTGCTGAACGACAAGGCGTACACCTATGAGAATGGCGTCCGCAAAGAAGTACCGGTGCCGGCCGACATGGCCGATGCCATCGGCCAGTGGAAGGAGAAGCTGATTGAAGCCGCGGCCGAGGTCGACGAAGCCCTGATGGAGAAATTCATCGAGGGCGGCAAGATTGCGCCGGACGAGATGCGCGCCGCGGTCAGAAAGGGCATCAAAGCCGGGGTCGTATATCCGCTGGTCCCGGGCGACGCGCTGGCCCAGGTCGGCGCCGACGTCCTGCTCGACCTTGCCGTGGAAGTGCTGCCTGGTCCGCTCGACATGCCGGCGCTGGCCGCGACCAGGCCCGGGTCAACCGACACGGTCGAGGTCAAACCGGAGGAGGACGGCCCGGTCTGCGCCTTCATCTTCAAGACCATTTCCGAGGCCCATGTCGGCGACATGAATCTCGTCCGCGTGTTCCGGGGCCGGCTTGAAACCGGCGCCGTCGTGATGAACGCCACGACCGAGCGCGACGAGAAGGTAAACCAGATGTACGTCGTCAAGGGCAAGGAGCGGACCGAGGTCAACAAGCTGACGACCGGCATGATTGGGGCGCTGGTTAAGCTGAAGGAGACCCACACCGGCGATACCTTGTGCGACAAACGCCAGCCGGCAAAGCTGCCGGCCGTGGCCTTCCCGAAGCCCTCGATTTCGGTCGCCATCGTGCCGCAGACCAAGGGCGACGAAGAGCGGGTCTCGAACGGTCTTGCCCGGCTGCGCGAGGAGGACCCGACCTTCTCCTATGAGTTCAACTCCGAGATCGGACAGCAGCTCATAAGCGGCACGGGCGAGCTCCACCTCGACGTACTGGTCGCGCGCCTGAAGCGGAGGTTCGACGTCCACGTTGACCTCATCAAACCGCGCATCCCGTACCGCGAGACGATAACGAAGAAATGCGAGGCCCAAGGCCGGCACAAGAAACAGACCGGTGGCCGCGGCCAGTTCGGCGACGTCTGGCTCAGGCTCGAGCCGGTGCCCCGCGGGGCTGGATTCGAGTTCGTCAGCGAAATCAAGGGCGGCGCGATTCCGGCGAAGTTCATCCCGCCGATTGAAAAGGGCATCGTCGAGACGATGCAGAAGGGCGTGCTGGCCGGCTACCATATGATGGACATTCGCGCCGTGGTCTTTGACGGCTCCTATCACGACGTCGACTCTTCCGACATCTCTTTCAAGCTCGCCGGCAGCCTTGCGTTCAAGAACTGCGCCGAGAAGGCCGGGCTGGTCCTATTGGAGCCGATAATGAACGTCGAGGTTACGGTCCCCGACCAGTTCACCGGCGACGTGATGGGCGACCTGAACGCCCGCCGGGGCCGCATCATGGGCATGGAGGTCCAGGGCAACCTGCAGGTCATCAAGGCCCAGGCCCCGCAGGCCGAGATGTACAAGTACTCCAACAGCCTCCGCTCGATGACCCAGGGCCGCGGTTTCTTCACGATGGAGTTCTCCCACTACGAGGAGACCCCGCGCGAAGTGGCCCAGAAGGTTATCGAAGAGGCCAGGCGCGAAAAGGAAGCGGCCCAGAAGTAGCTCCCGCTCTCGATGAGGAACAGGTAGAGGCAGAGGTACAGGTAGAGGTAGGGGCAGAGGTAGAGGCAAAGGTAAAGGTAAAGTCACTACCGTTCTCAGCCTTGACCCTAGCCTCAGCTTCCGTCTAGCCTCAGCCTCCGTTTAGCGAAGGTCTCCGGCCGTCGGGTTGCACGATGACCTCGTTTATCAGGCCTCGATTTCGAGATTGATGGCCACGAAGACACCCGCGAAGTGCGAACGCCGAAGTACGAACGCCGAAGTCCGGCACTCGGCGTTTGGCGTTCGGCATTCGGCATTTCCGAGGCCCATTCGTTTCGTGTCCTTCGTGATTTCGTGGTTCCAATGTCGAATCCAGGATCGGGGCACGGTATTGACTCGCGACCGGACGCGGCTAGACTTATAGCGCTGGTCAACGCCCTAGGTCACCACTACAACGCAATCGTTTTCTGGACGACACTACTAGTTGCCTCCTGCGTCGTCGTCGTCGCCATCGCGGTCCACATCCTGCTCAGCCTCGCTTCCCGGCGTCAGCGCCGGATAGTGGAGATAAGGAACCGCGAGCTCATGCGGCGGGACATGGACCGCCTCGCGGAATACCAGAACGGGCTACCCAAGTCGGCGCCTGCGGTCCGGCAACCGTTCGAGCGGGGCGTCGCCGCCATGGAGGCCAGCGGCTGGGACCGGGCCGTCGGGCACTTCCGGGATGCGATGCTGGAAGCAAGGGGAGCGGAGATAGTCGCCCTCTTCAACCTGACCGGCGTTTGCCTGTATACCCAGGGCCTTTCAAGCGACGCCCTGGCGAACTTCGAGGAAGCGCTGCGGCTGGCCGAGCAGTTCCGAGACGAAGCCGGGAAAGCGCCCGCGCTCAGCAACATCGGCGTCATCATGCACGACCGGGGCGAACTCGACCGCGCGCTCCAGTACAAAGAGAAGGCGCTGGCCAAGGCCCACCAGCTCGGCGACCAGTGGGCCGAGGCCATCTACCTTGCCAACATCGGTAACATCTGGCACGACAAGGCAGACCTTGACAAGGCGCTTGAGTAC
>Ga0136653_10001117_pt1 | contig 14535 bp, 14 predicted proteins | sample LakKivw275mmetaG_FD_94866 | JGI IMG/M metagenome (GOLD analysis project Ga0136653, IMG submission 94866) | Anoxic lake water microbial communities from Lake Kivu, Rwanda to study Microbial Dark Matter (Phase II) - Lake Kivu water 275m metaG... | ecosystem: Environmental > Aquatic > Freshwater >... | reverse complement strand
ACATCGAGTATTTGCCTGGGATTGAACGGTTTGAGCATCCGTATGGCTTTTCTTCGCCAGCTCCTGTCGATATTCAGTGAGAGCAGGTGGTTGAGGAAATCGTAGGACCCTGCGATGTCATCGAACATCCGGGCATTATTACGCGTATCGGTTGTCAACGGCCGGTTATTTCTTGTTAATGAGGGATGCACTGGCCTGGGCGGTCGGCATGATGAGGACATCCTGGATATTCACATGCGCGGGCCGGCTGATAATGTAGTGCACCACGCTGGCAACATCCTCAGCCTGGAGGGGTGTAAATCCCTCATACACTTTTGCTGCCCGTTCCTCGTCCCCCTTGAACCGGACAAGTGAAAATTCCGTCTCAACCGCACCGGGGCAAACCGAGGAGACCTTGATGCCATGCTGGACCAGATCCTGCCTCATTCCTCTGGTCAGTGCCTCCACGGCGTGCTTGGTGGCACAATAGACTGCCCCTTTCGGATAAACCTCCTTGCCGGCAATGGATCCCACGTTGATAATGTGTCCCTTCTTCCGCTCGATCATGCCCGGGACCACCAGCCGGGTCATATACAACAATCCCTTGATGTTGGTATCGATCATCTGGTCCCAGTCATCCGTCGAGCCCTCCTGAATGTAATCCAGGCCAGCAGCCAGTCCCGCATTGTTCACCAGTATCCCGATCGGGCGCCACTCCTCCGGCAGATCCTCCATAAACCGTTCAATGCCGGATAAGCTCCTGACATCCAGTGGATAGGTATAACAGCTGGTTTTGTACTGGTCCCGGAGATAGTCACCCAATTGCTTCAGGTTCACTGTGCGCCTGGCCGTAAGGATCAGCCTGTACTCTTCCTTTGCCAGGCGGATGGCAGTTGCACGGCCGATACCTGAGGTGGCCCCCGTGATCAGGGCAATGGGCTTAACCGATTTGGAGAGGGGTTTCATGTGGACAAGTTTTTGGGACGATCAGGCGAAAATAATCCAATTTTCTAAAAGAGGCCGACATAGCCTATGTGAATTTTGCCGGCGGAAAGGTCAGGATTTTGTCCCCACTCCTGACCTAACGCAAAGATAATCCTGAAGATACCACCTGCTGTGCGGACCTGTCCACCCAGCCCAAAACCGTACGGAAGAGTGGCGGGAACATCGCTTTCCGCTCCCTGTTCCAGGTATCCCAAATCCACCAGGAATAAAATGTGGGAGGATTGGTTCATCAAGTACCGGAGCTCAACAGATCCGGCAATGAATCTGTTCGTGCGGTAGGTATCTTCGTAAAAACCACGCAGCATATCAACTCCGCCAAGCCGGTAAGTTTCGTTGTCCAGCCTTTTAGGCGTTTGGCGGTACCCGGCCTCAGCCCGCAAAGCAATAACCATTTTACCTGCGAGAGGCTGGAACCATTTCAGGTCTGCCGCAAGTTCCGACTGCCTGAGACCTATGGAATCCACGATCGTCTTACGGCCTGTCGATGCTTCAGCCAGCAGGCTGAATCCCTTTGACGGATTGACCGGGTTGTCCAGCCGGTCCCATCCCCAGGCGAGCCCGGTCAGCCAAACGGAATAGGGCTGCCTGCCGGCTGCTGCGGCAGCCGGCAGATCGGTCAGGATAGTGCTGGCCTGATACCGGTAAAAGAGATTTACATGATGGTTTACGGAAAAGGAATAGGGAACACCAATCTCCCAGAGGATGTTGAGATAGCTGGTATCCTGACGGTACAAATCGAAATAGCCCTTTAAACCAACCGGCAATCCCGCCAGCCAGGGTAAATTCAGCGAAAGGTCGAGGTGCTGGGAACGGTCCTGGTTTCTTTTCCAGTTAAACTTCCAGGATTCTCCCTGGCCGGCGATGTTCATCAGCTCAAGGTTCAGGGCGCCGGACAACGATACGGCACCGGATCCGGCTTTTCCGGCCGACAGGCCGATCCAGCCGTCGAAGCGGTTGGCCGGAGCTTTTGCGGGATAAACGAACAGGCTGGCCAACCGGTCATGGAATCCCACTTCGGTTGGCCTTTTCAAGGTCAGCCATTGGACGGCAGCAAGCCTGGAAGCGGCCTCCCGGATGGCTGCCTCGTTATAAACATCGCCGGAGCGGATACCCGTGATCCTTTCAAGTTGACGGTTGGAGATGCGGTACCCCGTACGGTTCAGGACGGAATCCATCCGGATCCTGTCACCCGGTCTGATGACCAGCCTCCCCTGCAGGATGGAATCAGCAAAACGGACTGTATCCAGCTGCACGTTGATGAACGGGTACCCGGAGTTTTCATAAAATCCTATGATCCTTTCCATCAGGGATTCGAGCGAACTGACCGGAACCAGCCCGGGAGCCGGTATCTTAAGTTTTTTAAGCAGTGAGGCAGTTTGTCCGGATGGATAACAGGGAATTGAATCGACCGGATCAAGCCTGACGGACTCCTGCCCGTACAGATGCCAGCAGGACAGCAAAACCAGAAAGGTCAACACCGGCCGTAACTTTCCGTTCACCGCATTAGTCCTGGTTGACCATGAATCCCTGTTTTTCCAATACTTCCAGGAACGCCCTGGAAAAGAACCGGTTATCCCTGCGGGTATAACGGTTATCGGTAAATATCTGAGCCAGGGTCTGCTTTCCGTTCAGTTTCAGAAGATCAAGCGTTTCCTGAAGAGATTCCTTATCCTGATAAACCGCGTTGATGGAGGTTTCGTCATAGTCCCTGTAGACCTCCTTATGCACTACACCGGTCAGGGGCAACCGGTCCATCAGCGGAGGAGTTTCATCGGGATAACCCATGACGATCGCTATAACGGGAACAACCAGACGGGGGAGTTTCAGGATCTCGATCATCCGTGCCGCCATCCAGGTGGCTGTGCCGAGGTAACAGATCCCAAGGCCTTCCTCCTCAGCGGCCAGGGCGGCATTCTGCGAGGCCAGCAGGGCATCGATCGCGCCGGTCAGGAAGGAGAGGAAATTATCATAACCCGGATCCGCATTCCTGAGCATACACCATTTGCTGAACCGGTTGAAATCCGCACAGAAAGTCAGATGAACCGGAGCCTCCAGAACCATTTCCTGCTTGAAATGCGCCTCCCATAGCTGGTGCCTGATGTCTGGATCGCGTGTGACAATAATACTGTAGGCCTGCATGTTTCCGGTGTTGGAGGCTCGCATGGCTGCGTTAAGTATGCTATGGAGGATATCCGGTTCCACCGCGTCCGGTTTGTATTTCCGTATAGATCTGTGATTGAGCATGGTATCAGCCATTCGTAAGATTTAAATATCAGGACAATAATAAAGATATTCCGACTCGTGAAAAATTACTGCCGTCATTTTTTCCATTTCCGCTTCGGTTCTGCATCTATATCAGGTGTAAAACCCAACCTTCAATCCCATGAAAAAAATGTTTGCATTGTTAGTAACGGCGGGAATGGCCGGTTATTGGATCCCCCTGGCCGCTCAGTATGCTCCCTCCGTTGGGGAGATCGTGATCACTGAGGTCATGGCCAACCCAGAGGCGGTAAGCGACGCCAACGGGGAATGGATCGAGCTGTTCAACCCCACAGCCCGGGAGCTTCAGCTGAACGGCCTGATCCTGAAAGATGACGGGTCCAACAGGCACTTGATCTCCGGGCAACCGCCGCTGATCATCAGGCCGGGAGCCTTTATGATCCTGGCCAAGAACAGCGACAGCCTGACCAACGGGGGTGTGCATGTCGATTATCAGTACTCCGGCTTCACCCTCGGGAACACGGAGGATCAGGTCATTCTGTGCCTTCCCGACGAAACGGTAATCGACCGGATTTCATACGGCCCGGGCTGGCCGCTGATTTCCGGATCCTCCATGGAACTGCAGGCTGACAGACCGACCGCGGATGCCAATGATGATCCTTCGAACTGGCATGAGGCCATCGAGGTTTTCGGGGCAGGCGACAAGGGAAGTCCGGGCCGGATGAACGCCTCTCTCACCGCGGGAGTCTCCCCTGTTTCGTCCGCCGCGATGAGCTTATTCCCGAATCCGTCCACCGGCCAGGTAAGGCTCGAAATAGGATTTCCGGCACCTGCTTCAGGGAACATTTATCTCATCAACCTGATGGGCCAGAAATTTGAAATCCGGTCCTTCGAAAACCAGGTATCGGTCAGAGAGACGGTGGACATCAGCGGCCTCTGCCGGGGATTCTGGCTGGTCCTCGTCCAGACCAGCCGGGAAATGCTGGTCGGAAAGCTGCTTTTGGAGTGACCGGATGTCAGCAGCTGTGATCATCGATCCCGAGGATCATCTTCAGGGAATGGATGATGGTCGGAAGAATGTCGGCAGAATACTCCGCTACCGCCCTTCTGCTGCCGGGCAGGCAATAGATCAGGGTCTGCCCGGTGACCCCGGCCACGGAGCGTGAAAGAAGGGCCACAGGCCTGTCAGTCCCGTATTTCACCCTGATCAGCTCCATGACTCCCGGTATCTCCTTGTCAAGCAACCGCCTGACCACATCGGGCGTGAAATCCCTCGCACCGAGGCCTGTCCCGCCGGTAGTGAATATCACGTTCATTCCTTCCCTGACAGACTTCATTATCAGGGATTTGAGCCGGTCGGGTTCATCAGGCAGGATTGCGTTGGAGACTTCAACCTGCACGGAATGTTCAGCAAAATAGTCCTTGACAGTACCGCTAAGAATCGGCCCGCTCAGGTCCTCGTAGGCTCCCGCACTAGCACGGTCGCTCACGGTTATGACCAATACCCGGATAGGATCAGGAAAGGTTGTCATATTTTAGTTTTATCGACCAGATGAATATCAGAAATAACCATTGTTTTATCAACCGATTTGCACGTGTCATAAACGGTAAGCAAGGCTATCCCGACTGCCGTCAATGCTTCCATTTTCACTCCGGTGGGTCCGGTGGAGCGAACTTCTGCCGTCACCTCCACGGCGTCTTCAAGAAGCCGGGCTTCAACCCTGACCTGGTCCAGGGAGATCGGGTGGCACAACGGGATCAGGCCTGTTGCTTTGGCGATCCTGAGCTGGTGAGGTTTTGAACCCACATCTACCATCCGCGCCCGCCCGGTGAAATCGATAGGCGAAAATTCGGAAGACATTTTACTGTTTACTTTTTAGAAGTGACTCGTGATTCGTGAATCGTGACTCGTGAATCGTGAATCGTGAATCGTGACTCGTGATTCGTGAATCGTGAATCGTGAATCGTGAATCGTGAATCGTGATGGAAAGTCCCCAGACTGAAGTCTGGGGTTAGTCATAAACTTTATTCTTGTTTCTTACTAATTCTTACTTTCCTTTTGCCTTTTGCCTTTTGCCTTTTGCCTTTTTCATCTATCCTCCTAAGTTATAAAAGTTACCCGTCGTATTGATGGTTCCGCACACGGGCTTGTTTCCCAGGGCCCGCTCAATGGATTCGGCATTTCCCGGCGTCAAAGGAGTTGAACATTCACCCAGTCTCCTTCCTTGATCTCTGTCTGGCCAATCGGCATGGCCACAACCCCAAAGGCCTCGCTGAGTGCAAGTATGTGGGCGGAGCCATGATATTCCACCGGGATGATTTTTCCATCGCCGGTCAGGCGGACGGGTATCCAGGACATCCGGTGGGATTTTCGGCGTGTGATCGCCTTCCCTGCAGGCAGCCGGAGCAGGGACGGATTCCATCGATGTCCCATGCACTCGTAAATAAATGGTTTCACGAGCAGTTCCAGTGTAAAATAGGAAGAAACCGGATTTCCGGGCAGTCCGAAAACGAATTTCCCTTTTTTCGTACCGAAAAGGGTCGGCTTCCCGGGCTGGATGGCTACCTGGCTGAAAAGAATCCTAATGCCTAATGATTTCAGTACCGACGGAACAAAATCATATTCACCCATCGAAATTCCTCCGCTCAGGATCACCAGGTCATCAGCCTCGAGGGCTTCTCCGATCATCCGGCGGGTTTGCTCCGGATCATCAGGGGCAATGCCGCAATAATCCGCGTTAATTCCCATCGCCCCCAATTGGGCAAGCATTTGATAAGCATTAGTATTCCGGATCTGGGAAATTCCCGGGACGGCGGCCGGTTCAACCAGTTCGGTTCCAGTCGACAAGGTACCGACTGAAGGGGACCGGGCAACCATAACCCTGACCGCACCCACGGTAGCCAGAATCGGAACGTGCCTGGCTCCCAAGAGCATTCCGGCCGGGAGGATCAGTTCCCCGGCTTTCCTGTCTTCCCCGCGGTAACAAATATTCGCCGATGTTCTATCCCCCTTGAAAACGATCATAGTTTCAGCCCCTTCAGCCACTTCGGTCATTTCAACCTTGATAACTACATCCGCGCCTTCCGGTAAAGCAGCCCCGGTCATGATCTGGGCGCATTCGCCCGTCGCGATGGGTTTTTGCGGTGGAAACCCGGCCCGGATGACCTCCACCACACGCATCGGATTTCCAAGATCAGACCTGCGGCAAGCGAAACCATCCATGGCACTTTTATCGAATGGAGGAATATCCGCATCAGCAGTGATTCCGGCCGCGAGGACCCTGCCTGGAACTTCCCTAAAGGAGATCTCCTCAACTCCGAAACTAACAGCTTGACCCAGTGTTATTTCCTGAGCTTCTTCAAAAGTGATCATGACCTCGGATTTGGGTTCAAAGGTAGGCTTTTTAGTTTTTCCGGCGGAATGAAAAAAAACATCTCCTTTTGTCCATTCCGTTCCCCATTCTGCATCCATATACAATAGAACAGGTGGAATCCGAAAAACCTTAAAAGAGTAGGAGACCTTTAAAAAAAATCAAATGAAAAAGTTCAGAAAAACACAATGGAATCTTGTGCTTGCCTTGCTCATGCTGGCAGCTGCACATGGGATCAGCATCCGCGCACTGGGTACGGGGGACGGGGATCCTGACAACAAAACAACCGTGACAAATCCTCCGCCGGGAGTCCTGGTCGGATACAAATCCTCCTCTGAGAAAAAGGTGACCGGCACCCATATTGAGTATATCGGCTGGATCGGAGCCTCTTTTGGTTTTGTGGTCAACACCTATGAAACCATTGATTGTTGCAGGAGGACCGACAGGATGATGGATGGTTGTTCGGGATTGCCCGTTTGCAGTGACTGATCCGATGAGCAAAGGCTTGTTCCTGACCATCGGGGTGTTTATCATCCTGAACCTGGCCTGGATTTGGAGGGTCCTTGAAAACCGCAAGGCCTTTGTAACCTGCATTCACTCGCAGCAATCCCTGATCAACCAGCTTTCGCGCGAGACTGAAACCGAAAGGGAAATACTGGTCAACCTGCTTGAATCCCATAACAGCTTGCTGAATAGAAACCTGCTTGTCCTGGACTCCGGAGGTAAGTCGACTGTCATGAACGAAATCTTTGATGAAAAACCGTCAATGGTAATTTATCTATCTGATAGTCATTGCGATTCATGCGTAGAACAACTCCTGTTCAGTCTGAAGAACCTTACTGGTGAAACAGATCCTGGCCGGTTGGTCGTGTTATATTCGACTGCTGACCTGGCTTCCAGGAAATACCAGCGATATGAAAAAATTCTGCAGGGTTTCATTTTTTACAGGATATTCATGGGAGATCTCAACATTCCCCTGACCCGATCCAATGCCCCGGTCTTGTTCACGTGCGATTCATCCATGAGGATTCAGCTGCCGTTCCTTATACGCCCGTCAATGGAGCAGTTGAACCTGCAGTATTTCAAACTGCTGGTCAGCCAACAGGGAAAACAACCTTATCCATCCCAGCTGAAATGAAAATCAATCTATTTTTGGGGATACTCCTGGCAGGACTGATGGCATCAGCCTGTTCCGGAAGGCCGTTCGATCCCGGCGCAGCTCCGGTCATCCCCTTCACCCGCACCGATGTCCTGGATTTTTCCCCCTTCATGGAGAAAATGCGGATCGTTTTTTTGGAAACCCGGGATCAGTCCATTTTTTCAGAAGCCGATAAAATGATCATTTATGAAGGGCAGGTCTATATCCTTGATAAAACACTGAAAATGGCACTATGTTTCGATACCAGCGGCACTTTCCTCTACCGGATTCAACGGATCGGCAAGGGTCCCTGGGAATACCAGGAACTGGATGCCATGTGGATCAATCCGGCGACCGATGAATTGTGGCTGCAATCCTATACCCCGGGTAAAATCATGGTTTACGGTACCAACGGCATTCCCCTGAGGGAATTCCCTGTTGATTGGTCGGCACGGGATATGGCACGGATCGGGCCTAACCGGATCATCGGCTACAATACGACCTACGCCGTGCACGACCGGGAAGATTTGGACATAGGACTCTTCCTGTCGGATGAAAAGGGCCGCTTGAAAAAGTTCCTCCTCGGCATCGGAGACTCATCATGGTATTATTCCATGAATATCAGAAGATACCTGGCAGAAACAACAGAAGGCCTGCTGGCCATTAACCAATCCGACACGATTTACAGGATCTCTCCGGAAGCTATTGTCACAAAGGATTTTGTGGCTGATTTCGGGCGGTTCAGCATGCCTGACGAATACAGGAAATTGAACTATAGCCCCCGAAACAGCAAATTGATGAGGGAAAGCCTCTACCTGCAAGGAAAAGACCAGATCCTGGGCTTTGGAAATATCCGGATGTTCAAGGCCTATCTCGGATCGACCATTTATTTCGCCTTGACTGACCTGACTACCCGGGAAGGATACTATTCGAGCCGGATCCAGCATGCTTCCGGACCGATGCCCATTCTTCTTCCGGAATGTGTGACTGACCGCTCTGAACTTGCGGGATTGCTGAATGTAGATATCCTGCTGGCTCTCAGGCAAAGCCTTGAACGGGTTGAAGAAACCCCTGAATCAAGGGATTTATTCCGGCAGATCCGGGAATTATGCGACCGGGGCATTCAGAATGACCGGCCCATTCTCTGGATTGCCCCGATTAAAAAACAATGGATTGACTCTAATTCTCAAACACAATGAAAAAACCATTTATGAAAAACACATTAATGATCTTCCTGCTCATCCTGATATCAGGAAGTTTTCTGAATCTGGCAGTCATATTTGCCGGACTGCCATCTGACCCGGAGGACCTGGGTTGGAAACAATATGCTGGACGGGTCCCTCATCTCTATGTCGACCCTGTCACGGTTGACAGTTCGGTAAAATATATAGTCGGTACTGATATTCCGTTGATATCTATCAATAATCATTTGGGATTCAGTATTATAGATTGTTGCCGCCCAAACCAGGATCCACACAGCTGGTGTAATTATAGCGCCGATGATGAACGGTGCCGTAATTGACCGGTTAACAGGTACCTGCCTCCAACCCCTTCCTGAAACCAGGGAGGGGTTTTTCCGTTTCAAGCCCTGCATCCTGCATCAAGCGGCCAGCATCGAAAAAAACAATGGACCCTGTTGCTGATTGGCCGGTTTTATATGATCTTTATCAATGAATTAAACTGTTTATGGCAGGGCCCAAAGGATCAAAATATTACGATATCTTTCTGGATTATGAGGTCTGGCTTACAAACCGCGAGACCGGCAACCGGATAAACGATCAATTGGTCAGGCTGCTTACTTTGATCGAAAAAAAGGGATCCATCCGTTCAGCGGCACAGGAATCCGGGCTCAGCTACCGGAAGGCCTGGGGTGATCTGCGGGCTGCTGAAAAGTTCCTGGGTTTTTCGCTGGTTGATACATTCCGGGGAGGAAAAGAAGGCGGACAAACCCGTCTGACGGAAGACGGTGCGGACCTGGTCAGGGGATTTAGCCAGTTGCATCAGGATTTTGACCGGGCCATTTATAAAACCACCCGGGAATTCTTCCATAAATTGAACAAGATGGAGTGATCTTAAAGTGAACTTTCGATGCAATCATACATCTCTTTAAGGTGTGCCCGGAGAGGATTCGAAATATCCGTCAGTATTTCAACCACCGGACCGTAATCCACCAATGGGCCTTTTTCAAGAATCCCTATATGGGAACCAATTTTTTATCGGGACCGACAAGCTCCCGGCATGGAAAACTGTGTTTGAATCTCCGCATGGTTTTTTGACTAATCCGGCACTACCACCTGGAAAGTCTCAACCGCCTGGGTCGTCGCTTCGTCATCCGGTCCGGGATGCGGTTTGCCTCGGGTGATCTTGTCCGGGTCTTCACGGTCGAGTTTGCGGATCTGCCAGGTCAGGAAGAAAGCGGTAACAACAAAGGATAGTATATCTGACACGGGGCTGCACAGCCAGACTCCTTTCAGACCGTATAGCCCAGGCAGGATCAACAGGGCAGGAACAAGAATGATCAGCTGGCGCAACAGGGAGAGAAAGGTAGCCATTTTTGCCTTTCCGATACTCTGGAAAAAATTGGAAGCAATGACCTGAAAACCGACCACGGGTAAAGCCAGAAGGAATATTCGCAAACCCTTGTCAGCCAGTTCGAAGAGTACGGTGTCAGATGAATTGAACAACCTGACAATGAAATGAGGGAAAATCTGGACCAGCAGCCAGCCGATAAGACCGATCCCGGTGGCCGATAGGATACCCAACTTGACAGTCTGTTTCACCCGGGCAAAATTCCTAGCGCCGAAATTAAATCCAACGATTGGCTGGCTGGCCATGTTGATCGCGACCATGGACATCACCAGCATCTGGGATACTGAAGCAATAATGCCCAGTGCTCCCACCGCCAGGTCACCTCCGTGCCTGATCAGCTGATTCATAAACAGGCCCATGACGACGCTCGAACCCAGTTGCATGAAGAACGGCGCCATCCCGATGGTCAGGATCAATCCAATGATTTTCCAATCAGGACGGATATTGGGCATTCTAAGTCGTATGACCGCCCGGTGGCTGGTGAAATGCGATAAAACCCAAACAACCAGCGCCATCTGTGCAATTACAGTGGCAATTGCAGCTCCCTTGACTCCCATACCAAAAACGAAAATGAACAATGGATCGAGGACCAAATTAATCCCGCCGCTCAGCAGCATCGAAAGCATCGCGATCCGGGCATTGCCTTCGGCCCGTATCACGTTGTTCAGTCCGAATCCAACCATCTGGAAAACCACCCCGATCAGTATGATATTCAGGTATTCCTGGGAATACCGTATGGTCTCATCCGTGGCCCCGAATATCTGGAGTATGGGCCCTTTGATCGCAAAACCGAGGAAAGTCACCAGAAGGCCTACCGTTACCATCAGGACCACGCCGTTGCCCAGCACTTTTTCCGCCCGGGAAAAGTCTTTCCGTCCCATATTGATAGAAACCTGGACGCCTGATCCCATCCCGATCAGCATCCCGAAAGCCATAACGATCAGCATGATCGGGAAAACGACGCTAAGCCCGGAGAGAGCCAAAGAACCCACTCCCTGACCGATAAAGATACGGTCCACGATATTATAGGTGGCGTTCATGATGACCCCGACGAAAGCAGGGACAAAATACTTCCACATCAGCCGGGAAATTTTCTCGCTGCCCAGTTCAATGCTCTTCTTGGCAATACGGTCTTCGATCATGGAAATACGGATCCTATCCGCTTTGAGGCAGCAAAAATAGGAAAAAGTAGAAAGGAGAAAGGAGGAAGGAGGAAGAAATGAAAATTAGGTCACTTTCTCCTTCCCCACTGAAAATTATTTATTGGTGAGGTTTAACCACTTCAATCACCTCGGGCAGGTCCATTCCGATCTTCCTGAGGAACTCGATCGTAGGCACGCCGTTGTTATTCCAGCCCCGACGTTTATAAACGGCATCCAATAGCTTTTCGTATCGCTCCTCCCGGTAAGCACGCAAAGCTTTCTGTTTCTCTTCGGTGGATTTGCCTTCCGGATCAAACCCGACCTGTTCTTTCAACTGCTTGTCATAGCGCTCGGTGCGGCTCTCGTATTCTTCCAGGGTGACCGGGCCTGCGGCCCTGAAAGGCTGTTCGTCATTTTTCCTGGTTCCGTACCCGCGCCGGAGGTTGAAAACCCGTTGAAAATTATATACACGTTCGGAATCCTCGATCAGTCTTTTTTTATCGAATTCGCGGCCTGTCACCGCCTTATAGATGGTGACATAATTATCGACGTGTTCCGGAACTTTTGCCGGTTCCGAGGTTTCCGCATTATTGGCAGGTTCCACGTCATTCCAGGGAAGCTTGCATAAACCGACCAATCCGAACCAGGTCCGGAACATCGGGAAATAATGCAGGGCTTCAGCTTTCGCCTCGAATGTCGGTATGTGATTATTGACCATGTCCATGAAGATCAGCCAAGCTTCGTCATGCTGAGGTCCCTTGTTCGTCATGGCGAAACCGCCTTGCTGGGCCAGCGATTCCTTGGATACATATTCCGAATATTCCAGCCCCTTGTTTTCCATCCCGATATCCCTGAGGAATTTCGGATCGGCTCCAAATTCACGGATAAAATAATCCTTCATCCACCGAATGCCTTTACCGGCTATCTGTCCGAAGCCCTCTCCCCTGGCAACCCTGTGAAGCAGTTCAATTGCGGCTTCTGCATTACCAAAATTCAACTCCAGCCCCCTGGTCCTTTCCTTATTCAATATGCCGGCTTCGTAACACTCCATAATAAAGGCCATGATGGTGCTCCAACTGATGATATCCATGCCGTAGGTATCACAATAAAAATTGGCCTCGATAATATAATCGGGATCAAAAATCCCGCAGTTTGAGCCCAGACCGGCTGCATTCTCATATTCCGGCCCGTCGACCAGCACGCTGCTTCCCGCGTAAGGGCCCGTCCGAACGATATAGGGATCAACTGATTTGGCACATCCCATGTTGCAACCTATCCAGCAACCGTCGGGAGTTCCCTGCCTGAAACGCGACTTCCATACTTCGGAATCGATCTTGTATGCCTCCGGATGGGATCCGTATTTATAGTTCTTGGTTGGCAGCAGGTCATAATCATTCATTATTTCCATCAGGTGAGCCGTTCCTTTCGTCCTCATCTGGCATTGAATCTCATCCAGTTCCCTGATCTCGGCATTGAAGCGTTTGCCCCTCTCCATGATCGCAGGCAAGTCAACTACATTATTCAGGTTTCCCCTGACCCCGGGAATTTTACAGACCAAAGCCTTCACTTTTTTGTTCCTGAGGACCGTGCCCGTTCCTCCCCTCCCGGCCTGTTTGAGGCGAACCCGGTTTTTCTTTTTATCGAAAAAACTAAAGTTCATCATCCCTACCCAGGAATTCTCAGCTGCCATTCCGGTGGTAATGACCGAAACATTTTGCTTGTTCTCTTCCCCATCAGCATACATTTCAGTCAGTATCTCGCTTAACAGGTGACTGTCAAGGGGTTCTTCCGGTGCATCCTCAATCCGGACGGTTCCGGTGGTTCCGTCTATGACAATTATGATATCTGATTGAGCTTTGCCTTGGATCTCGATGGCATCAAAGCCTGAGAATTTGACAAAAGGACCGAAATAGCCTCCTGCATTGCTGTCGGTCACGGAATTGCTGGCCGGGGAGAGGGTCACCACGAGGGATTTACCCGTACCGGAATACTGAGTGATGCCTCCGATCGGTCCGGAAGAAATCACGATTTCATTCTCAGGATCATCCCACCGGGTATCGGGTCGGGTTGCATCCCAAAGAAGCTTTAGCCCATATCCTTTACCCCCGATGAACTTTTCCTTCATGAGTGGCGGGACCTCTTTAATCCTGATGTCACCACTGGTCAGGTTCAGGAATAATATCTTATCGGTATAACCCCTGTCAAGCGGCGTAACTGAATACTTGAATTCAGCAATCGTTTTGTGTTTGCTGAGCATTTCCCGGATGTTCATACCCTTTTGAGATTAATTTGGATAACTAACAAAAATAGCACTTCCGGGATACTCAAAGTTTCCTGTACACATGATTTATCTCATTATGCATGATTATGCATATCGGCCAGGGTGTGCATTACTTTTATATTTTTGATGGAGAATACCGTTGTCTTAAAACCAAGCATCTGCCATGAATCATTTTTCTTTTAAAATACCGGTTCTGGTTCTGACTCTTGTACTTGCCGGCTGTGTCACCGGAAAGAAGGCCCTTCAGGAGGGCAATTACACGGAAGCCGTCTTGAAGTCCGTTGAAAGACTGCGCGAGAATCCTGACAGCAAGCAAGCGATCCTGACTCTCCGGCAAGCCTATCCTTTGGCAGTCAAGACCTCTCTGGAGGAGATCGACCAGCTGCTCCGTAGCCAGGACCCGAGGAAATATGCGGGAATCGTTGATCGTTATGAAGCCCTGAACCGGCTGGCCGGTGAAATACGTCACTGCCCGGAAGCTTTGAAGATCATCAACCGCCCGGAGGAATTTCCGGAGCAACTTGCAGCCGCACGGGAGAAAGCAGCGCCGGAAGCCTATGATGCCGCTGTCGCATTGCTCGAGATGGGAACGCGAAAGGCTGCCCGTGAAGCGTATGACCGGCTTCTCGAGGCTGAGCGTTTCATCCCGGGGTACCGGGATGTTAAAGACCTCCTGATCCGAGCCCGTTTCGAAGCAACCCTGAAAGTGGCTGTCGAGCAAATACCTGTGCGTGGAAGGTATCAGGTTAGCTCGCAGTATTTTTATGATCAGGTACTCTCGTTTCTGACCACTGGGATCAGGCAGGAATT
>Ga0136653_10001116_pt1 | contig 14543 bp, 15 predicted proteins | sample LakKivw275mmetaG_FD_94866 | JGI IMG/M metagenome (GOLD analysis project Ga0136653, IMG submission 94866) | Anoxic lake water microbial communities from Lake Kivu, Rwanda to study Microbial Dark Matter (Phase II) - Lake Kivu water 275m metaG... | ecosystem: Environmental > Aquatic > Freshwater >... | reverse complement strand
CTGTAAAGGAGCGGGGTCTGAGGAGGATCTCGCGGAGGACAAAGGAGGGCTTTTCCAGGACCCAACTCAGGCAGGACACAAGCAGAATAGAAAGGACAAAGAGTTTAATAAGTAATTTCTTTTTCACGGCGGGAGTATATGAAGAATGATCTTGTGTGTCAATTGAGTTCTGACATCTGGTTAGGATTTCATGTTAGTATTTCATTGACGCGCGAGGCCGTCCATCATATACTTCCAGTTCACAGAAGCGAGTTTTTATCAAAAAGTTTTCAGCACGGTTTGATTTCCCTGACATGAGACCAACGATTAAAGGAGGGCAATGATGGAAGCGAATATAGACCCCCGGCTTCCCCTTTTACAGCACGCCAATGTGGAGAACAAGATCGTTCTTCTTCGGGTCGACCATAACGTGGTGAAAAGGGGAAGCATTCAGGATCCTTACAGAATCGACCAGACAATAGGAACGATTTTCAATATCGTCGAACGGGGGGGACGGCCGATCATTATGACCCACGTGGGAAGACCAAAAGATAAAAAGACGGGTGCCATAACCGTCGACCCGTCAACCTCTGTGGAACCGATTGCCGAGTATCTCGAAAGAAAACTTCACTCAAAGATTTATTGCCCCAAATTTAAACCGGATGGGAACCAGGGGATAAAAAGCATCGACACATCGATCAATCTTGCAATCAGAGATCTTAAGGAAAAAAGGATAGGCGCCATCTATCTTCCCAACACCCGGTGGTTCAAAGGTGAAGAAGACAAAAAGGATGACAAGGAGACGCTGGCCCTTCAACTCGCCGGACTCGCCGACGTGTACGTCAATGACGCCTTCGGTTCCTGGCAGCCCCATGTCTCCACCTATGACATAACAAAATACCTCCCGTCGTTCGCGGGGTATCTCATGCAGAAGGAGATTGAGAACTTGACTCAGGTGCTCCAGCCTGAACGGCCATTTATCGCCGTCGTGGCGGGGGCGAAGTGCAACACGAAAATCGGTCCCATCAATGCATTATACCGGAAGGTGGACAAGCTGATATTAGGCGGAATCATCTACAATACATACCTCTGCGCAAAATACGGGGTGTCTATTGAAGGGATCGATCCTGAGGATGTGGAAGCGGCGGGAAATCTCGTGGAAATGGACCGGCAGCACCACAAGATCGTGGAGCTCCCCTATCTCCATGAATCGGACACCATGGAGGGAAAAATCGAGGGGAAATACCGGGTCAGATCGATCAGCGAGTTCACGGCGGGGGCAACGTTCAAGTATATTCTTGATATCGCAAAAGAATCCTTTGAAGATCCGGGAATATCGGAAACGCTCAACTCGGCCCGGACCATATTCGTGAATGCCGTTATGGGATATACGCCGCACTTTACCGACGGTTCGGCGGCCCTGGACAGCAAAATCGACCATAACGCAGAAGCGATCAAACTTTATGGCGGCGGCGATACGCTGCAGGAATTCAAGGATCTGTGTCCCGGGCTGTATCTCTCAACCCTTGACAACTCGAAATATTACTTTTTCACCGGCGGCGGAACGGTGCTGAAAGCAATCGAGGAAGGCTCACCATACGGTCTCGAACCGCTGAGGGCTCTTATAGAAAACGGCGGGAAAGCGCCGTAAATTGAAGGATGAAATACTCTTAAGAAAGCACTGAAAAGAAAATGTTTCCCTGTGGTGAAAAGAACCCTGAAATATCAGCCGGGTAAATTTTCAAGGGTTAGATTACATTAGCTAAACAGTTTTTGCTTCAATCTTCCTGATCAAGTCGTATAGCTTCTGATTCACCGGAGTGGGGACGCCATAATATTTACCCAGTTCGATCACCTTGCCCGCAAACATTTCTACCTCTGTTTTCCTGCCCGCCTCCACATCCTGAAGCATGGAGGTCTTCCCCTCGGGGTTCAGGCCCGAAAGAACCGTATTCCAGTTCTCGATATCCTCCCAGGATAGAAAAACGGATGCTTTTTCGGCAAGCATGATGACTTCCCGCATGGCCGACTCCATGATATTTTTAGCTTCCCGAGAGGTTTGAAAGACGGAGTAAGGGGCGCGAAGCACGGCTGATGCCTGATTAATGCCTACATTGACCATGAACTTCCACCAGAGGGTGCGAATCATATCGGGAGGTGTTTCGCAGATGATGCCTGCTCTGTCAAAGAGCGCCTGCAGGCGCTTTACCCGATCTGTAAGAAAAGGGTTCCGGGCTTCTCCGAGCAATATCTTTCCCCGGCTGATGAAATTCACCCTGTTTCCTTCCTTTAAGGAGGCAAGGCCTATGGAAACCGCATAGAGAACTCTTTTCATCCCGCAGGCCGCGCCTATCTTCACCTCGCTGTCGATACCATTCATGACGGATATGATCGTCGTTTCCTCTCCGATGCTGTTTTTTATGTCGCAAATGGCATTGTCCAACTGATGGTGTTTTACAGCAATCATCAGGAGATCAGGAGGCGGCGACAGATCGCCCGGCTGATGCACGGGGATGGCGTAACGCTTGCCGTTGACAATCAGCCCTTCACGGCGGAGCCGTTCAAAGCGATCGCCGGCGGCGATAAACGAGATACAATGACGGTCCATGTCGTATAACATACTGGCGTAGGCGCCTCCCACAGCGCCGGCCCCGACAATGGAAATTGTTTCGATCAACGGTTTCATACAAGGTCAATCCTATCACTGCATCTGTGTGAAGAAACGGCGTATCAAACGCTCGTTGCAGAAGCCCGAATAAAGAATTACTGTCCCCTAAAGTTTGACGCTCTCTTAAAAAGTCTAATTCTGTCATTTCGAGGAGCAAAGCGACGAGAAATCTTTAATTATTTCAAGATTTCTCCCTGGTCCATATTCAACCCCCCTGTAATGATGCATAAAGGCTTGTTCAGTTGCTATTGATCTTCACATATCTTTGTAACACATTTTAATTTGTATTCCTATCCGTCTTGATATTTTCAATCGAATGCCGTATGTTTTAGCCATGAAATCAACCGATTCAACAAAAGGAAACCTGACATGAAAAAATTGTATTTATCGGATGCCGATAGTAAAATCGGCGGCGTATGCGGAGGCATCGGAGAATATTTTGATAAAGATCCCACCCTGATAAGAATTCTCTTTATACTGGTTATTTTATTTTCATTCGGGTTCGGCGTTCTTGCCTATCTGGCAATGTGGCTCGTCGTTCCAAAGAAGCCTGATGGATTACAGGATCGGAAATAACCGTAGTTCACACAGCTCCAAAGGAGGATAGATATGGATTTTAAGACGCTCTTGACAAGCAGACGTTCCATCAGGGATTTTCAGAACAGGGAAGTGCCTCTGTCAATCATCAAGGAAATCATTCAAGACAGCTGTCTTGCCCCGACAGCCGGGAACGGCCAGCCATGTAAGTTTATCATTGTTCAGAACCGCGATTACATCAGAATACTCTCAGATGAAAGCAAGAGAAATCTCCTTTCCGATCTTGAAAGGAATCCCAACTCAACAATTAAAAACTATGAAGCCTATCTTCATGATGAGAAGTTCAATGTTTTTTACAATGCACCCTGCCTCGTTTACGTCATTGGATCCAAAAATTTGCATTCGCTCGATGTAGACTGCGCCCTGACGGTTGCCTACTTCATGTTTTCAGCGACATCCAGGGGGCTGGGAACCTGCTGGATTGGATTGGGCGCTCATATCCGTGACCGTAAAATCCTTGATGATATGGGAGTGCCCGTGGGTTATCACATCGTGGCGCCTGTCATTGTCGGTTATCCGACCAGCATACCTCCTGCTTCTGAAAGGCATGCGCCTGATATAGTAAATATTATCTGAATACCAAGGAACTCTTTTTTACTTTAAGGCCGGAAAATTTTAAGCGGCGCCGTATATCTCTTCCCGGACAGCCACGATATATATTAAGAAGAGAAAATCTAATGCGGTTTGTTCAATGATTAGAGACAGTTTTGAAAGCCTGAAGGTCAGCCCGAAGGAAATGGATTTGCTGTGGTCGTTGGGATTCAGACATTTCGGCACATATTTCTTCCGGTATGATACACGCTGTTACAACAATAAAACCGTACAGGTACTTCCTCTGAGGATCAATCTCAAAAGGTTCAGGCCCTCCGCAAGCCAGAAAAGAATCTTGAGAAGGAACCGGGATCTCCAGGTTGTTTTCCGGAACGCTTTCATAGACGAGGAAAAGATTCGCCTCTTTGAGATCCACAAGCGGAGATTCACGGAAAATATTCCTGAGGATCTCTTTAATTTCATTTCTCCCATGCCGTCAATAATTCCATGCCGCACCCTCGAATGCAGTCTCTTTCATGAGGATAAACTGATCGCGGTCGGTTTCATGGATATCGGCGATGATTCAACCTCCGCCGTATATACAATCTATGACACGGGTTATTACAGGCGCAGTCTTGGAATCTATATCATACTGTCGGAGATTCATTATTCCATTGAAGCCGGTTTCAATTATCTGTATCATGGCTACGCTTACCGGGAAGATTCCTACTATGAGTACAAAAAAAATTTCATCGGTCTGGAATATTACGACTGGCGCGGCGAATGGAAACCGATGATGAAATAACTTAGTAATGTGGAAAGGTTTTTGAGCATTAACGAGCTCTTTTCCTTGAATCTGAATTCCGATCTTGTGACCCTGAGCGCCTGCGAAACGGGATTGGGAAAAGTGAGTAAGGGAGTTGAAATTGAAAAAGGGGTACGCAGAAATAAATTAAATAAATCTTGAATTGTGCACATCTTTTGATTAAACTTACTGCCCAGTTATTCGAGCCATGCGATAAATTCCGGGTGAAACTTGTATGTCTTCAAGGTTGTTACACAATTATTCCGTTTTTTCATTCCTGATCATTCTTTTATTTATCACAGTTACAACCGGATCATATGAACAGGCCAATGATTTTAACCAGTTCTACTTAACGGGATATTCAAGCCAGGATACCGAAATTGATTCTTCCGAGAAGTTGACCGGTATCATATTGGGTGCGCATCCGTACGTTCCTGACAGTGTCATTCCGGATTTACACCAGTTTGCTTTCTTGAATTATTTCATCGAAAAAAAATTCATTCAAAATTTATCACTCGTGCATCCCTGTATACACAGGGGCCCCCCGAAAAATGCATAATTCCCCTGCGGATTCCCTTTAGAGTTTAATTATTTAACAAATTCAAGAAAAACACAGCCAATGATTACTGTGATTGCCATTGAAACCCCAGAGGTGACGCCGGGATTTAGATGTGTCCCATTACACTCCACATCGTGCCCAGCCTCACTCATCTGAAGACATATGCCGACAAGAAGACGATGAGACGAAAGTTCTGATAATATCAAATAATGCAACATAAGAGGGAGGCACAACCGCGTTTTTTTGCGGAGAAAACCTATACTAAAAGAGGAGGATGACATGAACAAAAAAGATCTGATCGCCGAAGTTGCAAAAATTACCTGTACCAAGGCCGAAGCGGGAAAAGCCGTGGATGCCGTCCTTGAGGCAATCACAAAAGCGTTGAAGAAGGGGGACAAAATGACTCTCGTCGGTTTTGGAACGTTTTCTGTAGCAAAACGATCTGCCAGAACGGGAAGAAATCCGCAGAGTGGCAAGCCAATCAAGATTGCGGCTAAAAAAGTCCCCAAGTTTACCGCAGGCAAGGCCTTGAAGAGCGCCGTTGCGAAGAAATAACAAAATTGCCCGTCAGGAAAGGCCCCTGACATGAATAACCGGGGGCGATGCGCGCTTGTTGCCCCGGTTATCGTTCATGACCACCTGAAAAAAATTGGGACGTCCCTGAAGCTTTTATGATTAAAAAAACATTTTTTATTCTTATATACATCATTTTCTCATTTCCGGGTGTCGCGTTCGCCGGGTTGGAAAAACCGTCTGAAAGCATCGGGACTCTGTTGAAACGAGCCAACGACTTCAAGGTCGCGGAAAAGTACGAAGCGGCGAGGGATCTTTATGAGAAGGTCCTGGTTATCGCCCCGGATAACAGAGAAGCCCTGCAGGGTAAAGACGATTGCCGCATCATGCTGGAACCCCTGATTCCTGAACAGTCGCTCGCGGTGCCTTTCGGTCTTGATGACCCCAGGCTTCGGCAGATACAAGATGATCTCAATAAAGCAAAAACGCCGTGGGATAAACGGAGGGCATCTCTGGCCTACAAACGCTTCGCGTGGATCTATACGGGTGAGGTCTATGCCCGTGAAAAAGAAGTGTACGGAAAGAAAGCGGGACTGATCATAAAAGGCGCCATCTCGGGGATTGAACAAGGCCTTCCTTACGATACGGTTTATTCCCTGACAAAGGACAAACTGACAACGCTCCAGGAAGGGATTCACCGAAGCTGGAAGGGCCACGGCCCGGATATCCTGACCCCGTCGCTTGAAACTCTGGAGAAGCTGAAACAGATGGACCTGTCGAAACGCAGGTTCAGGTTGACCGCGGTTATCGTGAACTCCGACCTGGATTACGACATGATCAACAAGATTGACCAGATTACGCCTCCTTTTCCGGAAGGCGGAAAATACCAGATAGGCGACATCGGGACGGTCATGGGCGCTTACACGGTCTATAAATTCATCGGAGAATACGAAGGACTCTCGGCATTTGCCGATAACCCTGCCATGTTTCACGACCTGCTTGTCGTCAAGGTGGATGACGCGGGCATCGTTGTCGATGCCTTTAAATACACTCTGGAGTGGACAGACAGTCCCAGCCTCGCCCTTTACCGCCTAGGGAAAAAAGGCGTGCGCTTCAAAGAGGACATCGACATCAAAGACCTGCATCTCACAATTCCTTCCGAAAAAGACCGCATGGACGCTTACAATCATGGGCAAAGTTTTTAATGGATTCCGGCTTTCGCCGGAATGACAACTTTTTACGATCCCATCATGTTTAATCGGGAACTTTTTTCCGCCTCCTCCTGTCTAAGTGTCTAAAACAAACTTCAAGGAGGAACGGATCATGAAAACCATCGGAATCGTCATTCTGGCAATCATATTTTGCACGGCAAGCGCCTGGGCGGGAGTTGTCGGAAACGCCATGGAGGTGCGTATTGTGACCGACGACGGTCAATCCCTGCCGATCTACCCGGTAAAGATGCGGCACGGGGTGCGCAAGGTATACGCTGAAGCGGTTAAGGGCGACCACTACCGCATCGAAGTGAAGAACCGTCTCAACCGGCGGGTGGGGCTTGTCATCTCTGTGGATGGACGCAACATCATCAGCGGCGAGAAATCATGGCTAAAGAGCAGCGAGCGCATGTACATTCTGGAGCCATACGGTTCGGGAGAATTCGCCGGCTGGCGCACATCACAGGATCGCATCAATCGTTTTTACTTCACCGACGTACCCGATTCCTACGCCGCGGCCTTCGGCGACGAAAGCGCCATGGGAGTGATTGCCGTGGCACTCTATCCCGAGGTGCAGCGCTGCAAACCGCCGATACCCCTTCCTCAGACGACCGCACCCTCTCCGCGCAGTCATGAAGAGAAAGCGGCAGGCTCCGCCGACAAAAGAGACGCGGCTCCTGCGGCGCGGGCTGGCTCAGGCGAGATGATGAAGGAAAAGACCTTCAGATCGGAACAGGCGCTGGAAAGCGCCGGAACTGGCTATGGGCGGGACGAGTATTCACCATCTCAGCTTGTGGCATTTGAACCCGAAAAACGGGCGGTGGAGACCGTCTACCTCAAATACGAGTGGCGTTCGATCCTCTGCAAGCTTGGTGTGCTGAACTGCTCCAAACTGTCGCGCCGCCCGCACAACCGTCTGTGGGACAATAACGGTTACGCCCCGCCGCCCCCGCGATACGTTCATCCCTGACAGGGTGCGGGATGGAAACGACGGGTTTTCAGTCATTGCGAGGAGCGGAGCAACGTGATAATCTTTCAATACAACATTAATTTCTTCAGGATTGCCTCATTCCGCAGGCAATGACAGGAGGAAACATCTTGCCGGAGATACCTGACCCAGTGGATGCGCAGAACCGGAACATCGGGGACGATGATGCCGGTTTTGTCACACACTGCCAGAGGGGTGATAGCGAGGCATTCTCGTTTTTAGTCAGGAGGCACCAGAAAAAGATGCTCAACACGGCCTACAGGATGATCGGCGACTACGAAGAAGCCTGCGACGTGGTGCAGGAGGCCTTCCTCTCCGCCTACCGGTCAATCGGAAAATTCAGGGGGGACGCCCGGTTCTCCACATGGCTCTGCGGCATCGTCCTGAATCACGCAAGAAACCATTTGACGCAGAAGACCGCCCGTTCCCGACGCGAGGCCGCATCGCTCGATGATCCCGTGAAATCGCAAGACGGAAGTTTCATGAATGAGCCCCGTTCTCAGGAGGAGTCGATCGTCGAGCGTATCGAGAAACGGGAGGTAGAGATGAAGGTTCAGGAGTGCATCGGCTTCCTCGACGCTGAACAGCGGGAGGTCCTCGTCCTCCGGGACATCCAGGGTTTTTCCTACGAAGAGATCGGTTTCATACTGAAACTGCCGGAGGGAACCGTCAAGTCGCGGCTGTTCCGGGCCAGAAACGCCCTGAAAAACGGTCTGCTCCGGGTATTCGGTGATCTGATATGACGTGCAGCGAAATAGAAAATCGGCTTCCGGCCTATATGGAGGATATTCTCTCCCCGGAAGAGAAAAAAAGCATGGAGGAGCATCTTGCTTCCTGTTCCCGCTGCAGCCAGGCCCTCGCAGACCTGAAAAAAGCGGATGAATTCGTGCATGGTCTCGAAGAAGTGGAGCCGCCGCCTTTCTTCGAACAGAGGATCATGTCCCGGGTCAGAGAAGAGGCCGGGCGAAAAAAGGGAATCCTCCAGAGGCTCTTCTATCCGCTGTACATCAAGGTCCCCGTCCAAGTCATGGCCACATTTCTTGTCGCTGTCCTTGCCTTCTACGTTTATCAGAAAGGCGAGCCGGAAATGAAACAGACGGCGCCTTTCCCCATACCCATCACCGAAAATGGCAAGGGCCGGGTCACGTCCGAATCTTCCGGGGCCATTTCTGTTCCTCTCGCCGTTGCACCGGCCAAACGGACGCCTGCGGGAGATCTCGCAGACAAGAAACAGCAGCTGCCTGCCGCTCCCCGGTTCAAGGGCGATGGCGAAGAGAAAAGCATAACCGATTCGCGTGCGCCGATGCGGGGAGAGCGTCCGGAGGCCGTGAAATCCTTCGCCCCGGCCATGACGGCAAGAGAGAGGGATATGCCTCCGGTTAAAGCGGAGGCGTTTAGCGCTGCGCGGGACAGGGCTGGAATGCAGGGTGCGGACATTGCGTCCGAAACCCTCCTGACGCAGCAGAAACGTAAAGAAAAGACGGCTGCCAAGCGATCAACCTTTGATCTGACCATTCAGGTCGGGGATACGTACGCCGCTGTCAGGGAAATCGAAGAGCGCCTCGGCCAATTCAACGCCCGGATCATCGACAGGCAGCGCCGCGATGGAGAAGAAATCCTCAAAATTGAAATCGCGGGGCGGAACATCGCCGAATTCCTCGATCGACTCAAGGCCATCGGCAAAATTGACGCGGGGAGGATCCCCCCTGCCGTTCCGGAAGGGGATGTGGCCGTAAGCATAAAAATCAAAGAATATTGACTTCGAAAATCTTGGTACACTGCTTTAAAAAATTTGGCTTTAATACCTCTCAGGAACGTCCCCCGCATCCTGCAAGTTCAAACGCTCTGACGGTAAGTTCTTCCGGAATGAGTTCTCTTCTCATCTGAAAGGATGTTCCTACAATGTATCCAACGTTTCCTTGAAGCCGGGCATGGCGTTGATGATCGTTGCGTCGTCAACGCAGTAGGCGATCCGGATATGGCCGGGTCCGCCGAAACCACTGCCCGGAACCACGAGGATTCTTCGCTTCTGCAACGCTTTGACAAATTCGATGTCGTCTTCGATGGGGCTGCGAAGGAAGAGATAAAAGGCGCCCGCCGGCTTTGACAGCTCATAGCCGGCGGCTGACAACCCGTCACACAGGAGGTCCCGCTTCCTTTTATACTCCGCCGCGTTAACCTTTACGTCCTGCATGCGGGCAACGACCCGCTGCATCAGGGCGGGGGCATTGACGAACCCCAGCACCCGGTTGTACATGATCAGGCCTCCCATCACCTCTTCAAGGCCGGATATGGCCGGATTGACGGCCATATACCCGATCCTTTCGCCGGGGAGGGAGAGCGTCTTCGAATAGGAATTGGCGATGATACTGTTTTTATAGACATTCAGAATGCTCGGGACTCTAACGCCGTCATAGACGATATCCCGATAAGGCTCGTCGGAAGCGAGGTAAATCTCCTTCCCGAATGCCCTGCCCTTCTCTTCGAGAAGCGCGGCAAGGCCCCTGATCGAAGCCTCGTCATACACCCTGCCCGTCGGGTTGTTGGGGAAATTGACGAGAACGACTTTAGTCTTTTCCGTAATGGCTCTTTCGAGAGCGTCAAGATCGAGGGAAAAATCCGGCTTCGTTTTGGCGAAGGTAATGACGCCGCCCGCATTGTCCACATAAAACTGGTACTCCATGAAACACGGCGTGGGAACGAGAACCTCATCGCCCGGATCGAGCAGTACCTTGAACAGCACGTTCAGGGCGCCTGCCGCCCCGCAGGTCATCACGATGTGTTCCCCGCGCACGGCTACACCGTGCTCCTTCGTGACGGTCGCCGCCACGGCGTCTCTCGTCTCCTGAAATCCCGCATTGGACATATATCCGTGAATGCCCGGTCTATCCTCTCCGGCTATCTGCATCAGGGTTTCCCTGAACCGGCCCGGGGGTGCTACATTGGGGTTCCCGAGGCTGAAGTCAAAGACATTTTCCGCCCCGAACTCTTTTTTCAGTCGGATTCCCTCCTCAAACATCTTTCTGATCCACGAGGATTGAGAAATGAAGCTGTGCACTTTTTTCGAAACGGCCATGCTGGGACTCCTGAATAAATTTGTTTCTTTTACCACAACCTGGAAACAACGTCAACCGGCCATTGTCGGGACAATTCATTCTTGACATTTCAGCCGTCATTCTTTACACTCCATCAACAACAGACAGCGGGGAAAACCATGCCGATTTATGAATTTAAATGCAAAAAATGCGACAATCTCTTTGAAATGCTGTTCATGTCCAGCAATGAAAAAATAGAGGTGTCCTGCCCTGCGTGCAAATCAAAAAACGTGGACAGGCAGATGTCCGTCTTTGGAGGTAAAATCGGGAATACATCCGCCGGCGGGGCCGGCTGCACAAGCTGCTCGGCCACCTCATGCAGCACCGCCTGAGGACGGTAAGATTTTGTGGCGGTCTGCCACATTTTATCATTGTAAAAATCGGGCCAATACATTATAAGCGGTCATCCATAATTCTCTTCTCATACGAGGTCAGTTGCATGAATATTCTGATGTTTGGACCTAACGGCAGCGGCAAAGGAACCTTCGGGGCTATATTGTGCGGACACTTCGGAATTCCCCAGATAGAAACGGGCATGATCTTCAGAGACAATATTTCACAGGGAACGGAACTCGGTAAAAAGGCAAAGGATTACATTGCCCAGGGAGCCCTGGTTCCGGACGACATCACCATCCCCATGATCCTGAGCCGTCTGAAGATGGAAGACTGCAAAAACGGCTGGCTCCTGGATGGGTTCCCCCGGAATATCACCCAGGCGGAAGCTTTCTGGAAAGCCCTGAAAAAGGAAAATATCAAGCTGCATTATGTCATCGAGCTGGTCCTCGATCGTGAAATAGCGAAAATGAGGATCATGGGAAGAAGGCTATGCGCCGTTGACAATAACCACCCCAACAATGTCAACGTTGAAGAAAACAAACCGGTTATGAAAGATGGGAAGATATACTGCCGGGTCTGCGGCTGCGACCGGCTTTCAGCCCGCGCCGACGATCAGGATGAGGCGGCCATCGACAAGAGGCACGCCATTTACTATGATACAAAGACGGGAACCTTGGCGGCCATTAAATTATTCAAGGATCGGGTGAAGGTGATCGAGGTAAACACCCAGCCGGGCGTGAAAGAGATATCCGCCTTCCTCATCAAACAGTTAACATAAGATTTTCACTCTACCCTTAAAGTAGTCAACAGCCTTCCAGTTTTTCGGAAGGCTTTTTTGCCTGTGTATGGAAAATATAAGAAATTTCAGCATTATCGCCCATATCGATCACGGAAAGTCGACTCTTGCAGACCGTCTCATCCAGAGCACCGGTGTGTCTGATGCCCGTACTTTTAAAGATCAGATCCTCGACACGATGGACATCGAACGCGAGCGGGGAATCACCATCAAAAGTCAGGCCATCTCTCTGCCTTATAAGGCCACTGATGGCAGGGCATATACTCTCAACCTTATTGACACGCCGGGACATGTGGATTTCTCCTATGAGGTCTCTCGTTCTCTTGCCTCCTGCGAGGGCGTCCTTCTACTGATCGACGCCGCTCAGGGCGTGCAGGCTCAGACCCTGGCGAATCTGTATCTGGCCATGGAAAACAATCTCGAAATCATTCCCGTGATCAACAAGATTGACCTCCCTTCCGCCGATGTGGACCGCGTTATCGAGCAGATCGATCAGGAGCTCGGTCTGGACCCGGACAGTCACCTGAAATGCTCTGCCAAGGAGGGTATTGGAATTGATGAGATTCTGGAGGCGATCGTGGATCGTATTCCTCCTCCGACAGGGGATCCGCAGGCGCCGCTCGCCGCTCTCATTTTTGACGCAAAGTATGATTCTTTTCGCGGCACGGTGATCCATTGCCGCATCTTCGACGGCAACGTAAAGAGCGGCGATATGATCCGTTTCATGTTCAATAACACCGTCTACAGGGTTGAAGAGGTCGGCCACTTCCTCCTTTCCCGGGCGAAGCGTGACCGTCTCACGGCAGGAGACGTCGGATACATCATCGCCGGCGTGAAGACAGTGGCGGATGTCCGAATCGGAGACACGATCACCCTGAATGACCGGCCCTGTGAAAAGCCTCTTCCGGGATTCAGAGAGATCAAGCCGGTGGTCTTTGCCTCCATTTATCCCATTTCTTCGGACGACTACGAGGACCTGGCCGTATCTCTTGAAAAATACACGCTCAATGACGCATCCTTCATCTACCAGAAAGACTCGTCCGTGGCCCTCGGCCAGGGCTTCCGCTGCGGATTTCTGGGCCTCCTTCATCTTGATGTGGTCCAGGAAAGGCTGGAGAGGGAATACGGGCTATCCATCATTCTGTCCGTCCCCAGTGTCCGGTACAGATTTACGCTGAGGGACGGCTCGGTGACGGAAGTGGACAACCCCTCCCTCTATCCCGACCCGATAACCATTGCCGGTTCCGAGGAACCCTACATCCGGGCGACGATGATGCTGCCTGACAGATACATGGGATCGGTCATGAAACTCTGCATGGAAAAGCGGGGACTGAACTCAAGGCTCAATTACACGGGACCCGGCAGGGCGGAAATCATCTATGAAATGCCTCTGGCGGAGATCCTCTACGATTTTTACGACCGGTTCAAATCCGTCACCCAGGGATACGGTTCCTTTGACTATGACCTGATCGATTACCGGGAGAGCAACCTCGCGTTGCTGGATATTCTGGTGAATGGAGAAAAGGTCGACGCCCTGTCCCAGATCGTTCATCGCGACCGCGCCAGAACCCGCGGTCTTCAGGCCTGCGAACGGCTGAAGGAAGAGATTCCCAAACAGATGTTCCGCATTGCCATACAGGGGGCTATCGGCGGCGAAATTATCGCGCGAACCACCATCTCGGCCTTCCGCAAGGACGTCACGGCGAAATGCTACGGTGGAGACATCACGCGGAAAAGAAAGCTCCTGGAAAAGCAGAAAAAGGGGAAAAAGCGGATGAAGATGATCGGGTCCGTCGCGATTCCCCAGAGCGCATTCCTAGCGGTCCTGAAGTCCGATACGGATTGATCTCAATGACAATTTTTCAAGTGTTCCGCGCCAACATGACCAACATGTTGAGAACGAAATATGAACAGAACCGGCGGTTGATTCTATGAACAATCTCTTTGCCGATACCTCTGAGAATCTAAGGGATGAATTGATTGAAACAATTCTCCAGACACACTGTTTCCGTGTGGAAAGAATTGTTTCCCGCGGTCATTGTTCGCCCGAAGGATTTTGGTACGATCAGGATGAAAACGAATGGGTGATTGTTCTAAAAGGAAGCGCCGGCTTACGATATGAAGGCCAAGAAAATGTCTTCGTTCTGAATCCCGGCGATTACCTTCATATTGACCGACACCAAAGACATCGCGTGGAATGGACAGATCCTGATCATGAGACCGTATGGCTGGCTGTTCATTATTCCTGATGGTCAGAATAAATCCTTATCCAGCCGGTTCTCTCTTACGTATTCCTTTGTAATCATGTAATATATTTCTTTTGAAAAAAAATAACCTGTGTTACGATGTTATTCAAAATACCGAAAAAAGCGAAGTTCGTATATTAAAAAGAAAGCGCCTAATTTTCGGGGCAATTTTTGTAGAAAAGTATCAAGATTTCGAGGCACATTTACACAATACATATG
>Ga0136653_10001115_pt1 | contig 14545 bp, 17 predicted proteins | sample LakKivw275mmetaG_FD_94866 | JGI IMG/M metagenome (GOLD analysis project Ga0136653, IMG submission 94866) | Anoxic lake water microbial communities from Lake Kivu, Rwanda to study Microbial Dark Matter (Phase II) - Lake Kivu water 275m metaG... | ecosystem: Environmental > Aquatic > Freshwater >... | reverse complement strand
GGACGAAGAGCCTGCGCGTGCTGTTCTCTCGATGGCTTGCGGTGTGCGTGATTGGCGCTTTGGCAGTTGCGGTGCCGTGGTACGCCAACATGCTCTCCATGCACAGGGAAGAATTCACCAAACAGTTTGTCCTGGCAAACAACCTGGAAAGGTTCCTGAAGCCTGAGCATAAGAGCAGCACGGGGGCGTGGTATTCGTATTCTATGAACTTCCCGGTGCTCCTTGGCTTCTTCTTCCCTTGGAGTTGTCTGCTGCCTCAGGCGATTGTGGTGGTGGGAAGAAAGAACAATTGCGCCCGGTTGTGCGTGGCATGGGCCGCAGTCGTATTCGTCTTCTTTTCTTTGTCGAAGACCCAGCTTCCTACGTACATCTTTCCGATGTATGCGGCGTGCGCTGTGCTGGTCGGCGCGTACCTGTCGGAGTGGACAAACAACAAGGCTCTGAACAAAGGGCTGCGAGGAGGGCTGATCGCGGCGCTCGCGATGTCCGTAGGCATAGCTTATTTCTTGCTCAGAGCTGCGCAAGGAAAGTATCCGGATGCGGCTGTGATTGCCTTGGTTCTTGGGGCTGTCCTTGTGCTGACAATGGCGCTGGCGCTATTTGCATGCGGAAGCGCCAAGTGGAGATACCGGACGCCCTGGCTGATAGCGGGCGGTATGGTAGTCTTCGCCGTCTTGATCGTTTACGGCGTAGCCCCCGTCGCGAGCGTGCAATTCAGCGGGTGAGAGATTGCCCATGCCATAAGGACGTACGCTCCGAAAGCAACCGTCTATGAATACTGTATTGAGAAGCCGAGTGTGCCATACTACTTGGGGAAGCGGGTGGTACGCACCGAAGATCCCGCATTGGTTTCTTCGTATTTGTCCGGAGCGGGTGAGGTGATAGTGGTGTCTAAGACCAAGGACACTGCGGCGATTGAAGATGCCGTGACAGTGCGGCTGGGCGCCATAGGCGATGCTGTGTTGCTTGGGAATCGAGCTGTGAAGGAGCGAGTGGAACGACGATGATTAACGGACTGAGCGTCGTATATCCGATGTACAACGAATTCGAAAATATCCGCACCGCTGTCTCCGAAGCTCTGCGCGTGGGCAGGATCATCACGCCGGACGTGGAGGTCGTGGTTGTAGACGATGCCAGCACGGACGGGTCCGGCGAACTCGTCGACCAGATGGCGCTGAGGATTCCAGAGCTTGTGGTGGCTCATCATTCTGTGAACCGCAAACTTGGTGGTGCGCTCAAGACCGGATTTGGATTGGCGTCAAAGGAATGGGTCCTGTATATGGACAGCGACCTGCCGATCAAGATGGACGATGCGCTGAACGCTGTTCCGCTGTGCGAAGATTCCGACGTGGTGATCGGGTGGCGCAAGTCGCGGGCGGAGTCGTGGAAGCGCGAGCTCATGAGCAAGGTCTACAATCGTATGATTCGCGTGTTCTTCAACCTGCACGTGACAGACGTTAACTTCGCATTCAAGCTTTTCCGGCGCAGACTGCTCGATGAGATTGTTCTGACCTCCGAAGGCTCGTTCATCGACGCCGAGTTTCTCCTGGAAGTGTCCAGGGTCGGCGCGAAGATTTCAGAGATCGGTATGGATTACTATCCCCGCGTGGCCGGTGTGTCTACGCTTGCGAGCAACTCGGTTATATTCAAAATACTGGCGGAGATGCTCAGTTATCGAATAGAGGCGTATGGAAAAAGCAGCGAAGACTTTGGTGGTGAACGCCGACGACTTTGGCTTGACCGAGTCAATAAACACCGGGATTGTGTCGTCAGTTGACCGTGGAATCGTAAGAAGCACAAGTCTCATGCCCAATGGCGCCGCGTTCGACCACGCAGCGCGTCTTGCTTCCGAGCGACCCGCGCTGGGAGTCGGCCTGCATATCTCGCTGGTAGGCGAACCACCGCTATCCGACCCGACGCTTTGTTTTCCCTTGATGTATGGTGACAGCCTGCCCGCTTCCTATACGAGCTTCATTCGGCACCTTCTGTCGAGACGTGGTGCGGTGGCTGCAGCGAAGGTCGAAATCGAGAAGCAGTTCGAGTGCGCAATGGCCTCCGGCCTGCGCTTTACCCACGTGGACTCTCACCAGCATTTGCATGTGCTTCCCGGCATTATGGAGCATGTGCTCAAACTCGCCAGTGAAACAGACGTAGGAGTGGTTCGCTGTCCACTGGAGATCGGTGGACCCGGACCGGGGATTCTGACCCCAAGGGGCATTCAGATCGCGATTCTTAGCTTGCTCAGCCGGAGAGCGCGCAAGCTGATTCTGGACTCCGGGCTGCGCACGAGCGACCACTTCTGGGGCCTGGGCGTTTCCGGCAATCTCAACGCTGTACACCTCTCGCGAATACTGGACCGGCTTCGCCCCGGCGTAAATGAGTTGATGTGCCATCCGGGGTTCGCCGACGAGGTGACTAAGGCACGTTACGGATGGGGTTACAAATGGGAAGACGAAACAAGCGCCCTAACCGACACCTCTATCATGGCCAAGCTATCTGAGTCCGGCGTTCAGTTGGCGTCTTTCGCGGACGCACTTGACTAGATAGCACGTCATGCCGAACTTGATTCAGCACCTACCCGGCGAAGGGACGGGCCCTGAAACCAGTTCAGGGTGACGTGTAGACGTGTTCAGCGAACTCCTACAGGCTCAGTAAGCCTCGGTTAGCTTCTCACCGATGACGGTCTCCACGCCATTCCCGTCCACCTGCCGGAAGAAGCACGATCGGTAGCCTTCGTGACACGCGGCGCCGGTCTGCTCCACCTTGACCACCAGGCAATCCTTGTCGCAGTCCACAAACACAGCTTCTACCTTCTGGATATTTCCGGAAGTCTCGCCCTTTATCCAGAACTTCTGGCGCGAACGGCTCCAGAAGCAGGCCCTTCCTGATGTGAGCGTCTTCTCCCCTGCGTCGCGGTTCATGTACGCGACCATCAACACATCCCCGTTTTCCTTATCGACGACGACCGCGGGTACTAGACCGTCGCTGTCGTATTTCAGACTATCCAGAAACTGACTAATCAAGCTGAGTTCTCCTGACCACGACGCCTTTGCAGGCGAGGTATTCCTTTATCTGCGAAACGGTAAACTCCCCGTAGTGTACGATTGATGCGATAAGAGCGGCGTCGGCCATACCTTCCGTCAGCGCCTCGTATATGTGCTCCAGGGTGCCTGCGCCGCCGGAGGCTATGACAGGTATGCCGAGGGCCTCGGAGACCGCTCGGGTGAGAGCGATGTCGTATCCGGCTCTGGTGCCGTCGGTGTCCATACTGGTCAGCAGGATCTCACCGGCGCCCAGATCCTGTCCCAGTTTTGCCCATTCGATCGCATCAATGCCGGTGGGTCTGCGGCCACCGTGGGTGTAGACTTCCCACTTGCCGGGTTTGCCTTCGACCTGTTTTGCGTCAATGGCCAGCACCACACACTGACTGCCGAACATTTCGGCAGCTTCAGAGATGAGTGGCGGGTTAAGAACCGCGGCTGTGTTGACGCTGCACTTGTCAGCTCCGGTCTTCAGTATCTCCCGGAAGTCGGACGTCGCCCGGATGCCGCCGCCGACCGTGAACGGAATGAACACCTTCTCTGCTGTTCGGCTGGCGACGTCGACAATGGTGTTGCGTTCTTCGTGGCTTGCCGTAATATCCAGGAATGTTACTTCATCCGCGCCCTGCCGATCGTACATCGCGGCTAGTTCAACAGGGTCACCGGCGTCGCGCAGGTCAAGGAAGTTCGTGCCTTTGACCACACGGCCGTTCTTCACATCCAGACACGGGATTATTCTCTTTGCTAGCATAACCTGCACATTATACCAGTCACCCGGCGGCACGTTCAAGGCTGCAGAAGGACTTGCCGCTGTTGCCGTGTAACCATGCATGCGAGAACGTGCTTTTGGAGGAGGCTGACATGGCGTTTCTGTATGGCAAGAATATGACGAAGCAGGAGATACTGGATCGATGTGGAGATGTCTCACAGTTTGGTGGGACACGGTTGATGAGATTCAGTGACGGACATGAAGACGGTGTGCAGGTGGTGGAGTTTCGCACCGGTTCCGGACTTCTTTTCCACGTGGTGCCTGGCCGTGGAATGGACATCACCGTCGCCGAGCACAACGGGCGCGCAATGGGCTGGAGGTCGGGATCGACAGAAGCGGCTTCGGCATTTCACGATCCGGTTGGTCTCGGCTGGCTTCGGACATTCCCAGGTGGTTTGGTGACAACCTGCGGGTTGACCTACGCGGGGGCGCCCTGTGAGGACGATGGAGAGTCACTGGGACTTCACGGACGTGTATCCCACACCCCTGCGACAAATCTATACGTTGATGGCGCGTGGCAGGGCGACGACTATGTTATGTGGGCTTCGGGGAAGATGCGGGAAACACGGCTGTTTGGCGAAAACATTCTTCTGGAACGCAAAATCAGCGCAGTGCTGGGCCAGAACTCGTTCACCATCGAAGATACGGTCACCAACGAATCTTCGAAGCGCACGCCCCACATGATCCTCTACCACATCAACGGTGGATACCCTTGCGTGGACGCCGGGTCCAAGCTCGTGTCGCCGACCGTCGAGGCTGTGCCGAGAGACGATGTTGCTCAGACTGACAAGGAGCACTACTACCGCAACGACCCTCCGACAGTCGGGTACAACGAGCGCTGCTACTATCACGACATGGCAACCGACCAGGCCGGCAACACATTCGCGGCTCTTATCAACCGCAATCTCCCCGGCGGCCAGGCATTCGGCTTCTATGTGAAGTACAACAAGAAGGAACTACCGTTCTTCACGCAGTGGAAGATGAACGGCGCGAGGGAGTATGTGGTAGGAATGGAACCTGCAAACTGCCACGTAGAGGGACGCGGCAGTGAACGAGCTCGCGGAACCCTGCAGTTCCTCAAGCCAGGTGAGACCAGAACCTACCGCCTCGAACTGGGAGTACTCGACGGCTTGGATGAGGTCAATGGGTTCGAGAAGCAGGTCGAAGCGCTCAAGTAGGCAGTGGACAGTGGGTAGTTGACAGTGGACAGGATGATCGGGCGCGACTTGGAGTCGCGCCCGAAATGGAACCCCGGCCGCGGTGTGCGGTGTTTCGGGACTTGAGTGGAGCTCGGCGGAACGGAAGTCCCGAAACTTTGGCAGAGTACCGTTCAGGACGCTGCTATGCACTCAAAGGATGATTGCCATGAGGAATCTGAGCCGAGTAAGAGTCGTGAGCGATCTCGAAAAGAGAATGCTGCTCGATCTCAAGGATATCGTAACTAAGCGTGACCCGCAAGCGGAGCTTGTGCTATATGGCTCTGCGGCACGTGGCCAGCGGCAGCCAGACTCCGATTATGACGTGGTGGTAATAACCGACCAGAAGCTATCGTCGCAAGAAGAGCGTGAGCTGCACCGCGATGTTTGTGGCCTGCAGTTGGAACGCGGTGTCGTGTTGTCAGTGATGGTCTATGCAAGAGAACAATGGCACAATCCGGTCTTTCAGACGTCACCGTATCCGAAAACGGTTATGAAAGAGGGGATTGTGCTGTGACGGACGAAGATAGCATATAAATGGTCTGTAGTAGGAAAGCATGATATAATGAGGCCAGAGGCCCCCACACCTTCGGGATTTGCTTTGGCATTAGTTGGCGTTTTGCACATCCTGAAGAACACTAAATCCGAAAAGGGGCAAAAAGGAGAAACGATGAGAAAGTTGTTATGTGCAGTTCTTGTGGTCGTAGTGCTGTTTGCGGCAAGCATTAGTGCAGAGGCAGTAGAGTATCGCATGGTCCGCCTGGGTCTAGTTGCGGGTGCCTCGGTCGGAGTAGCTAACGCAATCAATGATGCGGGTACGATTGTGGGCATGACTGAGGTGAGCGGCGCCAGAGCAGCGGTTTGGCGAAATGGGTTGTGCGAGTTGATTGGCGGGATTAGCGGAGAAGCGAGCGGCATCAACGCCAGTGGCGCAATCATAGGAATCAACCGCGTCGGTCCCGGATATGGCTTCTTGTATTCAGGGTACATCATGCGTGACCTTGGAAGCATGAGTGCGCCCTTCGGTATCAATGATGCAGGGTGGGTGACAGGCCGCAAGTCGAGAGACGGCGCGGGCTCTGCTGCGTGCGCGTGGACTCCAGATGGCACATTTATAGACATGAATGGCAATGGAGCAGAAGTGTTTGATGTCAATAACAGCCTGCAGTTTGTCGGACATTCCAACCCTTGGAGCCCAGCTACGCTTTGGACCATAGACCCTTTGACTTTGTCGGTTCGACTAGAATACTATCAGAATCTTCCCGGATGCATTTCAGGCATCGCGTATGCGATCAACGATAGTGGAGTCGCCGCAGGGCGTTCCGGGACGCGCCCTGTGATATGGGATTCGCTAGATGCTGCACCCATCGACCTTTTGTTCGGATACCCTAGTACTTTTAGTGGAAGTGCTTGGGGAATTAATGCCTCCGGCCAGGTCGTTGGACACGTGGTTAGTAACTTAGGCACTGCACAGAAGACAAGTGCATTCGTTTGGGACCGTGTCCACGGTTTGTCACTTCTACCTGACATTGGAGGTGAGGGACGAGCCTACGGAATCAACAACTACGGCCAAATAGTAGGGCAGGCGTCTGGCGATTCATTGTTTCCGGTGCTGTGGGAGCCCGTACCGGAGCCATCATCGCTCATTGCATTGACCGGCGGTATTGGATCGCTTTTCGCTCTCTTGCGTCGCAGGGCCTAGACAAAGATCCGCAGAAGGTCTTTAGTGTTTGCGATCGTAAACATGTCTGCTCGATCTGCAACGGAGGTAGTTGGGCGTTGCAGGTTATCAGACGAACAGGCGATATCGATTGACAGTGAGCTTGCACAGGTTGATCTGCATCCAGGCTTCACAAATGGGTTAGAGGGCGAACGCACTTTCAATCTTCGGGTCTTCCGGGAGGTGCGCAGCAACCCCGAAATTGCGGCCCAAGTCAGTACTAACACCGAGTATGGCCGTTGGCAACGAAGTCTCATCTGGGCGTATCTGAAGACAGTTGGCAGGCCGATTCTCTATGCCGATGAACTCACCTACCTGCGGCTCACGCGCGAGCAGATCAAGTGGTCATCACTGCCTTACAGAGAGATGAAGCGCCAAGCCCGTCATTTTGAAGCGCAGGTGCAGGCTGTGCCACGAATTTTCGTTGCGACGCGTATTCTCATGCCAGGATACGCCAGTCCCGTTATGCGTCGTGACGATACCATTGCACGCATAAACGGCACCCGCATATTCATTGCACTGCACCGTTACGCACAACGACACGGAACCTACCCGGCCTCCCTCTCCGTGTTGGCTTCCGGCCTCAAATGGACTGCTCCACTCGATCCGTTCAGCGGAGGGCCGTTCAAATACAAGCGCACGGACAAAGGCTTCCTCCTCTACAGCATCGGCTCGAACCTGAAAGATGACGGCGGCGTGGAGAAGACAAAGGAACCTGGCAAGACTGATGACGGTGACATAGTCTGGCGGGGAGTCTAACCAAGAATAGCCGTGAGGCAGATATGGGGAGCCACGCTTCCCGTGACAGTCAGGTCGCACGTGGTCAGACAGGTTAAATGGCGGCGCGCTGAGTTTGTCCCACGAGTGGGGAATTTGGTATAATATTGAGATAATCACGAGCGAGTCTCCATTTGCAGAGATAATAGAATATCGAAGAAGGTGAGTTTTCGATGGTAGAGCAAGAGAAGTCCACATGGCGCACTAAAGTAGGCCTGGCAGAGATGCTGAAGGGCGGCGTGATAATGGACGTCACCAACGCCGATCAGGCGAAGATCGCTGAGGATGCCGGCGCAGTCGCGGTAATGGCACTGGAGCGCGTTCCTGCAGACATCCGCAAAGAGGGCGGAGTCGCCCGGATGTCCGATCCCGAAAAGATCGTTGAGATCATGAATGTAGTCAGCATTCCGGTTATGGCAAAAGCTAGAATCGGCCATTTTGCGGAGGCTCAGGTGCTCGAGGCCCTTGGCGTCGACTACGTGGACGAGAGCGAGGTCCTGACTCCTGCTGACGAGATGTATCACATCGACAAGCACCTCTTCAAAGTCCCGTTCGTATGCGGATGCCGCGATCTTGGTGAGGCGCTACGCCGTATTGGCGAAGGTGCGGCTATGATTCGCACCAAGGGTGAGGCCGGCTCGGGGAACATTGTTGAGGCCGTGCGGCACATGCGGACTGTCGTTAGCCACATGCGAAAGATTCAGAACATGCGGCAGGACGAACTGATGGCCGAGGCAAAGAACCTGGGCGCGCCGTATGATTTGGTGGTAGAAGTGCATAAGACAGGCAAGCTGCCTGTACCGAACTTCTCCGCGGGCGGCATCGCGACTCCCGCCGACGCCTCGCTTATGATGCAGTTAGGCGCCGAGGCGGTCTTTGTGGGTTCCGGGATATTCAAGTCCGAAGACCCGGCTGTCCGCGCTAAGGCTATTGTTGACGCCACGACACACTACATGGACTTCAAGCTGATCGCAGAGCTCTCCAAGGGATTGGGCAAGGCAATGGAGGGACTGGATATCAGGCAGTTGGACGAGAAAGACATGCTCTCCGTGAGGGGCTGGTAGGCCGGTGAGTGCGGTGTTGGACGCTTCCGTCGCGGGCGTGGAAAGAGCTGGCGCACAGGCGGAAGTGTCTCTTCGTATCGGCGTGTTGGCGCTTCAGGGTGACTATCACAAGCACCTCGCAATTCTCGAGGAGATTGAGTCGGTACAAGCTCATCTTGTGAAGATGCCGGAGGAGATAGATCGTCTTCACGGTCTGATAATTCCAGGCGGCGAAAGCACGACCGTTGGAAAGCTGATGGCGAGGTATGGGGTTGATGAGGCTATCAGGCGCGGGGTTGAGCGCGGGATGGCCGTGTTTGGCACGTGCATGGGAATGATCATGCTCGCCAGCGAGATTGAGGACAGCGACCAGCAGCGCCTGGGGCTGATGGACATAACTGTCCGCAGGAACGCCTTTGGCAGGCAGGTCGATAGTTTTGAGTGCGATTTGGCGATCCCCGAGGTATGCGATGGTGCGGTGCGTGCCGTATTCATCCGGGCCCCATACGTTACGGCAGTCAGAGGCCGCGCACAAGTGTTGGCGAGGCTGGACAGCGGCGAAATAGTGATGGTGCGTCAGGGTTCCTGTTTGGGGGCTGCGTTCCATCCAGAGCTCACCAATGATGCCCGCGTGCACCGATATTTCTGCAGGGTGGCATCTGAATCAATGAGGTGATTTCCGGCAGTTGCCTGAACGGCGCCTTATCGACGTTCGACCACCTCGGTCTGCTGCTTGAGTTTTATGACCTGGTTAGGGCCGTAGTATCCTTTCTTCAGGGAGAGGTTGGCGTAGACCAGTGTGTTCTTCCCTATCAGACACCCCGGGCTCGTTACCGTGTTGCAGCCCGTTTGCACTCCATCGCCGAGGACGGCGCCAAACTTCGGCAGGCTTGTGTCGTAAACCGTGTCCTGGATGACTAGTTTGATTGATGGTCGTTTGCCAGTCTGCGGGTCCTTGACGCTCACCACCGGCACATTGGATAGACGCGTACCAGCCCCCAGGTTCACTCCGCGCCCGAGGATGCTGTCACCTGCATAGGCAAAGTGCGGACACTGTGCCGTATCCAGCATGATCGTGTTCTTCAACTCAGAGCAGTGGCCAATGATGCAGTTGTCACCGACTAGAACGTCGCCGCGGATGTATGCGCCGTGCCGTATCTGGCAGTTTCTGCCGATTATGCAGGGGCCTTGCACAAAGGCGCCTGGTTCCACCACAGTGCCTTCGCCGATGACCACAGCGTCCTTGTCATCTACGTACGCGCCCTTCATAACGGTGCCGGCTATCTGACAGTCGGCATCCATAGCCATTATGTAGTCAAAGGCAAATCTGCCTACGCGCCGCAATGCCTCCCAGACGTACTCGCAGTCTTCGAACACCGCCCTGTATTCGAACCCCTCAAGATCGAAGAAATCCTCCGGTTTGAGCATACCCGTTCCTTTCGAATAGAACAACTTGAATCCAATTATATGGAGTCTACGAATGCGTGTCAATAACGGTCAGTGGGCACAGTGGTGTTATAGCGCTGATGCCGTTTTGTGGGGCAGGGGGTGGCCATTCTCTAGGCCAAGACGCCCGCTTGGGAAATGAAGGAATATCGGGTGGAATAGAATAACTCAAATGTGGGAATACTGACTTCAATAATACCAGACACGGAGGTTTCGAGTAGACTATGGTAAAAGGGACTCAGACTGAGACCAACATTCTGACCGCGTTTGCGGGCGAATCGCAGGCAAGGAACAGGTACACCTACTACGCCAGCCAGGCAAAGAAGGAAGGCTACGAGCAGATTTCCTGGATATTTGAGGAGACCGCAAACCAGGAAAAGGAGCATGCCAAGAGACTCTTCAAGTTGCTTGAAGGCGGCGATGTGGAGGTCACGGCGGCTTTCCCGGCTGGTGTGATCTGCACTACTTTGGAGAATCTGAAAGCTGCCGCCGCAGGCGAACACCACGAACAGACCTCGATGTATCCGGACTTTGCGAAGAAGGCGCGCGAAGAAGGCCTGAACAGCATCGCGGACATATTTGAGGCAATTGCGATCGCTGAGAGACAGCACGAGAAGCGTTTCAACGCAGTGGCCGCGAACATCGAGGCAGGAACAGTGTTCCAGAAGCCGCAGAAGGTAGTCTGGCGCTGTCGCAACTGCGGCTATCTGAGTGAAGGTACGGACGCACCGAAGGTATGTCCGGCGTGCAATCACGCTCAGGCACATTTTGAGCTCTTGGGCGAAAACTACTGACCGGAGGACAACACAAAGTGACTGAAAGACTTCAGGTTTACAAGTGCGACCATTGCGGGATCATCGTCGAAGTGCTGCACGCGGGTGCTGGAAAGCTTGTCTGCTGTGGTGAGCAGATGAAGCTTATGACTGAGAATACCGTGGACGCTGCTAAAGAAAAGCACGTTCCGGTCGTCGAGAAGACGGCTGATGGTTACAAGGTGACCGTCGGCAGCGTCGCACATCCGATGGAGGAGAAGCACTACATCGAATGGATCGAGCTTCTTGCCGACGGCCAGGCATACAGGCAGTTCCTGAATCCTGGTGACGCTCCCGAAACGTTGTTCTGCATCAACGCAACAAATGTCACCGCACGGGAATACTGCAACCTGCACGGTTTGTGGAAGAGCTGACACTGTTTGCTGGTGGCAGTCGCTGAGTATTGACAAGGGCTATGCTTCGGGAAAGGCAGATGCTTCGGGACGGGGAACTGTCCCGAAGCATAGCTCGTAGTTCGTCAATGTTTAGACTGGAGGATCCAAATTGGACAAATGGGAATGCGACCTTTGCGGATATGTCTATGACCCTGCGCTGGGCGACCCGGATAACGACGTTGCGCCTGGAACGGCGTGGGATGATGTTCCGGACAGTTGGGTGTGTCCCGACTGCGGCGCTGGCAAAGATAGTTTCACCAAACTTGATTGACGCTCGATTGATCCCTGAAGTATCATTGCCTCAGGGATCAACTGTGTCTGGAGGATGTGTATGCAAGCGATTGAGGTAAAAAGCGGAGTCCACTGGGTTGGAGCAATCGACTGGGATGTTCGCGATTTCCACGGGTATCTTACCGAGCTCGGTTCTACTTACAACGCGTTTCTGGTAAGAGACACCAAGACTGTCCTGTTTGACACAGTGAAGAAAGGCTTCTTTGATGATCTGATTCATCACATATCGCAGGTGACCAATCCTGGCGACATCGACTACATTGTGGTCAACCACGTTGAGATGGACCATACGGGTGTGTTGCCGGAAGTCATTGATCTGGTGCGTCCGGAGAAGATCTTCTGCTCAGCAAATGGTAAGAAGGCTCTGCTCGCTCACCACGAAGGCGTTGACTGGCCGCTGGAGGTTGTGGCAAACGGCGACAAGCTTGAGTTGGGCGACCGATCAGTGCAGTTCCTGGAGACAAAGATGCTGCACTGGCCAGATTCCATGATGTCATTCATCGCTGAGCAGAATCTGCTGATCTCGCAGGATGGTTTTGGCCAGCATTGGGCGACAAGCGAGCGCTACGATGATGAAGTGGAACCCGGTGAGCTCTACTATCAGGCCAGGAAGTACTACGCTAACATCATACTGCCATACTCAAACTTCATCCAGAAGCTGCTGCAGACCGTTAAGGAAAGTGGCATCAGCATCGATATGATCGCGCCGGACCACGGTCTAATCTGGCGACGAGACGTGGCCAAGATCATCGACTGCTATGACCAGTGGAGCAGGCAGGTGACTTGTTCCAAGGCTGTTATTGTCTACGACACGATGTGGGACAGCACCCGCAAGATGGCGAAGGCAGTGGCGGAAGGCATTCAGAAGCAGGGCGTTGCGGTGAAGTTAATGAACCTGCAGTCAGTTCACCGCAGCGACGTCGTGACTGAGCTTCAGGACAGCCGAGCACTGGTTGTTGGCTCGCCGACCCTGAACAACGGTCTTATGCCTCGTGTCGCGGACGTGCTCACCTATCTCAAGGGGTTGCGTCCTGCGGGCAAGGTAGGAGCGGCGTTCGGGAGCTACGGCTGGGGCGGCGAGGCAGTGAAGCTGGTCAACGCAGGTCTGACGGAAATGAATGTGGAACTGCTGCATGACGGCCTGCGCGTGAACTACGTTCCGACAGAGGCGGACCTGGCTCAGTGTGTCGAACTAGGCGAGAAAATCGGGTCTGCGGTGAACAATCAGTCCGCGTGTGAGATTCACGGCCAATCGGCTGCACGATGAGTAGGTTGAATCTTGCCGCCAGACTCACAGGAGGAGGTGCCTGCTAGTGTTCAGACTGGCCAGTTTCAATGCCAACTCAATCAGATCACGAATGCCAATCATCCTGGACTGGATTGCGGCGAATGATTGTGATGTGCTCTGTGTTCAGGAGACCAAAGTCACCGACGCCGACTTTCCTGTGGACGCTATCAGGGACGCCGGCTTACACTGTGTGTTTAATGGACAGAAGTCGTATAACGGAGTCGCGATCATCAGCAAGACTCCCCCTGATGACGTCGTCAAAGGTCTGGGAACTCCGGCAGAGGAAGCGAGGGTGATAAGAGCGAGGTTCGGCGATGTGATCGTGCTAAATACCTACGTGCCGCAAGGGACTTCGCCTGACTCCCCCAGATTCCAGTACAAGCTCGATTTTATCGCGGGCATTCCTGGTCTTCTCTCGGAGGAGTTTGGGGCCGGTGACAAGATTGTCTGGACGGGTGATTTCAACGTGGCTCCCAAGCCGATAGACGTATACGACCCGGAAGGACTTTTGGGCAGCGTCTGCTATCATCCGTTAGAACAGAAAGCCTTCGAAGCGGCGATGTCCTGGCCGTTTCAGGATGTTTTCCGCAAACACCACCCTGACGAACCGTACCAATACACCTTCTGGGACTATCGAGTGCCGAACGCGGTGAAGCGGAAGATGGGGTGGAGACTCGACCACATCGTCGCCAGCAAGCCCCTGGCTGACTTGTCGGTCAACTCCTGGATCGACATTGCGCCCCGCATGCTCGAGAAACCGTCTGACCACACTTTCATAGCAGCCGACTTCGACATATAGAAAGCAACGCAAAATGTCATTTCGACCGCAGGGAGAAATCCCCGGAGACTTTTCCCTCTTGTCGGAATGACAGAAGGAATCTTCTTGATCGGTGGAGAATATTGACATCAACCGAACAAGGTGGTATCCTACACTTAAGCTGACAAATCGGCAACCAACGAAACTGCCTGACGTCAGTTTGAGCAATCGCAGATTATTGGAGGCATTTAGGATGAAGAAAGTATGGTTCTTTGTTGCAGTAGTATTGGCGCTGGCGTGTATGGTTGTGTCGGGGTGCAACAAATCCGGCCAAGATGCCAGTGGTATGCGCACTAACGCCAAACCCGGACCGAAGGCCATTGACGTTAAGGTCAACCCCAAAGACGGCGCGGAGATGGTGTGGGTGCCGGCGGGTGAGTTTTTGATGGGCAGCAGTGATGATGATGTCGCACAGCTACTGAATGAGAATCCAGAATGGGGGGCTGAGAGGTTCAATGATGAAAAACCCCAGCGAGAGGTCTATCTGGACGGTTACTGGATGTACAAGCATGAGGTGACCGTTGCACAATATCGCAAGTTCTGCGAAGAAACGTACCGAGAGATGCCGCCCGCGCCGAAATCGGGATGGAAGGACGATCATCCGATGGTGATGGTTACCTGGACTGATGCGTCGGCTTACGCGAAGTGGGCTGGAATGTCTCTGCCGACAGAAGCGCAGTGGGAAAAGGCGGCTCGTGGAACCGAAGGCAGGATATACCCCTGGGGCAACACCTGGGATGCGGAAAAGTGTAACAACTATGAATCGGGTGCGAAGCAGACGAAGCCTGTAGGATCATATACATCAGGGGCGAGTCCCTATGGATGTATGGATATGGCAGGGAATGTATGGGAGTGGTGCTCGGATTGGTATGACAGAGACTACTACAAGAGCGGGCCTTCGCGGAACCCGACAGGACCAAAAGATGGCAGCTGTCGGGTGCTGCGCGGCG
>Ga0136653_10001114_pt1 | contig 14550 bp, 15 predicted proteins | sample LakKivw275mmetaG_FD_94866 | JGI IMG/M metagenome (GOLD analysis project Ga0136653, IMG submission 94866) | Anoxic lake water microbial communities from Lake Kivu, Rwanda to study Microbial Dark Matter (Phase II) - Lake Kivu water 275m metaG... | ecosystem: Environmental > Aquatic > Freshwater >... | reverse complement strand
GATGCGTCGCGGCCTGCCGTTGCGTTCGCCGCCTACCGCCCACTCTTGTGTGCGTGGCGGCGGCTCCTGCCGTTCCCGGAGCCTTACCGCTTCGGCCATGTTCGCCAGCAGCCCATCGGCCAGTATCATGACCGGCGCCCGGTACTTCTGCGCAATCGGGAAGACGTCGGCACCCCAGTCGTGCAGCTCCTGCACGCTGTGCGGGGCGAAGGTCAGGCAGCGACCGTCCCCATGCCCGGCGCCGCGTGTGGCCAGCCAGTAGTCCGACTGCGCGGCGCTGATGTTGCCAAGACCCGGGCCGCCGCGCACCATGTTCACCACCACGCATGGCAGCTCGCTCCCCAGAATGTATGATAGGCCCTCCTGCATCAGTGAGATTCCGGGCGATGATGAACTCGTCATCACGTAAGCGCCGGTTGACGCCGCCCCATACACCAGGTTGATGGAGGCCAATTCGCTTTCGGCCTGCAGGTACACCCCGCCCACTTCCGGCATGTGCTCGGCCATGTACTGCGGTATGGCATTCTGAGGCGTAATCGGGTACCCGAAGAAGTACCTGCAGCCACCCGCAATCGCCCCCTCGGCCAGCGCCTCGTTGCCTGTCATCAGCACGCGCTCACTCATCGCGCTACACTCTTTTCCGCGGCCTCGGCATCACCCTCGGCGGCGAGACGGAATATCTCGATGCATGCATCAGGGCACATCAGAGCGCACTGCTTGCAGCCAGTACAGGCATCCTGGTCCACTACCTCGACAGGATAGAAGCCCGCACTATTGCGCTCTTTCGAGATACCCAGAACGTTCCTGGGGCAGAATTCGATACACAACTTGCAGCTCTTGCAGTGTTCCCGGTTGATGATGACGCGGAAGCGTCGTTTCATGGACGATGACCTTCAGTCCCGCTGCAGCGTTTCGTTTTGCGCACGGAGCTCTGCGCGCAGCCTGCCCGCCTCGGCCAGCGCCTGCTCGGCGTGTTCCATCGCGGCCTTGCCGTTCTTGTCCCCGTACATGCGAGCGACTTCCGCCGCCCGCTCCTGCTCTGTGAGTTCGCGAACCACCGTCTTCGTCCGCCCGCCGGCAACCTCTTTATCCACCACCAGGTGCTGGTCCGCGAAGTTCGCGACCTGCGGCAGGTGCGTCACGCACAATACCTGCGCGTGTTGGGCCAGGGCCAGCAGCTTCTCACCGATCCGCTGCGCCGTCACCCCGCCGATGCCCACGTCAATCTCATCGAACACGATTGTCGGCACCTCGGCGCCGCGCGCGCACAGCGACTTCAACGCCAGCATCAACCGCGACAGTTCCCCGCCCGAGGCCACCTTCGCCAGCGGTTTGAGCGGTTCGCCCGGATTGGCACTGAGCGCGAAACGCACCTCATCTACGCCCGTAGGCCCGGCCTGCAAGTGCCTGCCGTCCGGCAGTGCCACTCCCTCCGGATCGTGTGTGGTAGCGAACTCGACGTCGAACTGCGCCCCCGGCATGCCGAGTTGGCTCAACTCCTCGACCACGCCCTCGGCCAACTCGTCTGCCAGTGCCCGGCGCGCCTGGCTCAGCTCGCCGGCTACTTCCCCCGCCTCGACTGCCAGCCGCTTCACGAGCTGCTCCAACTCCCCCAGCCGTTCCGTGCTGCCGCACAGTCTCTCCGCCTCCGCCGAGACGTTCTGCAGAAATTCGAGTATCTCGCCGACACTTGCTCCGTACTTGCGCTTCAGACCGGCGATGAGGTCCAAACGCGCCTCGACCCCATCCAGAAGAGCGGGATCCATCTCCACCGTATCAAGGTAATCGCCGAGCGTGCGTGCCGCGTCATCCGCCTGGTACGCCAGCCGCTCAAGCTCGCCGGCCGCCGCCGCAAGCCGTGGGTCCACATCGCCGACCGTGGACAGCCGATTTGCCGCCTCCTGCAGCGCATCCTTGGCACCAAGCGCCGTATCCTCGCCGCCTGCAAGCAGGCCGTTGACCTCGGCCAGCGTCGTCAGCAGCTTCTCCCCCGCCTGCAATACCTGACGCCGGGCCGTCAACTCCTCTTCCTCGCCGGGTTGCAGTGCTGCGGACCCAATCTCCTGGATTTGAAACCTGAGCATATCCAGGCGCCGGGACCGCTCCTGCTCGTCCATCTGCAGACTTCTCAGCTCCGCCTTGGCGGCGGCAAACTCGTTGTACTTCTCCCGGTATCGCCCGACGAGCTGTAAATGAGCCCTGGCCCCATACTGGTCCAGATAATGCAGATGGTTCTCCTCGTGGATCAGGCTCTGATGTTGGTGCTGCCCGTGAATGTCGGCAAGGTGCCTGCTTATCTCCGACAGGAGCGAGAGCGTGCTGACACGGCGGTTGACCCGATAGCGACTGCCGCCGGCACTTATCTCGCGCGAGAGTATGATGATGCTGCTATCGTCCTCGGTCAGACCGTTCTCCGCCAACACGGCCGTCGCTCTGGCCGCATCTCCGGCCTCGAAAACCGCCTCTGTAACCGAAGTGTCCGCGCCTCCACGGATGACTTCGGAGCTTACCCTCTCGCCGAGAGCGGCATTCAGCGCATCCACGATGATTGACTTGCCCGCCCCCGTCTCGCCGGTGAGAACCGTATAGCCGGGCTTCAGTTGCAGATGAAGCTCATCAATGAGGGCGAAGTTGCGGACTGTCAACTCGCTGAGCATGACCCAAATCCGTATCGGTGGCCTGACCCACTCACTCCCGCAGCCCGGGCATCAGCTTGTCCACCAGGTTCGCATAGTACGACCAGGGCTGCAGCCGCACCAGCCGCGCCCGGTGCGCCGCCTGCGTCACCACCACGCAGCCGTCGGCGTCAACAGGGTGCTTCTCCTGACCGTCCACGGTCGCCATAACCGCACCGGGCCGCTTGCCGTCGGGCGGCACGCAAACCTTCACCTCGGCGGCCGCGGGAAGCACCAGCGGCCGTGAAGACAAGGTGTGTGGGCATACGGGGGTCAGGATCATGCAGGACATCTGCGCATCGGCAATCGGCCCGCCGGCGGATAGATTGTAGCCCGTCGAGCCGGTCGGCGTTGACACAATCAAACCGTCGGCGCGATAGGTCCCGATCTCATCTCCGTTTACCCACGTCTGCAGGCTCACCACTCGCCTGCCGTCGCCGGTTGATATCACGACATCGTTCAGCGCGGTGTCCTGTGCCGCAACACCGCCCGCTCCGTTGCGCACCGTCAACTGCAGCATGAACCGCTCGTCAATCTGGAAATCACGCCCGATGATGCGGTCAAGCTGCTCCAGCGTGGTCTCCGGCGAGTCCTTCGCCAGAAAGCCGAAGCTGCCCACATCCAACCCCAACAGCGCAGTGCCCGCCGGCGCCGCCGACCGTGCCATCGAAAGCAGTGTGCCGTCGCCCCCCAACACCAGCACAAGTTCGGCGTCCACGATGAAGTCCTTGCCGCCGAATGCATAGTCGCCCGTACACTGCTCGGCAAGCGCTTCATCCAACTTCACTGTCACGCCTCGCTCGGCGAGGCGTTGCGCAAACACAGCCGCCCACCGCACGGCCTCGGGCTTGTGCATGGCGGCGACGATTCCTATGGTGCGGATATCCGAACCGGATGCCATTCTGTTATCCTCGACAGTCTTCCTAGCCGGTCGCTGTCGCCGCGGGCGGCTCCAGTCGGTGCAGATTCTTCTTCGCCGGCTCGCAGCTCGCGTCAATCTCCAGGGCCTTGCGGTACATCTCCTTGGCCTGGTCAACTTTCCCCTGCCGCTCGAGAGCCACTCCAAGGTTGTTGGCCGCGTTGGCGAACGCCGGGCTCTGCTGCAACGCCGTCCGGAAGTGCACTGCCGCCTCCGCGAAGTTGCTCTGATCGAGGTAAATCAGGCCCGCATTGTTGTGGGCCTCGGGATTGGTCTCCTCGATCGCCAGAGCGCGCAGGTACTCCTGCAGCGCCTTATCCTTCTCGCCGGCGTTGTAGTAGCTGTTGGCCAGCCCGAAATGGGCGTCGGCATTCTGCGGGAAACGCGCTGCAGCCGCCTCCCACTGTGTGCGGGCGCTGTCCCGGTCCCCGCTCTGCTCGTAGGCCAGCGCCAAATTCACCTGCGCCATCGCCAGTTCCGGATCGGCCTTGACGGCCTGCTGCAGCGGCTCGATGGCATCAGCGGCACGGTTGCTCTGCTGCAGGACCCATCCCAGGTTGTTGAGGCACTTGGCGTGGTTCGGCTGCAGTGCCAGCGCGCCGCGGTAGGTCTTTTCGGCGGAATCCAACTCGTGCGTAGCCGCAAATGCCAACCCCAGGTTGTACTTGGCCGCAAAGCTGCTCTCGTCCAGCGTGCTGGCAGCCGCCAGAGGCTGAACCGCCTCCTCGTACTTGCCCAGGTTGTACAGCGCTATGCCCAGTCCGAGCTGCGCCTCGGCCATGTTCGGATCCACCGCTACGGCCTGCTGGTACGCCTTTGTTGCCGCCACGTTGTTCCCCGTGTTGAGGTACAGCACCCCCAGCGCATTGAGCACTTCCGCATTGTCGGGGCGCAGCCGGTTGGCCACCTCGTATTCCCGCAGCGCCTTGTCCAGCCGGTCGGCCTGCCATAGAGCGTGGCCGAAATTGGCGTGAATGTCCGCATCGTTGGGCGCCAGCTCGATGGCCCGATTGAACTCGTTAAATGCCTTGTCCCACTGCTTCTGCTTCGCATACAGGTTCGCCAGATTGTAGCGGGCGTCGGCGTAGTCGCCCTTCTGGTCCACCGCGCTCTGGTAGTGCTTCTGAGCCAGGTCGAGTTTGCCCTGGGCCAGATAGACGTTGCCCAGGTTGTTGTGCGCTTCCGGGTAATCGGCTTTCTTTCCCAGAGCATCCGTCAGGTACTTCTCCGCTTCCGCCAGGTCTCCGGCTTGCAGCGCCGCCGAACCCGCCCAGCACATGATAACCGCGTGGCCCGGGCGCTGCTCGAGGGCCTTCACAAAAAGGTCCTTGGCCGCTGCGTAGTCGCCCTTCTCGTAGGCGGCGACCGCCTGATCAAAAATCTCCCCCTCGTCGGCCCAACTCGCCAGGCCGATGCATAACAGCGCTGCCAGCGCCAGACCGATACCTTGCCTCAAGCCTCTCATTTGCGCACCTCCCGTGCGACCTGCACTACTTGTTGACTGATGACTGCACCAGCGAAATCGTCCGTCTCGAATCCACCATCTCCGCGGCAACCGCCGCTATCTGTTCGGGCATAAGCCCCGCATTCTGCCAGAGCACTTCCACACTACCGTGCTCGATGAACTCGTTGGGCAGCGCCACGCAGCGCAGCTCGGCGCTGATCTGCTTCTCTGTCAGCAACTCGCCGACCGCTGACCCGAACCCTCCAGCCAGTACGTTCTCCTCCACGGTCAGAATCTTCCCCGTCTCAGCCGCCGCCTGCCGCAAGCACTCCTCATCCAGAGGCTGCACGAACCGCGCATTGACCAGCCGTGCCCAAATCCCCGCTTCTGCCAGAAGCTCAACGGCGCGGGCCGCGTTGCCCACCATACGACCGACTGCCAATATCGAGATGTCGTCGCCTTCTGTGATGACCTGCGCCTTGCCAATCGGCAGTAGCTCAGGTTCCCCCGAATAGTCCACGCCAGGCCCGACGCCGGCGGCGTAGCGGATGGCGCTGGGACCGTCAATGGCGAGTGCGGTAGCCAGCATGTCCTTCAATTCCTTCTCGCCTTTCGGGGCCATGACTGTGAGCCCCGGCGCAGACCGCAGGTAGGTCAAATCGAACACGCCGTGGTGCGTCGGCCCGTCGGCACCGCCCAGACCCGCCCTGTCCAGGCACAGCACCACCGGCAGCCTCTGCAGCGCCACATCATGGATGATCTGGTCGTAGGCGCGCTGCATGAACGTCGAGTAGATGGCCACCACCGGCCGCAGCCCCGCCGCCGCCAGGCCCGCGGCGTAGGTCACCGCATGTTGCTCCGCCATCCCCACGTCGAAGCATCGCTGGGGGAAACGCTCCCTGAACGCCTCCAACTCGGTCCCCACTAGCATCGCCGCAGAGATCGCGCAGATCCGCTCGTCCTTCTCCGCCAGCTCAATCAGCGAATCGGCGAATACCTTGCTGTAGCTGGGCTGGTCTTGCTCGCCGGTCCACGCCCCGCTCCTCAGCAAGAACGGCCTCGTGCCATGGAAACGCGACGGATCCGCCTCGGCAGGCTTGTAGCCCTTCCCCTTCTTGGTCAGAACGTGAATCAGCACCGGCCCCCTCAGCCTGCTGGCGTGACGGAACATGCCCAGCAGTTGCTCGATGTCATGGCCGTCTATCGGCCCCAGGTACGCGAAGCCGATCTCCTCGAAAAGCATCCCCGGCACAACCAGGTGCTTGACGCTGTCGCGCAGCCTGTCCATCGCCACCAGCATGGCATCACCCAGGCGCCAGCGCTCCAGCACCCTCGCCACATCGGCGCGTGCCTGGATCATGCGCGGCTCCAGAGTGACGCGCATCCTCGATAGATACGCCGACATGGCCCCGACATTCGGGCTGATGCTCATCTCGTTGTCATTGAGCACCACCGTCATGTCAACTTTTCTGGCTCCGGCCTGGTTGAGACCCTCGAAAGCCATCCCACCGGTCAGAGCTCCGTCGCCGATGATCGCGATGACCTTCTCGTCGCCGCCCCGCAGGTCCCGTGCCGTGGCGAAACCGAGCGCCGCCGATATTGAGGTCGAGCCGTGGCCGGTGTTGAATACGTCGTGCTCGCTCTCGCTATGTCTCGGGAAGCCGGACAGTCCCCCCCACTGTCGGATCGTGTCGAATGCCTCCGCCCGCCCCGTCAGCAACTTGTGCGTATAGCACTGATGGCCGACATCCCACACAAGCTTGTCCTTCGGCGAGTCGAACACGGTGTGGAGGGCGATGGTCAGTTCCACCACGCCCAGGTTCGGAGCCAGATGCCCACCCGTCTCGGACACGGTCGTAATCAGGCGCCTGCGCACTTGCTTGGCAAGCGTCTTTAGCTCCGCCATGCTCAGACCCTTCAGGTCTGCCGGCGATTCGATCCTGTCGAGCAACGAATCCATATTGCTGTCCCGTCGGCCTGTTGCCTATTGCTCGTCGCCGAATGCCGAGGCCTCTTCATCTTCCTCGTCGCCGGCGACGTCTTGCTTCTCCGCCTGTAGCTCTTCCACGGCGGCTTCGGCTTCCTTGAGCAGGCGCGTGCAGTGCTCGCTCAGCGCCGTGGCCAGCTTGAACGTCTCAACCGCCTCTGCCAGGGGCAGGTCGCCGGCATCAATCTTCTCAACCAGCGTCTCCAGCTCCCCGAGCGCTTCCTCAAATGACATCTTCTCAACGTCTATCTTCGCCACTGGCAATGCCCCGTCCCTGTCTGCTCACGCTATGGGTGCACTCGCCGCCTGCACGCCGCCGACCTCAGCAGCTATCTCTCCGTCACTGACCGCTATCGTCAGTCGGTCTCCCCGTCCCACGCTCCCGACCGTCGTCACCAACCTGCCGTCATCGGCCCGCCGCACGATGCTGTAGCCCCGCCGCAGGACCGCATTCGGGTCCAGCCCCGCGAGACGCGCCTCCATCTTGTCCAGGCGCGCCCTCCGGTTCTGCGTCAGTCGCCCCGCACGCAGCCACAGCGCCCTGCTCAAATCATCCAACTCTTGCAGCTTGTTGTCAACCAGCAACCCTGGCCGCAGCAGCAACGGGTGCGCCGTCGTCCCGCGCAATCGCGACCGATACTCATGTATCAGCTTGCGCAACTGCATCAGCACTATCGAGCTGGCGCTCTTCAGATACCCCAGCAGCTCCCTCGCGTCGGGCACAGCCATCTCGGCGGCGTGCGAGGGAGTGGCAGCTCGTGCGTCCGCAACGAAGTCGGTCAATACGTAGTCGGTCTCATGCCCAACTGCACTGATGACGGGAGCCCGGCTGGCGAACACCGCGCGCGCCACCGGCTCCTCATTGAATGGCCACAAGTCCTCCAGCGATCCCCCGCCGCGGCCGATGACTATCAGGTCCACATCGGCGGCGTTGGCCACGGCCAGCGAGTTTACAAGGCTCCCGGCGGCCTCCGCTCCCTGCACCGGTGTCGGTATCAGCTTGATCCTAACCAGCGGGTAGCGCGAACTGATGATTGATATCATGTCGCGCACTGCCGCGCCGCTGCCGGAGGTAATCAACGCGATGGTTCGCGGAAAGCGCGGCAGGGGTCGCTTGCGGTCCTCGGCGAACAGCCCCTCCGCCTCCAGCTTGGACTTGAGCTTCTCGAAGGCCGCCGCCAGCGCGCCCGCCCCATCCGGACGCATGAACCGCACGACAATCTGGTAGCGGCCCTGCGGCTCGTACACCGTCACGTTGCCGCCCGCCACCACCTGCATCCCGTCCTCCACCTCAAAGCCCAGACTCGCGGCATTCCCTCGGAAGCAAACGGCGTCCAACACGGACTGCTCGTCCTTCAGCGAGAAGTAGATGTGCCCCGACGAGGGACGGCGCAGGTTGGAGACCTCACCCCGCACGACAATGTCAGACAGGACCTCATCACGGTCCAGCAGCCTCTTGATGTAGGCTGTGACTTCAGCGACTGTCAGAATTGAGGTCCGCGTGTGTGCCAAAACGCTTGCCACCTGACTGCGACACGGGCCGGCCTGCTTCAACGCGCGGGGTTCATACGGATTTCGCCGAGGCCTCTTCGCTGCGGACAAACGCACCGAGAATGCCGTTGACGAACTTGCCCGACTCCTCGGTGCCGTAGATCTTCGCCAGTTCGACGGCCTCGTTAATGGTGGCGCTTACCGGCACGTCCGGGAAGTGCACCAGTTCCGCGAGCGCCAGGCGCAGGATGTTGCGGTCAATTCCGGGCATCCTGTCCAGGGCCCATTCGTGAGAGAAGTCCTCGATGCACGCGTCAATGCTTCGGCTGTCGGCGAAGTACGCCTCGGCCAGTGCGATGCCGAATTGCCGTGTCTCCGGCAGCAACTTCGCGATCTCGTCCGGCTCCATGTCCCACTGACTGACCAGCACGTCCAGCGTGTGGTCCGCGCAGCGCAGCGCCTGGGCCGAAGGCTGCTCTCCGACATCAACCGCGAACAGGATGCTCAGGGCCAGCTCGCGGGCCTTACGGCGTGCTCCTGTCCTCACCAGGTCCCTCCGGACACTGCCAGGTGTTGAGGCCGATCAGTCGCCGGGCGCAGCCGCAACAATGCCGACCAAAGCTCCCACTGCAATGAAGACCAATATCAGCAAGGCTGCCCAGAACCCCTTGGCCAGCCATACCCCGCCGACTATCACGCCGAAGAAAGCGCCGACGGCAGCCCGCCAGAAAGGAGCGACGCTAGAGACCTTGGTGCCCATGGCATGCCTCCTACCGCGTCCCCATTCGACGCGTGATGAAGTTCACGTCCACCTCGCCGCGACGGAAGAAGGCATTCTCCAGGATCCGCAGGTGATACGGTATCGTCGTGCGCAGACCCGACACCCGCATTCCCTCCAGTGCCCCCTGCATGCGCCGGATCGCGCCGTCGCGAGTCGTGTCCCACGTAATCAGCTTGGCGATCATCGGATCGTAGTACGAGGAAATCGTGCTGCCGCAGCCCACCCCGCTGTCAACCCTGATGCCCGGGCCCAGGGGCAAACGCCATTCGTCTATGGTGCCGGGGGAGGGTGCAAAGTCCTTGTCACCGTCGGCGGCGAGGATCCGACACTCGATAGCGTGTCCGTTGAACCAGATCTTGCCCTGTTTGAAGCCCAGCCGTTCGCCGGCCGCAATCCGGATCTGCTCTCGAACAATGTCCACACCCGTCAGCATCTCCGTAACCGGATGCTCCACCTGAATGCGGGTGTTCATCTCGATGAAATAGAACTTGCCGCGCTTATCCAGGACGAACTCCACGGTCCCGGCGTTCACATAGTTGACTGCCTTCGCCGCGTTTAGTGCGGCCTCACCAAGCCGCCGACGCAGTGAGTCCGATACGCCGGGAGCCGGTGCTTCCTCCAACAGCTTCTGGTGACGGTGCTGAATCGAGCAGTCCCGCTCTCCCAGGTGCACCATGTTCCCCTGGCTGTCTGCCAGGATCTGCACCTCAACGTGGCGGGCATCGGGGATGAACTTCTCCAGATAAAGGCTGTCATTGCCGAATGCGGCCCTGGCCTCCGCCCGCGCCGAATTCATCAGCTTCTCAAGCTGTTCCCCGTTGTGGGCGATGCGAATGCCACGGCCGCCGCCACCACCAACGGCCTTCACCATCACCGGATAGCCGAGGTCATCGGCGATCAGACGCGCTTCGCGAGCGTCCTCTACCGGTCCGGTGCTGCCAGGCACCACCGGCACGCCGGCCTCCAACATCGTCGCCCGCGCAGCGGCCTTGTCCCCCATGCGTGTGATGATGTCGGCCGCCGGGCCCACGAAGCTGATCTTGCAGGCCTGGCATATCTCGGCGAATCTGGGCACCTCCGATAGATTCCCATACCCCGGATGGATCGCCTCGGCGCCTGTAACCACAGCGGCGCTGATGATGTTGGCGATGTTCAGGTAGCTATCTACGTTCGGGGGCGGCCCGATGCACACCGCCTCATCGGCCAGCTTCACGTGCAGCGCCTTGGCGTCAGCCTGCGAGTAAACGGCGACCGTCTTGATGCCGAGTTCCCGGCACGCCTGCAGAATCCGGCACGCTATCTCACCGCGGTTCGCCACCAGCAGCTTTCGGAACATCAACTTCTCCCGTTACGGCGGCTCGCTGGAGCCACCTGGTGGTATTCTGCCCCTGCCACGCCCGACCGTCGTACTCAGTACTGCGGATGCGTCTCGCACCACACCCGGCCGGTCTTCGGATCGTAGCTGTATGGCTTCCCGCTCACCGGGCACTTGCCGATGGAGTCCATTTTCAGGTCGGCCAGCGATGCCGGCGGCGGCTCGCCCTCCATCGTGGACATCTTCACCGCCTGCCGCAACTGGTTAACGTAGCTCTGGCATTCCACCGACTCGGCCTTCTCGATGGCCCGCGCCGGTATTGACTTCCCCTTGCCCTGCTCCCCCTTGCCGCCCTTCAGCCCATAGAGGCTCACCGCAAGCAGGCCGATGATGACAAGCACCACCAGCATCCCGATGAGCGTGAAGCCTCGCCTCGTGGACATGCCGTTGACCTCCCGGACTCGTCTCAGCCCTTCGGCCGGATTGCCAGCAACTGGTCACCGTACTGCACGGGCTCACCGTCCTGTGCGATGACCTGCACCACCTGACCGTCAATAGGACTGGTCACCTCAGTCAGGTTGCGCAGGGCCTCGATTGTGGCGACCTGCTGTCCCTGGGCAACTGCGTCACCGACCTCCACCAGTGCGCGAGCGCCGGGGGCAGCTCCCCGGTGGAACAAGCCGACTAGCTGCGCCGCAACTACCGTGGCATCCGCCAGAGGGTCGTCCACCTCAGGCTGGCGCAAACCGTCTCCGTCTCCCGGAGTAGTGTCGGCGCTTACCTGAACCTCCCGGGCTCCGCCGCCCCGCTTGCGCAATCTGATCCGCTTGTTTCCCTCGCGCACCTCTAGTTCGGCGGCGCTCGAACTCCTCAGCATTGCGACCAGCTCTCGAATGCGGTTCCGGTCCATGTGCCGACATGGCTCCCAATCAGTTGCTGACGCGTTCTATGTACTCGCCGGTGGTTGTGTCCACCTTGATGACATCGCCTTGGTTCACGAACAGCGGCACCGTAACAGTGACGCCGCCCTCGATCATCGCCGGCTTGGTGCCGCCCTGCGCAGTGTCCCCCCGCACGCCGGGGTCCGTCTTGGTAATCACTCGCTCCACCACGTGCGCCGGCTCGAGGCCCAGCAGCTTGCCCTGGTAGGAGGCCATGTGCACGACCTCACCTTCCTTCAGCCAGGGCACTACGTCGGCAATCTGGTTCCGTGATATCTCGATCTGCTCGTAGTTCTCCGTATCCATCAGGTAGTACATATTGCCCTGAGAATACAGGTACTGCACGTTGCGCCGCTCCACATGTGCGCGCTGCACCTTTACGCCGGCGTTGAACGTCTTGTTAAACACCTTGCCGGTCTCGATGTCGCGCAGGCGGGTCCTCACCACGGCCTGTCCCTTGCCCGGCTTGTGGTGCTCGCTGCTGATTACCTGGTAGACCTGCCCGTCCAACTCGATGGTCAGACCGGGTTTTAGATCATTGACCGCAATCACTCTGCTACCACCCTCAATACCGCCCGCCCGCAAGCAGCAAAGCCGGGGGGCGGACGATGGAATCGCGATGCTAGAGTTTAGCGCAAAGTATGCCCAAAGTCAAAGACCGGTCACAAGAAAAGGGCCTCCTCAGGAGGCCCTTGCACCGACCGCTCAACGCGCCCGAATTCTCACAGCTTGAGCTTTGGTGTGCCGGTGAGGACCTCACAGCCGTCTGCGGTGACTGCGACCAGATCCTCGATCCGCACGCCTCCCCAGCCTCTCATGTAGATGCCCGGCTCGACGGTTATGACCATCCCCGCCTCCAGCACATCCTCGCTCCGTGCCGACACTCGCGGCGCCTCGTGCACCTCCAGACCGACACCGTGACCCAGCCCGTGGGTGAAGTATTCGCCGAAGCCCGCTTCCGAGATGACATCGCGAGCCGCCTTATCCAAGTCCGCACAGGCTACGCCCGTGGCGACACTATCGAGTGCGACCTGCTGCGCGTCTGCCACTGCCTCGTACACCTGGCGGAATCGCTCGCTGGGTTCGCCGCAAAATGACGTCCGCGTTATGTCGGAGCAGTACCCATTCAGGCGGCAACCGACATCTATCTTCACCATGTCACCGGCCTGCACCCGACGGCTGGTGGGGCGTGCATGAGGGGAGGCGGCCGATGGACCGGAGGCAACAATGGTGTCAAACGCGATCTCGTCCGCCCCGCCGACCAGGATGCGGCGATCCAACTCGAAGGCGACCTCCCTTTCCGTCGGTCCGGCCTCCAGCTCGGCCAGCAGCCCTGTCAGCGCCTCATCCACGAGCGCCGCCGCCGCGCCGATCGCCGCTATCTCGTCTTCATCCTTCACGAGGCGCTGTGCCTCCACCAGCCCGCTCGTCGGCTTCAGCTTGTCCGCCCCGAAATCGTCCGCCAGCTTCTTGTACTGGAAATAGGTGATGCCCCGCTCCTCAAAACCCAGAATGCCGGCACCGTGAGCCCGCAGGAACTCTGTCGCCGACTCGACGTGCCCGTTCGGGCTGATGGCAACCTCCAGGTCGGGGCCCGCCTGCTCGGCCTCGATCTGGTAGCGTGTGTCCGTGCAGATGGCGCCCGCCTCTGCCGTCAGCACCAGGTGCCCCTCACCGACGAAGCCCGACAGATATCGCACATTGGCCGGCAGGCTGACCAGTATCGCATCCGCCCCTGCCGCATCCAGCCACTTGCGCAGTGCCGTCTGTCTCTCCTGGTGCGTGCTCACGGTGTGGGGCCTTGCTCGACGAGTTGCTTGGCCGCATAGAGAGCCAATACGTAGCTGTGGGCGCGGAATCCCGAGATCTGTCCCACGCACGCCGAAGCGGTTACCGACTGCGTGCGGAACGGCTCCCGGGCGTGGATGTTGCTCAGGTGGACCTCGATAGCGGGCAAGCGGATCGCTCGCAGCGCATCCGCAAGCGCCACCGAGGTGTGCGTGTAGCCCGCGGGGTTGATGATTATCGCCTGTGCCCATTCCCGCTCGCGGTGCAGGATGTCAATTAGCTCGCCCTCGTGATTGCTCTGCCGTATCCGCAGCTCCACATCGAGCGCCGCCGCCCTGTCCTGCAGCATCCGGTTTATCTCTTCGAGGCTGGTTTCCCCGTAGAGCTGTGGCTCCCTGTCACCCAGCAGGTTGAGGTTGGGGCCATGCAAAACCAGTATCCTCGCCATCGTCTGCCTCCCGTGCGCAGCTTGCGCGGAGGGCACTCAGTCCCCCTCAGCCCCTGCGCTCTCGATCAACGCATGGAGTCCTTCCACACCTATGGGCCGGCGTCCTCTTGTAGTGATAGCCTTTTCCAGCGCATCCGCCTGTATCTCCCTCAGCAGCCGCAAGCCGTCCGCATACGCCCCCTTGGCCTTCGCGTCAAGCCCTTGTCGCTTGTAGAGGGCGCCAAGCTGCAGATACGCGATCCCTCCGAGCAGGACGCGGTCCTGCTCCGGGGCACTGCGCGACCTGGCTGCCACATCGAGCAGCAGCGCTTCCTGTGTACTCCACTGCCCCAGCAGTCCCCGCACCTCAGCCAGCCGCAGCATGTTCGTCAGGTCGGGATACTCCCACACTATCGGCGCAATGCGGTCGGCCAGCGCGTCAAGTTCGCCCAATCCCGCCGGGCGCTTGCCTGTCGTCTTCCTCGCCACCTCAAACTGCAACTGCTCTCCTCGCAGGCGCCCGCACAGCAGGTCGAGAGCGTCATAGACCATCTGCGTGCCTGCCGGCGCATTGCCCCCCGCATAGGCATCCTCTGCCAGATACGCCCACGCCCAGGCGTAGCTTACATCGGGTAGCTCCGGCACCGCCGCATACTTCCCGACCGGCCCATCGAGCAGCTTCAGCAGCCGCTCGTAGGCCGCTCTTGCATCAGCCCGCCGACCTACCTGCTCCAGCAGTTGCCCCAATTCCGCCAGCCCTCGCGGATTGGACGGATATACAT
>Ga0136653_10001113_pt1 | contig 14551 bp, 10 predicted proteins | sample LakKivw275mmetaG_FD_94866 | JGI IMG/M metagenome (GOLD analysis project Ga0136653, IMG submission 94866) | Anoxic lake water microbial communities from Lake Kivu, Rwanda to study Microbial Dark Matter (Phase II) - Lake Kivu water 275m metaG... | ecosystem: Environmental > Aquatic > Freshwater >... | reverse complement strand
GCCGAACGAGAATCCCGCCTCGGGGGGACGGTTGGCGACGACCAGAGACTGACTTTGTACGCCTCGGTGGGCCTGGCCATCGTGGACGACCAGCGAGACCGTGTACTGCCCGGCGTGTGCGTACGTGTGCTCGGGGTGTTGTTCGGTTGCCGTGCCCCCGTCACCGAAGCTCCACGCCCAGGCGACGATGTCGGACTCCTCGTCGCTCGACTCATCCTGGAACCGGAGTCGGTCGAGGGTGGACAGGCCGCGCCGGCCGGTGAGAGAACGAACGCTGAAGTCCGCGATAGGAGGCCGGGATGTCGCGACGGTAATCCAGCGCCGAGCGTAGGCGACGGCGCCCTGATTGTCCCGGACGGCGAGCGACGCCTCGTAGCGTCCGGGGTGGGTGTACGCGTGCGTCACGACGGCGGGACCTGTGACGGCGGCCCCGTCCCCGAAATCCCAGATGTAGGCCTCGATGCGGCCGCCCTCGTCGGCCGACCCCGTGGCGTCGAACACCGCGAGGCTTCCGGGTTGCGGCGCCGGCGGGTCCACGCGGAACGACGCGCTGGGAAGGAGGTTCGAGGAGTAGTTCCGCTGCCGTGGGGTCCCGGAGCCGCCAAAGCCTTCGCTGTCGCCCGGGCAGGTCGCCCAGCGATCGGGCGCGTCGTCGAGGCGGGCGTCCACCCGCTCCATCGAGCGGTGGGGAGGATCGCCGTACGCGTTGGTGCCTGCGGCCCAGGGAGGAACCTCGGAGGACGCCGGGAGGGCGTTCGCTGTGTCCACCAGAGCCTCCGTTGCGTCGTACAGGAAAAGGATCTCGCCGCGGTCGCTGAGCGCGCCGTCGTAGATCGCATCGGCCGTGACGTCAGGAACGCAGGCGTCCGAGGCGCGCTCGAGAAGCACGTACCCTGCGGCAGGATCCGCGGGATCGGTGGGCAAGACTATTCCGGAGAGAACAATGTCGGGAGAGCCGTCCGAGGAGACCAGCCGCCACCCAGCCAGATCGATCGCGCGGTCCGTCATGTTGACGAGCTCGATCCACTCGGCGGTCGGACTCCCTGGGCTTCCGCCCCAACAGATCTCGTTCACGCGGACCGACCCCCACGTAGCTTCGGGAGCCACCGCACGCAGGCTCGCCGCAACGAGCAGAAGCGCCAGAACTGCCACCCTTCTTCGCATCATCGACCCTCCCGCCACTGCGACTCGGATCTCGGACAGAACGGAGGATCCGCACGAGCGAACCCAGCATAGCACAGGGATCCGGAAGAGCCAACGAGACGCGATGAGCGGGCCTACGCGCCGCCGGTCGTGGGCGCCTTCTCTTGGCGCTCGTAGGCCTCGATGATCCGCGCGACCAGGGGATGGCGGACGACGTCGGAGCGATCCAGGTAGACGAACGAGATCCCGTCGATGTCGCGCAGCACGTCCTGCACGGCGATCAGGCCGGATTGACGCTCCTCGAGGTCCACCTGGGTGATGTCCCCGGTGATGATGGCCTTGGAGTGGAAGCCGAGACGCGTCAGGAACATCTTCATCTGCGTCGGCGTGGTGTTCTGAGCTTCGTCGAGGATGACGAAGCTGCTGTTGAGCGTTCGCCCGCGCATGAAGGCGAGCGGAGCCATCTCGATTCGCCCGAACTCCGTGAGCTTCTCGAACTCGCTCACCGGGATCATGTCGAACATCGCGTCGTAGAGCGGCCGAAGGTACGGACTCACCTTGGCCTGGATGTCGCCGGGCAGAAAGCCGAGTTCTTCCCCCGCCTCGACGGCCGGACGGGTCAGGAGGATCCGCTTGACCTTCTCGCGCTTCAGGAAGTCGATCGCCATGGCGACGGCCAGGTAGGTCTTGCCGGTGCCGGCAGGCCCGATGGCGAAGATGACGTCGTCATCGCGCACAGCCTGCACGTAGCGGTGCTGGCCGACGGTTTTCGCGCGGATCTCCTCACCCCAGTGGGTGACGCGGACGACGTCGGACAGCACTCCCTCGACGTGGGCGCCCGCCTTGATCTGCTCGATCAAGTAGCGAACGTCGGTGACGGACGGGCAGTGGTTCTTTTCGACCAACCCGAGGAGCTTCTCGAACAAGGCGCGAACCTGCTCGACCTCCTCCGCGAGGCCCTCGATGCGGATCGTCTCGCCCCGGGCGAGGATCTTCGCTCCGAACGCCTTCTCGATCTCCTTCAGATTGCGGTTGTACTGACCGAGCACCGCCGTTGCTTCCGCGTTGTCGCGCAGGGCAATCTCAGTCTGGATTGTCTCGATGTTCGCTCACTCCTTCCAGGCCCTCCGTCGACGTCGCCGTGATTCGCACCCGGCACTCCACGCCGACGGGGCAAGGCGTCGCCGAGCTGAAGACAACGCGGACGTAGTCGGACGTGTAGCCTCGGTACAGGCCGCCCTCGCGCTCCTCGACGAGCACATCTTCGACCGTTCCTGTGCGCCCGTCAAGCACGTCGCGAAGCACGGGACCCCATACGTCGAGGAGGCGCTTGGCGCGGCAGCGCTGCTCCTCGGCGGGGACTTGGCCCGCGAGCGCGGCGGCCGGCGTGCCGGGGCGGGACGAGTAGCGGAAGACGTGCAGGTTCGAGAACCGAACGCCCTCCACCAGGCGGCAGGTTCGCGCGAAGGCGGGCTCGGTCTCCCCCGGGAAGCCGACGATGAGGTCGGTGCCGAACGTAGCGTCCGGCAGCGCGTCACGGACCCCGTCGATCGCGCGGCGATAGCCGGCGGCCGTGTAGGGGCGCCTCATGGCCGCCAGGACGTCGTCGTCGCCGCTCTGCGCCGGGACGTGGAAGTGCCGGCAAAGCCGTGCGTCGAGCCGGAACGCGTCCACGAGGGGGCGGGTCAGACCATCGACGTTGAGCGACGCGATGCGTAGGCGGCGCAGGTTCGGAAGCTCGAGCAAGCGAAGGAGGAGCGCCGGCAGGGCCGCTTTCGTGCCCCCGTAGCCGGCGAGGTCGACGCCGGTGACGACGATCTCCGGGACTCCGGAAGCCACCATGGCCGCGGCCTCCTTCCACGCGGCGTCAAGGCTCTTGCTGCGGCTGGCGCCGCGGACGGCGGCCGGCCGACAGTAGGTGCAGGCGTGGTCGCAGCCGTCCTGGACCTTCAGGTACGCGCGGACCCGACCCTGCGGACAGCCGGCCCGCTCGACGTCGAGGGGGAGCGGCGGGGCGGAGGGCAGCACTCCACGGCGCCCACTTCGCGCGGCGTCTACGACGTCGCCGACGCGCGGCTTCCAGGAGTTACCGGCCGCGAGGTCCGCCTCGACGAAGCGCGCCAAGCCGCGCTCGACAGCGTCGGCGAGACAGCCGATCAGGACGATCGTGGCCTCGGGGTGGGCGCTGCGGATCCGGCGGGCGGCCTGACGGGCCTTCCGCTCCGCGAGGGCGGTCACTGTGCAGGCGTTCAGGAGGAAGACGTCCGCGCCGACCTCTCCGATCTGCAAGCCGAGATCGAGCAGAGCGCGCCGCATCATCTCCGACTCGTACTGGTTCACGCGACAGCCGAAGGTGAGGAGCGCGACGGGTCGGCCCGTGGAATCGCTCACGACTGCCACCTCGCGGAGCGCAGCGATGCGGTTCGCGGTCGGGAGAAGCTGGAAAGGAAACTGCTTCGAATCATCGACAGAAGGGTATCGGGCCCGCTAGGGTTGTCAATCGGAGGCGGGGTCGGGAGAGGAAGGCCGCTTCAATTGACATTCCGAGACGGCTGTGGTAGGTTCGGCCGTGGGGGAATCATGAGGGGAAGGCCGGTTCGGAAACCGATTCTCTACGCTGCCAGCGCGACCGTGGTCCTGGGAATCAGCGTCCTCATCTGGCACTTTGTTCTGGCAGGCGATCCCTTCGGCGCTGTCGGCCTCCGTTCGACGGTTCACGTCCTGTGCGCGACGACTTCCGGCGGGGTTCGGGGCGAAGGGGTTGACAGCGTGTCGGTCCTGACGATCGAGCGAGGGAGAGTCGGCATGCTGTTCCTGCCCGCCGACCTGTGGATGAAGTCGGACGACGGGTCGTCGGGCACGCTCGGGGACCTCGCCGTCCGTGGGGGATGGACGGCCGCCTGCCGCGCCGTGGGCGCCCTTCTCGGAGTTCCCGTGAGCCGCTACGTGGTGTTCGACGAGGCGGACCTGTCGGCGTTCCTTGCGCTCTTCCCGAGCTTTGACGTGTCCGTGTCGGACGGGGTCGCGGGCGCGGACCCGACGGCGCCGGGCGGGGCGGAACTCCGGATCGGCGCCGGCCAGCGCACGCTTACCCCTCGGGAGATGCAGGTCTTCCTCTGTGGAACGTCCCGCGCGATCCGGGCCGAGCGGGATCGCCAGGCGTTCGAGGCGATCGTTCGAGGGCAGCCCGTCGCGGACCAGTCGTTCCAGCGTGGCGTCCGCGCGGTCGCGGAGGGCCTCGAGACGAACCTGAGTCCCCGCCGCTGCGCCGAGCTGTGGGCGGGGATCGCGCGGGCCCCGGAAACGGCGTCGGCGGTCCTTCCCTCGCGTGAGGTGGTCGAGGGCGGATCGGTGCGGCGACTCCCGGTCGTGACGGAGACGGAGCAGGTGGTGGCGTCGATCGTTCGCGGGGCAGAGCCTCTCACGCCGGCGAGGGTCGCGGTGGCGGTGTTCAACGGGAACGGGGTTCGGCTTTCGGCCAGCCGGGCCGCCGGGTACTTGCGGGCGCGCGGATTCCGGGTCTCTGCGACGGCGAATGCCGAGGCGTTCTCGTATGCGACGAGCTACATCGTCGTCTTGACAGCCGAGGCGAAGGCGTGGATGCTTCGCGAGGCGCTCCCCGAGGCGGCGGAGGTGGTGTCTCCCGAGGAGTTCGCACATCACTACGAAGCGCTGCGGGGGCAAGTCCCCCAAGGCACTGATCTCATGTTCGTCGTGGGGGCGGGAATGGAGTTCGGGGGATGACCGACCGAGAGCTGGTTCAGCAGGCGGCGGATATCCTTGCCGAGAAAAAGGGCGAGGAGATCGTCATCGTCGACCTCGCGGACGTTTCGATGCCCGCCTCGTACTTCATCATTGCCGAAGCCGACAACCCGGTCCACGCGAAGGCGCTCGTGAACGCGCTGCGCGAGCAGCTCCCCGAGAATCCTCTGCACAGCGAGGGGTTGGCGGAGCGCAAGTGGATCGTCCTCGACTACGGCGACGTCGTCGTCCACATCTTCGATCGCGAGGCCCGCGCCTTCTACGATCTCGACTCCTTGTGGGCCGACCACATCGTGGCGCTGTCGGCGCCCGCAACCTAGGGGCGCGGGGTCAATCGATTCGGGACGGGCAGATGCCCGCATACGCGCAGTAGGAGCACGCCCGATAGGCGGGAGTCCCGGGGAACTCGCGAGCGCGGATCCCCGCCGCGGTCGCCTCGATCTCGGACTCGGCATGCGCGATCCGCTTTGGGGTCGGAACGGCCCGCCCGACGAGGACGACGGGCGTCAAGAACCGGAGCTCCACGGCCTGCGGTCGTCGACCGAACAGCTTCTCGTACGCGAGGGAGTAGAGAGCCAGCTGGAGGCTGTCTGCGGCGCGCTCGTCCGCCTCGTCCTGCGTCAGGACGGCGGAGGTCTTGTAGTCGATGATTCGCCCCTCGTCGCCCACGATGTCGATCCGGTCGAAGATTCCGACAAGGTGAACGGACCCCGTCGGAACGGAGAAGCGTCGCTCCACATACGTGGGCACCGACCGCTCCGAGGTTTCGAACGCGTGGAACGAGCGCAACGCCTCCAGTCCCTGCTGAAGGCGGAGTTCTTCGTGCTGGCGAGTGAGGAACCCTTCGGCAAGCCAGTGGCTGCGGAACACCTCGTGCAGCTCATCGACCGTCGCGCCTCGTCCCGCGTGCCGCTGGAGGTTGTAGAAGCGCACCGCCTGGTGGATGGCGTTGCCGTACACGAGGGAGTGGTGTTGCCGGACCGGCACGCGAAGCACGTGGATGTAGCGGTACTTGAGGGGGCAGGTGAGGTAGTCGTCGACCTGACGATAGCTCAGGGAGAGCACCTCGGCCCCCCGGTCGACCAGGGACGGCTGCGCCGACGCCGCGCGGGACTCCTCCGCGCGGTGAGCGCGCTCGTGGCGAAGGATCGGGGTGAGGAGCTGGCGCGGTCGCGGCGCGAGCTGTGAGGCATCGAGATCGAGCGCCTCGGAGACGAACAGGCTCGGCTTGCGCGGCCGCCGGCCGCCGTAGTCCTCCGCGCTGGTGAGGTAGAGGTCCTCCCTGGCGCGGGTCATCCCGACGTAGAACAGGCGGCGTTCCTCCTGTTTGTGCACGTCCGGGCCTGCGGGAAGATCCTTGACGAGCGCGTCGGGAAGCGGGATCGGGTCCGCGCGCTCGGCAGAGGGGAATCGTCCGGAGATGAGGCCGACGAGGAAGACGACGGGAAACTCGAGTCCTTTCGCCTGGTGGATCGTCAAGACGGACACGGCGTCCGCGTCCCACGTCGCGTCGCCCACCGGGGGATTGTCGCCGGCCTCGATCAGGGCATCGAGGTAGTCGATGAACCACGGGACCCGGTCGTAGCGGGCCACCTCGCTGAACCGCTCGACGAGGGAGAAGAGCCGCGCCAGGTTCTGGACGCGGAGAGCATCCTGAGCCTCGCTGGAGTTCGAGAACCGCTCGATCGTCCCGGTCTGCGTCGTCAAGAACTGGAACAGGACCTCGCCGGTTCGTTCCTTGGTCGACAGGGTGATCATCGCCGTGACGTCGTCGACGAGGCGGGCGACGCGCCGCGCGTTCTCGGCGTCGGCCTCCGTGGGCTCGAGGCCCGCTCGCATCGACCGCAGGATCTCGAGGAGACTCTTGTTCCGCCGGCCGGCGAGGGCCGTGGCCCGCGCCAGGGGCTCCGCGTCGACCCCGTAGAAGAGCGACGTCGCGAGGTAGTGGAGGGACATGTTGTCGTACGGGTCGGCGAGCACGCGCAGGAACGCGAGCGTGGCGCGGATCTCCTCCTGATCGTAGAGGCCGCGGCTTCCGGAGAACCGCCACGGGATGCGAAGCAGGTTGAGCGCGCCGAGGAACGGCACCGCCTGCGCGTTGCTTCGGACGAGGACGGCGAAGTCGGCGTAGGGGCGTCGCTCCTCCCGCTGGCGCTCGGCGATCGTTTCGGCGACGAAGTCGGTCTCTTCGTCGATCGTTTCGAAGTGCAGTTGGTGCGGCGGATGTCCGGTTCCGGACGCCGAGCGGAGCCGTTTGGTGATTCCGGCGCGCACCTCGAGCCGGTCCGGGTTGTTGTTCTGGATCAGACGGTACGCGGAGTCGAGGATCGCCTGGGTGGAGCGGTAGTTCTCCAGGAGGACGATCAGGCGTCCGTCGGGGTATGCGGTCTGGAAGCCGAGGATGTTGGAGATCGCAGCCCCGCGAAACTTGTAGATCGACTGATCGTCATCGCCGCACGCGGTTACGTTTCGGTGCGCGGCGAGGAGCTTCACCACTTCGAACTGGGCGTAGTTCGTGTCCTGGAATTCGTCGACAAGGATGCAGCGGAACCGCTCCCGGCAACGCTCGAGCACTGCCGGGTGCTCCCGCAAGAGACGAAGTGCGAGGGAGATCAGGTCGCCGAAGTCGACGAACCCGCGCTCGTGGAGAAGTCGATCGTACGCGGCGAACGTCTCCGCGAGCTCGGTCTGATCGGCGACCCGGTCCGCGTGGAGGCGCCGCGCGGCCTCCTCGGAGGGTGGGGGCTGCGCGGCCAGGCGAGCGGCGAACGCCCTGTAGTCGTCCGCCGAGGCATCCTCGTCCTTGGCGCGAGAGAAGAGGGAGAGGAGTGCGCGGAGGTTCTGCAACGGGTTCCCGAGGGGGCGGAACCGCTTGAGGGGAAGCTCGAACAGGTGCTCCTTGAGGAACAAGGCCTGCTCGGGTTCGGTCAGGATTCGGTAGTCGGGCCGGAGTCCCAGGAGGACCGCGTTCTCCCGGAGGAGCCGGTCGCAGAACGCGTGGAACGTCCCGATCTGCGCGTCCACGTAGCCGTAGGGAACGAGGCGATCGACCCGCTCTTCCATCTCGGCCGCCGCCTTCTCGGTGAAGGTGAGGGCGAGGATCTCCTCCGGCTTCGCCCGCTTCTCCGAGATCAGCCACGCGATCCGGCGGGTGATCACGGTGGTCTTGCCGGTGCCGACTCCGGCGACGACGAGGAGCGGGCCGCCCTCGTGGGTCACCGCCGCGCGCTGCAGCTCGTTCAGATCGGAGAGGTCCATGTCGCGCCAGTATACGCGGGGGCGTCGGCGAGCTCGCTTGCCTTACGCGGGTGCGACAGAGCTGGTCGGAAGGAAAGAGAAGGGGAAGCTCTCGCCTCCCCTTCTCGCATCTTGTGAGCCGCCTCACGACGGCTGGTCGTCAGGAGCCTGGGGCTACTTCTTCCCCGCGGCCTTCTTCGCGACGATGTCCTTCAGGTTCTTCCCGGCCTTGAAGGCGGGAACAACCTTGGCCGGGGTCTTGATGCGCTGCCCGGTCTGCGGGTTCATCCGCGTCGTTGCCTTGCGCTTCCGGGTCTCGAACTTGCCGAACCCGGTGACGATGACCGGCTCGTTCCTCGACAGCGCCTGCGTGACGACATCCACGACGCCGTCTAGCGCGGCACGCGCGTCCTTCTTGGTGAGACCGGTCCCCTTCGCCAGCTTCTCGACGAGCTCTGCCTTGTTCACGTCGTACCCCCTTGGTGTGAGAGTCTGGGGCTCAGTATAGCAGCGAAGGTGCTGGTTGCCAAGTCCGTATCGCAGTGTACTCGGGGCTTTCCGCGTGCGGTGTTGAGGTAACGCAGTAGAGAGCGCGTGTTCGGCGACCGTCGGCGGAAACGCGCGCTTGATCCGCAGAAGCGCGACCTCTCGGTTCGGCGTCGCCGAACATCCGATCTCCGCTGCGGCGAACTTGTGGTGGCGTACGGGATATCGCGGCCGGCTACCTCAGCGCGGTCGCGAAGGCCGCTTCGAGGATGTCCATGCCTTCGTCGATCTCCTCGTCGGTGATGACGAGGGAGACGAGGACCCGGAGGACGTTGCCGCTGAGTCCGGCCATGGGAAAGATGGCTCCGGACCTCGCGGCGAGGGCGGCGATGCGGCCCGTCAGCTCCTTCGCCGGCTCCTTGGTGGCGCGGCTCTTGACGAGCTCCATCGCGATCATCGCGCCGAGGCCACGGACGTCGCCGACGGCGTCGAAGCGGTCGGCGATGCGCCGGAATCCGCCCCGCACTCGGTCTCCGACGTGCACGGCGCGATCGAGCAGACCGTCCTCGTCGATCGCCCGCAGCACCTCGATGGCCGCGCGACACGCGAGGGGGTTCCCGGAGTAGGTGCCGCCGATGCCGCTTGGAACCGGCGCGTCCATGATCGCCGCGCGTCCGACGACCCCCGACAAGGGAAGGCCCGATGCGAGAGACTTCGCGACGCACACGAGATCCGGCTGGGCGCCGAAGTGCTCGAACGCGAAGAACTTGCCCGTCCGGCCGATCCCCGACTGAACTTCGTCGAACGCGAGGACGAACCCGTACTTGTCGGCGAGAGCCCGCATCGCCGGAAGGAACCACGTCGGCGGGACAAGGAAGCCGCCCTCGCCGACCACGGGTTCTACGACCATGACCGCGACGTCGGAAGGATCGACGAGCGACAGGAGCGACGTCTCGATCTCCTCCGCCGTGACCTTCTTCCGGTACTCGTACGGGTACGGGAGGCGGTACACGTCCGACGCGAACGGGCCGAAGCCCGTCTTGTACGGGCGGGCCTTGTGGGTCATGGTCATCGTGAGCAGGGTTCGACCGTGAAACGCGTTCTCGAACACGAGGGTGGCCTTCCGCTTCGTGTACGCGCGGGCGATCTTCACGGCGTTCTCGACCGCCTCGGCGCCGCTGTTGAAGAAGGCGGCCTTCTTCTCGCCGTCGATGGCGGTCCGCTCGCAGAGCATGTGGGCGAGGTCGACAAGAGGCGCGTACGGGACCGCGGTGAAGTCGGTGTGGAGGAAGTGGTCGAGCTGGTCGCGCAGGGCGGCGACGATTCGCTGGTTTCGTTGCCCGACCGCGAGGCAGCCCCACCCCCCCGAGAAGTCGATGAAGCGGTTGCCGTCGAGGTCCTCGATCAGCGCGCCTTCGCTCTCTTTGATGATGAACGGGGCGTACGTATCGAGGGGCGCCGCAACGTAGCGCGCCTTGTCCGCGAACACGGCGGCCGACTTCGGGCCGGGAAGATCGGTCAGAATTCGAGTGAACCGGCGTTCGACCATGACTCCTCCTGGGGTCCCCAGAGGACCGCGAGGGATAGTACCGAATCGGAAGCCGGGGCTCCAACGCATTCGCAGCGCCCGGGTTGGTCGATGAGGGTGACGCGTCCCGGGGTCCGGGCCAGTCGGTGAGAACGATGCGGCCCGGGGTCCGGGCTAGTCGATGAGGGTGATGCGGCCCGGCGGCACGAGGGTGACGCGGCAGTCGAGACCTTCGTAGTGTCCGCCGGAACGCTCGATCTCGCGCAGCTTCGCCTTGTAGCGGCTGGAGATGTGGAAGCAGACCAGTTCTCTCTTGACTCGCGCCTCGCGCGCGACCTGGATCGCCTCGGCGAGCGTCGCGTGCTTGTACTCCTTACGGTCGGCCTCGTCGAGGAACGTCGTGTCGTGGCAGAGGACCTCAGTGTCGGCCACGTAGGCCGGCCGAAGAGCCACCGAGTCGCCCCCGTAGGAGAAGAGCTTCTGATCGTAGTGCTCGTTCACGGCGCCCCTCCCCTCCGCCTTCACGCGGGCCATGATCTCCGCCTGCGAGGCGCCGGTGAGATCCTGCCGAAGGCGGTGGCGGGTCTCCACCACGTTGTAGCCGAGCGACTTCTCGTTGTGGACGTGCACGGTGGGGAACGCCTCGACGTACCGCGGGGCCTGCCCTCCAGACAACTCCACCCGGTCGCCGACATCGAGCGGGATCCACTCGAGAGGATAGGAGAGATGTCGATTGGTGCGCGCGAGGAACGCCATCATCTCCGTCACCAGGTAATTGCCCTTCGGGTAGTAGATCGACAGCTCCTTCTCCTTGTCTCCCATCGCGTTGTTGCGGATGTTCACCAGCCCGACGAGACCCGCGATGTGATCGGCGTGCCCGTGGGACAGGAAGACGCGTCGGACGGCGAACGCCTTGTTGCCGAGAACCGAGCTCGCGCCCTCGCCCGCGTCGAACAACAGGCGGTCCGGGCTGTAGTACAGCCAGGTCGAGTACAGGGCTTTCGAGTACAAAAGCACGTGCATCCGAGGTTCCTCCTCGCTCGGCCGAGAAGCACATCTGGTTCTGGATCGAAGCGCCGGTCATTATACCGTGGGCTTCCATTCGGCGAAACCCTGTGGGGATGGGAAAACAGGGCCGTGTGTTGCCGAAAACCCTTGTGTCTTCTAGAATCGCTTCCGAAACGGAGGACGGAGCCATGCTGGATGTCCGGGAGCTTCGCGAGAAGCCGCGAGAGCTGGAGGAGCGGCTGAGGACGCGCGACGCGTCGATCGACCTCGGCCCGATCCTTCGTCTCGACGAACGTCGGCGAGGTCTGATCGGCGAAGTGGAGGAGCTGAAGGCCGAGCGTAACCGAGGTTCGCTGGAGGTGGCGCGGAGGAAGAAGGCGGCGGAGAACGCCGACGACCTCCTCGCGCGGCTGTCGCAGGTTTCGGGGCGGATCTCCGACCTTGACGGGGAGCTGCGCGGCGTCGATGAGGAGATCGACGCGATCGTGCAGCGGCTGCCAAACGTTCCCCACGTCTCCGTTCCGGTGGGCGCAAAAGACGCGAAGGCCATCCTCCGGACGTACGGAGAGCCGCCGAAGCCCGGATTCACCGTCCGACACCACCTAGACATCGCAGAAGAGAAGGGGCTTCTCGACTTCAAGCGCGCCGCGGCCATTGCCGGGGCCCGGTTCCCGATGTACGTCGGAGCGGCGGCGCTGCTCGAAATCGCGCTCATCCAGTTCATGCTGGGACACCACGCGCGCCGCGGGTACACGCCCGTGCTCCCTCCGTTCGTGGCGAACGAGGAGAGCTTCTTCGTCTCGTCCCAGCTCCCGAAGTTCGCGGACGAGATCTACCACATCGAGAAGGACGGGCTCTTCCTCAACCCGACCGCGGAGAGCCTCCTTGTGAACCTGCACCGAGGGGAGACCCTCGCTGCGGCGGAGCTTCCGAAGAAGTACGTGGCGTACACACCGTGCTTCCGCCGCGAGGCGGGGAGCTACGGCGAAGAGGAGCGCGGTCTGATCCGAGTCCACCAGTTCAACAAAGTCGAGCTGTTCAAGTTCACCACGCCGGAGTCCTCCTACGACGAGCTGGACGCACTGATCGCCGATGCCGAATCGGTGCTGCAGGCGCTCGGCATCCACTACCGCGTGGCGCTCTTGCCCACCCAGGACATGGCCCAGCAGGCGTCGAAGACCGTCGACCTCGAGGTCTACCTGCCGGGGCAGGGTCGCTACTACGAGGTCTCGTCCTGCTCGAACTGCGAAGCGTTCCAGGCGCGCCGCGGGAACATCCGCTACCGCCCGAGCGCGACGGAGAAGCCGACGTTTGTCCACACTCTGAATGGCTCCGGGTTGGCGACGTCGCGCCTCGTGGCGGCGATCCTCGAGAACAACCAGACGGCCGACGGACGGATTCGTATCCCCGACGTCCTGCAGGCGGCGGTCGGAATGGAAACGCTGTGAGCGACGCGCTCGTCGTGGCGAGCCATCTGACGAAGCTCTTCCGGACTCGCCGGGGAGAGGTGCGCGCGGCGGACGACGTCTCGTTCTCTTGCCCCGCGGGGGAGGTGTTCGGGCTCCTTGGTCCGAACGGCGCGGGGAAGACGACGATCCTGCGGATGCTGGCGACGATCCTGACCCCCACCTCGGGGACGGCGACGGTCGCCGGCTTCGACACGCGAAGCGACCCCGACCGCGTGCGGGAGAAGATCGGTTTCCTTGCGACGGAGACCGGATTGTACGACCGCTTCTCCGCCCGCGAGACCCTTCGCTTCTTCGGCAGCATCAGCGGTCTCTCGAACGACGAGATCGCCAAGCGGACGAAGGAGATCTTCGAGACGCTGGCGATGGAGTCACTCGCCGACCGCCGGGTGGGCACCTTCTCCACGGGGGAGAAGCAGAAGCTGTCGCTGGCGCGGAGCATCGTCCACGATCCGCCGGTCCTGATCCTCGACGAGCCGACGTTCGGCCTCGACGTGATGGCCGCGCGGACCGTGGTCGAGACGATCAAGCTGTTCCGCGAGCAGGGGCGCACGATCCTCGTGTCGACGCACATCATGCGGGAGGCGGAGAAGCTGTGCGATCGCGTCGCCATCCTCTACCGCGGACGGCTCCACGCGCTCGGCACGCAGGCCGAACTGGCGGCGCAGTACGGAAGCAGCGACCTCGAAGAAGTCTTCTTCGCCGCCGTGGAACGGGAAGCCACCGCGTAGGGGGTTCCCTTCGGCGCGCGAGTGTGTTATTCTGAACAGAGAAAACGGACAACCTAAGGAGGCGAAGATGGGCAGGAAGGTCGCATTGGCGGTCCTCGTTGTTGCGAGCGCCATCCTGTCGGCCGGCCTGGCGGGGGGACAGGTCGGCGGAGGATTCCTCTGGTGGGGAAGCCACGAGCCAATCTACATCTACGGCGACGCGGAGTTCACGTTCGCGAACGGCGTTCTCTCGGGAAGCGGCACGGAAGCCGATCCGTACGTGATTGAGGGCTGGCGGATCGAAGCGCCGAACGCGGACTACGGGATCTACATCGACCACACGACGCGCTCTTTCGTCATCCGGAACTGCGTGATCGAGCGAGCCCGCATCGCCGGCGTGTACCTGAACTCGGTGCACGGCGGCCGGATTCAGGAGTCGCAGATCAGCTTGTCGGACACGGCGATCTGCCTTCTGAACTCGAACGGAATCGAGATCCGCGGCAACGTCATCGCCGAGTGCCTGTACGGCGTCGTGATGGCGGCGGACTCGCGTGACAACGTCGTGGCGGGGAACAGCTTCTTCGGCAACGGGATCTCCGGCTACGACCCCGAGCGGTGGAACCAGTGGTACGACGCCAAGGGAGGAAACTACTGGAGCGACTACCGGGGCGAGGACAAGAACAAGGACGGGTTCGGCGACGTGCCGTACTACCCGTTGTGGGACTCCCGCCCGCTCATGACCGCGCCTGCCGACCGCACGAGGGTGGAGACCGCGGGTCCGAGCTACGCGGGGAACCTCATCGCCCCGGACGGGTCTCTCGTGGTGACGTCAAAGACGCCGATCACGCTCTCGTCGAAGGACCAGGGGAGCGGACTCGCCGAGATTCGGTACTCGATCGACGGCGGGGAGTGGAAGACGTACTCGGGCCCCATCTTCCTCACCGGCGACGACGGCCCGCGGAAGGTTGCGTACTACGGAATCGACCACCTCGGGAACGCGGAGCCGAAGAAGATGGCGCCGTTCCTTCTCGACAACCACTCTCCCAAGACGGTCCTCGACATCGGGGATCCGAAGCACATCGATGCGCGCGGAACGTGGGTGACGTCGGGGACGCAACTCACGCTGCGGCGAACCCAGGAATCGTCCTGCGGACGAACCCAGACGTTCTATCGAATCGACGGAGGGAACTGGAGAATCTACTCCTCGGCGT
>Ga0136653_10001109_pt1 | contig 14579 bp, 14 predicted proteins | sample LakKivw275mmetaG_FD_94866 | JGI IMG/M metagenome (GOLD analysis project Ga0136653, IMG submission 94866) | Anoxic lake water microbial communities from Lake Kivu, Rwanda to study Microbial Dark Matter (Phase II) - Lake Kivu water 275m metaG... | ecosystem: Environmental > Aquatic > Freshwater >... | reverse complement strand
CAGCCGCATACTGCCCATACATCCTCTCCTCATAGACTTCCCTGCCCACTTTAAGCCCGGTGCTCATATGAGACAGAAGCGGAGCAATGATAAGACTGCCCAAAAGGATGAGGATAAGGACCATAAGTAGAGCCTGTCCCTTCTCATCTCTTATTAATTTATTTGGTATCCTTTTCATCAGCCTCCTCCACATATTATCACATTACCACAACTGGCTATGAGCCAGGTCTGGGAACAATCTCATATATTCTGGTCTCACTTTCTCCCTGTGAGCCGGTGCCCACAGTAGCCGTTACTGTAAAAGTAAGCACACCATTGGTAAATTCACATCTGGTCTGTGGCTTACCATCCTTCTCTGTCACGTCAATAAATTGAGCTACCAAACTAGTCTCAGTAACTCCATTGATAGAATGGCTTCGCTTGAGCTGCTTGGAACCGCCAGTCATATCCTCCAGGGTATAGGTAACCTGGTGCACCTCACCACTCTCCCAGTCAGACCAGGTTAAGGTGAGAAACTCCTCAACAGCGGGAGTTCCGGGGTCATCCCCAATAATGGGTTCCGCCTGAGCCATCACCGTATCATGGCTGACCCAGTAGCCGGCATCCCGCACCTGACTGACCGCAATCATATGGTTATTGGTACGGGCACCCCCGATAATCACCTGAAAGATAGTCGCGGTAATACTACCAGTGATAATGCCACTAATGGCGATAGCCAGCACTAGCTCAATCAGGGTAAAACCCAACTGGTTTTTATGAAACAACCTTAGCCTGTGAAACATCATCGCAGTGACCTATAGCCCTCTAATTTAATTACTTCTTTGTTATTATTGTAATTATGAATAACTATCACTGTTATCTTCTGGATACCGTCATCAGTAGCATGTAAAGGCACAGCAGTGACATCAACCGTATAGCCATCATAGCCCGCGGGGAGGGTATGGTTGGCCGAGGCCCACCATGTTGGGGGGTCAGCAGGCGGTGTCCCGGATGGCAAATCGTAAGCCCACGGGGCACCACTATAATCCTGGTTCCTGACATACTCCATCTCAGTTCGAGCCAGGCTTTCAGCCGTAGCTCGCTCATCAGCAATAAAGATAGCCTTGGAGCCAGTGCCCAGGGCGCTAAGAAAGGCAACAGCAACTACGCCCAGTAAAGCTACAGCTATCATCACCTCAATCAGGCTGAAACCTTTTTCTCTTTCCATCGACTTTGGCTCCTAGAAACTCACCTGCCCATAGATAGAATACATAGCTGAAACCAAAGCTACGGCAATAAAACCAACTACCAGGGCGATAATCACCACCATGGCTGGTTGAATAAGCCCCACAGCGGAGCTGGTCCTATCTTCAGCCTCAACCTCGTAGCTCTGAGCTACCGTAGTTAGCGTGTTATCAAGGTTACCGGTTTCTTCACCAACTCCAACCATCTGCACCATCAGGGGCAGGAAGGTCTTCCTCCTTGACATAGGCTTGGATAAGCCTTCGCCTCTAATCAACTCCTGCTGAACCTCAGATAGTTCCTTGGCTACAACCTTATTATTGGCGCCGTGGACAGCCAGGTTCATGATTTCGGGCAAAGGCAAGCCGACCCGGAACAGGAGCGCCGTAGTCCGGCAACAGCGGGCAAGCTCACTAAGCTGATTAATTCGCCCCACTGCGGGTAAGCTGAGTAACAGCCTATGAAACTGATATTTCCCGGCTGGCGTCTTGATATAGGCATAGGCTATGCCGACGAGTGCTAATACCGCCACCAGAAGATAAAGCCCGTAGTTGCTCAGCCAATCAGCCACACTCATAAGCATCCTTGTTGGCGCAGGTAGTTTAGCCCCGAATGCGGCGTATAGGGTAACAAAGTTGGGTAAAACAAAGGTGACGAGTACCGCTACCACTGCAACAGCGACAATGGCAAGAATAAAGGGATACATCAGGGCACTTTTGACCTTCTTTTCGATGAGGGCTCCTCTCTCCAGATAATCAGCCATCTGTCTAAGCACTATTTCCAGATTACCAGCCTGCTCACCAGCGGCTATTGTCCGATGGTAGAGTTCAGGAAAAGCCCGGGCATGCTTACTCAACGCCGATGATAGGGAACTACCACCACGGATATCAGAGGCTACCTCACCAATCACCCTCTTCAGGGTGCGATTTGTTACCTGGCTTTGTAATAGCTCTAAAGAGGTAACAATATCAGTGCCAGATTCAAGGAGTAAAGCTAGCTGACGGGAAAACATTATTATTTCTCTCGGCTTTACCCGGGAAAAGCGGGCTAACAGCTTTTCCGCATTGAAAAAGGGGGTTACCAGCTTCAAGCTAACTACCTGATAGCCGCCGTAACTGAGCAAATTAGTAGCGGCTTCCTCGTTGGTAGCGGAAAGCCTGCCCCTGACCAATCTTTTATCTGCGGTATAAGCTATATACTGGTAGTCCATTAAACCTCCGGTGACTAGTCGGCCGTGTAGGCATTACGCAGGACTTCGGATGGGGTGGTGATACCTGCCTTCACCTTACGCATCCCATCCATCATTATCGTTACCATACCCTCCTTAAACGCCTGAGCCCGAATCTGGCTAGCACTAGCCTGACTAGACAGCAACGTCCTTATGGTGTCACTCATGGTTAGAATCTCAAAGATTCCCGTTCGACCCAGGTAACCGGTATAAGCACACGACTTACAGCCGGTACCGTATAGGAACTCAGTCCGCTTCTCCCCGATTCCCTTTTCATAAGCCATCTGCTCCACCACCGGAGCCTCAATGGAATGGCTACAATCAAGACAGATGCGACGCACCATCCGCTGAGCGACAACGCCAATAACCGATGAAGCGATCAAGAATGGTTCTATACCTAGGTCAAGGAGACGGGACAGCACACCAGCAGCATCGCTGGCATGAACCGAAGACAGCATCAGATGCCCGGTCAAAGCGGCTTGAACCGCTATGTTAGCTGTTTCAGCATCGCGTATCTCACCGACCATTATCACATCGGGGTCAAGACGGAGTATAGACCTCAATCCAGCGGCAAAGGTAATGCCAGCTTGAGGATTAACCTGAATCTGATTAATATCCTTAAAGCGATATTCCGCCGGGTCTTCAATGGTAATGATGTTTCTCCCCAGACAGTCAAGAGAATTGATTGAGGCATACAGGGTAGTAGTCTTACCAGCTCCGGTAGGACCGCTAATCAAAATCATGCCATAGGGAACCCTGAGCATAGCTTCATACTTTGCCAGGCAATCAGGTAACATGCCAAGCTCAGACAATCCCAGGACAGCCAGTGACTTGTCCAGAAGGCGTAGTTCTGCCATCTCACCATTAACCGTGGGGGCAGTAGCTACTCGGACGTCTATGTCTCTCCCTTTAGCCTGGGTTGAGAACTGACCATCCTGAGCACGATGACGGTCGGCAATATTCAAATCAGACAGGATTTTGATTCGGGAAATGAGAGCTAAATGTATATTCAGCGGCAGGGACATCAAATCTTGAAGGGTGCCATCAATACGGTAACGCACCCTTAACCTGTCCTCTTCAGGCTCAATATGGATATCAGAGGCGCGGGCTTTAACTGCTTCTTCAACTATAAGGTTGAGGGCTTGAGCCAGAGGGGCATCAGTATCGGCACTGACGGTGAGCCTCTCCCCGGCTCCCTCGTCAGGGGTAGAGATACGAGCCAGCTGCTTTTCAATCTCGCCACGGCCTTTATAGTTAAAGTCAATCGCCTCCCGCACTTCCTTGGCGCTGGCAGCTATAGGTTTAATCCTCATCCGACTCAGAGCAGAGAAAGCCTCCAGGGCAAAGACATCAGTCGGGTCTGACATAGCCACCTGTAGCGTGTTACCCGATATAGCTAAGGGGATAGCACTATACCTTCTCGCCATCACCTCAGGGATTAATTGCAATGCTTCAGGCTGAGGCGCATGCTTCAGGTGTTTGCGCCGAGGCTCAGCTGGGGGAGCCTCTACTTCTTCTGCCTTTTCTGCCTTAGGTGGTGTTTCCTTCGGAGGGGCAGGCTTTTCTTCGGTCAGCGTGGGTTGGGGAGCAGGTTTATGACCTACCTCAAGGATTTTTATCCGCTGGTGCTCGGCAAATTGCTTCGCTTCAGGGCTAAGCCGTGGTGAGACAACAATGACTTTATCATCAAGACCTACCTCGTAGGCTTTGGTATCAAATATGGATACCTGCTCCAAGCTTACTTCTTCCTCCCCCTTCAGGAAATCTATGGTCAGGCTCTGCCCCACCCGGTCAGCGCCAGGATAAGCCAGTATATCAAAGGTATATTCAACCCCTGACCTACCTCGAATTTTGGCGTTTTCCTCCACCTTATAGCCTAGATTGATTAACGATTCCACCAATTGGTCCTTGGTCTCAAACCTGAAGGGCACCTTGGGCTTGACTGTTTTCATAGGTTTGGAGTTCAATAATGCTTCTACTTGCTCGCTATCAATAACCTTTATTCGCTGCTTCTGAGCCAAGTGCTTTGACTCTTGACTAAGTCCAGGGATGGCAATAAGAACCCGGTTCGGGATCCCGCTATCGTAGGCTTTGTTGGCAAAACTGAAGATAGTGCCCACCTCCATCTCCCTATCACCACCAGGGGCAATGCAGATAGCCATAGTGGAAGTAGCAAAGCCATCGTTCCGCTGTGCCAGCATGTCAAAGGTGTGCTCAATTCCCGACTTCCCGAGGAGTCTAGCCCCCTCGGTTACTTCATAGCCCTGTTTCTCCAGATAGGCCCTGACCCAGGCTCTTAGTTCCGGCCCGATTTCCATTTGGTGCACTTTACTCTCCTCCCTCAACCACTCAGCCAAAGTATAATTTTCCAATTGGCAAAAGTCAATAACACCACTGACGTTCCAATTGTCCTCTTTATTCAAGTTACCCACTCCTCATTTTAGGTTAGCAGAATTAATTGTCCATAAAACTGGCGTTTAAATTTGGTTAAAATCATGCTCTTACTTCCGCGGCAATCCACCGGTTGCGCATAGCTAGGGCAACAGCATGGGCTCTATCATTAGCATTTAGCTTGCGAAGGATAGAGCTAACATGATTCTTAATCGTTTGCTCGCTGATTTCCAAGATACGAGCAATCTGCTTATTTGAGTTGCCTTCAGCAATGTAGCTTAGAATCTGTGTCTCTCTAGAAGTGAGGGGCACGGTTACCGTTTCCATATTCTCCCCCGCCGATACCATGTGTTGAAATTGCTTTAATACATGCTCAGCGACCCCGGGTTTAGCTAGAAGGCTGTCATTTATTGGGTACTCCCCCCGACTTGCCCGTCCAATGACACTAACCAGCTCTTCAACAGTGGCGTTCTTGTCCAGGTAAGCTACTGCCCCGGTTTTAATGACCTCGAAAAGCTCGTCGTCATTAGGACTGGGACTCAGCATTACTACCCGGGTGTTTGGATAACACCGGACAATTCTTCTGCCCAGCTCAAGTCCGTTGTGAGGCGGAAGTTCAATGCCCAGTAAAACAACATCGGGGGAACTGAACTCGATTGATTCCAACGACCCGTTATCTGGATTGCAGTCTAACACCTTGATGTCAGGTTGTTGAGACAGCGCCTGGCATAGCCCGGCCAGGAAGAACACCTGCCTATCAATTACCATTACTGTGATCTGGTTCACCCAACTACCCCCTGCCAGATTTTATTTTCGCCCGACTCCGTTATTATTAGTGCCGTCTAGAGCTAATCGGTCAAAGCGGCGACTCTCTTTTCACTACTGGTTATCTTTGGCTGCTCCGAAAGGAAGCTATTAATATCCTCCTCTCGAAACCTCCGGTCACCCCGGGAGCCGATGCGGTATGCCTTCAGTATTCCCTGATTACTCCACCGCCTCACTGTGTTAATATGTACATTAAGAAGGCGAGCCACATCGCTTGTGGTCAGCATAGGGTCAATCTTTTTATTATTTGCCATGTCTTGCTCCCTCTTCTGAACTACCTTAAACTTACGTCTTACTACTCTAAATTACCTTACTTTACCTGCCAATACAATCACCCAAATGGGCTACTCGGCGATAGTAATTAGTAATAGGACTATTGGGCTATTTCAACGGTTGGACCTGTTGCCAGGAGGCAGGCTGTCACCGGTAATCTTTGATGAGGATTAGTAAATTCTCGGCAGTAATTGACAGCACTTCCAACTATGTTTATACTAATAAGCAACTTGGAGTAGCTTTGTCATTCTAGAAGTCTATGGTTTGGCAAGTCTGTGACAAGTGCAATCAAAGTTAACATTAGGCCGGCTATAAAATGCCAAGATGCCCTAACTGCGGTCAAAGAACCACGGGCGATTCCTGCCAGTGGTGTGGCTACCCTCTGACGAGAGGTAGCGCCACCAGAGTAAAGGCTAAGAGGGAGAAAATGGAAGCCCAGGAGAAGGCAAAGAAAGAGGCTAAGAGAATCAAGGAAGCCATGAAAGAGGGGCGCCTTACTCAAGAAGAGGCCGACAAAATCAAGAAACGGTGGGAGGAGGAGGCTAAGGAAAAGGCAAAGAGAGAGGCCGAAGAAGCCATGAGAGTTAAGGAAGCTGAGGCGAAGGCTAAAAAAGAAGCCGAGGCTAGAGCTAAGAGGGAAGCCGAGGAGAAGGCTAAGACGGAGGCTAAGGAAAAGGCTAAGAGGAAGGCTGAGGAAGCCAAGAAAGCCAAAGAAGCTGAGGCTAGAGCTAAGAGGGAAGCTGAGGAGAAGGCAAAAAAAGAAGCTGAGGCTAGAGCTAAGAGGGAAGCTGAGGAGAAGGCTAAAGAGAAGCTAGGGAGAGAAGCTGAGGAGGCAATGAGAGCTGAACTTTATGAAGGGATAGTGAAACTGACGATAATGTCACCAATAAATTTAGGTCAAATAAGAAATTTAGAAGAACACCTGCGCCAAGTTCAAGACCTACGCCTCCTATTAACTGGCGGTTCGGTAGATGAAGGCACCCAGATTATTGTATCAGCAGGGAAACCCATCCCCTTAATAGATGTCCTCAGAGAAATGCCACCCGTAGAACAGGTAGTCAAGAAGGGCAAGGATATTCAGGTTACGCTAAAAGCAGGATAATCCATTGGTGCTTGCTACCCCCTCATCTTTCGCACCCAGAAGCCAAGGACACCGAGTAGCAATGCACCAAGCCCATAAAGGATATACCAAACCCAGTTAGGCATTGTAGTCCAGGAAAAGCCAACGTAAAATAAGCCCGGAGATGACCATTCACTCTCATTACGGGCACCATCTACTGCCTTTACCCTCCAGTAATAGGCTTCCTTTCCGGTTGACTCCAGCTTCTCCTCTTTACTCAGGGTATATTCCGAGCAGGGTAAGCCTTCCCTCTCCAGCACTATGTCGCTGAAATTAGCATCAGAGGCAACCTGAAGGGTATAGCTCACACCGCTGGGGTCAGTAACATCTTCCCAATCAAAGTACGCCTCTGCCCCTGCCGTGTCGGCAACTTTTGGCAGTAGTAGCACCGGCACTGGCGGTGCTTGTGATTCCATAGTAAAGGTCACGGTTACCGTGCTGGTATCATCAGTGGCAGTTATAGCATGGCTTCCAGCAACGCTAGGTGGGACAGTAAAGCTCGCCGAGAAATTTCCGTTAGCATTAGTCCTGACTGTAGCCACCGGGATAGTCTCGTCATCATTGCTATAGATGATGGTAACCATAGCGTCAGCGATGAACCCACCGCCACGAGCGGTAAGCTCCATGCCCACATAACCAGGCGAAGTCGGGCTGGTAATCGGGTCTAGACGAATGCCAGCCAAAATAGTCAATTGGGCTTCAGCCTGGTTGAAGAAAGTATCGCTGGCTTCTATTCTAATGATGCCACCGCTATCACGGGAAGGCACCAGGAAGCTACCACTGAAACTACCTCGGTGATTGGTATATATGAATAATGGCGTAGTGGAAAGTTTATCACCATCAAATCTGATGGCAATAAACTCCTTCTTGTTAAACCCGGTGCCGATGACCCTCACCTCCTGAAGTACTGCCTGTTTGGCTGGGTCTAGGGTTATTTTTGGTTTCACGCTGAACTCAGCCTCAGGCTTATTGCCAGACTCATCGGTGACGGTTATGACATGGTTACCAGCAGTGCTCTCCGGGATAATAATGGTGCATACAAATTGACCATCGCTGTCGGTTCCTGTATCGCCGCTTGTTATGTCAACTTCATCACCCTCATATTTGACAGTAATCTTTTGATTATGGCGAAGCTCCTCACCGCTAATCTCAACCTCAACACCTACTGTGCCCTCTTCAAGGCTTAGCTCAATTTCACCATCAATTACAGTAAACGTAGCCACACCTATTATCTCTTTGCTGGTGCTATAAGTAGCATAAACATAATAGTCGCCACCATGGACATCTTCCTTACGTTTACCATCAGTGAGTGCGTCAGGTACGACGAACTCGTAGGAACGGGTGAAATCACCAGCGGCATCAGTAGAAGCCATCGCCACTTTTTCATAGGCTGTGACCTGGCTGTCGATGTTATCACCCTCATCGGCTTTATCACGAGAGAAGTAGATACAAACTGCTTTATTGGCATTGAAACCACTGCCATCGATTTCAATCCTCTTGCCGATTTTACCCTCCTCGGGGTCGAGAGCAATAGCCCTACCGGCGGCGTGGCTGGGGATAGCAAACACCGGTAGCAGCAGGGCAAGGATAATGCTTAATGCCAGGAGGCAACAAATTTTATTATATTTCATCCCACTTTATTAACCCGGGTTTTTTTACCCCACAAAATTTATCTAATAATAGGCTCCAAAATGACCCTTGTCAATCGCTCGCTTCTATTGAGCCGGGCTAAGTCTTTAACCACGATTTCTAAAGTCTTTAACCATGATTTCTAGAGGTCGTTTAGCAACCTATCCCCCTGTCCCCCTTCCCTTAATAAGGGAAGGGGGGGATTAAGGGGGTGAGGTTAATAAACAATCTCTATTTCTAGTGGTTTGGCTGTTTACCCAAAAACCGTTATTGAGCTTGTCGGCTTTGAATGCTATAATAGGTGACTTATAGCTCCCAGGGGTGGTTAACCATGGTTAACTTAGATGACCGGCTAATTTACCACCAGCTTGATACCTCGGGGATGCTCAATCACCTGCGTCAGTTCCCTGAGCAATGCCAGTGGGCGTGGGAAAAGGTATTAAAGTTTGACCTCCCCCCACAATATGCCGCCATAGATAAGGTTATTATCTTGGGGATGGGCGGTTCGGCTATCGGTGGTGACATAGCACGCCGTCTCGCTTTGGCTGAAAGTAAAGTGCCCGTCTGGGTACACCGGGATTATGGCTTGCCACCGTTCGTTGACCAGAACACCCTAGTCATTGCCTCAAGCTACTCAGGGAACACTGAGGAGACAGTCGCTGCCTTCACCCAGTCACTCAAAACCACAGCTAAGAAGCTAGTGCTCACTGCAGGCGGTAAGCTTAAACATCTGGCGGAAAAGAATGGCGTCCCTGTTTTTACCATAGATTATCAGGCACCACCTAGAGCCGCCTTTCCCCACAGTTTCATCCCCCTGGTCGGCGTTTTCCAAAAGTTGGGGTTGCTCAATGATAAATCAGCCGATTTGCCGGAAGCAATGCAGGTTTTGAACCAGTTTTCCAAGGACTGGGCTGAAACCACCCCCCAGGTTTCTAACCCAACAAAGCAACTGGCAACAAAACTGCGGGGGCGCCTGGCAATAATTTACGGAGCAGAGACACTCTCAGAGGTAGCTCAGCGCTGGAAGACCCAGCTCAATGAGAACGGTAAGACCTGGGCTTTCTTTGAACTTTTCCCCGAGCTCAATCATAACGCCGTGGTAGGCTATAAGTTCCCCTCCGAGGTAAAGAAAAGAATATTTGTGGTTTTGTTACGTTCCCCTTTGTTTCATCCCCAAAATCAGCTTCGCTATGAGGCTACTGCTGAGCTGCTGACCAAAGCAGGAATCAGCCATCAATTCCTACAAGCCATGGGGGCAACTGCCCTAGCTCAGGTGATGAGCCTAGTTCTTTTCGGCGATTATGTCAGCTTCTATCTAGCGATATTAAATAGGATTGACCCCACGCCAGTAGATTCTATAGACTTTGTTAAGAACTACCTTGCCCAGCTTACCACCATGGAACTGTGACAGGGCAAAACATGCTCGATTTAGCCCAACAGCTGAAAGGCTTGAAGCAACACCCTTTCGGTATTCCAGAGGTCGTTTAGCAACCTATCCCCCTCAGCACCCAGAAAAATCATAGATTTTTCTGGGAACCCGCCTGACCCCCTTCCCTTAATAAGGGAAGGGGGAGTGTAGGTAAGAGAGGGGCTTTGCCCCTCTCTAAATCTCTTCCCCCCTTTGAAGAAGACTAACTTAACGGGGCGTCTAAGAGGGGTGTCAACCCCTCTTTCTTCTCTTCTCCCTCTCCTTTCAAGGAGAGGGAGATAAAGGGGGTGAGGTTAATAAACAATCTCTATTCTATTGGCTTGCCAACCAACCCGAGAGGGAATATAATACCGCCAAATGGTGAAGGGTTATATTCTCATGAAGTTGGTCCCGGGGCTGGAATCCGGTGCCCTGAACCAGATTCGTGCCATCCCCGGGGTAGCAGATGTCAACATCGTCTTTGGACAGTGGGATGCAATAGCCATAGCCGAAGCTAAGAGCCTCTTTGAGCTAGCTAAGATAATTGTTAGTGAGGTGCGCAGTATTCAGGGCGTCCAGGATACTACTACGCTGGTGCAAAGCGAGCTATAGGCCCAATTCCTTGTGTTCAATCATGCCCCACTTCCCGCCTGGTTAGTAGCTCCAACACTGCCTTTGTGGTATTATGCAGGTTGCACAGTGAACCAATCTGGAATGGAGAAAAACAGCCTAAAACAAGGGCAGGGTATCTTCTACGGCTGGGTTGTCCTTGCCGCCGCCTTTATCATCCTAATCCTGAGCTACGCTATCAGGAACACCTTCTCAGTTTTCTACCCGGTCATCGTTGAGGAATTTGGCTGGCAGCGAGGCAGCACGGCGCTGATGTTCTCCATTAACATCATGGTCTACGGTTTTGCCGCACCAGTGGCAGGCAGCCTGGTGGATAGATTTAGACCAAGATTAGTTCTATCAGTGGGGGCATGCATTCTGGGAGCAGGCATCACCCTGTGTAGCCTGGCCACCGCTCAGTGGCAATTCTACCTCTTTTACGGGGTTGTGGCAGCCGTAGGCTTGAGTTTAATGGGCTGGACGCCCCTTACCACTATAATCTCCAACTGGTTTGTCAAAAAGCGTGGCCTCGCCTTTGGTATCCTGGCTGCCGGCTTTGGCGGCAGCTTGGTGTCAGCCTCCCCAGCCCAGTTTCTCATTTCCAGCTTTGGCTGGCAGACTACCTATGTCATCATCGGAGCCGTTGCCATTGCTATTATTGTACCGCTATGCACCTTTCTGATAAGCCGTAGCCCACGGGAGAAAGGGCTTTTGCCTGACGGTATGCCTCAGAAATCAGCTGAGCCACAAGACTTAGGTCAGCCTGGGGTAATAGCTGGCTCGGAAGCGAAATGGGCTGCTACCAGCTGGACACTTTCGCGAGCACTGAAGACCTACCAATTCTGGCTTCTTTTTTTGATTGCCTTTTGCCTTTTCGGCCTCGCTGAGCAGATAGCAATAGCCCATCTGGTTTACTTCTTCAGGGATATAGGCTACCAGCCTATGACGGCTGCCACTATCTACAGCGTATTTGGCGTTCTTTATGTGCTCGGGACCCTGTGCAGCTATTTCTCGGACCGCCTCGGGCGGGAAAGGGTTTTCATACCAAGCTGTCTACTCAGTGCCGGAGCGGTATCCCTATTATTCCTGATGAGGGACACGTCTCAGCCCTGGATGCCCTTCCTGTTTGCCATCTGTTTTGGCCTGGGGTTGGGTGCTGCCGGGCCTGTCTTTTTTTCTACCGTGGCTGATTTGTTTCAGGGAAAATACTTTGGCTCTATCCTGGGGACTATAACCCTTGGCTTCTCCCTAGGTGGTGCCATCGCCCCCTGGCTTGCTGGATTTCTCCACGATAGGACAAATAGCTACTTCGCCACTTTCGTCATACTTTCGGCTTCCTTGATAGCCTGTGTGGTACTGATGTGGCTAGTTGCTCCCAGCAAGATAAGACCTATTTCCGGACGGGCCTGACGCCAAACATTCCGCTCATCCCCCCTGCCTGGTAGATAAATATCCAGCCTCGCCTTGGCTCCTGATAGCCGCTATTAATTAACTCTTGCCTATTCTGAACATCTTGGTCCCACACACGGGACACACACCCTGGGTCGCCGGCCTCCTGTTCTTCATAATTATGCTTCTGGCATTCCTCATTTCCCTCTTAGCTCGGCATTTCACACAGTAGGCTTGCATTAGGTCTACCTCCTTATTTTATGGTTGTATGGAGAATAGAACATTTCCTGCCGAATGTCAATAGTCTCTTTAGGTATGCTATAATTATTGGTCAAGGAGTCGACCGATTGGGGGCCTATCATAGGGATAACAAGGTTTTACTTGCCAACAAGGATTATCTTTGGCCCTGGTAGTCTTACCCGGCTGGGCGTGGAGGCGGCGAAGATAGGGCGGAGGGCTATTCTGGTTACCGGCACCAGTAGCATGCGCCAGGCAGGTGTGCTTGATAGGGTGATTAACGACCTCAAGGCTAACGGCGTTAAGGTTACGGTTTTCGATAAAATTGAGCCTAATCCACGTGTCTCTGCAGTAGACAAGGGCGGCAAGATAGCCCGCCAAGAGAAGGCAGACCTAATCATAGGTTTGGGTGGCGGTAGCGCTATGGATGCAGCTAAGGGAATCACCCTAGCCAGCAGCGGGACTGAATCAATCTGGTGCCAGGCTGAGGCTAAACTAGAGATAAAAGAGCCTGTGCCATCGCTGATTCTAGTCCCAACTGTAGCTGCCAGTGGCTCTGAGGCTAATAACGGAGCTGTGATTACCAATTGGGACACCCGCGAGAAGAGAGTATTATACAGCCCTTATTTCTTCGCCAGGGTTTCTATTGTTGACCCTGAACTGACATTGACCCTGCCTGAAAAGACAACAGCACAAGGGGGAGTTGACATCTTCTGTCACCTGGCAGAATGTTACCTCACTACTACCGAACCCTCACCACTAACCGATGGCATAATGGAAACGACAATAAGAATGGTGGTAGAGTCTTTGCCTCAGGTATTAGCCCGACCACGTCATATTGAGGCTCGGACCAGGCTTTCCTGGGCCAGCACCATTGCCTGCTCCCAATTTACCACACTGGGTGGAGGAGCTGGCGTCATGACCCTCCACGGTATTGAACACCCGTTAAGTGGGTATTATGACATTGCTCACGGCGATGGTTTGGCTGCTTTGCTCCCCGCCTGGATGAGGTATACCTTTCCGGCAAGAAGTGAAAGGTTCTACCGTCTTGGCAAGAAAATCTTTAATGAGGGAGACGGAATTCTAGCCACCGAGCAGTGGCTGGAGAAGGTGGGAATGAAGCTGCGGCTCAGCGCCTTTGGCATTGAGTCTGAACGTCTTGAGCAGCTGGCAGCCTGCGCTGTAGCAACCGCCCCCTGGCTCAAGTACCACCCCAGATTATTGAATGCAGCAACTATTAAACAGCTCTACCGGGATTCATACTGACAAATTTTAGAAAGATGGATATGGAATTAAACCAATTAGTTGTCCTCATCAGAGGGGGGAGGTAGCCAATGGTAGTGGCGACCTTGTTGCCGCTGGTGAAATTGTTGCTTCAGTTGCCGACCAGCCAGTAGAAGTAGAGATAGACGGTGTGGTCCGAGCTTTGCTTAGCACTTCCGGTAACAGCACATGGCAAAGGGTTTTATCATTTTAGGCTCAAGCATATTTCTGGGACTAACTCTACTGGTATCTGGCATCGGTAAGATACCAGGGCAGGCTGAGTTTATTGATGCCCTGCTCCAATCTTTCTGGACGCCCCCCGTAGCCTATTTTATTGGTTATTGCCTCCCCTGGGCGGAGGTAATCTTGGGGGTGGCTCTCCTTGCTGGCGTGCTCCCCAGAATAGCCGCTGGCTTGTCCCTTCCCCTCATTGCCGGATTTATGGCTAATAATTCCTGGGCATTAAGCCAGGGCATAGAGCAGTTCCCTCAATGTGCCCAATGTTTTGGCATCTGGGAGGAATGGCTGGGGACCATTTCACCATTGCAGGCGCTATGCCTTGATGTTGTGCTTTTTGGCCTCGCCTTAATCATATTATTATTTCACCCCGGCGGCTTTCTAACTTTTCGCCCCTGGTTTGTTAAGCGGAAGGGGGGAGAGAAGATATGGTAAAACTGATACACGGTCAGCCAAAGTGGCTAGCCGGTTTAATCATCTTGGTTTTAGCCATCCTTCTTGTTGCCGGCTGCACGCCACCTAATCAACCACCGTTCATCTCTAGTCTTACCGCCAGTAACGAGCGGGTTAGCCCGTCAGGTAGCTGTCAGGTCAAATGTGTTGCCTCAGACCCGGATGGCGATGAATTAAGCTATGCCTGGTCAGCCAGCGGCAATGTCTCCGGGGAAGGCTCTACTGTTACCTGGACGGCACCGGCGGCAGCCGGTGATTATACCATCGCGGTTAAAGTAACCGATGGTAGGGGCGGT